>Ga0247664_1000356_pt1 | contig 11546 bp, 11 predicted proteins | sample CNK05_metaG_FD_182715 | JGI IMG/M metagenome (GOLD analysis project Ga0247664, IMG submission 182715) | Soil microbial communities from Purdue University Martell Research Forest, Indiana, United States - CNK05 | ecosystem: Environmental > Terrestrial > Soil > Temperate forest > Bulk soil...
TCTTGCGGGCATGCCGCATCAGCTCCCGGCTGATGTTGTGCGGCGTGGTCCCGGCCGGGCCTGGCCAGGCGCAGTCCGGGTCCGTGCACCGGCCGCGGGACTTGCCCTCGGGCACGCACACCGCCCGGTCCATGTCGCCGCCCCGGACCGGCCTCACGACCCAGTGGCCCGGGTTCCGGCCGGCCGGGCCGCTCACCAGGAACCTTCGCGGATATCGAACATCCCCTCGTCACGCATGACCGCCAGGGACTCCCGCACCGAATCCTCGTCCAGGCCCTGATCCGTGAGCTGGTCCCGGACTTCGGCTTCCAGGATCTCGTCTCGCTCCGGCCCGCTCATGCCTGCCTCCGGAGCGCGGCCTGGTGGCGCGCCGACTGCGCCCCGGGCATCCGGTTCACCGCGTGCAGCCGGCGCCCGGCGGGCAGGTACGGCGCGAGCGGGTAGACCTCCCGCGGCTCCCCGCCCAGGCCGAGGATCTCCCAGGGAACCCGGCAGTCCGGCTCGTGCACGTCCGCCCAGTCCCTGCCCATCCGGGACCGGTCCGCGGCGATCGTCGCCCCGCAGCATTCCGCCCGCCGCCACAGGGACGGCCGGGCCGGGGCCGTGCTCCCGGAGAAGGCTTTACGGCGCTCGGGACCGTCCTGGCGGTACCGCCTGCTCTTGCCCATCGTTCCTCCTGATCGTCTTGCTACTTCGCCGAGACCGCGCCCCAGGACCGGCCCGGCTTGCTCAGGTCACACAGGATCGGCACGCCCCGCCAGAACCAGGTCATGGCGTCGATGAGGATGTGCCCGATTTCCTCGGCCGCCCACCGCGGGACGGACAGCACGATCTCGTCGTGCACCATCACCCGCAGGAACGGCCATAGCTCGCGGGGCAGCCGCAGCAGTGACTCGCACATGATGTCGCGGGCGCCGCCCTGGCCCATCAGCGCCGGGGCCACGGTGTAGTACCGGCTGGGCTCGCACATCATCCGGCGGCCGAACCCGTTGTCCAGGATCTGGCCGGCCTTGCCCATCTCGCGGATGACCTCGCGCCAGGCCATCAGCCCGGGGAACCGGGCCTCCATCCCGTTGACGAACTGGTAGACCTTCTCCGGGTCCAGCCCGTTGCGGATCATCCGGGCCGGGCCGAGCCCGTAATTCCAGCCGTGCCCGATCGCCTTGGCGGGCTCGCGGCCGAGGCCGACCTGCTCCCCGATCATCGTGTGCGGATCGAGCGGCCTGCCGTCCTCGCCCCAGCCGAACAGCGCCATGTAGCCCGGGTCCTGGCAGTGCCCGGCCATCGCCCGCATGTCGACCTGGCTCAGGTCGCAGGACAAGATCACCGAGTCGTCGTCGTCGGCGATGAAGATATCCCGCTCCACGTGCTTGCCGCCGCGCTTGCCGAACACGGTCAGGCCGGGGTTGGTGACGGACCACCGGCCGGATGCCTGGCGCATCGAGACGAACGGGTGCACCCGGCCGTCCGGGGCCAGGCACTCCGTCGCGGTCTGGTAGACCGTCCGGGCCTTGGTGACGGTCTCCATCAGGCCCAGCATCTCGCGCAGGGACGCCGGGCAGGCCGGGTCCTCCATGATGGGCCGCAGCTCATCCGCCCCGGTGGCCAGGTCCCGGGACTTGGGCGTCCGGGGGGGATCGGGAACCCCGAACCGGGTGAACTGCCCCTCCAGCCAGGCCTTGCCCGGACCGGAGGCGAGCGGCGAGGTGAACGGCTCGAACTCCTCGTGCTTATCCTTGCCCCGGCCGCGCGGGACCATCTTGCCCAGCGGCAGGCCCCAGCCGTCGTGCAGGGCCTGGATCGCATCGGCCTTCGCCCGGTCCACTCCGGCCTTGCGCTCAGCCAGCAGCGCGGTGTCCACCCGGAACCCGCTAAGCGACATCTGGCCGGCGATCTGGGCCAGCAGGTGCTCGCGGGGCAGGTACGGGTCGGACTCGTAGTACGGCATGAGATGATCCGCGACCGCGGCGGTGGCCAGCAGGTCACCGCGCAGGTAGTCCCGGTACTCCGGGTCGTCCTGCGGGATCATGCCGTAGCCGCCGTGCTTGCGGGCCAGCCGCTTCAGGTCGTCCGTCTTTCCCGGCAGCCCCATCTCCGCTGCCACGGCGTCCAGCCCGTACTTGTCCTCGCTGTGCCCGGCTTCCCGGCTACGGGGGGGTTTCACCTGCCGGGCGATCAGCTCGGTATCGCGGATCTTCGGCGCCAGCCGGTTCCAGTCCACCAGATCCGGGTGATGCCAGGCCAGCGCCGGGCCGTCGAAGCCCGTGAAGTTATGCCCGTCCACCCGGTCCGCGAGATCCAGCATCGCGATGACGTCTTCGACCGGGGCGATCTGCGGCTGCCCGTTCGGGCCGATGATCCCGGCCAGCCGGACGAACTCACCGCGCGGGGTCAGGTACAGCTTGTCCGCCGAATCCGTCTCCAGGTCGGCCCGGATTACAAGCCCGGAGGGAGTACGGGGAGTTGTGGGAGTCCCGCTACCCTCTGCCCTCGCGTGCGCGTGTAGCGCGCGTGCAGGCGCAGGCGCGTTATACTTGAGGGGTGAGGGTCCCTCCACTCCCTCCACTCCCACCGTGGATTTTACGGTTGAATCGGGATTCGAGGTCTGGGGGGACCCCAGCGTACTCCCTCCATTCCCTCCTTCCGGAGTTTCCGACCGGTCGGAAGCTGGAGCTGGCGGAAGTGAAGTCCCTCCACTCCCTCCGTCGCCTCGGTATTCCACGTACCAGCGAGCGACCTTACGGTGGGTGACTCCCTCCTGCCGGGTGATCCGGTACTCGCCGTGCCACCGGTCGGCGTTCTTTGCGTAGGCCAGGCCGAGATCGCGGGCGAAGGTCATCGTCGCCGGGTCTTCCAGGTGAGGCGGTGCTTCCCAGGTTCCCGCGGACGCCATCGCCTTGTTCTTCACGTCCAGCGAGGTGAATCCCTGGCCACCGAACGTCCGCCAGAGCCAGGCCAGGTGCTCGGTCCAGAATCCGCCCGTGGTGTCGCGCTCGGCCCGGCGCTCGGTCAGGTTAGCCAGGAACCCGGGTACCCCGGCGTAGCCGAGGATGCCGGACATCATCTTGTCCCAGCGCTCGAACGACCCCATCAGGGCGCCGCGCGGGAAGGCCGGCTGGCCGGCGGTGAACCAGGCCTTGATCAAGACCAGGGCTGCGGTCACCAGCTCGGGCCGGTTCTCCAGGGTCCACTCGCGGATGTCGGGGTGGGCGAAGGCTTCCTCGGGCCGGTCCTGGGGGTTCGGCCCGTCCGGGTACAGCTCGATCCAGTAGGCCCGGCGGCCCATGTCGGCCAGCACTGAGACCTGGTTGCCCAGCGCCATCCAGGTGACGTTGTTCGGATAGCTGGCCATCTTGGAGACGCCGAGGATGCGGTCCGAGTACGTGGTGGCGGTGATCGCCCGGGTCAGCGAGGACCCGCCGACGACGTGTGCCTCATCGAAGCACATCATGGTGTGGCCCTCGCGGAAGGCCGAGTGGATTTTCTTGGCGTTCTCCTCGTCGTCGTCCGGCATCCAGGGCAGCGGCAGGACATTGCTCCCGGTGACCACTAGCGAGATGCAGTCGGCCAGCAGGTTCTTGCCCACGCCCGGCTGCAGGCCCGAGATGACCGCCAGCGGCACTAGCGGCACCAGCCCCCGGATGAACGGGGTAAGCAGCAGCGCCAGTGTGCCCGCCCGGCTAGCCGGGTCCCGCCAGGGAATCCCACGCTTGTCGTCCTGCGGTCCCAGCCAGGCGTCCAGGATGAAGCTGGCCGCTCTGGCCGCCTCCTCCTGGCCCGGCTCGTCCGGGATATCCAGCCGGTCCATGCCGGAGTTCCCGGTGATCAGTACCGTGCCGGTGCTGGCGTCGTACCCGTTCTTGAAGCAGATGGACCCGTCCCGGCGGGCGAACGGCGTCTGGCTGACCCGGGTCAGCTCGGGGAACTCATCACCCCGGGCCAGGATTGCGCCCATCGTCACCGGATCAGGCCAGGTCGCCTCGTACTTCACCGGAGTAGTCTGAGTTGCCTCGGTGCGCCGGTACATGGCCACGGTCTCGGCCAGCCAGTTGGCGAAGCTGTCTTTGTCCAGTGGCTCGGTCCGGACTCCGCGCAGCCGGGTCATCGCGCCGCCGTAGCTGAACAGGCACTGCTGCTCAACGACCCACCGCTGCTGCAGGTGCATTATCGCGGTGTGGATCACCTGGCGCCGGTCGGCGTTCACGACCAGCAGCGGCAGCCCCCCGGTATCCGGTCCGTCGTCTGGCAGCTTGCGCATGTCCCGGGCCGGGCGCTTATCAGCGGGCTTCGAGTGGGCCTGATCCAGCAGCTTGGTCATCCGTTCAGCCGGATCACCGCCGCGCCGCATAACGCCGCCCAGATAGTCATCGATCCCTTCCTTGCCCTGGGACGGCAGCCGGGTGAAGCTGACCTGGGTTACGCCTTCCAGCCCGAGTTCAGTAGCCAGCCCTTCACCGCCCTCGTAGACCCGGAGGTTTTCTGCAGCATCGGCGTCCAGCATGATGGCCACGGGATGGCCCTTGAACCTGTTCAGCCTGGGTAGCGGCATTTTCCGCCAGGCGTCGCTGCCGGCCATGCCGTAAACCGCGTACTCAGACGGAGCCCAGGATGCTACGGCGAGGCATTGCTTGGTCCCTTCGGCGATGATCACGGGAGCGTCCGGGGCCACATCCTCTACGGGCCGGATCGCCCACAGGTGCAGCGGATGACCCTGCTCGCCGTCAGCCCAGAGATACTTCCGGTCTCCCAGGCCCTCCTCCGGCTCAGGCCAGACCCGGGTCTGCATCGTAGCCTGGTCGCCGTCTTGCCACGGGAAGACGATCTTTTCGCCGGCACTGAAGATTTCCGTGCGGGCGATGATCTCGTCACTGACCGCGTGGTCGTTGAGGTACTGGCGGTGGATCGGGGTCAAGTCCGTGATCGTCTGCAAGTCGATCATCAGTCACCCCTCCTCGCGTGCTCGATTAGCCAGGCGGCCTGCTGAGCGCAGTAGTCAGCGTCGTGGTGCACTTCCCGGCCGCCGAACCGGATGATGTACCAGCCCCGGCCTTCCAGGTTTCGCTGGCGTCGGCGGTCTTTCTCGATGTCGGCCGTGCTGGAGTGCGTGGCGAACCCGTCTAGCTCTATGCCTATCTTCCGGGCTGGAGGTACATCGCGAGTGCAGGAGCCTCCGGGATACGGGCTGTGCTCCCTCCCGCCTGGCCCGAACCTCTCAGGAAGGTTGTCGCAAGACTGGTGGTGACACCCATACGATTGCCCGTCCTGGTCATAGCTGATGTGAACCTTCTGGCTGAACAGGTAGCCCGACTCCTCGGGAGTCGTGGCCTCCGAGGGCCAGAAGGACGGGTCCTTGGTGCTGGGCGTAGGCTCGCCGCACCGCGTGCAGTATCCAAGCCAGCTCACTGGGTCACCTCCGGCTGAACGAGAGGTGACGGAGAGCTGTTAATTCGCTGATCGTTCATGCGGTCCCCTGGGTCTGGCAGGAGTAGCTGGCAGTCCCGCGGGGTATCGTGGAGATGCCTGATCCCGCACGGGAGGAGTTCCATCCGGGTAGCTGGCGACCGGGACCTGCTGAACGGGTTCGTGATCTCACCGCTCCAGCGCCATTGGCAGTGGCTCCAGGTCCCGGCCGCCTAGCCCGGCCCGGCGCGCACGGCACAGTTCTTCCTCATGATGTCCCTCCCGTCCTGGCGATCGCGCTCAGGGGGTCCGGGAGCCCGGCCTGGCACGCGCTGAACAGCAGGTGCCGGCCTGCGTCCCGGATGTGCGGCGAGGAGCCCGCCAGCTTCAGCAGGCCCGCCGCCTCCAGCCGCCTGTCGGTGGCCCACGGCTTGACCGTCCCGGCCGGCCGCGCGATGGCGGGGATGCCGCAGTGACCGAGTACCGCGTGCAGCTCGTGAGTCTGGGCGTGCATCGCCGCGGCCCGGACTCCCTGCAGTTTCACCGACTTGCCGCGGGCAACGAACGCCTCCGTCCCGGCCAGCCGGATCAGCGGCACGGCCGGGACCTCCATCAGCACCCGGAGCATCACCGGGGCCATCAGCGCGGAGCACTCGAACGCCAGGGCGTAGCGCAGCCCCCAGCTCTCGCGGTCCCACCAGGCGGCGAAAAACGCGGTATGCGGCCCGATATCGATACCGAGCGCGGACATGGCGTCGGGCGGGATGCCCAGCGCGGCGGCCGTGGTGAATTCCGCCCAGTCCTTCGCGAACCCGGCGGCGCTCACCGCTTCCCCGCCCTGGCTACCCCGGCGGCCATCAGGAGCAGCCCGGGGAGGAGGAGCACGGAGTACCCGGACAGCGCCGCGCCCGTGAGAAAGCACCCGAGCGCGGTCACCAGGATAGTGAGCACAGCGGAGACGGCGGCTGCCGCGGCTCCCCGGGCCGGCTTGCGCGGCTTCTCCCTGGCTACCTGCTGCGCTAGCAGGCACCAGTAGCACAGGCTGTCCCGCATGGCATCGCCCAGGTGGCACTCCCGGCATTTCCCGGCCGGGTGCTGGCCCGGGAGCAGGCACAGCTCCGGCGGGTAGACCGGGCCGTTCAGCCGCCAGGTGTCGTATTCCGCGAGCGCGGCCCGGATCTCCTGCACGGGGTCGGTAAATGGCAGGCCCTGCTCGTCATTGGCCAGGGCGGGAGGAGCCGTGCAGTCCCGGCAGCCGCACCGGGTGAACTCGTCCTTCACGCAGATCTCCCTGGCTATCCCGGCCGCGGGCCTTCCGGGCTTTTCCTGCCGGGCCTTCCGGGCTGCCTCAGCGATCAGCCTGGCCCGCATCGGGCAGTCCACGTCGTGCGCCGCCCAGTACGGGGAGCCGGGATTCCAGGCCGGCGGGCGGCAGGTGCAGCCGGTGCCCCGGCTACGGACGGCGCCGTCCAGGAACTCCTGCGCGGCCTCGCGGGCGACACGGTAGGGGTAGGCACCGTAGCCAGCCATCTCGCGGGTGACCTCGGCACGGGCGTCAGCCTCCCGGCGCCTCTGGGCGGTGATCTCCTGACCGGCGGCGATCCGGCCCCGCTCTCTCGTTTCCATGACCGCCGCGATGTCCTCATCCATCCGGCTGCCCCCCACGGCGGCGCGGATCTCCGTGCACTCCGGGCACAGGCAGCCGATGTGGTGGTAGACCCCGGGGCTCAGCTGCCGGGCGACGACCTCGGTCTCCGGGCCGATCCGCAGCAGGGCCATGTCGGTGTACCAGTGGCGGCTCATGGCTGCACCAGCTTTCCGTGATCGAGGTGCCATTGACGGTACGCGGCCATCGCCTCCGCGAGGGGGAACGGCATCCGGGTCTCGATCGGGACGTGCCGCGGCCGGCCCCCGCGCAGGCTGGCTTCCGTGTACGGGGCGCAAGTGCAGGACAGGGCGATCGCCAGGCCTGACCGGTTCGGCCGGGTGTCCGGGGCCAGCCGCAGCACGACCTCGTGCCCGCTCACGGCGTCACCTCCCCGCACCGCAGCCGGAACTCCTGGTAGGCCTGCTCGTCCAGGTCGTCCTGCTCCTCCTCGGTCAGGTCCCGGATGACGGCCCCGTCCGCGGTGATGCGGTCGCAGGTGACCGTGCGCAGCTCCCCGGACCAGGAGATCGTGATCAGGTCCCGGGGCTTCAGGGTGAACAGCTCGCTCACGGTAGCCTCCGGCCGTTCTCGTCAGAGGTAAGCCCGTCCGTGAACGGCCCTGCCTGCCCGGTCATCCCGGACTCAGGGGGGAACGGCGATTTCCCCGGCACCCGGCTCATCGCCTTGGCCAGCGCCTCCAGGAAGACCGCCCAGGTGGCATCCGCGTCCTTGGTGAAGTGCTGGATGGCGAACAGCCCGGTGCACACGACGTCGCCCAGCTCTTTCAGCAGGGCCGTCTGGGTACTGTGCACGCCCTTGCGCGGGTTCTGCCCGGTGATGGCGATCAGCTCCGAGATAGCCTCGCCGGCCTCCTCGGTCACCTTGGCGATACGAGCCCAGTCCTGGGCCAGCGGCTGGTTTCGGTACGCCTCCGCGACGGCGCCGTCCAGGTGCGCGTCGACGGCCTCGATGATTTCCAGGATCTCCTCCAGGGCGATGGCCCCGGCCGCGGGCAGCGGGACCGGCGACAGTTCCGGATCGCCGGACCAGGGCAGCGGCGTGATCCGGAACCCGCCCTGGCCACCGTCGTAGCCGTAGCTGACCCGGTGCCGCCCGAGCGCATACTCGCCGTCCTGTACCGCCCGGTTCATGGCCAGGTCAGCCTGGCCGGGGCTGTACCCGCGCTTCCGCAGGCCGGCCGCGGTCTCGGTGTTGTTCATGATCGTTCCTCCTGATCGTTGTTCTTCCGGTTCCTGGACCGCAGCACGACCAGGACCGCTATCACGGGCAGCAGCCGGCGGGTCCTGCGCTGTACCATCCGCGCGTACGCGGCTACCGCTTCCTCACCGTGGGCGGGCCGGGGGAGCGGTGCCGGCCCGGGGCGGTCCCAGGACGGCTTCCGGGAACGGCGGTCGTGCCTCACCTGATCCCCCCGAAAAGGCCGGTCAGTATCCGGCGGTCCTGTACCAGCTGGGCCAACATTCCGGCCTTCTCCCGGAGCCGCTGCCGCACCCGGTCCTCGACCGTGCCCCGGGCGATGACGTCGATGATGTCGATGGAGCTGTGCTCGTTGCCGATCCGCTGCAGCCGGTCCTCGGGCTGGGTGCCGTGGTCCAGCTCATAGTCTCGCTGCAGGAACACCGCCGTGTCACTGGCGGTCAGCGTGATCCCGGTGCCGCCGGCCTTGGCCGTGCAGATCATCATGTCCAGCTTGCCCGCCTGGAACGCGTCCAGGTCCCGCTGCCGGGTGCGGCTGGTGATGCCGTCGCCGACGCCCACGATGTACCCGGTGCGCAGCCCGGCCGGCTCGCAGTATTCCCGCCCGGTGATCATGGCCAGCTGGCGGGACGCGGTGAAGCACACGACGGGGGAGTGCTGCCGTTCGGCGGCGATCTCCAGCAGCGACTCGGCTTTCCAGCTGGGCGCTTTCAGCGTGACGTCGTACTTCGGCACCTCCATGCCCAGCACCTCGTCGTACTCCATCCGGACCTTCACGTCGGCCGCGCAGGACGCCAGCTGGGACAGCCGCATCATCTGGATCAGCACGGTCATCACCGGCAGCTCGGAGCCGTCCGGGAACCGGGCCAGCATGTCCTCGGCCAGGGAGTTATATGCCGCCACCCACTCGCCCGGGATGTCGGGCTTGCGCTCGGAGTAGACCTTCGGCGGCAGCTCGGGCAGCACGTCGGCCTTGGACACCCGGTGCATCTGCCGGCCCAGGATGGCGGAAAACTCGTCGGTCGCGGCCGGGTTGAGCCCGACGATCCGCTCGCCGTAGTCGTCCTCGATCCGGGCGCAGAACCTGCTCACGAACCGGCTCCGGTCCGGGAAGGCCCGCGGCATGATCGCGTCCAGCATCGGGTGGATGTCGCCCGTGTCGTGCTTGATCGCGGTCCCGGACGCGCCGACCAGGCTGACCGCCGACTTCGCGATCCGGCCCAGCGCCTTCGTCTGCTTCGCGTCGCCGTTCTTGGCCAGGTGAATCTCGTCCGCGATCACCGTGGCCGGCGCCAGCTTCACCAGCGGGCCGCGCATGTCCGCGGCGTCGGCCCGCAGCGTGGCGTAGGTGGTGATGAATACCCGCTTCGCGTACTGCCTTCGCTGGCGTCCGGTATTCGCGCCGTGCTCGAACAGCTTCTCACCGCGCCCGGTTCCCTTGTAGATGACGACTTCGGGCCAGGGCAGCTCCCAGGCGGCGATCTCGTCGGCCCAGGCCCGGCCCACTTCCCAGGACGGCACGACGATGATCATCGGGAAGATGCCAGTGCCGGCCTGGCGCCTGGCCTCCAGCCCGAGCAGGGTGGTGGCCGTCTTGCCGGTGCCCGGGTCGTCCAGCAGCAGGAACTTTCCCTCGGCCGCTATCTGGGCGGCGCCGTCACGCTGGTAGGACCGCGGGGTGCGCTTCACCCACGGCGGCAGCAGGTTCTCCGGCAGCGGCGGGACGGGTGAGGTGCGGCGGATCGTCTCGGCCGCGGACCACGCGTTCAGCCGCTCCTGCGGCACCCAGGCGAACCCCGGGTACCCGTTGAGGCTGAAGCCGAGTTCGACCACGGCGGCCCAGGTGGCGGGGACCTTCAGCGCGTCGGTGTACCGGCTCCAGTCGCCCTCGCGGACCGGGTTGCCGTCGATATCGACGGGGGTGACGTCCATGGTGAGCATGCCGAGCCGGGCCTGGAGCTGGTCCATCTCCCAGTCATTGCCCTGGCCGACCAGGATGATGTCGGTGCCATCGGCGGTCAGCTCGCCGAACAGCGTCGCCGTCACGACGGGCTCCGGGTCAGCCACATCATGACGATCCGGCGGTCAGCGCACTCGCGGACAAGAACGCCGCCGGCCCGCAGGAAAGAGATCTCCTCGGGGCGCAGCGGCCCGGTAGCACGGTTAAGCATGGCTACGGTCTACCTCTCCGGCTCTCCCTGACGGGTCATGGTGATCTCTTTCGGCAGTGGCTCAGATTGTCGCGGAGATGGTTCCGGCCGGGAGCCGTGGACCCCCGGCCGGAACGTGCTCTACTGCTGCTGGCCCGGGTTCGTGGTCAGCCGGTTCAGCAGCGCCTGCCGCTCAGCCGACATCTGAGGCTGGCCCTGCGGCGGACCCTGGGTGAACTGGCCGCCCTGGTCAGCGGGCTGCTGGTAGGACGGCTGCCCCTGCGGGGGACCCTGGGTGAACTGCCCCTGGTCCTGGGGCGGACCCTGCTGCCCGAGCGGCTGGCCGGCGAAACCCGTCGCCTGCGGCTGCCACTGCTGGCCCTGGTCCTGCGCGGCGCCCTGGACACCCGCGTACTGCTGAGCGACCTGGGCCGGAACCTGCGCGACCGGGCCGGGCTGGCCCTGGCCTTGCGCCGGCATCTGGTACTCGTTCTGCGGGTTATCCCAGTTCCCCGGGACTCCCCGGTCCTGGTAGCCCTGCGGCTCATACTGCGCGTGCTGCGGACCCTGGGGTGCACCCGCCATGGCCATCTGCTCCTGCTGGGGCGGACCCTGCTGGGCGAGCGCGTTCCCGTTCGGGTGCTGGCCGCTGGCGACGGCATTCGGCCGCCGGTAGGTGATCTCGTACTGCTTGGCCGCGTTCATCCCGGGAACCTGCCGGTAACCGGTGAACCGGATCAGGATCCAGGCGCCGGCCTCGGGCACCAGGTTCCCGTCCTCGTCCGGCGGGACCCCGGCTTCCGTCATGGCCCTGGCCAGCTCGTCCTTCGCCTGGCCCTTGACGTACCAGGCCGCCTTCCCCTCGGGGAACAGCTGGGACTGCTGGACCAGGAGCGGCACGATCATGTGCCACTTGATGCTGCCGTCCTTGAAGGTCTGGATCTGGCCCGTCTGCATGTTGGTCTGCGGCCGGACATCGGCGTGGGTGAGCGGGCGGGCGACGATCCCGGCGATCTCCTGGCCCGGGTTGGTGAAGAACTTCCCGAGCGAGCTGCCGGATGCGGTGGGCTGGCTGAAGAACGCCCCGAGCGAGCCCCTCGGCTGAGGGGGCTGGGCCTGGGGCGCCCCGT
>Ga0247664_1000357_pt1 | contig 11516 bp, 8 predicted proteins | sample CNK05_metaG_FD_182715 | JGI IMG/M metagenome (GOLD analysis project Ga0247664, IMG submission 182715) | Soil microbial communities from Purdue University Martell Research Forest, Indiana, United States - CNK05 | ecosystem: Environmental > Terrestrial > Soil > Temperate forest > Bulk soil | place...
TGTTGCAGGACGGACTGGATCCGTTGCGTGGGTTGGCCGGGAAGCCGGCCGGCTTCGAATTGTTCAACGCCAAATGTTCGTTTGCGCAGAATGAGCGCGCCAAGGAGCTGTTGTCGGTGCCCGGGCTGATCCCGTTTGGGGGGAGCGATGCCCATTACGAATCGGATTTGGGCGAGAGCCTGAATGTGATCGAACGGGACGGCGCTGGTGACCTGCGGGCGAACATCCAGAGGATGTTTGAGGGGCGCGCTCCGTTTCAAATCCTGGGCCAGGTGCAGGCGGCCGGAGCTGGTGAACGACTCTACGCTCCTCTGTATTACAAGGTTAAGAAACGGATTGGTCTGCCGAAGGTAATGCTGCCGGCGGCCAAGCAGTGTTACCGGCGATATCGCAACTGGAGATTTGGCATAGGCCGCAAAGCGTTGCGCGAGATTCATCGCCATGCATAAGAAACAGGTTCGACCGCTGGCCCGGTTGCACGGCTATTGGCTGGCGCGCCGCGTGTTGCCGGCGATGCAACGCTGGCCGTTGGTGCGGAGGCGCGATTGGATATTGAATAAATTGAAGCAAACCCTGGTGCAAGCCGACGATGGCATCCCCTTTTATCGCGAACGATTTCGGCAAGCTGGCTTTGATCCTCGGCGCGATTTCCAATCCGCAACCGATTTGACGCGAGTGCCCCTGTTGACCAAAGAGGATGTGCGCCGACATCACGCAGAGATGATCGACGGGCGTTACCTGCGCGGAAGCGTGATGGCCAATACCAGCGGCACCACCGGCCAGCCGATGACCATGCGGCTGAACGAATATTACGTCGCGTTTGATTACGCCTGCATCTTCCGCCACTGGGCCAAGGCGGGTTATCGGCTGCGCGATCGGTACGCGGCCGTGCGCAGTTACGTGCCTGACACGCCGGAAGGCCCGCTCTGGAAGTTCAATTGGTGGCAGAACACCCTTTATATGTCGGCGTATCATCTGAAACCAGCGAATGCCGATCGGTACCTGGACGCCCTGGTCCAATTCCGCCCGGCTTACCTGCGCGGTTACGTTTCCTCCCTGCATGTGCTGGCCCAGCTCGCTTACCCGCGCCGCGCAGAATTCGATTTTGTGCGCGGCCTCTTTACCGCCTCCGAAACGTTGTCCGCCCAGGAACGGCTCGTCATCGAACGAACCTTCGGCCGGAAACTTTGGGATTGGTATGGCATGACCGAGCCCGCCGTGGTCATCACCGAGCGGGCCGATCACGACGGCATGGAAGTCAATTGGGAATATGGATACCCCGAGTTTCTCGAGGCGCCCGGCTTGGGCGGAGCCGAACGCCGTCTGATCGCCACCAGCCTGCATAATCCGGTCATGCCCTTCATCCGTTATGAGACCCAGGACATCGCCTGTCTGGATCCACGGGCCGACCAGGCCAGCCTTTATCCCCGGGTCAGCGCCATGAGTGGGCGCAAGGATGATTGTTTGATCACCCCGGACGGCGCGCGCCTGCCGTCGTTAAACTTCTATTCCTTGCTCCAGACTTACTCCGACATCCTGCGCTTTCAATTTGTCCAAACCGATGTCTCGCACGTGACCATGAAGATCTCCACGCGGCCCGGGGCAAAAAATCTTTCCGCCTTGGTCGCCACCGTGGAGGGCGAGGTCCGCAAACGGCTGGGACCGGAATTGGCGCTGGCCGTGGAATTGACGGATCGGTTTTACACCAGTCCGGACGGCAAAACCCCGACGTTCAAGCGGCTGACGCCGGCGGTGGATGCGTCAGCCGGCGCCCCCGCATCCGGCGGGATGGATCGAGTGTAGTAACGCAGCAACAGTTATGTCCTTCAAAGCATTCAAGACCGAGGAACGTCAACATAGTCCGTCGGTCTTCCAACTCGCCGAGGCGGCCGGTGGCCGCAAGATCGTCGACTTCTGTTATCTGTCCAACAAGTTCTTCCCGACTCCAGCGCTCCTCTCCAAGCTGGGCGTGAATCTGGAAGATGTCGTGCGCAATTATCCATCCATGCAAAGCGAGCAGGGGGAATTGGCGGGGGCGCTCACGGAGTTTGATCCGCAAAAGATCCTGGTCGGAAACGGGGCGTCGGAATTGATTCACCTGGTGGCAGCGCGTTTGGGTGCGCGCTGGCTGATGCCTTATCCATCCTACATGGAATACGAGAATGTCATCCGCGACTTCAACAAACACCTGCATCTGTTCGCATTGACGGAAGCGGAAGATTTCGAACTGAACTTGGAACGGTTGCTGCGCGAGATCGAAGCGCACCAGATCGATGCGGTGGTGTTGCCCAACCCCAACAGTCCGACCGGACGCAAGACGCCGGCGGAGGATCTGCTCAAGCTGCTCACCCGTTGCAGCCAATTGAAAGCAGTGGTGATCGACGAATCGTTCATCGAGTTCACCAGCGTGCCCCGCGACGGCATCCCAACCCTGCGCTCTTATCTCGTGCAATTCCCGAACCTCGTGATTGTGCGCAGCCTGGGCAAGGATTTTGGCGTGTGCGGCCTGCGTTTGGGCCTGGTCGCCACCGCCAACCTGCCGGTGCTGGGCGAACTGCGGCGCTTCCTGCCCATCTGGAACATCAGCCCGCTGGCCGAACGCTTTCTGCGGTTGTGCTTGGAACACCGCGACGACTACGAACGCGCCCGGGTCCAATGCATCGAGGAGACGCAGGCCTTGGCCCGGCAGCTGGCGGCCATGCCGCAACTCAAAGTCTGGCCCACGTGGTCGAACTTCATTCTGTTCAAGATTCTCGATGAACGAGTCAATTCGGTGCAGTTGCGCGATTATCTGCTCGAGGAACACGGCCTCTACGTGAGGGATTGCAGCCGCAAACTCGGTTTGGGAGAGCGGTTCATCCGGGTCGGCACCAATTTGCCGGCCGAGAATGTCCGGTTGCTCGAAGGTATCCGCGCGTTTCTCAGCCGAACCGCCTAACCCTCCTGGAATTGCTTTTGCCATGTTGCTGTCCCTTTTCCTCATCGCGAACCCTCCCTCTCCCCTCAACGGGGAGAGGGCCGGGGTGAGGGGTGAGAATGACCGAGGAGTCTCATATGTTCCCTGCGTGCGGTTGCACCAGTCAGGAAGATCTCCCAACCGCAGACCTCGGGAGAGCGGACGTCTTGTGACGTTCTCACCCCTCACCCCTTCCCTCTCCCCGTTAAGGGGAGAGGGAGTCTGACCAGAACCATCAGGCATGTCTTCCCTCGCTCCCGTCCCAAGTCGTGGGTTGTCCGTGCTTCAGATTTTCAACCGCTATCTGCTTCCGGGTGGCGAAGAGAGGTCGATCGTGCGGATGGCCCAGGACCTTGAAGGAGGTGGCCATCGAGTCACCCGTTTCTGGCGGGAAACGGCGGATTGGCAGAAGCCGGGCGGTCCGTCCAAGGCGCGGCAGGCGCTGCTGATGTGGAACAACCGCGTGGTTCTGGAGGAATTGCGGCAGGCTCACGAATCGGCCCGGCCCGACCTGTGGATTTTGCATAATGTGATCCCGCTGATTTCGCTGGGGGTTTACGGGCTGGGACGCCGCTTGGGCGTGCCGATGATCCAGTTCCTGCACAATTATCGACCGTTCAGCCCGAGTGGGACGCTCTTTATCGGCCAACAACTGCAACGGCCGGAAGATCCGTGGTTGGTCTGGAGAGAGGTCTGGCACGGTTGCTGGCACGGTCGTCTGGCCACCGCGTTGTTGTCCTTGGGCTACGCCTGGACCAAACGCCGGGGTGACTTCGATGCCGTGCGCGCTTGGATCCCGGTGAGCGAGGAAATGAAACGCATCTTTGAACGCGCCGGCTGGTACCCGTCTCGGCTGCATGCGTTGCGTCATTCCTGGCACGCCCAGCCTGCTCCCGCCCAGCCACGCGATGAGGGTTACTTCCTGTTCCTGGGTCGCCTGGCCGCAGAGAAGGGCGTGCGTTTCCTTATCGACCTTTGGTCCGCTCCGGAATTGCGCGAGGTCCAGTTGGTGATGGCGGGCGACGGCCCGCTGGCGTCGGAGTTGCGCGCGCGCTCTTCCTCGAACGTGCGCTGGTTGGGCCATGTCGAAGGGGAAACCAAACTGCGCTGGAAGTCGGGTTGCCGCGCGTTTCTGTTTCCATCTATTTGGCCGGAACCGCTGAGCACGGTGGCCTATGAGGCTTATGAGATGAACAAACCGATGCTGGCCAGCCGCTCCGGCGGCATGCCTGAGGTAGTTGAGTCGGAACGAACGGGCTTGTTGCTTGCGCCGGGCGAGCGTGACGCCTGGCTCCAGGCCATCTTGCGCCTGCACCATGACCCCGGGCTCAGCCGGAAGATGGGAGAATCCGGCCGCGCCTGGTTGGATCGCGAGGTTTCCCCTCAGCGTTGGGTCGAACAATTCAATGCCATCGCCCGCCAGGCCGGCGTGCCCGGAGCATGAGGGCCCGGCTGCTTCCTGAAGTGAGCTTCCAAACGCCATGTGCGGCATAGCGGGCATCGTTGATTTCCAGCAGCCGCTCTCCGAGCCGGTCCTGCGCGCGATGGAACGATCTCTCCAACATCGCGGGCCGGACGAAGGGGGCATCTGGGCCGCCGGCCCGGCCGGGCTGGTCCATCGCCGGCTTCGTATTATTGACCTGTCCCCGTTGGGCGCCCAGCCCATGGCCAACGAGGACGGCCGCGTGCGCGTCATCTTCAATGGAGAGATCTACAATCATCATCAATTACGCGAAGAACTCCTCCAACTCGGTCACGTCTTCCGCAGCCGCAGCGACACCGAAGTGTTGGTGCACGGCTACGAGAGCTGGGGCATCGAGTTGATCCACCGTTTGCGCGGGATGTTTGCGCTGGCGATTTGGGACGATGCTCGCGCCCGCCTCTTGTTGGCGCGCGATCGGCTCGGCAAAAAACCGCTGTTTTACCGGCTCGAAGCCGGCCGGCTGATCTTTGGATCGGAGTTGGACGTCTTTAAGGCGGCTGCGCCCGAATCCTTGCGCTTGTCGCAGGCCGCGTTTCGGGAATACCTCGAATATGGCTACGTGGCCGCCCCGGCCACGATCCTGGAAGGGATCCGGCGATTGCCGCCGGGCTCTCTGGCGCTGTGGGATCGGACAGGTTGGAAGGCGGAACGTTACTGGGCGCTCCCGACGGCGCCCAACCAGCCGCGGTCGGCCAGCGATGCGGAGGCCGCGGCGAAAGCCTTGGAGCCCGTCTTGCGCGACGCGGTAGCTTGCCGCCTGGAAAGCGACGTGCCCCTGGGTTGCTTTCTTAGCGGCGGTGTTGACTCGAGTCTGGTGGCGGCCTTGGCCGCCGAAAATCTCGGACGCCCACTGCAGACTTACACCGTCGATTTCCAAGACGCTGGGCAAAGCGAAGCAGCCCATGCGCGTCAGGTGGCGAAGCACCTGGGTGCTGATCACCACGAATTGCCTGTCCGCGCCAAGACGTTGGTGGGCGAGTTCGAATCCATCCTGAGCAATGCCTCCGAACCGCTCGGGGACGATTCGTATGTGCCGACCTTTCTCATTTCGCGGGAGACCAGACGGTTCGTCACGGTGGCACTCTCGGGGGATGGGGGCGATGAATTGTTCGGCGGGTACGCCAAGTACGGCCAGTTCCTGACCGCGCGGACCTGGCTCAACGCGCCCTTGCCCTGGCGTTGGCTGGCGCGCGTGGCTCCCAATGACACGCTGCACAAACGCAGCGCCGCCTTGGCAACCGCACGGCCCCTCGAGCTGGCTCGCTGGCTGTCGTCGTTGTGGAAGCGGGACGATTTACCCCGGATTTTGGCTCACCCGAGCGCCACCGCGGAACCGGACTTATTCGAGCAGGGTTGGAATGAGCGCGGTGCTTATCCGGAATTGGAACGCTGGATGTTGACGGACATGGAGACGTATCTGGAAGGAGACATTCTGATGAAAGTGGATCGCGCGAGTATGGCGGTGGCGTTGGAAGCGCGCAGTCCCTTTCTGGATGCCGTGCTGGTGGATGAAGTGCTGCGTTGGCCCGCCCACGCGGTGTTGCCCGGCGGCGGCAAGACGATTCTCAAGCGGATGTTGGCCCGCCGGCTCCCCATCGAATGGTTCAACCGTCCCAAGCAAGGCTTCGGCATGCCGGCAGCCGAATGGTTTCGCGGAGAACTGCGCGACGTGCTTCTCCGATGCACCAACCGGACACGCACCCGCCAACGTGGCTTGCTCAATCCGGATTGCCTGGAGTCGGTGGTCCAGGCGCATCTCTCCAAACGCCGCAACTTCGCCCGCAAACTGTATGCGGTGGTCGCTTTCGAACTGTGGGCCGAACGATTCTTCGGCGCCGGCGCCGCCCTCGCCTGAGGGACCCGCGACGCGCTGGCCTTTAGTTGGCGGGACTCGAGCCCGGCGCTTCCGAGAGGACGCCGAATTCGGCGTCATAACGCCGGCCGCACTGGGAGCATTCGCCTTCGCGCAGGTTGAGTTCAGGCAGCCAGGAATAGATCTGGCCGCAATGTTCACAGCGGACCGTGTAGGCGAGGCCGCGCTCCCGATAAGCAACCAGTTCAGCTTCGGCCGGTGAATCCAGGTCGGCGGCCTCCAGTTGGGAGAGCATGTCGGGACTAAGGTCGCGGCGCGCGGACAGGCGATTGGCCTGGGCGTGAATGGCGTTTTCAAAACAATTGCGCACGAGCCGGGCATTTCCGAAATGTTCATCGCGATGGCGCCAGAGGTGCTGGAAATGGTGCATGAGCTTCTCACGCAATTGGGGCGTCAAGACCAGCCCGTTGCGGCGGGACATCGAACCAAAGATCCGGCAAAGGTCATGGGGCGAGTAATCGGGAAACTGGATGAAATTGGCGAAGCGCGAGCGCAAACCCGGGTTGGAGGACACAAATCGTTCCATTTCCCGCGGGTATCCAGCGACGATCACGATCAGGCGATCCCGGTGATCCTCCATGCGTTTTAGCAGAGTCTCGATGGCTTCCTGGCCGAAGTCTTCATGTTCTTTGACCAGGCTATAGGCTTCATCGATGAACAGAATACCGTCGAGCGCGCGGTCGATCACCGCATTGGTGCGCGGAGCGGTTTGGCCGACGTATTCCCCCACCAACGCGGCGCGGTCACATTCCACCAGATGTCCTTTCCGCAGCACGCCCAGCGAGCGATAGACCCGCCCCATCAACCGGGCGACGGTGGTTTTGCCGGTGCCCGGGTTGCCCGTGTACACGGCATGATAACTGGTGGCGATCGGGGCCAGGCCCTGGGCCACCCGCAGTTGTTGGATCCGGGCCAGGTTGGCCGCGTGCCGGACCTTCTCCTTGACCGTGGCAATGCCGATGAGTTGGTCGAGTTCGCCCAGGACTTTTTCCAATTGATCATCATGGGCCAAACCGGGCGCGCCGGAAGTTTCCGTGGTCATCGCCCCGATCCGTTGCAGCAAGTACTCAATGAAACGGTTTTCCTTGGGCGAGATGGTGCCGTCCAGACCCGAGAATGCTTCACACAGTTCCCCAACCAGGAACTCGTAATAATGGATCACCAGGGCGGGCAGCTCGAGTTGGCCGATGATCCGCGCCAGTTCCGCAAACAACTGGTCAAGACCGCCCTTTACTTGCGTCTCCACGCCTTCCCGCAACTTGCTCAACTTCTCCCACGATCCATCCACGTACTCACTCACTGGATCCCGCAGGTGCAGGGATTTGTCTGGTCGATGGTCCCGGTTCAAAACTTGCAACCGATCACGATGGGCGCGTCGGAACAGGCCGATGAACCCGTTCTTCATGTCTTCCGGCCGCGAATGATAAAGACACGAAACCCAGAACTGCGCAGCGGCGTCCGTGACCAAGCTGGACTCGTCCGCCGGAAACAACACCGACCACGCCCCGCCCACGATGTAGCGGAAGGCATCAAAGAGCGCCGCCAATAAGTCTACTGTTCCCTTCGAGGTTCGTTCGTAGGAAAGATGCGGCGACGTGAAGATCTCCAGGTATTCCGAAAACAGACGGGCGCTGAATAATCCGCGCGCCAGGCGCTGCACCGAATGCGCGTCGCAGCCGGTCACCTCCGCCACTTCCGGGATCTGGGAACTGAGTTCTCGAAAGGCCCGCACCAATTGGGCGTCGATGGGCAGCAGTTTATCGACGTGGGCTGCATGGATGAGTCCCAGGTCTTGAAGTTCCCCAACGATCTCGATCGTCGACCGCTTGTTTAGCCTGGCCAGGGCGCCATCGTCCCACGGACGCAGGCGCCGGCTCTGGGCATCCCCCGCCACCACCGCCAGCAAAGCGCCCGGGACCAGCGGATGCGTGCTGAAATCCTGAACCAGACTGTTCATTCAGTTGCGCCTGCGTTCCCCAAGATTCCTGGCGCCGGGCACTATGTAGAAAGCCGCCGGGCTGGAAAGCAAGAGGGGAAAAGCGGAAAGCGGAAACCAGGCAAATCGGAAAGCGCCCTGCCGCGCCGTAGCCAAAGGCGAAGGCGGGAAACAAGGAGCGCATCTGCGTCAATCTGTGTGAATCTGTGGCCCCTCTCAGGGCGGAGGGCGGAGGGCGGAGGGCGGAACAAGAACGACAAGGAAACATCTGCGGCCTCCCATCTGTGGAAATCTGCGTTCATCTGCGGGCCCCTCCGCATCCGCGGCTATCGGCGGCGGCCGCACGAAATTCTCTGGCGGTGATGCCGCTTCTTCGTTAGAAGGGGACCCCAACGACCGCTAACTAAAAATCCATGCATCCCACGAAACTACTGTTGTTGCTCGCGGCAGCCGGTTGGCTGGGCGGCTGCGCTTCTTCCAGCGATAAATCATCAACCAAGACGGCGGACCCGGCCCCGGCTCCAACCGAGGCAAACGCCGGCACCAAATTCAAGACGACCGACGGACGCACCATCACCATCGGCAAACCCAGCGCGTCCAATGGCGGCACCAGCTACAAAGATCCGCATCTGGAAAAATGCTGGGTGGCCGACGGTTTTAATTTTACGGGATTGGACACGATCTATGTGGCTCCCACCTTGTCCACCGCGAAGTTCAACGAGAAAAACAAGGAAGAAGTGATGGTGCACGATCGGGCCAAGGACGGCTTGGTTTATGAAATCGCCCGCACCCTCAGTCGGCATACTCTGGCCACCAATGTGGTGACCAAGGAATCGGACTTCAAACCGGGAGCCCGCGTGCTGAAGCTGGAGAATACCATCACGGAATTCACCAAAGGCGGGGGCGGCGCGCGCTACTTTGTGGGGCTCTATGGCGGCGGCCAACCGGTGTTGCGCGTGCAAGGCAAACTCACCGAAGGCGACAAAACCCTGTTCAGTTTCGAAGCGCGGCGCAGCGGCACCTCCGCCGGTTCGCGCATGGGCGGAGCCTTCATGAAGGATGAGGATATTCAAAGCGAAGACATCCGCAGCCTGGTGCTGGACCTGACGGATTTCATGGCGGCGCTGGCCGGCAAGTATACGCCGAAACCCTGAACGACGACTTTGCAAAACGTGTTCGTGACCGGCGCGGCCGGCTTCATCGGCAGCAGTTTGGTCGACCGGCTTCTCGCGGAGGGCAAACGCGTGGTCGGTTGGGACAACTTTTCCACCGGCCAGGACCGGTTCCTCGAGCACGCGCGACGGCAGGCTGCATTCCGCTTGCGGCGCGGAGATAACCTCGATTTGCAGGCGCTGACCACCGCCATGCGCGGCTGCGACACGGTCTTTCATCTCGCGGCCAACGCCGACGTGCGCTTTGGCTTGCAGCATCCGGCCAAGGATTTCCAACAGAACACCCTGGCCACCTTCAACGTCCTGGAAGCCATGCGCGCCAGCGGCGTCCGTTGCCTGGCCTTCAGTTCAACCGGGTCGGTCTACGGGGAGGCCACCATTATTCCGACCCCTGAGGAGCATCCGTTTCCGATCCAGACTTCGCTCTACGCCGCGTCCAAACTGGCCGGAGAAGGAATGATCCACGCCTATTGCGAAGGATACGGGCTGAAAGGATACATCTTTCGCTTTGTGTCGATCCTGGGCGAACGTTACACCCACGGGCACGTGTTCGATTTTTACCGGCAACTCTGGGAGCACCCGGATGTCCTCCAGGTGCTGGGCGATGGCACGCAGCGGAAGAGTTATCTCTACGTGCAGGACTGTTTGTCGGCGATGTTGCATGTGATGAACTTGAACCTCGCGGCCCGAGCGAAGCATCACGTGGAAGTCTTCAATCTGGGCACACCCGAGTACGTTCAAGTGAATGACTCGATTCGGTTCATCTGCGACGCGCTCAGGTTAAAGCCGCGCCTGGAATATACCGGCGGCGAACGCGGCTGGATCGGCGACAACCCTTTCATCTTCCTCGAGACCAAAAAGCTGCAGGCCACCGGCTGGAAACCAACCCTCACCATCGAACAAAGCATCGTCCGAACTCTGCAATGGCTCCGCGCCAACGAATGGGTCTACGGAAAGCGGAAAGCGGGAGGGGGAGGGGGAGGGGGAAAAGCGGAAAGCGGAAAGCGAAAAGCGGAAAGCGGAAAGCGGAAAGCGAAAAGCGGAAACGGGAAGGGGGAAAAGCGGAAAGCGGAAAGCGGATAGCGGTGAGATAACTTTTTTGCAAGAAACCTCATTCTTGCAACGTGATCATTGGAGGAATGACATCGCAGACGCTGTTTGCGCGCCCTTCAACGATCATGAAAACAGAATTAGAAGAACGGACGAACCGATTTTCAGTCATGCTTGTGCAGGCCATAACGAAGTTCCCGCGGGGCGTTGTGGGCGAGATTCTCGCAAAGCAACTCCTCAAGGCTGGCACGTCTATCGGGGCCAACTATCGCGAAGCAAATCGAGCTGAGTCGTCTCGAGATTTTATTCACAAAACAGGCCTGGCTGAGAAAGAGGCAGCCGAGACGGAATATTGGCTGGAACTCTGTTTCGAAGCCGGTATGGGCCCCGAAGCGCAGCTGAAGGAACTGCACGCCGAAGCCCCGGAACTGTTGGCGATCCTCGTGACGATCGGCAAAAACGCGAAGTGCAACTAGGGTTTCCGCTTTCCGCTTTGCCCTTTCCGTTTTATAAGCACGGCCTTGATGAACATCGTTGTGCTTGGACTTTGGCATCTCGGCACAGTCACGGCTGCCTGTTGCGCCCGTCACTTCACGGTGACGGGCTTGGATTTCGATCCGGAAGTCGTGGCGAAGCTGCAACAGGGCCGGGCGCCGCTTTATGAGCCGGGTTTGGACGACGCCCTCCAGGCCGGCCTGGCGGCGAAACGATTGCGTTTCACGACCGACCACCGTGCCGCGGTCGCCGCGGCGGACGTTCTCTGGCTTTGCTACGACACACCGGTCAATGACCAGGATGATTCGGATGTGGGTTTCGTCCTGGAACGGTTGCGGCGGGTCCTGGGTGCTCTGCCGGCCGGTGCGTTGGTCTTGATCTCCTCCCAACTCCCGGTCGGGACGTGCCGCGCGTTGGAAGACGAATTTCCCCAGGCGCATTTTGCTTGCTCGCCGGAGAACCTGCGTTTAGGCCGCGCCCTGGATGCGTTCGAGAAAGCCGACCGCGTCGTGGTGGGTTTGCGGACGCCCGCCAAACGCGCGGTGCTAGGA
>Ga0247664_1000358_pt1 | contig 11503 bp, 6 predicted proteins | sample CNK05_metaG_FD_182715 | JGI IMG/M metagenome (GOLD analysis project Ga0247664, IMG submission 182715) | Soil microbial communities from Purdue University Martell Research Forest, Indiana, United States - CNK05 | ecosystem: Environmental > Terrestrial > Soil > Temperate forest > Bulk soil | place...
GCGGCCAGCCGCTTCACCGATTCCGCCAGTCGCGCCTGGCTGGAATCGCGCGGCGTCCAGACGCTGGCTTGCGATTTGATTGAGGCGGCGGAGGTTGCTCGTTTGCCCGATGCCGAAAACATCATCTACCTGGTCGGACTCAAATTCGGCACGGGGAAGAATCCGGCCCTCACCTGGGCGATGAACACGTTAGTGCCAGCGCGAGTCTGCGAACGTTATCCCAAGGCTCGCATCGCGGCACTCTCCACCGGCAACGTGTATCCGCACGCCGACGTCGCCGCCGGCGGCGCCAAGGAAACCGACTCACTCACCCCGCTCGGCGAATACGCCAATGCCGCGGTGGCGCGCGAGCGCGTGTTCGAGTTTTGTGCGCAGCGTTATGGCACCCGCGTGGCGTTGCTGCGACTCTATTATGCGGTCGATCTGCGCTACGGCGTGCTGGTCGATCTGGCGACCAAGATCGCGCAGGATGAACCCATCGCGCTCGGCAACGGCGCGTTCAACTGCATCTGGCAAGGAGACGCCAACGAAATGATTCTCCGTTCACTCGACCTGGTCGCCACGCCGCCTTCGGCCTGGAATTTGTGCCGGCCCGAAGTTTTCTCCCTGCGCGACACGGCGCTACGATTGGGAGAATTGATGGGTCGTGCACCTAAATTCGAGGGCACCGAATGCAGCAGCGCCATCGTCGGCAATGCCGCCCGCTTATGCGCGCGGCTAGGTCCTCCTGCCGTGTCCTTCGACACGCTCCTGCGTTGGGTGGCGCACTGGGTCAAAACCGGCGGCAGAAATCTAGGCCGGCCCACTCACTTCGAGGTGAGAGATGGCAAGTACTGAGAGAAAAGCGGAAAGCGGAAAGCGAAAAGCGGAAAAACCTACCGCGAGTATTGCCGGATCCACCCGCGCGACTCCCTCTCCCCTTAACGGGGAGAGGGTCGGGGTGAGGGGTGAGAACGTCAGCAAAGTGTCCAAATCACGCTTTGTCGGTGTGGCGCTCCGCCGCCTGCGTTTTTGCGCGCTGTGCCTGTGCTGCAGTTTCATTCTCTCACTCCCTCTGGCGGCGGTTGACTCATTTTGGAGCTTTGCCGTCCAGCCTGAACCCTTGCGTGTCATCATCGAGACCGATCTGGGCGGTGACCCGGATGACGAACAATCGATGGTGCGTTTTCTTCTCTACACCTGCGAATGGGATGTGGAAGGCATCATCGCCAACCGGCCGGTCACGCGGCGGCCGGAGAATTATCATCCGCAAGATACCGGTCTTGGGATCGCGCGCGCGTTGGTGCACGCCTACGGAGCTTGTTATACAAACTTGATTCGGCACGACTCCCGTTATCCTGAACCGAGTCAGCTGCTCGCCCGCACGGTGGCCGGCTACGACGATGTCGAGGACGGCGTCAATCTGATCGTTGCGGCTGTGGACCGCAAGGATCCGCGTCCGATCTGGTATGCCGATTGGGGCAGTGATCGCGGGTCCGCGGTCGTCAATCTGCGCCGCGCGCTGGACAAAGTCTGGCGTGAACGCGGGCCGGACGGTTATGCGCGGTTCAAAAACAAGCTGCGCATCATTGGCTACGATCAATATGCGGAACATACCTCGCGGCCGCCGGCCTGGCGCTTTTGGGTTAATACCTTTCAACCGCCGCAGGACGGCAAACGGTGGTATCACCGGTTCTCGGCCTTAACCGCAAAGGCGGGTGGATTCAATCTGGCCCGCGATGTGTTGACTGGCCACGGTCCGCTGGGCGCCGCCTACCCCACCAACACCACGCATTGGCAAAAGGAAGGCGACACCGCCACTTTTCTTTATCTGGTGCCGACAGGAATGAACGATCCGCTCGAACCAACTTGGGGCAGCTGGGCCGGACGCTATGGCACCAACGAAAACTTTCCCGGCAAACCGTTTTTCTGGGCCAATCAAGTGGACGCCTGGCGTGGCACGACGAACCGGGACAACACCCTGGCGCGGTGGGCCGCCGATCTGCAGAACGATTTCCGCGCGCGGCTGGATTGGTGCGTGCGGGGCCCGACCGATCCCAACCATGCGCCCTGGGTGAGACTAAACGGCGTGGGCGGAAATGCTGTGCTTCAGTTCCACGCGCCGGTCGGACAGGAACTGCGTCTCAGCGCGGAACGCAGCCTGGATCCGGACGACCATCGGGTGCGTTATGAATGGTGGATTTACCGCGAAGCCGGCACCTACCGCGGCCCGGCGCACCTGGAAAGCGAAACGCTTATTAGGGACGGTATCGCTGTGGTCCAGGGCCCGGAGGCTCGACTGATCATGCCCCACGATGCGGTTGGCAAAACCATCCACGTGATCGTTGCCGGCACTGATTCCGGACAGCCGCCGCTGACCCGATACCGGCGAGCGGTCATCACGGGATCAGATCCGGCGGAAGCGGCGCGGATGCTGGAACCGTTCTATCAGCCACCGGCGGAGTTCATCGGTCGATTTGGCGATTATCGGTCGCCCTTGTTCTTTGCCGACGAGAAGGCAGGCAAAGTGGCAACAGCGGCGGATTGGGGCCGGCGTCGCACGGAGATCTTGCAGCAATGGCAGGAGTTGATGGGACAATGGCCTCCCATGCTGGAACAACCGAAGAGGGAGGTTCTCTCCTCCGAGCAGCGGCGCGATAACTTCTGGCAGGACAGAGTCCGGGTTGAGATCGCCCCGGGCCAAACCGGCGAAGGTTGGTTGCTGACTCCTGTTGGGGCGCGGGGACGTCGTTTGCCCGCCGTGTTGGTGGTGTATTACGAACCGGAAACAAGCGTGGGCCTGAACCCTGATCAACCGCTACGTGATTTCGGGCTGCAACTGGCGCGACGTGGCTTCGTGACCTTGTCCATTGGCACGCCCGGTGGCAACGCCTGGAAACCGGACGTGGGTCAGGCGGTCTGCCAACCGTTATCGTATCATGCGTATGTGGCCGCCAACATGTGGCAAGTCTTGGCGAAGCTTCCGTACGTCGATTCGACCCGCATCGGCGTGGTGGGCCATAGCTACGGCGGCAAATGGGCGATGTTCGCCGGAGCCTTGTGGGACAAATTCGCCGCCGTCGCGGTCAGCGATCCGGGCATCGTCTTTGATGAGACCCGGCCCAACGTGAATTATTGGGAGCCGTGGTATTTGGGATTGGACCCCGCAGAGAAACGCCCCAAGGCGGGCATCCCTGGACCAGACAATCCGCGGACCGGCGCCTACCGGCGCATGAAAGAAACCGGACGCGACCTTCATGAGTTGCACGCGTTGATTGCGCCGCGTCCGTTTTTCGTTTCGGGAGGCGCAGAGGATCCGCCCGCGCGTTGGCTGGCCTTGAACCATCTGGTAGCAATCGATCGGCTGCTGGGCTACACCAATCGAGTGGCGATGACCTCGCGTGCCGAGCATACTCCCAACGAAGAGTCCAACGCCCAGCTCTACGCGTTCTTCGAGCATTTCCTGGGCAGCCGGGCCGAACGCTGATCGATTATTCAAGCAGCAAGATGGACGCAGGTACCGGCTCTCTCTCTACCCATGAACCTTTCCTGCCTCGTAGCAGCCGACGTAAGGAGGCTCACTCTATCCGGGCGCGTTCGTCGGGAAAGAGATCAGAGCCCTTCGACAGGCTCAGGGTGTACCTCGTTACCTCGGCTGCTACGTTAGATTTGGGTTCATGGGTCCAATGTGCGTCCGAAATTCGGAGGTCCCGGCTCTCCATGAACCGACCCTCACCCCGCCTTGCGGCCACCCTCTCCCAGCCGATGGGAGAGGGAGCAGGTTCGTGGTCCCAATCCTGGTTGAATTCACGGCATCGCGGCGGAGGTGTTGCTCGCGCGCTGCCGATCTGGTAAAAGCCTCCCATGCCTTCGGACCGACGCGAATTGCTTGGCGTGCTGCCTGTCTTCCAGACGCCTTATCACACCGATGAAACCATCGACTTCGACACCCTGGAAGGGGAGATCACCTGGCTCTACAATCGCGGCGCCAATGGGATCGTCATGGCGATGGTGTCGGAGACCTTGCGCCTGTCCGGTGACGAACGGGAAGAACTCGCGGCGGCCGCTTGCCGATTAGGCCGCGCTCGTGGGGTGGTCGTCATCAGCGTCGGCGCTGAATCATCGCGGGTGGCCGAACAGTTCGCCCGGCAGGCCGAGGCGGTGGGGGCCGATGCCGTCATGGCCATCCCACCGGTGGCAGTTAGCTTAGGCGAAGATGAACTCGTGGCCTATTATCGACGCATCATTGAGGCCGTCCGGATCCCGGTCATCGTGCAGGACGCCAGCGGTTATGTGGGCCGGCCGATTTCCCTGGAGATGCAAGCGCGGTTGCTGGACGAGTTCGGTCCCGGACGGGTCCTCTACAAGCCGGAAGCCAACCCGATCGGACCTAGACTGACGGCATTGCGCGAGGCGACCGGCGGACGCGCCCGCGTGTTTGAGGGAACTGGCGGCATCGCGTTGGTCGATTCGTTCCGGCGCGGGATCGTTGGCACGATGCCAGGAGCGGATCTCATTCGCGGAATTGTCCCGCTCTGGCATGCGTTAGCTGCTGGGGACGCGGCGGCCGCCGATCGCATCCACGGTCCTCTGGCGGCCCTTATCGCCATGCAAACCAGTCTCGATGCTTTCCTGGCAGTAGAAAAGCATCTGCTCGTGCGCCAAGGGATCTTCAACAATACGCTCGTGCGCGGTCCAGTCGGGTTCCACCTCGATGACGAAACCAAGTATGAAGTGGACCGTCTTTTTGATCGCCTGTTGGAAGCCGCGCAATCCCGGCCGGCCGATACTGCCTTCTGGGTAACGCAGTAGTAGCGGCGCGACTCCCTCTCCCCTCAACGGGGAGAGGACCAGGGCCTGCCCGCCGTAGCCCGTAGGGCGAAGTCGGGTGAGGGGTGAGAATGGCGAAAAATCGTCCGCTCTCCAGCACGCTGTAGTCACATCACGTGTCCTCGGGTTTCAAATTCCTCTTCCGATTGCCTCGGCGGGCTCTGTCTTTAACCCGCGGCCCTAAGCGATTGGGTCTTAGCGGAACGCTCTTGGTGAGTGGCGGTGGTGGCCATGTACGTGAGCGCGCTTCTGGCGTTACCGGCACGTTGTCCGGATGCGCCGCCCTTTGTTGCAAGAGTAGCCACAACGCGTCCTTCACCACGGCTGGTTCCTGCCAGACTTGCCAATTCCAAAAGCGTTTGGTGAGGATCCCGCGACTCAGCAGATACGCTTCCTTTTCTTTGTCCTGTTGCTGTTGATTTGGAACGCCGTGGTGTCCCCCATCGAGTTCCACTGACACTTTGGCTTCCGCGCAATAGAAGTCCAAGACGTAGGGACCTAATGGATGCTCGCGCCGAAACTTGTAGCCGGCGAATCTACGGTCCCGTAGGAGTCGCCAGAAGCGGCGTTGTGCTGGCGGCATTTCCTGTCTGAGAGCCCGCGATCGGGTGATACCGTCCATGGACACCATGCTATGAATACAGCTGTTGCCAAAGCGAGGATCTTTTGCCCTTCTCACCCCTCACCCCGGCCCTCTCCCCGTTGAGGGGAGAGGGAGGCTGGCTTCGCCAAATTATTTCCGGCTAGTCACGGCGCATTGCTTGAGCCGCCAATCGCGCTTAACGCCTGTTGGAGCGCCGGGCGGGTGATGCCATCCGCGTTGGCTAACGCATTGGTGACGGCCGGTAGAGCGGCTCCGGCCTGTTCACCGTATTGTGCCAGGGCTTTGGCGGCTGCGCGACAAACATGAGGACATGGATCAGCGAGATGTTTGGCCAGCCGTGGCACGACGTCACTTGGACATTCGCGTGTCCGGCCCGCCGCGCGGATCACACTTTCGCGAACACTCGCGTCCGGATCATCGAAGTGCTGCATCAAGTCCGGCAGCAATGGCTCCATTCGCCTGGTGGGGAGGCGTTCGCTCGTCACATCCAAGCTCCAGGCCACCGCGCGGCGAACGCGCGCATCGCGATCGCTGAGTCCCGCGCGCAGTCCGTCCAAGGCAGCGGGGGTACCGATATGGAGGAGCGCGTAAGTGACGTCGTTTGCGCACTCTGACCGCTGCAGCAGATGGGACAGCCTCGAGACCGCCGGTTGGGCGTTGGTTCCGAGCAAGGCCAAGCCACGTGCGGCCAAGGTGCGCGCTTCGTAGGCGTGTTGGTTTCGAATGTCGATCCTGATCGCGCTTTGTTTCCGTGACCAGCGGGCCAAGAAGGCGCGCATGGTCGAATCGTGGGCGTCGAACATCGAGATTAGGAATGGGATCGCCTCTTTTGCGGTTTGCTGGAGCGCCTCGCGCGCATTCTGCTCATTTTTCGCAGAGGAACTGAGGTAGGCACTCAACGGTAGACCCTGGTAGATTGGTTCCGCCGGAAGCATCACCAATCTCAACCAGCCACATGCGCCTGCGATCACGACCGCGAGAATAATCCAACGCAGTTTGCGCGGCTTGAGCATCAGTTCCTCGTTTCCGCTTTCCGCTTTCCGCTTTCCGCTTTTCTCCCTAAGGTCCGTTCCAACCAAGCCATGAGATTCGATTGGGCCGCTTTTTGGGTGCTGGTGATCGCCTGTTCCCTCCTTTCGCTGAACGGGGCGGACCGTTCTGCCGCCGCAGCCGGGGGAGAGCAGGGTGGAGTGACGCACAGTTCAACTCCGCGCAATGACTCTAGCCGGTCTACTTCTTCTGTCCAGCGGGTGGTATGGCACAATCAGCGGCTGCTTGGTTCACCGGAACCCCCGGACCCGTACCGCGTCGCGCGCGTGTTCGAAAAGATCACCTGGAAAGCGCCCATCTACGTGGTTCCGGAGCCGGGCACGGACCTGTTGTGGGTTGTTCTGCAGGGCGGCGAAAAAGAACGGCCATCCCGAGTGCTGCGCCTGCGTGACCGGCCCGACACTGATCACACCGAACCCGTGTTCGAGATGAAAGAACGTTTGATCTACGCGGTCACCTTTCATCCCGGTTACCGCACCAATGGCTGGGTCTTCTTCTTTTCCAATGGCCCGACTTCCGCCGGCGAACGGACCAATCGAATCTCCCGCTTCACCGTCTCGCGCCAGCCACCCTTTGTCTGCGATCCGGCCTCCGAACAGGTCATCATCTCCTGGCGATCGGCGGGGCATGATGGCGGGGATCTGGCTTTTGGCCGGGACGGCATGCTCTACGTGACTGCCGGAGACGGCACGAGCGATTCGGATGGCTGGGACAGCGGCCAGGATGTCAGCAATCTGCTGGCGAGCTTGATTCGCGTCGATGTCGATCATCCCGCCGCCGGCCAGCCATACGCGGTGCCGTCGGATAACCCATTCGTGAACCTGCCGGGCGCCCGGCCGGAGATTTGGGCCTACGGATTCCGCAATCCATGGCGCATGGACATCGATCGCAAGACTGGTGACATCTGGGTCGGCAACAACGGGCAGGATCTTTGGGAGACCGCGTACCTGGTGCATCGCGGAGACAATTTCGGTTGGAGTGTGTTTGAGGGCAGCCATCCGTTTCATCCCCATCGTCGTCGCGGTCCCACGCCCATCGTGCCGCCTACCATCGAACATCCGCACGCCGAATTCAGGTCGCTGACCGGCGGCGTGGTCTATTACGGCGAGGTCTTGCCCGAGCTGAACGGTGCCTACGTCTATGGCGATTATTCCACGGGCAAAATCTGGGGCGCGCGCCATCGCGAAGGGAAGTTGATCTGGCACCGTGAACTGGTCGATACCGCATTGCAGATTGTGGGTTTTCGCGTGAGTCACCGGGGGGAACTTCTCGTCGTGGACGGTGGCGGCGGTTTGTATCGGCTGGCCCCAGCCCTTCCATCCAAAGGACGCGTGAAATTTCCTACCCGCCTCTCCGAGACCGGCTTGTTCGCGTCCGTGAAGGATCATCGCCCGGATTCTGGCTTGATTCCGTATTCGGTGATTGCTCCCGGCTGGGCCGACGGCGCCATGAGCGAGCGGTTCATCGCCTTATCCGGTGACGCCACCATCGGTTATGCTTCGGAACACGGCTGGAATTTTACCAATGACACGGTGCTGGTGCAGACGCTGTCGTTGCCGGCCGCCAAGGGGCGGTCCGGAAAACCGCGCCGGATCGAGACCCGGCTGTTGCTCAAGCAGGATGGAGAATGGGCTGGTTATTCGTATCGTTGGAACGCGGCTCAAACCGACGCCATCTTGGTGGACAAAGCGGGCCAGGAGATCACGCTCGATGTTCAGGAAGCCAGCGCTTTGAGGACTCACCAAGCCTGGCGCATTCCCAGTCGCGCCGATTGTCTGGCCTGCCATTCACGGGCGGTGAACTTCATCCTCGGCTTGACTGCCCCGCAGATGAATCGGATGCAGGACTACGGGCACGGCCCGGAAAACCAACTCGCCGCCCTGAGCCGCCTGGGAGTTCTGCCGGGCGCAGCCAAGGAGAAGCCGGAGTCGGTGCGCAAACTGGTGGATCCTTACGACGCCCAAGCCGATCTCGATCAACGCGCCCGCTCTTATCTGCACGCCAATTGTTCCGTGTGCCACGTGGAAGCGGGCGGCGGCAACGCCCGCATGGAATTCGAAATCACGCGCCAACGCGACCGCATGAACCTGATTGGGCAGCGTCCGCAACATGACACCTTCGGCATGACCAACGCCATGCTGGTGGCACCCGGGGAACCGGATCGTTCTGTCCTGATTTATCGGCTGACCCATCGCGGGCGCGGCCAGATGCCCCCTTTGATGACCACGCGGGTCGATGAACGGGCGGTCGCACTGTTTCGGGAATGGATTGCCGGCATGAAGCCGGAGTTCACTTTTGTGCGGGAATGGACCTTGGCAGAATTGCTGCCCGAGGGCGGCTCCAGCGGGGGCGCCGCGCCGGAACATTCCCTCAGCGCGGGCCGCGATCTCTTTCGTCAGATCGGCTGCGTGCAGTGTCATCGCTTCGGCGGCGCTGGCGGAGTGATGGGACCGGACCTGACCGGCGTGGGCCGGCGTCTCTCCAAACGGGACTTGCTCGAGTCGATCCTCGATCCGTCCAAGACGATCGCCGACGAGTTTGCCGCCTTTGAGATCCAGGTGCGCGGCGGCGAAACCGTCACCGGCCGCGTCGAGCGAGAGGACGCGCGCGAAATTGTTGTGCGGACCGGCTCGGCGGTGGAGGAGTTGGTGCATATCCCGCGCGCCAACGTGCTCCAACGCCACAAATCCAATGTGTCCAACATGCCGGCCGGCATGTTGAATGTCCTGCAACGCGAGCAGATCCTCGATCTGCTGGCTTACCTATCCTCGGATGACAAAAGCCCGTGACTCTTTCGCACCACCAACGCGGCGCGCAAGTCACTCCCTCTCCCCTCAACGGGGAGAGGGATGGGGTGAGGGGTGAGAAGGGCACAAAACGCTCGCCTTCACCAGCCGTTGCAGTCCGCACGCTTCCAACGTGCACACCTGGACGCGTCACCTGTTTAGGCTTGGTTCTCCACCTGAAGGCAACGCGGAAGCAGTGGCTCATCCTCTGTTGGATGCTTTGGATTGCCCTGGCGTGTGCTCAGACCAGCGCGCAGACAAGCGGCCGCTTTGAGTTCACGCGCCTGGTCGCGCATTGGTCCGATTACGGTAATCCAGAGTACCTGACGTTTATCGACGAAGTGCAGCCGGAGGTCGCTCAAGTGGGCTTTTACGGCGCGCATTTTTGGAGTCTGGTTCATACCCCGCAGTACAGCGGGTACCCCGCGCATTTTCCGCGGCGCGGCATTGCGGAGGCATCCGCGTGGTTTGCGGATCTGAACCGCAACCTTCATCAGCGCGGGGTCAAAGTCGTCGGCCACTTCAACGTCGAATTCCTGATCGGCGACCCGGATTCGCCGGAAGGCCCGCGCGGGTTCTTCCGGTTCTACCGCGATTTGTGGGATGACACCCTGCTCGGTGCCCGGCCGGAGAAAGATCCCGTGGCGTTCCTGGAAAAGAATCACGACGGCACGCCGCTCTCGGAAAAGAATTACGGCATCGGCGGGATGAAAGAGTATTGGGCCTGTTTGCGCAATCCTTCCTGGCAAAAGGTGCTCCAGGCCTGGATTCGACGCGGCATCGATCTTGGGCTGGACGGTTTCATCGCCAATTACTTCTATCGGCATAACTGCACCTGTGAACACTGCGTGCGCGCATTCCGGGCTTACCTGGCGCCGCGTTTCACGCCCGCCGAGCTGCGCACGCAGTTTGGCATCACCAACCTCGCCACTCACGATTTCCCCGAGTTGGTTTCGTGGCATGACCCAGCGAAGTCCTCACCGCTGCGGCGTGAAATGTTGCGCTTCTCCCAAATCTCAAACAAAGAGGTGTTCGATGAGGTGTTCGTGCGCTACGGACGTTCCCTCAAACCGGATCTGCTGGTGGCCCAATGGAATCATCTGGGCGATTTCTCCCAGGTCAGCGGCGACGAACGCTGTCTGCTTCCGGCGGAGAGGTGGGGACGCGACGAGGATTATCTTTGGTATAGCCTGGGCGGCAGTGCCAACTCCACCGACCTGGCCAAAGGTTTCCTGGGGGAAGGCACTCTGCAGGCCCGCTACATCCGTGGCGCGTTTGATGACAAACCATTCACGCTCGGCAAATACGAGGGAACTCGATTGCGGGTGGCGATCGGAGAACTGGCGGCCAACGGCGGGGCGCCCATGGGATTTTACACCGACTTCACCAAGCCGGCCTCGCGGGCCGTACTGGTTCAGTACTATCAATTCCTGAAACGTTACGAACCCTTGTTCCGCGCCAACCGGCCGGTGGCGGAAGCTGCGTTGCTCTTCCCGCGCCGGGCCGTGCACGCGGCCAATCTCGAACCGCTCAAACAATTCCGGGATGACGGACGAGCCTTGCTCGATGCGCATGTTTTGTTCGATGTGCTGCCCGATGATCTGGCCGATCCCAACCGGCTTAAGCCTTACCGGCAGGTCTTCGACCTTTCCAAAGGAGCGGCTACCGAGGTGCTGAGTCGATTCACGATGCGCAGCCAGTTTCAAGCTCCCAAGACCGTTCGCATCTCCGCGAGCCGGCCCGCCCACGACACCAACGAATGGGACATTCATTGGGTGAACTATGATCGCACGGAGCCCGCGCGCGCGGCCGACGGCAGCATCCCAGCCGGCTCCGGCGCGCAGGATGAAAAGCCTGTGGCCGTGAGCGGCGTGCAAGCAGACTTGCTCCTGCCTGCCGGAGCAACGGTAAGATCGGTGGAGGTGATTACTCCCGAGCGGCCGGATCCCGTGCCGGTGTCATTCCAGGCCAAGGCGGGCCGCGTGCGTTTCGTTGTTCCGGAATTCCTGTCTTACGCCATCGCCCGCGTGCGGATGGATCACGGCCGCTGATGTCCAGAGGGCGCAACCTGCATCCTGCATCCGTGTTTAGCTACCGACCCCAGGTTGTTTAACCACAAAGAGCTGGGTAACGGTGATAAGTCCGCTCGTGAGGTTGTTTAACCACAAAGAGCACAAAGAGCACAAAGAATCGTGGAGCAGTGACCGGCAATGGGCTCAGTTCTTTGTGATCTATGTGATCTATGTGGTGAATC
>Ga0247664_1000359_pt1 | contig 11492 bp, 6 predicted proteins | sample CNK05_metaG_FD_182715 | JGI IMG/M metagenome (GOLD analysis project Ga0247664, IMG submission 182715) | Soil microbial communities from Purdue University Martell Research Forest, Indiana, United States - CNK05 | ecosystem: Environmental > Terrestrial > Soil > Temperate forest > Bulk soil | place...
CCCGGAATCCGACACGACCAGGAAATAATCACCCTCCGCAATCGGCGAAGGAACGTAGGCCACGCCCCGGTTGGTGCGCCAGACGATCTTGTCGGTCTTGGTGATGTTACCCTCTCCGTCCGGTTTGATGGCAAGGATATGGTGATCCGGAAAGCCTCCGGTAATAAACAGCAACCCGGCTTTCTCATTGTAAACCGGTGACGCCACGAACTGTTCTGTGGGCCCGTCAATCACCCAATAACGCGAGCCGTTGCTTGGATCGTAGCTGGCGACGCATTTGTCGCCGGACATGACCATCTGCTGCCGGCCGGCCAGTTCGCGTAACAGCGGCACGCAATAACTTCGAGTTCGGTTTTCGCGCGGCGTCTTCCACAGCGTCCGTCCGGTCTTTTTGTCGAGCGCCACCAGATAGGAGTCGCCGTCATGATCGCCGTTCACGATCACCTTGTCCTGATGAAGAATGGGTGAGCTGCAGAATCCGTGCATGCTGGAAAAGCTTCCGGGGCGCACCAGCCAGCGCTGGTGTCCGGCGAAATCGTAGGCGGCGACGACCATCTCGTTGCGATCCAGAAACGCCACATACACTTGTTGTCCATCCGTAGCGGGGGTGCTGGAGGCGTGGCTGTTCAAAGGATGTTTCTTTTCGAACGGAGAGGTGAGCACCACTTGTTTCCACAGCACACGTCCCGAGCGGGCATCCACACACAGCAATACTCTGCTCTGATCTTCCGCTAATGCAGCCACAGTAAATACGCGGTCGTTCCAGACCACGGGCGAAGCGTGTCCGGTGCCGGGCAACGGCGTCTTCCAGGCCACATTGCTGCCGCCGCTGCCGCTCCAATGCACCGGTACATGTAACTCCCGGCTCGTGCCGTCCAGCCGCGGTCCGCGCCAGACCGGCCAGTTTTCGGCCTGGACAGCGCCCGCAGCCAGGAGCAAGGCAGTCGTCAGCAGCGGTCGCCGCCACGACCTGTTTGGAAATGCACGTGCCAATGGAGTCATCGGGAAATTGCCGCGCATCATCTCTGCCTCTCCCCTTCCACTCAAGCATTGTTTTGGCGCGGGGACTTTTTACACGCCTACTGCGGCCGACGTGCCGAGGTCCGAGGCGCGTATTCTTCACTCGTGCTCATGGTCATGCTCATGGTCATGCTCATGGTCATGGTCATGGTGATGCGCATGCGCCGACGCCGACGGGTCCATCGGGAGCTGAAAGGATTTTCGGGCCAACAAAACGGCAGACGGATCGCCTTCACGGATCTTATAGAAGTGATCGAAGGTGGCGTTTGTAATCACTTGGGTCTTGCCGGTGACCGGCCAGAAGATCTCGATCGAACGAATGGAGCTGGCCTGGCCCAGCCCAATCTCCTGGCGTAACGGCGATGCTCCGAAACTGCCGCCGGTGCCGGTAGTCTTATAGATCGCGCGCGGACCGTTGGTGGTGACCACATTGACTTTGATCCGGGAACCGATCCCGGCCCGGTTCGACCGCACGCCTTCCAGTTCCAGCGTAATCCAATGGTTGCCATGACCGGGATTGGCGAAAAGGACGTTGCGAGCCTGGTCTCCAGGGTAAGCGCCGCCCATATCTTCATGGATGTCCTGGTCGCCATCGTTGTCGATGTCCCCGAAGGACACGCCATGCCCTTTCTGTAGATGGCCAAACCCGCCGGAGGTGGTGACATCCTGGAAGGACTTGCCGTCATTGTTTCGGAACATCCGGTTTGGGATCAACATGGACAAGTCCGGATTGCCGGTCCCCACGTAAAAGTCCAGAAAGCCGTCGTTATCGAGGTCTCCGAAATTGGAGCCCATGGCCAGGAGCACCTTGTCCACGCCCATCTGGTGCGAGACATCAGTGAAGGTGCCGTCCCGGTTGTTGTGATACAGCTTGGCTTTGACCCCGCGTGTCGGCAGCCCGAGGTACTCGGCGGCGATGTCGCCGACTTCCGACACCCAGTAACCGCTGACGAAGAGGTCGAGCCAACCATCGTTGTCGTAATCGAAAAACCAGGTGGGAAAACTGAGCTTGGGCTCCGCCACGCCGGCCTGACCAGTCACGTCGGTGAATTTCCACACCGCCTTCCCGGCCGCGTTGGTGCCGCGCGGACCGTCATTGCGATAAAGACGATTGTATTGATCGCGGATGGACACATAGAGATCGGGTCGCCCGTCATTATTGTAATCGCCGGCCGTTACGCCTTTGACGAAGGCTTGCAGCGCCAGGCCGCTTTCCGCCGCGACCTCCGTGAACGTGCCGTCGCCGTTGTTGCGAAACAATTCACAGGGATGTTTCTCGGCGCCCTGCGTTTCGGCGCCGACGAAAAAGTCCACCCACCCGTCGTTGTTATAGTCGAACCAGACCGCGGTTTGAGTGGGATGAAAGCGCAGCACACCGGCTTCCTCGGTGACGTCGGTGAAGGTCCCGTTGCCATTATTTCGCAAGAGCGAGTGGGGAAACTTGCCTTCGGACCCAAACCAGCCTCCACGCAAGACCAGCACATCCGCATAACCGTCATTGTTGTAGTCCGCTTGCAGCATGTTCAACCCGCCGAGTTCGCCGATCAAACCCGCTTCCGCAGTGCGTTCGGTGAAGGTGCCGTCCCCGTTGTTATGGAAATAACGAAGCTGATCGAAGAATCCAATCGACGAAACCATCACGTCCAGGAACCCGTCGCGATCGAAATCTTCCAGAATGCTTCCCCCGGAAAGCTCATTCACATCCAAACCAACGGCCCCGGCCACATTCGGAAACCGTTTAATGTCGTAAGCCGACTCGAACGCGGAAGGCGGAATTAACCAGCGGGCCGGAACCTTCTGCGGGTACTCGCCCAAGGTCATGTAGGCAATGTTCAGAACCCAGCGCGCGCTCAGGTTGTCCGGCCAACGCTTCAGCAACTCCGTCAATATGGTCACGGCGCCGCGCGAGCCTCGTGGAAACTTATGCACCCCACCGCCGCGAATCGGCAGTAAACAAGACTCGCCCGAATGGACGGCCACGCAGTTCTCCTGTTCGCCCAGTCGCAGCTGGCACATGGCCTGGTCAAAAAGCAGTGGCTGCAGATTCTGCTTCAACCAGTCCGGGTCCTGGCCTTGCGCGAGCTTTTCCACGTTCGAAAAGGCTTGGATGGCCGATTCCGTCTGTCCGGCATTGAGCAATTCGCGTCCGTATTGAGCGCACAGATCCAGGGGCATCCGTCCAGGGGATTGCGTGGACAGAAATGCGCGTAATTGTTCCGCCCGCGCGGTGCTGAGAAACGGACTGTTGCGCGGGTTAGCCTGGCTGGCAATTTGTTTGAGCCGCTCGGCCATCCGCGCGGTGCTGGGCGCCTGCGATGGGGCGGGCGCGGGCGGGGTCGCCGCGGCCTGGCTTCGGCAGGGGATCGCCGTGACCAAGAGCAACACGCTCGCCATGGCGAATCCGCCAAAACTTAGCCGAGCCCTGAGCAGGCAGCAGGCAATGCGATCCACCTTTGAGCAAGTTGGACAGGAAATCATCGAACTAAGGGTGCCTGCGGGCACCACTTGAAGTCTGTGAGGCTCCTGCTCGCGTCGGAGAGATCCTGCTCTGGTAACGCTGTAGCGGCGGTCGCAGACCGCCGCTACAGCGGCGCCACGTCATTCGGAGAGTGCCTTCCACGCCGCTCCGTAGGCTCCCGCAAATTCCCCCAGCGCGGCCGGGAAGATCTTGAGCGAGTAACCGGTGGATTTCCATTCGAACTGCGCGACCAAGGAGCGCAAGGGCTCAAACAAAGCGTCGCCAGACCGCGCGATGCCGCCTCCAATGACCACGGCCTCCGGGTCGAGGATATTGCCATACGACGCGATGGCGCAGGCCAGCGCGCGCACCGAACGCAGCCAGATCTCGCCTGCGGCAGCGTCTCCGGCCCGGTAGGCGGCCACCAATTCATGCGTACTGCGGAAACGGCCTCCGCTCCGTTCGACGATCGTGCAATTACCGATTTGAACCTCCAAGCTTCCGGGAGTGGCACACACATCCGGCGGGCCGTCGATCTCGAGGGAGATATGGCCGAGATGTCCGGCCCGGCCAATATGGCCCCGGAGCAGCCGGCCATCCACGATGGCGGCGCCGCCCACGCCGGTTCCCAAAGTCAGCATGATGACATTCTGATAGCCTTTGGCCGCGCCGAGCCACGCTTCGCCCAACAACGCGGCGTGGGCGTCGTTCAGAACCGGCACCGGCGTGGAGATGCCCAGAAAACGACTCCAGTTGAGTCCCTCCAGTCCTTTTAACCGGCCGGGCATATGGGCGATCGAACAGCCGTCGCGCGCTGCCAGGCCGGGCGCCGAGAGTCCAATGTGGGCGGCCGGCGCCTTTTGTTCATCCTGCAGACGGATCACGATGCCCCGGATCTTTCGGGCCCAATCCATGTCCGATCCCGCATCGAAGGTGTCTACTGATTGGCCCAACAATTCGCCTTCGGCCGTGACGGCGACGGCTTTCACACTCGAGCCGCCGAGATCGATCCCCATCACGTAACTCATGCGCCTCAGCTGCCCTTCGACAGCCGTCCCCACCAGCGTCCCAATGTGTGAAATAATCCTTCCTTGGCCGGCGCATTCTGCGGCGCGGGCATCTGCACAGGGATTTGCCCTTCCGAAACACACCATCCCCCATCCACCGCCAGGACCTGGCCAGTCACAAACTTCGAATCGTCCGAGAGAAAATACACGGCCGCGCCATCCAGATCGGACGCATGCCCAATCCGGCCGCCATCCAGCGGTTGTTTGGAGGTAATGAAGCCCAGGATCGTGGCATCTTCCTGCGCGCGTTGTGACATCGGTGTGGCCACCAAGGCGGGCGCGATCACGTTCACACGGATGCGCACCGGCGCATAATAGGCCGCCGCCGATTGACTTAACCCCACGATGGCCGCTTTGGCCGCGGCATAGGCGTGAGTGGCGAAGAAGTGTGGAGACGGCGAGAAGCCCAAGACGGACCCCATGTTCAGGATGGACCCGCCGGTTTGCTGTTTGAGAAATTGTTGGAGCGCGGCCCGATTCGAGTAGACCAGGGAAGTCAGGTTTTCATCGATGGTATAACGCCATCCTTCTTCGGTGAGTTCATGCAACGGGCCGTCGCCCTGCCGACGTCCACTGCCACCCGCCACATGATACAAACCATCAAACCGATGAAAATTGCCCAAGGCCACGTTGATGGCGGCAGGGACCGCCTTGGGATCGGTGGCATCGGCGGCAAATCCGATCACGTTCCGGCCCAGTTCTTTCTCGGCCGTTTCCACCTTTTCTTCATCTCGACCCATCACGACTACTCGCGCTCCCGCCTCCAGGAAGGCGCGCGCGGCGGAAAAGCCCAACCCGCTGGTGCCCCCCACCACGACAATGGCTTTATTTTGCAAGGCGAGCGTGCTCATCGAAGGCCGCAGGTTAACGACGCAAGCCCGCCCCGGCCAGTGCGGAATGCGGAGTGCGAAATGCGGAGGCGGCCCGCAGATTTGCGCAGATGGACAGATAGAGTTCAAAGGAATCCTTGCATTCGGCACTCATGACTCCGCACTCCGCATTTCGCATCCCGCACTGGGAGAGCCCGTCCCTCTGCGTGTATCTGCGGGCCCTCCCCATCTGTTTACATCTGTGGGCTGTTCTTTACAGAATAAAAGCTTCTGTTGGGTGGTCCAAAGGGCTATTCACGGACCCGTTTGCGTGACCTGTTGAAGACCTCATCATGAACACTTGTTGCCTCCAACCCTGCCCCGGCCGCTTGGTGGCCATTTTTTTGACGTTCGCAGTGCCGTCCCTCCGCGCCGACTGGCCGCAATGGCGCGGCCCCGAGCGGACGGATCTTTCCAAAGAAACCGGCTTGCTCCAAAGCTGGCCCAAGGAGGGGCCCCGCCAGCTCTGGCTTTCTAAGGATGCCGGCCTGGGTTATTCCGGACCGGCCATCGTTCAAAACAAGCTCTATACCATGGGCGCGCGCCAGGACACTGAATACCTGATCGCGATCGACGTGAAGGACGGGAAAGAACTTTGGGCCGCCAAGATCGGGGCGGTACTCAGAAACGATTGGGGCGACGGCCCGCGCGGCACCCCGGCCGTCAGCGATGGCCGCGTCTATGCCTTGGGCGGCCAGGGCAGCCTCGTGTGCGTGAACGCCGCCGACGGCCAGGTCCTCTGGTACAAAACCATGAGTTCCTTCGGCGGCCGACGTCCGGGTTGGGGTTATACGGAGTCCGTGCTGGTTGATGGCGACAAGGTCCTTTGCACACCCGGCGGCTCCAAGGGCGCCCTTCTGGCCTTGGACAAAAAGACCGGAGACACCCTTTGGCAAAGCAAACAGTTCACTGACGACGCCCAATACGCTTCCATCATTCCGGCCAACCACAACAGCACGCATCAATACATTCAGCTGACCATGAAACACGTCGCCGGTGTGTCGGCCAGCGATGGATCCCTGCTTTGGAGCGCAGATTTTCCCGGCAGCGTCGCCGTGATCCCCACTCCGATCTTCCACGATGGTTATGTCTATGTGACGGCGGGATACGGAGCCGGTTCCAAGCTGATCCAGATCGCTGCCAACCAGCAGGCCCAGGAGGTTTACTCCAACAAAGTCATGAAAAATCACCATGGCGGCGTCATCCTGCTCGACGGCCATGTCTATGGCCACTCCGAAGGGCCCGGCTGGGTCTGCCAGAATTTCAAGACGGGCGAAGAAGTTTGGGCCGAGAAAAGCGCCTTGGGCAAAGGGGCCATTGCGTACGCCGATGGCCGTTTCTATTGCCAGGCAGAAAACAACGGCACCGTTGTCTTGATTGAAGCGTCCCCCAAAGGCTGGAAAGAACACGGCCGCTTTAAACTCGAGCCCCTCAGCACTCAACGCAGTCCTCAAGGCCGCGTCTGGACGCACCCGGTCATCACCGACGGCAAACTTTACCTGCGCGACCAGGAGTTGTTGTTCTGCTACGACGTCAAGGCGCCCTAGCCCGCCTCGGATGCGGTGGACTCGATCGCATGAGGGTTGCGCCTGCGGCGCAACCCTAGTTGGTAAGAGTTTCATACCGCCCGAGGCCGGGACAGCCCGAAGGGCTGCCAGACGGGCGGGATGGAACTCGTAATCAAGAAGGAGCGTGGCCGCCACGAAAAAATGTCCAAACTCCAGGAGGGTTGCGAGTGCGGCGCGACCCTAGGCTTCGCCCTGTGGGCTACGGCACGCCAGGCCGCTTTCCGCTTTCCGCTTTCCGCTTTCCGCTTTTCCCCCTAATCTCGGTGGACCTGAACATGCGCGGGGTCATTGCCATTGTTTGTTCCCAGATTTGTTTCGCGGCGCCTGCCTTGCACGCCCAGCTCCCGCTCACAACGTCCGGCACGAATACAAGCGTCGGGAGCGCCGCCGCACCAGCGGATACCTCACCGCAACTGCGCCGTGGGCCATTCGCGATCACGGAAGCTGATCGCGCGTGGTGGGCATTCCAGCCGGTGGTGCGGCCGCCCTTGCCGGCGGTCCGGGGGACACCCACGATGCAGAACCCGATCGACGCATTTCTTTTGGCTCAACTACAGGCGAAAGGACTTTCCTTCAATCCGCCGGCGTCCCGTCGTGAACTGATCCGGCGGGCTTACTTTGATCTGATCGGGCTGCCTCCGTCGCCGGAGGCCGTCGACGCGTTCGTCGCGGACTCCTCAGCCCGGGCCTGGGAACGCGTGATCGATCATCTGCTCGGTCTGCCGCAGTACGGCGAACGTTGGGCGCGTCATTGGCTGGATTTGGTCCGGTACGCGGAGAGCAACGGCTACGAACGGGATGCGGCCAAGCCGCACGCATGGCGATACCGCGATTATGTCATCCGTTCGTTTAATCAAGACAAGCCCTATGACCGTTTCGTCGCCGAACAGCTGGCGGGAGACGAACTACCCGGGCCCTTCGATGCAGATGCGATCATCGCGACGGGATTTTACCGGTTGCATGTGTGGGACGATGAACCGGACAACAGTCTGGCGGCCGAGTTCGATGACCTGGACGACATCATGGTGGCCACCAGCGCCACCTTCCTTGGGCTGACGGTGGGATGCGCGCGCTGTCACGATCACAAATTCGATCCAATCAGCCAGGCGGATTATTACCAGCTGCTGGCCTTTTTCCGGAGCATCAATCCGTACGGATTGCCCCATACGGGAGGCGGCGGCCGGGGCACGGGCCGCATCACGCATCCGTTGGCGCCGGAGACGGAAGTGGCGGCATGGAACACACGTCAGCAGGGCAAACTCGAGCCGCTCCGCGCCCAGCTCGCCGCCACCACCAACGCCGAAACCAGACAAAAGCTGGAAGCCCAGATCAAAAACGTCGAGGCCGAGCCGGCCCCATTTGACTCTGCGCTCGCGGTGCAGGAGGACCCGATCAAACCGACGCAGATCCTTCATCGCGGCGATGTCCATTCGCCGGGCGCGGAGGTGCAACCGGGTTTCCTGTCTGTTCTGAGCCGCGCATCGCGTTCCCCTGCCCCCTCGGCGCGTGCCGACACGTCTGATTCCGTCCCGCGTCGCTTGGCATTGGCGCGCTGGATCACGCGCGCCGATCACCCGTTGACCGCGCGCGTGATGGCCAATCGCGTTTGGCAACATCATTTCGGACGCGGCCTGGTCCGGAGCCCGAACGATTTCGGCCGCACCGGTGAGGTCCCCACGCACCCGCAGCTGTTGGATTACTTGGCGTCCGAGCTGGTCGCGAGCGGCTGGCGGCTGAAGTATCTGCATAAGCTGATCCTGCTCAGCCAGGCGTACCAGATGTCTTCGCGAACCGACAATCCTGCCGCCTTGCGCGCCGACGAGGCGAACGATCTATTTTGGCGGCAGAATCCGCGCAGAGCGGAAGCCGAAGTCTTGCGCGACACGCTTCTGGCCGTCGCCGGTTCTTTGAACCTCGCGATGGGCGGCCCCAGCGTCTTTCCTTCGTTGCCCAAGGAAGTGCATTCCACTCAGGACTCAGCCGGCAAAGGATGGAGCGACAGTCCGCCCGCCGAACAGAATCGGCGCACGATTTATCTGGTGGTCAAACGCGCCTTGATTCCTCCGCTGTTGGATACCTTTGATTACAGCACCACGACGGTACCGGTGGGTTCGCGTTCGGCCACGACGGTAGCGCCGCAAGCCTTGATGCTCCTGGATGATTCCTTTGTTCAGCTGCAGGCCGGACGTTTCGCCGCGCGCCTGCTCCGGGAAGCCGGCGTGGTGGAGACGAATCAAATCCGGCGCGCCTTCGCCTTGGCGCTGCAGCGCGCCCCGACCGGGGAGGAGATGGCGGCCGCTCGGGAGATGCTGGCCATCCAACACCGATTAGCGAGCGCAAACCGCGGCAGCCCACCGACGCCCGAGGAGGTGTGGCGTCCGTTCTGCGCCGCGATGCTGAACTTAAACGAGTTGCTCTACATCGACTGAGTTCATGAGCCTGGATCCTTCCGCCCAAACGCCCAAGGTGGCGCACGGTTCCACGCCAGATGTTCTGCCGGGCACGCGGCGGCAGTTCCTTTGGCAGGCTGGCGCTGGTTTCACGGGGCTGGCGCTGACCGCGCTCTTGGATGGCGACGGCTTTTTTAGCCGCCCGGCTGTCGCCGCGGCGTTATCCGCAGCCAATCCTTTGGCGGCGCGTCCTCCTCATCGGCTGACCAAGGCCAGGTCTTGCATTTTTTTGTTCATGTTCGGAGGTCCATCGCAACTGGATCTATTCGATTACAAACCCGCGTTGCAGAAGCGCGACGGACAAACGGTGGACAACGAGTTCCGCCGGAACACCAAGACCAAGGCGGTGCTGCAAGCGAGCCGGCGCCAGTTCACGCAGCATGGACAGTCTGGCCTTTGGTGTTCGGATGCGTTACCGCATTTGGCGCGGCAGATCGACAAGCTGGCGTTCGTCAAATCGCTTTACAGCGATTCCTTCGCGCATGGCTCAGCGGTGCTGCAGATGAACAGCGGCCGCATCATCCAGGGGCACCCGGCCATCGGCGCCTGGATGAGCTACGGGCTGGGGGCGTTGAACCAGAATCTGCCCTCGTTCGTGGTGATGCTGGATCCTCGGGGCGGCCCTACCACGGGCGCACCGAACTGGTCGAGCGGCTACATGCCGGCGGTTTATCAGGGCACAGTGCTGCGCACCGCCGGTGATCCGATCCTCAATTTGCAACCGCCGGCGGGTTCCAGTCGGGAGATGCAACGAAACGAGATTGATCTCATCAACAAACTCAACCAGGCTCACGCCGCCCAGCGCCCTGGCTTCTCGGAACTGCAAGCGCGCATCGCCAGCTACGAACTCGCCTTCCAACTGCAAGCCACCGCCCCGGAGGCTCTCGATCTATCTCAGGAAACCCCTGCCACCCATGAGCTCTATGGATTAAACGACAAGAAGGGCGATCATCCTCTGACGGTCGGCCCAGCGCCTTTTGGTCGCCAATGTCTGATCGCCCGGCGCCTCGTCGAACGCGGCGTGCGTTTCGTTCAAATCTATTCGGGAGGCGGCGCCGCCGGCGGACAAAACACCTGGGACGGCCATCACGGCATTGAAGAAAATCTCCAGATCCATGCACCCGAAATCGACAAGCCGATCGCGGCACTTCTCAGCGACCTCGAACAACGAGGGTTGCTTGACGAAACCCTCGTGGTCTGGGGTGGCGAATTCGGACGCCAACCGGTCAGCGAAACGTTCAATACCGGCGGGAAAACGGGCGGACGCGATCATAATCCGAAAGGATTCACCTACTGGCTGGCCGGCGGCGGGGTCAAACCCGGGGTCAGCTATGGTGAAACGGACGAACTCGGCGCCGAAGCCGTCGTTAACCGGCGTCACTTGCGCGATTTGCATGCCACCATCCTGCATTTGATGGGCCTCGACCATCATCAGCTCACTTATTTCTACGGCGGATTGCAAAACCGGCTGACGGGCGTGCTCGATGCCGAGGTCATTCGCGGAGTCTTGGCTTGAGGAGTGACGGGGAAAAGCGGAAAGCGAAAAGCGGAAGGCGGAAACCAGTGGCCAACAACTAGCAACTAGCAACCAGCAACTAGCAACCAGCAACTAGCAACTAGGAACTAGTTTTAGGGCCCCTGGAATTTCGCCCATTCTTCGGCAGTATCGATGTCCATCAATTCCCGAAGGCGGATAACGGACCATCCCGCGGTCCGACTGCGTTGGAGCGTTTCCTCAAGCACTCGCGGCGTGCTCCACGAAATATTTTGGAACAAGGCGGGGCGCGCGGCGCGCAAGCCAATCAACCAATAACCGCCGTCCAGTGCCGGACCGACCACGACTTCGTTTTTTTCCAGCGCTGCCCACGCCTCCTGCACGTCGTTCCTCAACACGTAAGGGCAATCCGAGCCGATGATCGCCACTCGTTGCCAACCGGCGGCGAACGCCTCCCGAAATGCCGTGTCCAAGCGTGTTCCCAGATCCCCAGGGCCTTGTGGTGCCAGAGTCCAACGTGCACGGCGCCAGAGACGGATCTCTTCTTCCGCCTCGTCGGGAGTGA
>Ga0247664_1000360_pt1 | contig 11490 bp, 8 predicted proteins | sample CNK05_metaG_FD_182715 | JGI IMG/M metagenome (GOLD analysis project Ga0247664, IMG submission 182715) | Soil microbial communities from Purdue University Martell Research Forest, Indiana, United States - CNK05 | ecosystem: Environmental > Terrestrial > Soil > Temperate forest > Bulk soil | place...
CGTTGTCGCAAGAGGCCCGGGGTCTGGGCGTCTTGGTGGTCATGAACGATCAGGTCTTCTCGGCGTGGGACGCCACGAAGATCCACACGGAGGCGGCGGACGCCTTCGCGGCGCGCGATCTGGGCCCGCTTGGGATGGTCGATCGCGATCAGGTGATCATCCTTCGCCGCCCAGCGCAGCCGGTCTGCGAGTTTGCCGGGGCCATCGCCCTGGAGGAACGAGTGGAGATCGTGAAACTGTCGGCCGGCTCGGACGGCCGTGTCCTGGACCACTTGGTGCAAGGAGGATATCGCGGACTGGTCTTGGAGAGTTTGGGTCGCGGCAACGTGCCGGTGACGTCGGTGGAGAGTATTCGAGAGGCGGTCGAGGCCGGCCTGCCGGTGGTTTTGACGTCACGTTGTTTGCGCGGGCGGGTGCTGGACACCTACGCGTATGAAGGAGGCGGCAGGCGATTGCGGGAGATGGGAGTGATCCTTGGAGGTCTGTTGCCCAGCCACAAGGCGCGGTTAAAACTGATGTTGTTGCTGGGGACTGGACACAACTTGCCGGAGATCCGGCGGTCATTCGAGAGGAGCCAAGTGCAATAGCGCGGTGGGTGTGAAAGCGCTCGTGCGTTCCGGCAGGCTCCTTATTCGTCTTCCCGAATGGAGGCGACCTTGGCCGAGACGGCTTTGGCATCGAGAACCAACGCTCGAAAATTCCATTCCTGTTTGGGTTCCAAAACGGAACGATAATCCTTGGCCAATCCAACCTTGCGGCCGTCCGGTCCGGTGAGTTCCAGTTCGAGCTTCACTCCGAAACGTTGATGGGGAGACTCGTTGCGGAGCGTGCCGACGGCGTAGACGAGGCTGCTGCCTTTGGCTTTTTCTAGCCGGACCGGGCCGACCTTCAAGTCTTCGGTGGACTTCGGTGGCAACGCCGGAGGTGGAGTCAGGACAGTGGACGGCGCATTGGAAGCGGCCGGGACCGGCGCGGCTTCGATGCGAGCGGGCTGGCTCTGCGCAGTGGGTTGCGGCGGGAGCTTGGGACGAGGTCTGAACCAAAAGTAGGCGCCTGCCCCGGCCCCGGCCAGTCCCAGACAAAGGAGAACACACCAGCCGGCGCGTCGGCGGCCCAGCCGGGGCGCGTGAGCCCCTTCGGAGCTTTCGGCGGAAGCCATGTCGCCAGCCTCGACTGCTGACATCACAGCGGAGGCGCCTGGCGCGGGCGAAGCCGTGCCAGAACCAGTGCGGCCGGCGCCAGCCTCCGACGAGGTTTGCGGCGGGGCGAACAAAGTAGTCTTTTGTTGGCAATGCGGGCAGTTGACCGCCAGCCCGATGCCATGCGCGGGAAATTCAATGGGGCCACCGCAATGTTGGCAGGGGCACTTGATATATTTTGAGCTGCTCATCGATGGTTGAGGCTGAGCACGGCGAGTGAAGCATACCGCGCGTGACCAAGACAAGGGTCGGAGTTTCGGGCTGAAGTCTCCGCGCGTAGTCGCAGTCCGTTGCGGCCAGGATCGGCGCCATTTCGTTCCGGGATTGGATTTCCGGTGGGGGTTTCTTAAGCTGCGCCCATGGCGAATACATTCGGACATTTGTTCCGCATCACGACCTGGGGCGAATCCCATGGTGGCGGCGTAGGCGTGGTGGTCGACGGTTGTCCGCCGCGACTGGCGCTGAGCGAAGCGGACATCCAGCCGGACTTGGACCGTCGCCGGCCCGGACAATCCAGCATTGTGAGCCCGCGCAAGGAGGCGGATCGTGTGCAGATCCTTTCGGGCACCTTTGAAGGGAAAACGCTCGGCACGCCCATCAGCATGTGGGTGCGCAACGAAGATGCCCGAGCGGACGCCTACACAGAAATGGCCACCAAATTCCGGCCGTCGCATGCGGATTACACGTACTTGGCCAAATTCGGCATCCGGGCATGGCCGGGCGGAGGCCGCACCAGCGCGCGAGAGACCGTCGGCCGAGTGGCGGCCGGAGCGATTGCCAAGAAACTTTTGCGGGAACGATTTGGCGTGGAGGTTCTCGCGTATGTCCGGCAGGTGCATCGGTTGGTAGCGACGGTGGATCCTGAGCGGGTCAAGCGCAAGCAGATCGAGTCCAATGTGGTCCGTTGCCCGGACCCAGTGATGGCCGAACGGATGATTGCGGTGATCGAAAAAGCGCGGCGCGCCGGTGATAGCCTGGGCGGCATCGTGGAAGGCGTGGCGCGCGGCGTGCCGCCTGGCTGGGGAGAACCCGTGTTCGATCGGCTGGAAGCGGATCTGGGCAAAGCGATGCTGAGCTTGCCGGCTTCCAAAGGGTTCGATGTCGGTTCGGGATTCGATGGCATTCTGTTGACGGGCCGCCAGCATAATGACCCGTTCCGTATGCGCGGCGGAAAGGTGCGCACGGTCACGAATCGGTCCGGGGGTATTCAAGGCGGGATCTCAAATGGGGAGGCGATCTACTTTCGGGTCGCGTTCAAGCCCGTTGCTACCGTCATGCATCCCCAGGACACAGTGGACGTGTGGTTCCACGACACGACCCTCAAGGGGCGAGGGCGCCACGACCCTTGTGTGCTGCCGCGGGCGGTTCCGATCGTCGAGGCGATGACCGCTTTGGTGTTGATTGATCATGCCCTGCGCCAACGGGCGCAGTGCGGAGAAGGCGCCAGCGTGAAGCGAATCCGAGGACCTTCCCGGCCCTAATGGGGAGTTCGGCAGAAAGAGGAGTACGAGATGAGTCTGGCGGCGGATGCCCCATCGGATAAAAGAAAAGGCGCCTGGATGATGCACCCAGGCGCCCTGGAATTTAAGGAGCTCTTACGTGAGCTGGGTCAGGTTTAGTTTACCTTTTCGGTCTTTTCACCCGCCTGGACCCAGCCAGAAATGCCAGCGGACAGGTGTTTCACATTTTTGTAGCCCAACTTCTTGGCTGCGATCGCCGCCGCCGTGTAAGCCTGGCAGGTGGGACCGCCGCAATACGCCACGACCAAGGCTTTCTTGTCCTTGGGCAGTGCGGTGGCCAGGTCGCCCTTGATGGTGCCGAATTCCACAGCGCTGGGGATGTGGCCCTTCTTGTAGGACTGCGGCCCGTTGACGTCGATGAGCGTCACCTTCTTGGCTTCAAGGGCGGTCTTGAGTTCTTCGATGCTGATGTCGGGGAATTCTCCGGCGTTAGCGATGGCCACCAGCGCCAAACTGGCGAACAGAGTGAGGAGTGTCTTCATGTTGGTGCGATACAATGCGATGATGTTGTTTTTAGTCTGGCCACCTCCAACCCTGAAGGCGCGCCAGGGTCGTCTTCATCAGAGACCTGACTCTACCGTGCTGTCCCCGAAATGCCTACACAAATGTTCTTGAGCAAGGACCTGCGCGCCGAATGGTGAACGAAACCTGTGTTGGCATTTCGAGGACAAACACGTCTTTCAGAGGGAACGAGGACACTTTTTATTCAAAACGAGACGCCAGGCATAGGCGTGGCTAAACGCACCGTTCGCGGTGGAAAGCAATCCCCCAAGTCGGTCCGGATTGCCACGCCTCCCACCGACGGAGCCCTCGCCGCATTACTTGTGCAGTGACAAGAATTTCCGTGCCGTCAGGAATCCATCCTGCTAGCATTAACCCCGGTGGAAACGGATACGGGAACAACCCTTTCGGCATGGCTGGAACCGACCGGCGCGGCCAAAGGCACGCCCACGCCGATCCGCGGAACCTGTTCCCTCGGGCGATCTGCAAACAATCAGGTGGTGTTGCCTGATGACAAAGTGTCACGGCGCCACGCCATGATTAACGTGCAAGGCCAGGGCGAATTTTGGTTGGTGGACCTCGGGAGCAGCAACGGCACTTATTTGAACAGCCGGCGCGTCGGGCAGCCATGCCGGCTGACTGATGGCGATCGCATTGAGATCAGCAGCTTCTCCTTCGTGTTCCGGCAGAAAAAAGCTTCTGCGAACCCCGACACTGATCGCACCACGGAAAAGACCATTCAGGATATCCGCTCGATGAATTGCTGGCTGATGGTGGCGGACCTGGAAGATTCCACCCAGTATTTGAAATCGCTGCCAGCCGAGCAGGTGCCCCGCGCCACGGGGCGCTGGCTGTCCACTTGCAAACACATCGTCGAGGATCATCAGGGCACGATCAACAAATTCCTCGGCGACGGTTTCTTTGCCTATTGGCTGGATCGCGAACAGACGGCCGACGTTGTGGCGCGGGCGCTGCGGGCGTTTCTGCGCCTGTTGGTTTCCCGGGACGCACCGCGGTTCCGCGCCGTCTTGCATTACGGCAAGGTGTTTGTCGGCGGCGAAGGGTCCTTGGGCGAAGAGAGTCTGATGGGCGCGGAGGTCAACTTTGTTTTTCGGATGGAGAAGTTGGCCGCCCATCTGGCTGTGCCCTGCCTGCTGAGCGAGAGTGTTCAGGATCGCCTCAAACAGCTGGTGCCCGTGCAGGAACATGGGCGACACCCCGTGCAGAGTTTCGAAGGCGAATTCCCGTTCTACACGATCCAGGAACAGACCGGAGCTGGAAGTTAACGAATCGTCTCACCTCTCTCCAAGGCCGCCCATCCCTCGACTGTTCGCCGCAGGCCTTCCTCCAGCGGAGTATCCTGCCAGTTCGCATAAAAACGGTTCAGCAAACAGGGACGCTCCTCGCGCGAGGGCGGCAACGCCGGCCCGGCGGCGGCCAAAGTCGCGGCCGCTCCCGGCCGGATTCGAGCCAACATCGCGATCAGATCCGCCACGGCGATATCCTCTCCCGGCATGTCGATGGCCTGCGCGCCGGAGGGCGGTTCCAGAGCGCAAGCTACAAACGCGCGAGCGGCGTCCTCCACAAACACCAAGCCAACGTGACCCGTGAAGCCAATGGTATAAGGTTGGCCGAGGGCCACCGCTCGGGCAGCCAGCGAGGGCGCTGCGGAAATGCCCGTCTCGCGTCCGGCCCCGTAAACCACATACGGCCGCAGGCCCACCGTGGAGATCCCGTAGTGGCGCCAGTATTGCTCAGCGATCAACTCCACGGACCGTTTGAAGGCACCGTAGAATGTTTCAGGATTGGCCGGCCGGTCGCCGCCGGGTCCATGCACCGCATAGGAACTCGCATAGGACACCCCGCGGATGCGTTCACGGCGCGCGCGCAACAAATCGAATAAGCGCACGGTGCTGAGCACGTTTACCTCCGCGCCCCGAACTGGATTCTGCTGGCAGTCCGGCGTGAGCAAACCGACCAAGTGAATAATATGCGAAACGCCGCACGCATCCAAGGTGTCAGCCACTACCCCGGAGTCGGTGAGATCACCCCGGACCAAGCGGATGTCCCGGGCCCCATCCCCCAACAAGCGCTCCCAGCGTTCGCTGCGCTCGGCCAGATCCAGCACCACGATGTTACAGTGGCGCCGGCGCAATTCGCGCAGAACGTACGCGCCAATAAACCCATGGCCTCCGGTCACCAGGACCGTCGGCTGCCTCGTGTGTGTATCGTGTGCCATCGCTCATCGTCCTGGTTTCCCGTGGCGCTAGCGACGTCCGGGCGGGACCCGGATCCCCGCAACCAGTAGTCCGCCGACCACGTAGCAGCCCGCCAACGCCAACAAACACGCTCGCTCGCTGAACCCACTCTTGCGGAGCCAGCCCATCTCGTAATTGCCCAGGAACCCCGCCAGGTTCGCCCACATGTTAATAAAGCCAATCGAGACCGCCGCCGACGCTGCCGTCAAGGTCAGGGTCGGCAAAGCCCAAAACGGCGTAGGCCAGAAATAGCCGGAGAACGCGGTCAGGCACAGCCAGAACAGCACCAGACCGAACGACTGGCCCGGGATGGTGCTCAGGGCCAGAAACAAACCGGCGCCGGCCTGGCCGGCCACACAATGCCATTTGCGTTCCCCACTGCGATCCGTAGAGCGGCCGGACAGATAAACCGAAATCAATCCGCAGGCGTAGACCAAGCCGCTCCAGTTCAGCACCGTGTCCGTCGAAGTCTGGCGTCCGGCCGACAATCCTTGGATCACCGTGGGAAGCCAAAAGGAAAAGGCGTATCCGCCGGTGTTCGTGGCAAAAATCCCCAACGCCAGCAACCACACAGTTGGCAAGCGCAGGATCTCCCACAGAGTCGTGGTGTCGGTCGCCGCTTTCTCCCGGGCTTCTTCCGTCAAACGGCTCTCCAGCCATTGACGTTCCTGTTGGGTCAGCCAGCGCGCGTCGCGCGGGCGATCGGTCAGATAACCCAGGGTGATGAACCCGAGCACGACGGCGGGCGCTGCTTCCAGGATGAAAAGCCATTGCCACCCTGCCAGCCCCAACCAATCCAGTTTCAGGAATAGCCTCGAGACGGCCGCGCCCAGCGCCAGGCTGAACGGGACGCCCATCACCAAACCCGAGAGGGCCCGGCCCCGATCCTGCCCGGTGAACCAATGCGTAAAATAAACAATGATGCCGGGAAAAAAGCCGGCTTCCGCCACGCCCAGCAAAAAGCGCACGACGTAAAACTGCCCGGGCGTACGGACAAAGGCGGTCAGGGTGGAACAGATTCCCCACGAGATCAGGATCCGCGCGAACCATTTGCGCGCGCTCCAACGTTCCACCAGCAACGCGCCCGGAATTTCCAGGACCAGATAGCCAATAAAGAAAAGCCCCAGCCCCAACCCGTAATTGAATTCGGAGAAGCGGAGGTCTTCGCTCATCCGCAGCTTGGCGAAGCCCACGTTGGCCCGATCCAGGTAGGCGACAATGTAAAGAAGAAACACCAGCGGCAGAATGCGCCACGCGACCTTACGCCGCAGCGCGGCCGCCTCTGCGGGAGTCATTGGGTTGCTCCTGCCATCCGGCTCACCCCACCACCTCCTCCACGACCCGGCCCTGCACATCCGTCAGCCGAAAATCGCGCCCGGCGTAGCGGAAGGTGAGTCTCTCGTGGTCCAGCCCTAGCAGATAAAGCATGGTGGCGTGCAGATCATGAACGTGCACCTGGTCTTTGACGGAGAAATAGCCGTACTCATCGGTCTCCCCAAAACTGAATCCCGGCTTCGTTCCGCCGCCGGCCAGCCACATGGTGTAGCCCTGCGGATTGTGGTCGCGTCCGTCCCCATTGAGTTCCGTGACCGGCGTGCGGCCAAATTCGCCGCCCCACAGGACCAGCGTTTCCTCGAGCAACCCGCGCGCTTTGAGGTCGTGGAGCAGGGCCGCGATGGGTTGATCCACTTCGCTGGCATTGCGGGCGTGATCGCGCCTGAGTTCGCTGTGTTGATCCCACTTGTAACTGTGGGTCGCCTGAACGAAGCGGACCCCGGCTTCGGCAAAACGCCGCGCCATCAGACATTGGCGTCCGAAGTTGGCCGTAACCGCGTCATCCAGGCCGTAGAGCTTGCGCACGGCCGGACTTTCCCGGCTGAGATCCTGCAGTTCGGGCGCAGCCAACTGCATGCGGAATGCGAGCTCAAACGAATTGATGCGCCCTTCCAACGCAGCGTCGGGTCCGGTCAGCGCGAGTTGCCGCGTGTTCATTTCGCGAAGCAAATCCAGTTCGATGCGCTGCAGGTCCAGCGGCGTGTTGTCGGCGTTGCGGATAAAGGGGATCAAAGCTTGATCGGACGGCGTCCCGGCGTTCCCCATCGGCGTGCCTTGATGAACGGCGGGGAGAAAGGCCGAGCTATAGGCATTGACCCCCCCGTGGGTCAGCGTGGGGCAGATGGTGATGTAAGCGGGCAGATCCTGGTTTTCCGTGCCCAATCCGTAGCTGACCCAGGAACCCAAGCTGGGCCGCACAAACGTGTCGCTGCCCGTATGCAATTCCAACAACGCGCCGCCATGACGGCTGTTCGAACCATGCATGCCTTTCAGAAAACACAAATCGTCCGCCACCCGCGCCACGTGCGGAAACAGGTCACTGACCCAGGCGCCGCTCTGGCCGTATTGTCGAAATGCCCAAGGCGATTTCAGCAATGTCCCGGTCGGAGAGGAGAACACGCGCGGTTTGGGAAAGGGCAGGGGCCGGCCATGGTCGCGTTGCAGAAGCGGCTTGTAATCGAAGGTGTCCACCTGCGAAGGGCCGCCGTGCATGAAGAGGAAGATCACTCGTTTGGCTCGCGCGCGGCGCGGGGGTGGTTTGACGGCCAGGGGAGAGACTGGCGCAGCAGGGGCGCCGGCCCCAGCGCCCGTTTCATTCAGCAAACTGGCCAGCGCCAGATACCCAAAGCCGGCCGCCGAGACGCGCAACAGTTCGCGCCGGGTCAGCACCGGCGTAACATGGTGACAGCCGCAGTTCAGATTCATGGAAGCGAATTGACTTAGTCCAGGTAGATAAACTCGCTGGCCGCGATCAAGGTGCGGCACAGACTTTGCCATGCCCGCCGGCGCCAGGGTTGGCCTGAATCCGGTCGCTGGCCGGCGACGTCCAGATAGCGGTCCAAATAGGCAAGGGCCTGGGCGGTTTCATCCGGCGCCGGCAGGCGGCCGTAGGCCAGTTGATACAAAGCCGCCACGCGCGCGCTATCCTCAGGCCAAGGATCCGCCAGAAAATGATCAGCCAGGCGCTGGGCCGACTCTGCCACCAGCCGGCTGTTGAGCATGAATAACGCCTGCGGCGCCACCGTGGTCTGGTCGCGGCGTCCATTCAACACACTCGGATCGGCAAAATCAAATACCTGAAACACATCGTAGAGGGCGCTGCGCACCACCGGCAGATAAAGCGAACGCCGCGGGCTTTCGAAAAGCGCGGGATCAATCTTGCTGCCGGTGCCGGTGACATATTCGCGGTTCTTGGCTGTCAACGTGGGGCCCCCCATCCGCAGATCAAGCCCGCCGCTCACGGCCAGGATCGAGTCCCGGATCGTTTCTGCTTCCAGCCGGCGCCGGCTGAAGTGCGCCCACAATTTATTCTCCGGATCCACAGGCACGGCCGGTTCGGAGGCTTGCTGGTAGGTCGCCGAAGCCAGGATCAGCCGGTGCATCGCTTTGACCGACCACCCCGAGTCGAGGAAACGTGTGGCCAGCCAATCGAGTAATTGCGGGTGCGTCGGTGATTCGCCAAGCCGGCCAAAATTGTCAGGGGACCGCACGAGCCCTTCCCCAAAGTGCCAATGCCAGATGCGATTGACCATCACGCGCGCTGTCAACGGGTGTTCGGCGTTGGCCATCCAATCGGCCAGTTCCAGGCGCCCGCTGGAGTTGGTTTTGGGGCAGACGCCGGTCGGCGCGCCAATCGACGGCAAAAAGCCGCGCGGCGTTCGTTCGCCCAGTGTGAGATGGCTGCCTCGCTTGTGCACGCGCAGGTCTTGAGGCACTCCGTCGGCCACCGCCATGGCCTCCGGCAGAATGGTCAATTCGCGTTCGGCTCCCTGCAGCTCCTCGCGGGCTCGACGCAGCTCGGCCAGTTGTCCGGTCGGATAATAATCCTCTGCGTTTTTGGGCAATGCGAATGGGCCTTTCGGATCGTAAAGCAAAACCCGCAATTGCTCCTCGGTCGGATCGGGCAGGTGCTCTGGTCTGGCCTCCGGACCGGCGGCGGACACGTTCGTCGTGGTCTGTTTGGTGATCTGTTCCCAGGCCCGTTCAATGCGATGAGACGCTTCGGTGTAACGCCTGGCGGCCTCGTCCAGCCCTGCGGCAGGGGCTTGGCCAAGCAAGGCCGCAGTTTGGGCAGGCCATTCCCCGCGCGCCAGGGCCATCCCGCGCCAGGCGGCCAAAACCGAGTTGGTCTCGTGCTCCTCTGCCTTCAGCCGGTCCGCCCAGCGATGCACGAACTCGGGCACTAAGCCGGCTTGGTGGCCGGGCGGAGGCAGGGTGCTGAGCAATTGTTCCCGGTCGCGTTCCTCCTGCGCGGCCAGGAGGTACTCGCCGAGCCGCCCTCGAGCCTCGCGCAAGAGAGCCCTATTGGCTCGCTCGATCAGGGTGGAGACGCGATTGGTCGTTTCGGCGATCCGCCGACGTCCGGCCGTCCAACGCTCCAGTTCGTTGGGTGTTCCCAGCGGCCGTTCCTGCCAACGGGCCACCACCTTGAAGTTTTCCATGGTGCGCGTGCTCTTGAAGATGCCCGCCATCGCATAGTAGTCCTGGGTCGACACGGGATCATATTTGTGATCATGACATCGTCCGCACCCCACGGTCAGGCCCATGAACACCCGGGACGTGGTGTCCAGTTGCTCGTCCACGAGGTCCATTTCCATCTTCATCGGGTCGTCCTCCGCCAGCATCTTGGGGCCGATGCAAAGGAAGCCCGTCGCTACGATTGCTTCCTGTCCCGGGTCGTCTGCTGCCGTGGCTGCGTGCGGGAGCAAGTCGCCGGCGAGTTGTTCGCGGAGGAATCGATCGTACGGCTTGTCCCGGTTGAACGCCGCCACCACATAGTCGCGATAGCGCCAGGCGCTGGCATAGGCCAGATTCTCGTCCATCCCGTTCGAGTCGGCGTAGCGGGCTGCGTCCAGCCAGTGGCGCCCCCAACGCTCGCCGTAACGCGGCGAGGCCAGGAGACGCTCCACCACTTTAGCGAAGGCTTCCGACGAAGTGTCTTGCAGGAAAGCGTCGACTTCCGCCGGCGTGGGAGGCAGCCCGGTCAGATCGAATGTGACCCGCCGAAGCAGCCCACGCTTGGAGACCGGCCGCGCCGGAACAAGACCGGCCCGCTCGATCCCCGCCAGGATAAAGCAGTCGACGCCCGTCTTGGCCCAGGTCGCGTTCGTCACACGCGGGAGAGCGGGATCCTGGATCGGCTGGAAGGCCCAGTGTTCGGTGGCTTTGACCCCGGCGGTCGCGGCCCCGGGTTGGGCGGCCGACGAGGTTTCAACGGCGGCGGCTCGCGTGATGCACAGAAGCGGGCCAGGACCCAGGAATAGGAACAACCCGAAAGCTATCCGGAGAGGCCAACGGCCTGTGCGGCGGCGAATACAGTTGAAACGCGCGAGCAGTTGGAGTCCTTCGGATTGGCTGCGGGAAGCCGAGGGCCCATCGGCGCAGGTTGAACTGGCATGGCCCATGGCTTCGAGCTTAAGGATAGATGCTCGACCGTCAACCACCAAGGCATCGCGGGCATCGCGGGAACCTGCATGGGTGGCGAACGCCGCCAACTTTTTGGACGCGCATGGGAACCATGAACCCGGAGCTTCGGCATTTGCACCTTCGGCATTCGGCATTTGCGTGCGCCTCCTGACGTCGGCTCCTGGTCGGTCCAGATTGGGCTTCTCTGATCCCCAACCGCGTCTATACGATGTTCCATGCCCATCGAGATCAAAGTGCCGCGTCTGGGCTGGTCGATGGAAGAAGGCGGCTTTGTGGGCTGGCTCAAGAAATCCGGCGACGCCGTAAAAGCCGGCGAGCCGCTTTTCACTCTGGAAGGCGATAAAGCCACGCAAGAGGTCGAGGCCACCGATGGCGGTGTGCTCTACATCCCGCCTGAGGCCCCCGCGCCGGGCTCTCCGGTCGTCGTCGGGAGACTGCTCGGGTATCTCCTGCGGCCCGGGGAACGCCCGCCTGCGCCGCAGGAATCCTCCGCGCTTTCGGCCATCGCCCCGGCCGTCCCCACGGCCATGC
>Ga0247664_1000362_pt1 | contig 11431 bp, 9 predicted proteins | sample CNK05_metaG_FD_182715 | JGI IMG/M metagenome (GOLD analysis project Ga0247664, IMG submission 182715) | Soil microbial communities from Purdue University Martell Research Forest, Indiana, United States - CNK05 | ecosystem: Environmental > Terrestrial > Soil > Temperate forest > Bulk soil | place...
TCTGTAAGGAGCGAACAACGAAGTATGAGCCAAAAAGACATGCCGCCCTTCGGGTTGCGCCCAGTTTGGCTTCTGGCTTCGTTGCTCCTCAGTCACAGCGCTTCATGAGCGGCCACCTCGCCATCATCGCACTGGGCTCGAACCTGGGCGATTCGCCCGCCATCCTGGTGGCGGCCATGGATCGGCTCGCGCTCCTGAGCCGGGAACCGATTCGTCGCTCATCCTTATGGATGAGTCAACCGGTGGATTGTCCGCCCGGCTCGCCGATGTTCGTCAATGCCGCCGTCGCCCTAGTGCCCGGGCCGGAGGAAACGCCCGAGACCTTGCTGGCGAAACTCAAGGCGTTGGAGGCGGATTTTGGGCGCCAGCCCAAACTCATCCAGAATGAGGCGCGCCCGCTGGATTTGGACCTGATCTGTTTCGGAGCCGAGACGCGCGCCACCCCATCGCTCACGCTGCCTCATCCACGGGCGCATCTGCGCGGTTTCGTGCTGGCGCCCCTCCAAGAGGTTGCCCCTGATCTGAAGTTACCCGGGCAAACCCAGACCGTCGGGCAACTGTTCGCTGGATTGCCCGGGCAGAGCGGCCTGGAACGGATTCAGTGATCGGTGAAACAACCGCCGTTTCCGCCCTCCGCCCTCCGCCCTCGCATTCCGTCCTCCGCAGTCGATTCCGCCATTTTTTGGGCTTTGCACAAGCGCGCCAGCGCCGCACAATGCGTTGGTAGATGGGAAGCTAACGGATTCGCCATGAAACCGCCAATTGCCACTTCCTCGACTCAGGCCGCCTCACCCCAGAAGTTGCCGCCGCATCCCAGCGAATGGATTGGCAAGAGCGGCTTGGTGCCGCTGGTCAAGGACGCCATTCAACGCACCGAATGGAAAGGCAAAGGTCGTGATTTTGCTTATCACGGACAGACGTTTCCGTCCCTGGTCCTGATGACGCTGGAGGTTTATTGCTATGCGCGGGGGATCTTCTGCTCCTGGGAAGTGGGGAGTTATCTGAATCAGGATCCTTTTTTCCGGGAGCTCTTCCCGGGCGAACTGCCGGCGCCGGAGTTAATCCGCAGGTTCCGACGCGAACATCACGGCGCTCTGAAGGCTTGTCTGCTGCAGATCTTTGAGCAGGCTTTCTTCGCGCGCTTTGGAGATACCGCTCACTCGGATATGTTGATCGATTCCTGCGTGGCGCAGGCGTTGGATCGCTGGTTCGAACCCATCACGGGTCCTCGCCCGGAGACGGAAGCGGCCCAACGCATCGACCAAGCCATCTTCTGGGACGGCATGAAAGTGTCGGAACTGGAAGGTTGATCGGGCGAAGCGCAGCCCGCTTAGAGCGCCCGCAGCTTTTCCAGTAATGCGCTGGTGGATTTGCCCGGAACACCGGCCAGCACGACCACTTTCCCACCCAGCTGTTCGACCAACCGGCGTTCCTCCTGGTTGATCGTGTCCACCGTGTAATCGCCGCCCTTCACATAAACATCAGGCTGGATCGTGGAGAGAAACCGCAAGGCCGTCCGATCCGTGAAGATGCAAACTGCGTCCACACTTTGCAGGGCCGCCAGAACGGTGGCGCGGTCGGCCTCGGCATTGATGGGTCGATCATGGCCCTTCAGTTCGCGCACGCTCTGGTCGCTGTTGACTCCCACCAACAGCGTGTCGCCCTGGGCCCGCGCGGCTTCCAGATAGGTCACATGCCCGGCGTGCAACACGTCAAAGCAACCGTTGGTCACCACCAACTTGCGCCGCGCCCCGCGCAATCCGATCCGCCAAACCGATAACTGATCCCAGGACAGAATCTTATCCGCCAGTTTCATCGGGTGGCATGATGGGGGGACGGCCCGGAACGAGGCAACGAGATTTCTGCGGCGGTCTGTCTTGCCACTGCTTCCCCGGAATGGCTAAATCAAGCGCAACCCGCCATGTCCCACTCACAAAACAAGCGGCGCCGCAGCTTGTCCAATTTCCTTCAAACGCGGCGTGAAATGCTGCAGACCGTGCTGGGCCTGGGCACCGCCTCAACTCTGGCGGGCTGCAGCTCATTTCACGCGGCCAGCCAGCCAGGAGCCGACCGCATCCGCCGCGAGAACGAGCAGACCGGCACGTTGGAATGGTTGCTGCAGAAGACGGCGATTGACCCCAAAACCAAGTATCGATGTCCCTGGATCGAAGGTTATTGCTCGCGCACCAGAGCGCGCGCCGGAGATTCCATCACGTTCCACGTCAGCACCAAGCCGGCTTCGTCCTTCACGTTGGACATCTATCGCCTGGGGTTCTATGGCGGGACCGGCGGGCGGTTGATGAAGAGGCTGGGCCCTTTCCGGGGAGTCACGCAACCGGACCCGATCCAGGGAAACAAACGGCTCCGCGATTGTCGCTGGGAACCGTGCGCGGCCCTCACCGTGCCGGCGGACTGGCTGAGCGGAGTTTATCTCGGCAAACTCACGGCCGAACGCGACGAATTCCAAAGTTACGTGATCTTCATCGTGCGCGATGATCGTCGTGCCGATCTGCTCTTCCAATGTTCGGATCTGACCTGGCAGGCCTACAATCGTTGGCCCAGCCAGTTCGCGCTCTATGACAATGGTGAACATCAATGGTGGTGGGGCGGCGATGTCCAGGTCAGCTTCAACCGGCCCTATGGCAAATACTGCCAGATCCTGGACGCTCCGCTCAGCACCGGCAGCGGAGAATGGTTCCTCTGGGAATTCCCTTTTGCGTATTGGCTCGAGAGCCATGGCTACGATGTTTCCTACATCTCCAACCTCGATACCCACTCCGACCCGCGCGGTCTGTTGCGCGCGCGTGGATTACTCTCAGTTGGACATGACGAATATTATTCGATCGAGATGTTCCGCAATGTTCAAGCCGCCATCCAGGCCGGCGTGAACGTCGCCTTCTTCTCAGGCAACGCCGTGTGTGGACGCATCCTGCTCTCACCCGACCTGACAGGCCGCCCGGCGCGGGTGTTTGAACGCGTGGGCGTCTTCGGCCCACCGGGAGGTACCTTCGAGTTTCAAGCCATGAAGACCCTGCGCCATGAACGTCCCTACGCCAATGAACTAATCGGCGCCCATAGCACCGGACCGGTGACCGGCGGGGCTGACTGGATCTGTTCGGCGCCGGACCACTGGCTCTTTGCCGGAACCAACATGAAAAAAGGGGAAGGCATCCCGGGCCTCGTCGGCTGGGAATGGCACGGAGATCCAGCCGACATCCCCGGGCTCGTCGTGGTGGCATCGGCGCCCACGCAATCGGCTCCGGGTAAAAGCAATGGCGGCACCTTCACCGCTACCGTGTATCCGGGGCCGCGCGGCAATTTCGTTTTCAACGCCGCCACCTGCTGGTGGGCTGACAGCCTGAGCGTCCCGCCTGGCTACGTGCGCCCGAAAGTCTATACGGAACCCAAGGGGCCCGATCCGCGGGCGCAGCGCATCACCCAGAATGTGCTCGAACGATTCATCGGTTCGAGGCCCCTCTAACGAGGCGGGGCCTCAGAGCGGCAAGGCACTCCAAGGCGCCCAATCTTGCAAAGAATCGTCCTCGCCTTGCTGGTCTGAGGCTCTGCCTCGTTAGGCAGAAACCCACTTGCCTCCTGCGCAGGAAATGGACATAACAGCCCAATGTTCACGCGCCCTTCCCATCGACGTCGATCCTTTCTCAAATCCAGTGCCCTTTTCGCTGCGACCGCTCCGTTTATCCTACCTGGGCGGATCTGGTCTGCTGAATCCAAACCCGGCGACCGCCTGACGCTCGGGTTTATTGGCCTGGGCACCCAGGGGCGCGGGTTGATGGGCGGATTTCTGGGCCGTCAGGACACCCAGACGGTGGCCGTATGCGACGTGGACACCAACCGGCGCGAGTTTGCGAAGAAACAAGTCGAAGACCATTACGCCAAACAAACTGGCTCCGACTATAAAGGCTGCCAGGCTTACAACGATTTCCGCGAACTGCTGGCCCGTCGGGATATTGACGCCGTCGTCATCGCCACGCCCGATCATTGGCATGCTCTCATCGCCATCGCGGCGGCACGCGCCGGCAAAGATATCTATTGCGAAAAACCCTTGTGCCAGTCCGTCCACGAAGCCCGCGCCATGGTGAATGCCGTGCGGACGAATCAGCGCATCTTTCAGACCGGCTCCATGCAGCGATCCTCCAAAGAATTTCGCACGGCCTGCGAACTGGTGCGCAATGGACGCATCGGCAAGATCCAACGCGTCGAAGTGTCCGTCGGCGGCCCGGGCAAACTTTGCGACCTCCCGACCGAATCCGATGAGCCGGGACTCGACTGGAACTTCTGGCTCGGTCCGGCGCCCTTGCGCGGTTACCACTCCGAACTCAGCCCACGCGGGGTCCACAAACATTTCCCGAACTGGCGCGCTTATTTCGAATTCGGCGGCGGCATGATCACAGACTGGGGCGCCCACCATTTCGACATCGCGCAATGGGGTTTGGGGATGGATGACACCGGTCCGACAGAGATTTTTCCGGCCAGTCAGCCCAATGCGCAATCCGGCGTGCGTTTCACCTACGCCAATGGCATTGAAGTGGCGCACAAGGACGGCAACGGCGTCTGGTTTTATGGCACGGAGGGCCGCGTGCAGGTGAATCGCGGCCAGTTCCAATTCTGGCTGGGTGATCAGCAAAAGGCCAAAGCGGCTGCCGATTGCGATGCCATCGCCAAGGAATACCTGGCAGACGCCAAGGTCAGGCTCTACGCGAGCAATGATCATCGAGGCGATTTCCTGGCGGCCGTGCGCAGCCGCCAAAAACCGATCTGCGACGTTGAGATCGGCGCCCGCACCGTGACGGTGTGCCACCTCGTTAACATGGCTTATCGCTACGGACAGAAACTGCGGTGGGATCCCATGCGCGAACAGTTCGCCGGCGGCACCGGCAACCAAGCCTGGCTCGACATTCCCCATCGCGATCCATGGAAGCTGGTCTGAGGGTTTCTAGTTCCTGGTTCCTGGTTCCTGGTTCCTGGTTCCTGGTTCCTGGTTCCTCGTTCCTGGTCACTGCCCAAGGCCCACGGTACCGCGCATTCACTCCCAGGTTCCCAACTGCGGTGACTCCCGGTAAAGTCCGCCTGCGATGTCCGTCATTGAAGTCCAGGGTTTAACCAAAACCTTCCGGACCTACAAAAAAGAGCCCGGGATTCGAGGCGCGCTGAAAGGCTTGGTTCGGCGCCATTACGAAACCGTTTACGCGGTCAAAGAGGTCAGCTTCCAAATAGCCGAAGGCGAGCTGGTGGGATTCCTGGGCCCCAATGGGGCCGGCAAGACCACCACTCTGAAGATGCTTTCCGGACTGCTCTATCCCACGGCGGGGTCGGCCAAAGTGCTGGGCTTCACTCCCTGGGAACGGGCCGATGGCTATCGCCGTCAATTCGCCCTGTTGTTGGGTCAGAAGAATCAGCTCTGGTGGGATCTGCCGGCCCGCGAATCGCTCGAATTAAATGCGCGCATTTACGGGATCGAACGGGAGCGTTTCGAGCGGACGGTCGATGAATTGACCGGCCTGCTCGACGTGCGCGACAAACTCAACGTGATGGTGCGCGAACTGTCCTTGGGGGAACGGATGAAGATGGAACTGGTGGCTTCACTGTTGCATCAGCCTCGCATCCTGTTTCTGGATGAACCCACCATCGGGCTGGATGTCGTCTCGCAAAAGGTCGTGCGCGAGTTTCTGCAACAACACAACGCCTCCCGCAAAACCACCGTTCTGCTCACCAGCCATTACATGGCCGACATCCAGGCGCTCTGTCGGCGCGTCATTATCATCGATCATGGCACCATCTTCTTCGATGGTCCCCTCAGCGAAATCATCGATCGATTCGCCGATTTCAAGCTCGTCACCATCCATTGCCCCCGCCAAACCGCCGTTGCTCCCGGCGGCCTCCAAAAATATGGCGACGTCGTCAAACAAACCGCCGGTTCCATCCAACTCAAGATTAAGCGCGATCGAGTCATCCCGGCGTGCAAAGCGTTGTTGGACGAATTGGAGGTGGACGATATCGACATCCAGGAGGTGCCCATCGAAGAAGTGATCCGCCAGATCTTCTCAGGCCAGAAACAGCAGGCCCGGGCCGAGGGGGCATGAAGGCGATGCGCATTCGCCAGGATCCCCCGGCGCGAAGTCAACGGAGGTTAATTTAATTCACAGCTTCGTCTTGATGCCGCACGCGCGCACCGCGCACCAACCGCGGAGCGCTTCAAAAGCCACGAACACCCCCGCCGCCACTAGTCCTACGCCCAGCCAAACGGAAACCGAAAATCCAAAAGCCGCTCCAACCAGCAACGCCAACGCAAGAAAACCCCGCACCAACCTGCCCTTGCTGTCGATGTTCGGTCGGAAAAACGATTTCATGGCCTAGCCCGATGCCCCATTCATGCGACAACCCGCCCCGAACCGCAACCACCAAGGTTCAAACCTTTCGGGCGCGGCGCGCATCCGAAAACAGGACCGAGACGTTTGACGGTGGTCACGACGTCCCGGCATTCGAGGGAGTCAACTCGGTGATCGCCCCGTCCGACGTCGGCGTCTTCCCAAGACGCTGTGCATTGGTACGGAAATTCGGATGCTGCAAGAAACGCTGTAACCCCACATCATCCACTCCGATCAGGATTCGAGGCTTTGATTCCTCTTTCCGACTGCTACAACTCCGGTATGAAATCGATCCGCTGGCTGTTGGCCCTCCTGTTGCTTTTCGTGCTCCCTGGCGCAAGCCAGGGCCAATCTTCCATGACTCCCACCTTCATCGGAAGCAACACGGTCTCAGCCGCGTTTGCCAGAGGCACGCCGCTGCTCGAGAACAGTGAATTTAAAGTCCACGCCAGCCGGCGTGATGGCCCTGGCCTGGCGGAAATTCATACGCGCGATACCGATATCATTCACGTGTTGGAAGGTTCTGCCACCTTTGTGACGGGCGGCACCGCGGTCGAGCCCCAGACCGTCGCCCCGAACGAAATTCGCGGCAAAGAAATCAAGGACGGCCAAAGCCGGCGCATCGGCCAAGGGGATGTCATCGTCGTGCCCAGAGGCGTTCCACACTGGTTCAAACAAGTTGATGGCCCGCTGGTTTACTACGTGGTCAAGGTCACCGCCGCAGCGGCCGGGAATTGACGAATTTGTTTCATCCCAAACCGACTCCAGTGCCACAACGCGGATTTCGCGGATTTCGGTCTCCGTAGTTGTTTAGCGCGTTTGGCTGTAGCGGCGGTCTATGACCGCCGTTCTTTCGCGCTGCGTCCGCACCCGGCGGCGGTCGTAGACCGCCGCTCTGGAGTTTGACATTTTTTCGTGGCGGCCACGCTCCTTCTTGATTACGAGTTCCATCCCGCCCGACTGGCGGGACAGCCCAGCGGGCTGCCAGACGGTAGCCGGGGGTCGTAGCGCAGCGGAGACCCCCGGATGATGATTGAAAGAAGCTTGCACCCTGGAAGGGTGCCAGAAGACTTCGTGGGCAGGCGGGCGCTCGACACAGCTCCCCGTTTCTCAAATCAGAGCAGGTATTGGGAGTCGTACCGGATCCCATGCTCTTCCAACAGCCGCTTCAGTTCGTCTTCGAAGCTCACGATTTCTTGCAAAAATCGATGAAAGGCTAGTCGCTCTGTGGGGTGCACAGAAATTGTGCCAGCCCTGCTCTGGCACCCTTCCAGGGTGCAACTTGATTTCAATCACCGTTCCGGGGGTCTCCGCTACGCTGCGACCCCCGGCTACCGTCTGGCAGCCCTTCGGGCTGTCCCGGCCTCGGGCGGTATGAAACTCTTACCAACTACAGCTACTAGATCCGATCCCTTGCATGTACCCGTACTCTCGATTCTACTTCCGGACCCGAATCGGATAAGGCGGCCGTTTCGGCATCGTCTCGGGGTTGTTTTCCAGCTCCTTGAGCACCACTTCGATCGCTTTCTCGAGCTGCGGATCGCGTCCGGCGATGACGTCCTTCGGCGTCTGCTCCACTTCGATATCGGGGGCAACCCCTTCGTTCTCGACGCCGAAACCGTCTTCGTTCCAAAAGGCCAGGTTGGGCGCGGTGACTGAACCGCCGTCCATCAGGATGGGAAAACCAAGAATGCCAACCAAACCGCCCCAGGTTCGTTTGCCGATCAGTGGTCCCAACTTGAACTTGCGAAACATCCAGGGCAACAGATCCCCGCCGGAGCCGGCGGTTTCATCGATGATCATCGCCTTGGGGCCGTGGATCCCGGCCAGGGGCGTCTTGAGATCGGCGCCGTAACGCATGGCCCAGAAGCTGACCACCGGCCGCCGCAGAATATCGATATAATAATCCGCCACCGACCCGCCACCATTATGACGTTCATCCACGATGATGGCCTGCCGATTGGCCTGTGGAAAAAAGTAACGCTTAAAATAAGTGTGGCCCAGGCCAGCCGTGTTCGGAACATAGACATAAGCCACACGACCCTGCGTGGCTTCGGTCACCCGGCGCAAATTGCCTTCCACCCAATCGCGATTGCGCAGCCCCGACTCGCTCTCGACTGGCACGACCTTGACGGTGCGCGAACCGCTGCCATCGGCGTTCGGTCCGACCGTTAATTCGATCAGTCGCCCGGCCGTCCGCTCGAAGCGCGCATAAAGATTGTCAGGCGGCGTCAGGTCCTTGCCGTTGACCGCCAACAAATATTCGCCCGCCCGCACATCGACTCCCGGTTCGGTCAGCGGGGAGCGGAGTTCGGGGTCCCAGTTGAGTCCCCCAAACACCTTGCGGAACCGGTAACGGCCGTTGGTCAGCTCGTAATCGGCGCCCAACAAACCGCCGGGGATCGGTTCGCTCTCGAAAGCGTTGTCGCCGCCGAACTGATAGGAGTGGCCGACCGCCAGTTCGCTCAGCATCCAGCGGATGACGCGGGTCAGATCGTTGCGGGTGGTCAGGTCCGGTAGGAAAACGGCGTATTTCTTTTTTATGGCCGGCCAGTCGGCGCCATGGAATCCGGGGTCATAGAAGTAATCCCGGTTAATCCTCCAGACTTCATCAAGCATCTGGGCCCATTCCGCGGGAGGATCGACCTTTACTTGAATCCGGTCCACGTCGAGCTTGAACTTCGCCAGATCCAGTTTGTCACCCACGTCGACGATGTGCCAGGCGTCCTTAACCCGGATGAGCGCGCGCTTGGTGTCGGCCGAAAGATGGAAGGAATCCGCCGCCTCCAACAGTTGATCTTCCTTGCGTGTCTTAAAATCATAGCGGAACACGGCCGTGTTGGCCCCGGGATCCGTGGAGGTGGCCCGGCGATAAAAAAGTTGATTGGTGGCGCCGGCCACCAGGTCGTAGTACGCACCCGCTTTCACCGGCAAAGCCAGGATACGCTCCGCCAACCCATCCGGATCAAACTTCACTTCCGGCACGGGCTTGGTGTCTTTGCCGGTCTTTTCCTCCTTGTCTTTATCTTTGGTGCCGGACTTGTTTTCGGCTTCTTTCTCTTTGTCCCCGATCGGTCCTTTCGCATCATCGGCTTTGGGTTTCTCTTCATCGCTTTCCTTGGCCAAGGGCGAGGGGACCCCTTTGTTCAGCACGGCCAGATAGATCTGCTGCACGGAACGGATGTCGGCATTCGCTTGAGAAAACCAGTCGATGGCCGGGCCGGCATCAGTGGAGACCAGGAAATAAAGGTATTGTCCGGCCGCGTCGAACGCCGGGTTGGTGGCATCGGCCAGGCCGTCGCTGACCGGATAGGACTTGCCTTGGGCGACCGAGTAAAGGAAGAGGCGGTTAAAGAGCGTGGGAGTATTTTGCGTGTAAGCGAGCCAGCGCGAATCTGGGGACCACGCCTGGTCCAGCGCGGGCTGCGGCCCGTAAACCACGTCCGCAGCCACCTTGATTTGCCGGCCGGAGTCCACATCCAGGATCCAAACCGCCAGGGCGTTGTCGGTGTAGCTCAGTTTTTTCGAATCCGGCGACCAACGCAGGTTGGCATAGAAACCGGCTCCTTCGAGCGCGAAGGTGCGCCTGGAACTTTTGGCATCCTGCGCCACGATGTGCACCGAATAACTGCCGCTTTCGTCGGACAAGAACGCGATCCATTTGCCATCGGGCGACCAAGCCGGTGACCGTTCGTGAACCGCCGGCGTCAGGGTCAGGTTGCGATCGTCCCCTTTCTCGCGTGGCACCGTCACGATCTCGCCCCGAAACTCGAACGCAACCCGCGCGCCCGACGGGGAGAGGCTCGCGGCCCGCACCCACTTGGTCCCCTTCGCCCATCGCGGGCGACGTTCCATCAGGTCGGCGCCGATGCTTAAACGGACGGGGGACGCTTTCTCGGATGCGGGATCCAGCAGACGAATGTACCCCGCTTGTTCGTAGGCGATCTGGCCGGCTCCGGCCGCGCAGTTGGCGACGGGAAAATCCGTGTGCCGCGTCAGGGGACGCACGGTTTGTTTCGTTTGATCAAACGCGTAGATATTAAACTCACCCTCGCGGTCTGATCGGAAATAAAGATTTTCCCCCACCCACATTGGATCGGTGTCATTGCAGTGGCCGGCAGGCTGGGGCACTTGTTTGACTTCCTGGCTCGCCACATCGAAGAGCAAAATGCGCGAGATGGTGCCGCCTCGGTAATGTTTCCATTGGCCGAAGGATTCTCGAAGCGGGACATAGGCAATCGTGCGGCCATCCGGAGCGATCGCCGCCTTGCTCGCATTGGGAATCGGCAGCTTGCTCGGATTCCCACCTCCGACGGGCACCGTGAACAGCTGGGTGTAACGCCCCGTGTAGACGTCGCGCGGAGACGAAAACAACACCGATTTGCCATCCGGGGTGAATCCCAACGCAACGTCCTCGCCCGGATGCCACGTGAGCCGCTGAGGAACGCCGCCGGCGGCCGGCACCACATAAACATCCGTGTTCCCTTCGTAGCGCCCGGTGAAGGCAACCAGTTTGCCATCCGGAGAAACGCGCGGACCCGATTCAACGCCGGGATGCACGGTCAGCCGGCGAACCGATGAGCCGTCCTGCTTCGCGATCCAAAGATCGTTCGCGTACGAGAACGCCAGCACATCCGGGCCGGGAGCCGGTTCCGAAACCAGTCGCGTATTGTCGAGGTCAACGGCGCCGGCTTCCAGGGTGAGCACACAGCTGAGACCGACCAACGTCCTTAAGAGCGTTTGCATGGGGTTAATTTGAGTCTTCGATTGGCGCGCTGACGGTTGGTGCATGGCGGAGCAAAGCTCGCAAAGCGTATCCCCAAGAATGGGGGCGACAAGTGCAGACTTGAAACGAACCTTCATGGAGAGAGCGCGGACCTCCAACTTTTGGACGCGCATTGGGACCATGAACGCCAACTCAATCTCACGTAGCAGCCGAGGTAACGAGGTACACCCTGAGCCTGTCGAAGGGCTCTGATCTTTTTCCCGACGAACGCGTTGGGGTAGAGTGAGCCTCCTGACGTCGGCTGCTACCTGAGGGTCGG
>Ga0247664_1000364_pt1 | contig 11391 bp, 5 predicted proteins | sample CNK05_metaG_FD_182715 | JGI IMG/M metagenome (GOLD analysis project Ga0247664, IMG submission 182715) | Soil microbial communities from Purdue University Martell Research Forest, Indiana, United States - CNK05 | ecosystem: Environmental > Terrestrial > Soil > Temperate forest > Bulk soil | place...
CTCACCCCCAGCCCCTCTCCCACTCGCCTCGGCGAAGCCTCCGGCGTAGCCAGGGTCGGATGGGAGAGGGTGGCCGCAAGGCCGGGTGAGGGTCGGTTCATGGGTAGCCAAGACTCCGAGTTTCGGACGCACATCGCTGCGTTGAACCTATCCTGCGACCGAGACGAAGGAGGAGCATGAGGACGAGGCCTGCCCGCCGTAGCAAGCAGGTGAAGGCGGGACGATTCCCTCGTTTCCGCTTTCCGCTTTCCGCTTTTCCCCGTGCCGCTTTCCACTTTTCCCCTTCAGCTTCGTCCCGTGATCCGGGGAGTTGGTCCTGCCGGGGTGGCTGTTCATCAAACATCCTATCCAGCTACATTGACCGGGCGGGTGGGAGTTATGATAATGAGCGTCTCAGCCTGCCCGACACCAGACCGTGGGTCAGGCCGGCAAGAGCGTGTCATCCATGAGTACCGATCCGGCACCGGCTCCGGCGCCCAAACAACGTTATGTGCGCGCGGTGGGACCGCGTCTGCGTTGGTTGCTTTATTTGATCTTTGCGTTATTCGCGTTGTTGGCGGCGAACTCCGTTTACCTGGGCAGCATCCATTTCCTGGAGTACCTCAAAGGGGACCCTGACGTCACGTACCAGAACTATTTCTACATGGTGATGTTCGGGACGCACCTGGGGTTGGGTCTGCTCCTGATCCTGCCGGTCGTTGTTTTTGGCATCCTGCACATTCGCAACGCGCACAACCGGCCTAATCGACGGGCGGTGCGAGTAGGTTATTTGTTGTGGGGGATAAGCCTGGCGATTTTGTTCACGGGCGTGGCCTTGATGCGGTTTGATTTCTTCAGCATCAAGAATCCGAACTTTCGTTCGCCTATTTATTGGGCGCACGTGGTCACACCGATCGGGGCGGTCTGGTTGTATGTGCTGCATCGGTTGGCGGGACCGCGGATCAAGTGGAAGATCGGCCTGCGTTGGGCGGCGGTGGCGGGCGTCGCCATCCTGGGCACCGTATTGCTGCATTCGTCGCATCCGCGCAAGAACCAGGTGGGTTCGAAGGAAGGGGCGAAATATTTCGAGCCATCGCTGGCTCGAACGGCTTCCGGCAACTTCATCCCGGCGCGCACCTTAATGATGGATGATTATTGTCAGCGTTGCCACCAGGACGCCTATCAAGGCTGGTTTCACAGCGCGCATCGATTCAGTTCCTTCAACAACCAGCCGTATCTGTTCTCGATCAAAGAAACGCGCCAGGTGGCCATGAAACGGGACGGCAACCTCAAGGCCTCCCGCTGGTGCGCCGGTTGTCACGACGTTGTCCCGTTTTTCAGCGGCGCATTTGATGACCCGAATTTCGATGTGGAAAAGCATCCCACCGCCCTCGCCGGAATCACCTGCACCACCTGCCATGCCATCACCCACGTGAACAGCACGCGCGGCAACGGCGATTACACCATCGACGAACCGGTTCATTATCCGTTCGCCTACAGCACCAACTCGACCCTGCGCGCCATCAACGAACTCCTCGTCAAAGCCAAACCGGATTTTCACAAGAAAACGTTTCTGAAGCCGTTCATGCGCACGGCGGAGTTCTGTTCCGTCTGCCACAAGGTCAGCCTCCCTTACGAAGTCACCCAGTACAAAGAATTTCTCCGGGGCCAAAACCACTACGACACTTACCTGCTCAGCGGGGTCTCGGGGCATAACGCGCGCAGCTTCTATTACCCGGAACGCGCCCAAGCCAACTGCGCCGGTTGCCACATGCCCTTGCAGGCCTCGGGTGATTTCGGGGCCAACTTCTTTAATCCCACCAACCGCGATACTCGCTTCATTCACGATCATCTGTTCCCAGCCGCCAATACGGGCATCGCGCACCTGCGCCAACAACCGGACATCGTCCAGCGGCATCAGGCTTTTCTAAAGGATTGTTTGCGCGTGGATTTGGTTGGGGTGAAAGAAGGCGGCACGATCGACGGCCCCATGCAGGCGCCCATCCGGCCCCAGGTGCCCACGCTTAAGCCCGGCCGCAAATACCTGTTCGAAACCGTCGTCCGCACTCTGAAGCTCGGACATCCTTTCAGCCAGGGAACCGTCGACTCCAATGAGATTTGGGTGGATGCCAAAGTCACCAGCGGCCAACGCGTGTTGGGACGCAGCGGCGGGCTTGGTTCCCAGGGCGAAGTCGATCCGTGGGCGCATTTTATCAATGTCTACATGCTCGACCGCAATGGCCAACGCATCGACCGCCGCAATCCGCAGGATATCTTCACCCCGCTTTACAACCACCAGATCCCGCCGGGAGCCGCCGCCGTGGTCCATTACGCCTTTATGGTCCCGGAAGATCTCACCGAACCGCTCACCGTCGAACTCCAGGTGCGTTACCGGAAGTTCGACGCCGTCTACATGAATTATGTCCTTGGCCGCGATTATACCAACGGCGCGCCCCTCCAGGTGACCAACGATCTTCCCATTACCGTGATTTGTTCGGATCGGGTCACGTTCCCGATCGAAGGTTTGCCTCCCGCCGCACTGGCGTCCGTCACCAACCAGGTCTCCAGCATTCCCCTCTGGCAACGCTGGAACGATTATGGGATCGGACTGTTCTTGGAGAGCACCGACCGCGGCAGCGAGAAAGGCGAGTTGTTGCAAGCAGCCCATGCCTTTACGCAAGTCGAGAAACTCGGCCGTTCGGATGGCCCCTTGAACCTCGCCCGGGTCTACGAACGGGAAGGGCGCCTCGATGAAACGGTTCTTGCCCTGCAACGCGCCGCCGCCAGCACCAACCCGCCTGCGCCCCGCTGGACCATCGCCTGGTTCAATGGCCGCGTGAATAAACAAAATGGTTACCTGGACAAGGCCATCACCGAGTTCCGCAGCATCCTCGAAGATCGTTACCCGGAATTGGACAAACGCGGCTTCGACTTCAGCAAAGACTATGAAGTCATCAATGAACTCGGCCAGACCCTCTTCGAACGCGCTAAACTGGAACGCGGCGATGCCAATCGCGCCGCACGCGAAAACTTCCTCCGCCAGGCCGTTGATCAATTCCAGAAAACCCTGGCCTTGGACTCCGAGAATTTGTCCGCCCATTATAACCTGTCCTTGATCTACGAAGAGCTGGGCGACGTCCAGCTCGCCGCCAAACATCGAGCCGCCCACGAACGATTTCGGCCGGATGACAACGCCCGCGACCGCGCTGTGACGATCGCCCGGCGCGCCCATCCGGCCGCCGACCACGCCGGACAAGCCATCGTGATCTATTCGCTGCAACGCGCCGGTGCGCCTGAACTGGCTTCGCCCTCAGGCGTCGCGGCCCAGGCCAACCTGAGCCCGCCAGCCCGCGTTCTGCTTTCCCCCGGCGGAGTGTCCCCGTGAAGGCTCCAATGGATCTCGTCGCGGATGCCTATGAAGCCAACTGAAGACCAAGAAGAATTAGTCCACGCCGATGATACCGTGATCGGACGCGCCTTCCGCCGTTCGATTCTCGCCATCCTGATCGCGGCGGTGGTGGGCGGTGGCATCTGGTATTTCCTGCGCCCCAAACCCGCGGCGCGCCGGACTCAAGTCACGCCGCTCAACGCGCCCGTCAATCCCATGCGGTCGGTGCCGGAGGTGCCGCGCGCCATCTTCACGGAGGTCACAGCCAATGCCGGGATCAAGTTTGTTCATCAGAACGGCGCCGAAGGCGACAAGCTGCTCCCTGAAACCATGGGCGGCGGCGGCGCTTTCTTCGATTTCGACAATGACGGTGATCAAGATCTCCTGTTGATCAATGGCGCGGATTGGCCCTGGGCCAAAAAGAAAACCAACCCGGCTCCCACCGCCGCTTTATACCGCAACGATGGCCAGGGCCGATTTGAGGACATTACGGCCGGCTCCGGCCTGGATGTCAGCATCTACGGCATGGGCGCCGCCGTGGGCGATTTCGACAACGACGGCCTGGTGGATGTGCTCATCACCGGCGTTGGTGGCAATCATCTCTTCCGCAACCTGGGCCAGGGCAAGTTCGCCGATGTGACCAAAGCCGCGGGCGTCGGCGGAGCGCCGACGGACTGGAGTACTTGCGCCGCCTGGTTCGATTACGACAACGACGGCAAGCTCGATCTGCTGGTGGGCAACTACGTGCGCTGGTCCAAAGAGATCGATTTCGAAGTCGGATTCAAGATCGACGGCACCACTCGCGCCTACGGACAGCCGATGAATTTCCAGGGCGCGTTCCCGATCTTGTTCCACAATGAGGGCAATGGCCGATTCTCCGACGCGTCGGCCGCCAGCGGAGTTCAAATCAAGAATCCCAACACCGGCGTGCCCGTGGCCAAATCACTCGGGATCGCCCCCGTGGATCTGAATGGAGACGGCTGGATCGATTTCATCATCGCCAACGATACCGTGCCGAACTTCGTTTTCACCAATGCCCATGATGGGACGTTCAAGGAGATCGGCGCCCTGGCCGGGGTGGCGTTTGATGCCAACGGCCAAACCCGCGGCGCCATGGGCATCGACACCGCCCGTTACCGCAATGACAACACCCTGAGCATCGGCATCGGCAACTTCGCCAATGAAATGACCGCCATGTATGTGTCCCAGCGGGACCCATGCCGTTTCACCGATGAAGCCATCCAGGAAGGCGTCGGCCCAGCCAGCCGCTTGCTCTTGAAGTTCGGCCTGTTCTTCTTCGACTACGACCTCGACGGCCGCTTGGATCTGCTCACCGCCAATGGCCATCTGGAAGAGGAAATCAGCAAGATCCAGGCAAGTCAGAAATATCGGCAACCCGCCCAGCTCTTCTGGAATGATGGCGCCGGCTTCTCCCTGGTCCCGCCGGAAAAGGCCGGCCCAGGATTGTTCCAACCGATCGTCGGACGCGGCTCCGCCTACGCCGATATCGACGGCGACGGTGATCTCGACGTTCTCCTGCTCCAGGCGCAAGGAACGCCCCTACTCCTCCGCAATGACCAACAGCTCGGCCACCATTTTATTCGCCTGAAATTGGTCGGCACCCGCAGTAATCGCGACGCCATCGGCTCGTGGATCAAACTTCGCGTTGGCAAAGACCTCCTGCAACGGCAAGTGATGCCCACCCGCAGTTACCTTTCCCAATCCGAATTGCCCGTCACCATCGGGCTCGATAAAGCCGATCACTTCGACGAACTGGAAGTCACCTGGCCGGATGGCTCAAAACAAAAAGTCGCCCAAGCCAAGCTCGACGCGACCACCGTGATCGAACAAGCCCGATAAACTCCGCCCGGTCGCGCACATTGAGGCTTGAAAACGGCGATTGGCCGCACAAAAACCTTAGACCAGGAAATGCGTAGTACACGGAGAAGCGGCGCTCGCTGTTCATATTTGAGCTGCCAGGAAGAGCGCTTGAGGGCTCGGGGCCTTCGGGTAGGGTCGCTTCCTCATCAATCGTCGATAGTTTATGAGCATGCCCAGGAAAGCTTGGAGCCGTTCTTATGTCGTTTTGGCGATTCTGGCGGTATTGCTGATTCGTTTGTTTCAAGAAAGATCGCCGGCAGCCGCCGTTCCGGCCTGCGACCGGCCGGCTGGCTCCATCGATGACAGCTTCTTCCGAGTCCCCGACCCGGTCAGTTTCTTAGGCGCAGCGCTGGGAACCGCCGAGTTATCAGATGGCAGAATCCTGGTGGGACTTTTCGGCACGATCAGTTCGGGCGGTTCGAACCCTATTGAACGCAGCTTGATGGCGCGGTTAAACCCTGATGGAACACTCGATCCGTCATTCACGTTTCAGCCTGGTGACCTCGAACGCGTTTGGCAGGTGCACATGTTCGGTGTGGCCAAGGACGGAACGATTGCGGCGGCAACCTCCGGCGTGGGCACGGAAGGTTTCTATTACGGCCATTTTTACATCCTGCGTCCGGATGGCAGCACAGTTTATTCGGCCACCACCGGGGTTGATAGCAGCACGCTCGTGCATTGCTTGGCTTGGCAGGCTGACGACCGCTTATTGATAGGTGGCAATTATCGTCTGTTCCTGCCCAGCTTGCCGGCGGGGTTGGCCCGATTGCATGAGGACGGCTCGCTGGATTCCAGCTTCGCGCCCCCGGCCGGGTTTAGTTTTGTCACTGGGTTGTGTGTGCAGCCGGACGGAAGGATTCTCGCGCTGGACAATGACACTCTCTATCGGTTGCAGCCCGACGGATCGCTGGACGCTAACTTCACGCCAGCGCGGTTCGAGAATCTGAATCTGGGCTACTCTTGGGGTCCGCATCGAGCGGTGCCGGTGGTGTTGCAGCCGGACGGCAAGATCCTGGTGGCATCGTCGTTCACGGGCGTGAACGGCGTGCCCCGAGCCTCAGTGGTTCGACTCCATGCGGACGGCTCGGTGGATGCGACATTTAACCCGGGCCAAGGTCCAGGCGAAGCTTGGCTTCCCGACATGGACCTCGTCCTGCAACCCGATGGCCGAATGATCGTGACCGGCTATTTTACGTCATTTAATGACGTCCACCGCAGCGGCGTGGTGCGATTGCGAGCGGACGGCGCAGTGGACTTAGCCTTTGACGCCGGCGCGTCCTTCAATGCGGTCGGCTCAGTTACGTTGTTGCGGGAGGGACGCTCGTTGGTGACCGTCTACGCGCCGGGCTTTGGCGGCAACATGTGGCCTTATCGGTTGTTGGGGGATCCCGGGATCCGTTTAGCAACGCCGGAATTCCTGGGGGACGGCCAGGGGCGGCTCCGGATCAACTCCGTGCCCGGCGAACGTTACCTGCTCCAAGCCTCTGCCAATCTGGCGACCTGGCAGAATGTCGCGACGAACTCGGCGACCGACTGTCAGCTTACGTTTACCAATCGCGTGGTCAGCCAGTCGGTTCAGTTCTATCGAGTGCGACGCTTCTGACGTTGCTGTCACAGAATATTTCGCCGGGATGGAAGAACCTCCTCATTCTCCTCATTCCCATTGCTTGCCATGCCCGAGCCCGTCAGGTAAAATCCCGCCTACCGAGACTTTCCACAAACCGCGCCATTGCCCTGCCCTACAACGATTCTATGCCGGACATCAAATTTTCGTGCCCGAGTTGCCAGCAACATATCCAAGCGGAAGGAGGATACGCCGGCATGCAGATCAACTGCCCAACCTGCCAGGGCGCGCTGATCGTACCGGCTGCACCGCCGGCGCCGCGAGTGCTCATGCCATCACCGGCATCGTCCACGCCGCCGCCGTCACCGGCCGTGCCACCGCCGGGCCCCGCCGTGTCGGCGCCCTCGACGGCGTCCGGTTGTCCATCGTGCGGCAACGCCTTGCCGCGGGGCGCGGTTCTCTGCACCAACTGCGGTTATAACCTCGTGACCAAGCAACGGACGGTGGCGGGCCACATCGTGGCGCCGGGCAAGCCGAGCATGGGTCAATGGGAAACGCCGTGGTACAAAACACCCTACCCGTATGTGGGCTTGCTGCTCGTGACGTTGGGGATTTTTTATCTGTTGGGCAGAGAAAACCCCGCCTTCATGCTGGCCTTGGTCGGCGCAGGCGCCCTTTATAGCCTGGGGATGCACATCGTGGTAGCGGTGGCGGCATTTCGAGAGGGCGCCGGCACCGGGTTCCTCACTCTCTGTGTTCCGTTCTACGCTCTCTACTTCGTCTTTCGAGTAAACGACAACGACACGTTAAAACTGCTCTACGGCATCGCCTTGATCATCAACTTGGTCATCCGCTTTGCGGTGCGAGATTAGCGGGCTGTTCGGCGGACCCATGACGACCTCGCCTCAACAAGCGCCGGCTACCGTCGCGGATTCACCACGGCGTTGGTCTCGTTGGGTTGAACAGACCGGACGGCCGTATGCCCTTTGGTTTGGTCCAGTTTCAGTCGGCGTCGCATGGATCGGTTTGCTGATCGCCCTGCTCACACCACCTCAAGGTCTCGGCATCGCACTTTGTTCGTTCCATGCGGCCACAGGATTGCCCTGTCCGGGGTGCGGGTTAACGCGCAGCCTGAGTTGCGCAGCGCGCGGGTTGTGGTTTGAGAGCTGGAATTATCACCCGCTGGGCTTGAGCATCCTCGCGCTCTTCGTCGTCACAGCCGCTCAGAGTTTGGCTCCGAAAACGATCCGTAGGCGACTTGCGCGGCGCATGGACAATCGCGCCGCGCTCGTGGGTGCTTTGTATCTTTTGTTCGTGACGACGTTTATCGGCTTCGGCGCAATTCGGGCCATCAACTGCGCCTTAACTTTCAACGCTCAACCTTCAATTCAACGGCGAATTTGAAGTCTTCTTCACTTCGTAGCAGCCGACGTCAGGAGGCTCACTCTGACTTCGGAGCAAGCAGAGACTCACGATCTCGACCGCGACTTCCGTCGGTCAGCGTCCTTTGAGGACCTCAAGCAGCCGGGCCCGGCGCTCGACTGACAGACTCATCTTGGTGATAACTTCAAGCGCGGTGGCGCGTTCACTGGCAGAAAACGCGCCAAGTTGATCGGCCGCCTGCGGTTCGTAGGCCAATAACTGAACGGCTTGCCTGAGGAAGGAGTCGCGTCGCGCATCGGCCGCAGGAAGATCCCTCAACCAACTCATGGCGGCCTCAGGTTGCGAGTGGCGCCATTCGACGAAAGCCGTGCCGCCGGCGGCTAACCCCCGTTCCTCGGACAATCGGCTGGCCCATTCCAAAGCTTCCGCGGGATCCTGCCGGGCCAGGTTCTTGGCCAGGTTGGAAAAGACATGGTCGCGTACCTCGGCGCCGCTGCTGGAAGCCAGGAAGGCCGCCATGCTCTTCGGCTCCGTCTCCGACCAGCGAAAATGGATCTGCTCGAGCGCTTGTTTGACGGACTCGGCGTCCAGTGTCGCCAGCCATTCAATCGCTTCGGGAGGCACCGCTTTGCCATCATATGGGTTGGGAAACCATTTTTGCGCAACCGCTGAAGCCGCTTCACTTCGGGCGGCCGATGGTTTCATGTCCGAGACCAACCCGGCCGCGCCCACGATGTCACTGGCGGCAGCGCCATTGAGCACGCCGCCAATTGCCTGGACCTGGCTGTTGCCGGACAGATTGGCATCGCACCAGGCCAATGCCGCGGGGGCATCGTGTTTGGCCCACGCTTCCACAAAGGCGGGACTAAGCCGGTTGCGCGTCGCGCTATCGGCAGCGGCGAGCCAATCGCTGGCGTCGTTGAGGCTGCGCGCGGCCCAACTCTTCAAAGTCGCGCCCGCCAGCATTGAGCTCAACGGCCCAGGATGGGCCGACGCGAACTCAAGCGCGCGAGCCGGGTCGGTTTTGGCCCATTCTTTGCCAATGGTCTCCATCACGAACTGGGAAGCGTAACCGGCCGGATTGGCCAGAGCGACGTCCGCGGCATGAAGCGGATCCCGCGTCGCCCATTTGGCCACGGCATTCATGCGCGGGCCGTAATTGTGCAAGTGGCCCTCGGACATAAAACGTAAGCCACACTCCGGATCGCTTTCGATAAGCGCACTCGCGATGTCCATACGCCAATTGCTACGCAGGCCGAAGGAATTGGTGCCGCGCAACGCCGCGACCACTCCTTCCGGATCCTGTTTGGGCCATTCGGAAAATAACACGGAAGCCAGTTCGTTCACCGGAAATCCCCTGCCAAGCACGCTGCCGGCATTAACGATCGTGTCGAAGAGATGCCGGGGGCCAAGTTCAACCCAACGGGCGGCCAGCAGTCGCGTGGCCGTTGAATTCCCACGCGCCAGCAGCGCCAAGCGCGGAAAATCCGTCAACGCCGCTTTCTCGATCGCTTCCAGCCAGTAAAGCCAGCGTGTGACGCCCGAGGACATGGAAAGGTCCTGCTCCAGTTTGGTGGCCAGGGGAGAATCATCGTGGGCGCGAGTGAGTCTAAACTTCCCCACCTGCGGAGCCGGATTGGTCGCCAGGACGCCACTTGGAGCGGAAGCGCGCGCGCGTGTGTCCGCAGATCTGGAGTGACTTCCTGATTTCGCTCTCCAGGCCAGCCCCACGGTCAACCCGAGCACGGCAGCCATCAGGATCGTTAAAGCGTTAATCAAGACTTTCATTGCGTCAACGCAGCTTGGAGGTGCGCGTGGCCAACTCGAGCGCCGACTGGAGCTTCGCCTTGGTCTCCTGGTCCAATGCGCTGCTCTCAATCCATTGTTGCGCCATGGTTGGGTCACGCGGCGCCACCGCCAGCACAGCACGCTTGGCCGCGACCATCCGACGTTCCTCGTCGCGGATGCTTACCGCCCAATCCCACGCTTCTTGCGGCCGATTGTCGGCGAAAGCAAAGGCGAGCGCCTGAGCGCCCCGATCCCGATCCGTTCCGGCAGACAATGAATTCACCCACGCGGACGCCGCCGCAGGATCTTTCGTGGCCCAAGCGGAAGTAACGCTGCCGAGCGCCGTGTCACGGCTTTCGCCTGGTGGCAGCGTGGACACCCACGCACCGGTCTCTTCCGGCGAACGTTCCGCCCAGGCGCCAACAATGGCTTGAATTCCACGCGCCCGCGCGGTCTCCGGCAAAAGCGGCAATCGCGCAACCCAGGTTCGAGGATCTTCCAGAGTATCTGGCCGCAGGTGTTCGAAGGCGCTTTCGATCAGCGGTTGGCGCAATCGTTCGGGGGCTTGCTCGAGCAGTTTGTCGAGACGCGGGACGACCGAACCATTGTTCAAAAGGCTGTTCGCCATGGACTTGACCTGGGCATCGCCCTCCGCCGTGGGCGGCAGATCGGCCACCAAACGCAAGGCCAGAGCCGAATCCTGATAAGAAGCGGAGCTCAAGACATTGTTTTGGATCGATTGGATGGTTTCGTCGGTCGGTTGCGCTTTGAGCCAGTCCCAGATCGCCGCGCGCTGTCCGGAGGCGTCGTTGAGCAATGCATTCGCGATCGCCGGCGTCATCACTGACAAATAGCCGGCCGAGGCGTACTGGGTGAGAAACCCCGCGGCATCCGCGTTGAGGCGTTCACCGATCGCGCTCACCAGCCCCATCATGTCCTCACTTTCAAATCGGCCCGGATGACCAGCCAACCAGGATACTGTGCTGTCGAAATCAGCCGCCGCGGCGGCCCGTAACACGCGCGCCCCGGTGGTTGTGGCATAGTAGCCCTGCCTGCCCCCAGCCGGGACCATCCCCACTTTCTCCAGCGCTGCCCCCGGATCCGTGGCCGCTTTGCCGACCAACGCCGCGCGGATAATTTCCTCACGGTCTGTCCCTTCAGGCAGGCCCTTGATCCAATTGATGGCTGCTTCCAGCTCGCTCTTGGCCCATTCCTGGGCAACCCCCGACAGCGCTTGCTCGCGGTTTGGGCCCTGGATGGCTTCCGCCGCCGCCCGCGCCGACGCCAAACCGCCCCCCGCCACAATGGCAAACGCTTCGCGCACGCTGGTGTCCCAGTAGTTGTCGGTCTTGGGCAGACGCGAGACGATTTCAGGCACTCGCGCAGGGACGCGCCGCGCGATCTCGGC
>Ga0247664_1000365_pt1 | contig 11374 bp, 10 predicted proteins | sample CNK05_metaG_FD_182715 | JGI IMG/M metagenome (GOLD analysis project Ga0247664, IMG submission 182715) | Soil microbial communities from Purdue University Martell Research Forest, Indiana, United States - CNK05 | ecosystem: Environmental > Terrestrial > Soil > Temperate forest > Bulk soil...
TCAGTTCCAGTCCTTTGCGTCGCAGGGGTTCGGTGTAGACCGATTCCGAATGCAGGCGGCGGGCCACGAGGATCGAGACCGCGCAGGCCAACATTAATGGCGGCATGAGGGAGTAATTGAGCGATAGTTCAAAGACCAGGATGATGGCCAGCAGGGGCGAATGTGTGGTGGCGGCCAGGGTGCTGCCCATCCCGACCATCGAGAAACAGCCGGTCGGGATCGTCTCGGCGTAACCAGCCCGATGCAGCACACCTTCCACTACGCTGCCAAAGGCGGCTCCCAGAAAAAGCGTCGGCGTAAACACGCCTCCCACCGTGCCGGATCCCACGCTGACCGTGGTGGCGATGAATTTGGCCGCCAGCAGACCCAAGAGGAAGCTGAGCGCCAATTCCTGACGGAGGAGCAGGTTGATGGCTCCGTAACCGTTTCCCCAAACCTGAGGGTGAACCGTCGCCAGCACCCCCACCACCAAGCCGGCCAACCCGAGCCGGGCATACAGCGGCGCCGGCAGTCGCGCGAAGAGTTCCTCGACGGCGCGCATCGCGCGCAGAAATACCGCCCCAAGCACACCCGTCCCAATCCCCAAGAGCAGAAACCACGGTAATTGCCCCAAGCGCGTGAACTCGAATTGCGGCGCATCAAACCAATGGCTCAAGCCAAAAAACGTGCGCGATAATACTGAGGATACCACCGAGGCCACCAGCAAGGGCGCGAACAGTTTCATGGAAAAATTGCCCAGAACGATCTGGGCGGAAAACACCGCGCCGCTGATCGGCGCGTTGTAGACCGCCGCGATCCCGGAAGCCGCTCCGCACGCCACCATCAGCCGGAGCCGATACGGCGGCCACTTGGCCAGCTGCCCAAACTTGGAAGCCAGGGTTGAAGCCAGCTGAATCAACAAACCTTCTCGTCCGATCGACGCCCCGGTATTGATGCTAATCAGCGAGGAGATGGCGTTGGTCAGAGCCGGACGCAGGCTCATGCGCCCGTCCCCCGCCACCACTGCCTCTAGCAGATTGCTGAGGCCCGGATTGCCCATCAGCCGCAGCCCAAGAAAAAGCACCAGACCCGCGGCGATCCCGCCCAACGTCGGCACCAGGAGCCGTTGCCAGGCTTCCAGACCTTCGGCGATCTCAATCAGATCCCCGGTCCGGCCCAGCACCAGCCACTTGGTCAACTGGCTGACGGCGTGATAGGTCAGGTTGGTCAGCGCGCCGATGATGCCGATCAGCGTGGCCAGGATCAGATGAAAAGCTTCTTCGCTGAGACGCAGTCGGTCCCGCACCAGCAGGGCCCGCCGCCAGTGCCTGCGAAAGAACCCATGCGCCCCGTCCAAAACTCGTCGGACATTCGTCGACGCCGCCATGGGCTGAACATAGGAAAGAAACGTGGGGCGACACAATGTCCAAACGCCAGTGACAAGCCCTCCGGTTCTCCAGTATAACGCGGCAGCATGAGCAGCATTGCAACGGTCTTTGGCTACAGTTGGGGTTACCTCCGCCGCTATTGGGGGCGGTTGGTGGCCAGCATCGTCTTTGGGCTAATCTTTGCCCTCACCAACTCGAGTTTCATCTGGGCCACCAAGACGCTGACCGGCCGGTTCAACCCGCAGAAGCCTGCCGCGGTGGACGCGGCGAATGCTGGCGCGGCGGCGTCGGTCTCCAGCCCCTGGCGTGAACGGGTGCGAGCCTGGGGGGAAAAAACCCAGCAGACAGTCGATCCGTGGCTGCCGCGTTTCGGCCAACCGCTGGATTGGCGGCAGATCACAGGTTTGTTGGTCTTTCTGCCGCTGCTGGTGGCCGTGCGCGCCGGCTCGGATTATCTGAACAGCTACTGCATGGGCTGGGTTACCGAGCGGGTGATTCGGGACATGCGCCTGGATTTGATGACGCAACTCCATCGCTTGTCCCTGGATTTCTTCAACCATTTCAAAACCGGCGACCTGATCACGCGCATCAACATGGACACGCAGAATTTGCTGCGCTGCCTGCGGGTGGGTGGCGCAGATCTGATCAAGGAATCGATCACGGTGGTGGCGGTCTTCGTTGGGCTTTGTCTGCTGGACCCGGTGCTGACGTTGAGTGTGATGGTCCTGGTGCCGGTTTGCCTCTTTCCCATGATCGTGCTGGGGAAAAAGGCGCGTCGCGCCACCCGGGCGACGTTGCGGGCCAACGTGACGCAGTCGAGCCAATTGGTGGAGTTGCTGGCCAGCATTCGGGTGGTGAAAGCCTTCGGCCTGGAACAAGAGCAACTGGACCGGTTCCGCAAGAGTTCATCCCAGATCGTGCATGCGGGCATGAAAGGCATTCAAGCCAAGGAACTGATGAATCCGATCATTGAAGTCATCACGGTGCTGGGACTGAGCGGGCTGCTGCTTTATGTTTTTGGCAGCGGGCGGACCGGGCAACAGTTGGCTGGGTTTGTCGTGGGCGTGGGGATCTTTTTTCTTTCGATCAAGAAGCTGGCGGGCTTGCATATTCTGTTTGAACAAGCGGGGGTGGGAGTGCAGCGGCTGGATGAACTGTTGCAGCAGCAACCCAGTGTGCGCGAACCGGCGGCGCCCAAGTCTTTGCCGGCGTTCCGCCATGAAATCACCTTTGAGAATGTCGCTTTTGCCTACGGCGACCGTTTGGTTCTCAACGATTTTACGCTGGCCATTCCGCGCGGCTGGCGGCTCGGGTTGGCCGGGCCCAGCGGTTGCGGCAAGACCACCTTGCTCAATCTGCTTTTTCGTTTCTATGATCCGATCAAAGGCTGCATCCGCATCGACGGAGTGGATCTGCGGGAATCGGCCTTGCAGGATCTCCGGCGGCAGATGGCCTTGGTCAGCCAGGACATCGTGATCTTTGATCAGTCGGTGGCGGAGAACATCGGCTGCGGGCGGGGGCAGGCCACGCGCGAGGAGATCGAAGCGGCGGGCCAGGCAGCCTTTGCCCATGAGTTCATCATGCAATTGCCGCAGGGTTACGACACGCAGGTCGGCGAACGGGGCGTGACTCTGTCCGTGGGCCAGCGCCAGCGCCTCGCCATCGCCCGGGCTTTCGTGCGCGATGCGCCCATCCTGGTGCTGGACGAAGCCACTTCTGCCCTCGATTCCAGCGCCGAAGCGGAAGTGCAGGCGGCCATTGACCGGCTGGCCGAACAGCGCACAGTGATCTGCGTGGCGCACCGGCTCTCGACTCTGGCCACGATGGACCAGATCATCGTCCTGGCTGGCGGCCGGATCGCGGAGGCGGGCAGCTTCGAGGAGTTGCTGGAGCGCGGAGGCAGCTTCGCCGCCATGGCCGCGTTGCAGGGGATTTTTCCAGCGCGAACCGATCGCGTGGGTCGTCCCGGTGCTTCGGCGGCGCCGGTGAGTCCTCACGCCTGACTGGAGCGTTCGCCGTCCCCGGCCGGCTTGGTCTGAATGGGCGCCTGAATGTGGCTTGGCCGCCCGTTTCGGCCGGCTCTGATGGCTCTGGCTATTTGAGAAAGGCGCCTCTAGATTATGCGCATGCGCACGGTGATCTACCCTGGGAGTTTCGATCCGTTCACCAATGGGCATCTGGATCTGGTGCAGCGCGCGGTCAAATTGTTCGATCACGTCATTGTGGCGGTGGCCAAGAGCGACGCCAAGAGTCCCTTGTTTACGTTGGAGGAACGGCTTGATTTGGTGGGCCAGTCCACCCGCGATATCGCCAACGTCTCGGCCGAGGTCTTTGATGGATTGCTGGTGGATTATGTGGAGCAACGGGGCGGCCAGGCGGTGATTCGCGGTCTCCGTGCGGTATCGGATTTCGAATTTGAGTTTCAGCTTGCGTTGATGAATCGAAAGCTCAACGAGCGGGTGGAAACGATCTTCATGATGCCCAAGGACACGTATACATTCCTCAGTTCGAGGATCGTAAAGGAAATCGCGCGGTTGGGGGGAGACGTCAGCGCGTTCGTGCCTCCTCACGTGGTGGGGCGCTTGCGTAAGAAACTGGGCGTCCTTGCGGCCGGCGGGGACGACCGGACCAAACTGTCACTGTAACAGGGCGATGCTGGATCAAAACTTTAAACCCATCCTGCCATGGCACTGCTAATTAACCTGCGCCATTTGGAAGACAAAAACGTGCGGGTCCAGGGCGAGTTAACGCCCCAGGAGTTGGAGATCGAGTCGTTGGATGAGGTCATTCACGCGCGGCGCCCGCTCCGTTACGACCTGGAAGCGCAAAAGATGGAACAATCGGTTCTGGTCATGGGAACCCTGGCCCTGGAGCTCGACTGTGAATGCGTGCGCTGCCTGACGGCGTTTCGGCATCACCTGCAGGTGGACCGATGGGTGTGTCATTTACTCCTGGAAGGCGACGATAAAGTCCTGGTAGTCAGCGATTGCCTGGACTTGACGCCTCATATTCGCGAAGATATCGTCCTCGCCTTTCCGCAGCACCCGCTGTGCAGATCCGATTGCACCGGGCTGGTCAGTACAAAACAGAAGCCGGAAGAACAGCCTGGTTCGGCCACGGCCTCGGCGCCAGCACCTTCCACTTGGGCTGCGTTGGACAAACTGAAACTGTGAGTCGAGACCGAATCGACCGAGACCGAATTAAAGCGAACTAAAGTTATGGGCGTTCCAAAACGAAAACCATCGCGAAGCCGCCAGCGGATGCGGCGAGCCTACAACAGCGTTCTGAAGCTCCCGCAGCTCAGCCAATGTCCCCAGTGCGACGCCCCGTATATTCCGCATCGCGTCTGCCCAGCTTGCGGCTTTTACAAGGGACGCCAGATCATCACGGTCACGGCTGGGGCGTAGGCCTTGGAGCGCGGTTGGGTTGGGATGCTCACTGCGCTCTTTCCATTTATGCGCATCGTCGTGGATGTTATGGGGGGAGACCACGCTGCCGGGGTCGTCATCGATGGAGTCAAGCAGGCCTTGCAAGTTTACCCGCAGATTTCCGAGCTTCATCTTGTCGGCAAAAAGCCCGAGATCGAGGCTGCCCTCCAGCGCGCCCGTTGCGCCGACCGCCGGCTTCATCTTCATCACGCTTCCGAAGTCATCACCATGGAGGACAAACCCCTGGATGCCGTGCGCAAGAAAAAGGATTGCTCGATGGTCCGCGCCATGGAACTGGTGCGCGATGGCTGCGCCGAAGCGGTGATCTCCCGCGGCAACACCGGCGCCCTGGTCGCCTCCGCCACCTTCAAGCTGCGCCGGCTGGAGCCGGTCGACCGCCCCACCATCGCCGCCGTCATGCCCTCCGGCCGCGGCGAATTCGTTCTGCTGGACGCCGGGGCCAATCCGGAATGTAAACCTTCGCACCTGGTGCAGTTCGCCATCATGGGCCAGATCTACTCCCGCAAACTGTTGGGACACTCCAACCCGCGCGTGGGCATCCTGAGCAACGGCACCGAAGAAAGCAAAGGCACCGAACTGACTCGGGAAGCCGCCCGGCTCTGTCGGCGGGTAAAGATGAACTTCATCGGTTACGTGGAAGGTCACGACCTGTTCGCGGATCGCGTTGAAGTGGTGGTGACAGACGGTTTTACGGGCAACGTTGTGCTCAAAAGCATCGAAAGCATGGGCCCGGCCCTGTTCGGTTTGCTTCGTCGCGAATTGACCTCCAATCCCATCCGGAAAGTCGGGGCGGCTTTGGCCCAGGGCGCCTTGCGCAACGTCAAACGGCGCATGGATCCTGAAACCTACGGCGGTGCTCCCTTGCTGGGCCTTAACGGCATCGTCATCAAAGCTCACGGATCGGCCCGCGCCAAAGCCATCCTCAACGCCATCCGCGTTGCCACTGAAACCATCCAATATAAAATCAACGAAACCATCGTTCACGAGGTGAGTCAGGCCAACGAAAGTCTGGGCCTGAACAAAACCGCTGTTACAGCCCCGGCTAACGCAGTCGCATGAGCACCACCCAGCTCTTCAAAAATCCCCGTGCCCAACATGGCTTTAAAGGCCGCAGTTGTTCGATTACCTCCGTCGGCTCCTACGTCCCCCCGCGCATTCTGACCAATGCCGAACTCGAGAAGATGGTCGACACCAGCGACGAATGGATCACCACTCGCACCGGGATTAAGGAACGCCGGATCGCCGCCGAGAATGAGTTCACCTCCGACATGGCCGCCAAAGCCGCCCAACGCGCCATGGACAAAGCCGGCCTGACCGCCGACCAGATCGAGCTCATTATCGTTGCCACCATCACGCCGGACATGCCGTTCCCGAACACGGCGTGCCTCGTCCAGCACAAGCTCGGCGCCACGCGCGCCGCCGCCTTCGATGTCGAGGCCGCCTGCTCCGGCTTCATCTACGCCCTCGAAATCGGCCAGCAATTCATCATGTCCCGCACCTACGAAACCGTGCTGGTCATCGGCGCCGAACGGCTGTCTTCCATCGTCAATTGGAAGGATCGGAACACGTGCGTCTTGTTCGGCGATGGGGCGGGGGCCGCCATTCTGCAGCATCGGCCCGATGCTCACGGCTTGCTGACCGCTTGCATGGGAGCCGACGGCGAAAAAGCCATGTTGCTCTGCATGCCCGGGGGTGGTTGCCGCGTTCCCCCGACTCCCGAATCCATCCTGGCCGGACTCCATCACTTGCAGATGGACGGCAAGGAAACTTTCAAGAGCGCCGTCAACGCGATGTATAATGCCGCCCTGGAAGCGTTGCGCCGTTGCGAAGTCGATATCTCCCAAATCAAACTCGTCATCCCTCATCAAGCCAACCGCCGCATCATCGATGCGGTGGGCGATCGTTTGGGGGTGCGTCCCGAACAAGTCTTCGTCAACCTCGACCGCTACGGCAACACCTCGGCTGCCTCCGTGGCCATTGCGCTGGATGAAGCCGTTGAACAAGGCCGCCTGCAACGAGGCGACTTGGTCCTGATGGTCGTGTTCGGCGCCGGCCTTACCTGGGCCGCGGCCGTGATCGAGTGGTGACAAGATTTCCAAGGGCATCCTATGTCGACCACTGCCACTTCCAGCCATCGTTGGAGCTATTTTCGCGCCGGTGGCTTTGATCAGATCCGTTTTCAATCCGGTGCCGACCTGGTCAACCTGCCCCATTTGGACCAAAAACTGTGGGCGGCGTTGAGTTGCCCGACCCGTGGGGTTGAATTTGACACCAAGACCCTCGATCTGCTCGATACCGACAAGGATGGCCGGGTCCGCGCGCCGGAGGTATTGGCGGCCGTGAAATGGACTTGTTCGATGCTGAAGAATCCCGATCACATCCTGCGTGGGTCTGTTTCCCTCGAGCTTGATGCCATCAACGAGGCCACTCCCGAAGGCCAACAATTGCTGGCCTCGGCCCGGCAGATCCTCATCAACTTGGGCAAAAAAGACGCCGCCGCCATCACCATCGAGGATACCACCGATACCGCGCGCATTTTTTCGACGACGCAATTCAACGGCGACGGCATCGTGCCGGCCGAATCGGCTGCCGACGATGCCACGCGCGCGATCATCAACGATATCGTGGCCTGTATGGGAAGCGAATTGGATCGCAGTGGGAAACCCGGCATTTCGCGGCCGAAAGCAGACGCTTTCTTCGCCGAAGCGCAGGCCTTCTCCGATTGGTGGAAGATGGCGGAGTCGGATGCCGCGGTGCTGCCGCTGGGTGAACGAACGGCCGAGGGCCTGGCGGCTCTCAACGCCGTCCGCGCGAAAGTAGACGACTATTTTGGGCGCTGTCGCCTGGCAGCGTTTGATCAACGTGCGCTGCTGGCCGTCAACCGGCAGGAAGCCGACTATCTGGCGTTGACAGCACGAGACTTGACCATCAGTGCCTCCGAGATCAGCACCTTTCCGTTAGCCCGCGTGGAAGCTCACCGGGCGTTGCCGCTGAAAGACGGCGTGAATCCGGCCTGGGCCGGAGCCATCGCGGCGTTTCAGGTCTGCGTAGTCAAACCTTTGTTGGGTGCTGAAAAGGCGGCGCTCACCGAGGAGGATTGGAGCACGATCTTGGGCAATTTGGGCGCTTACGAAGCGTGGGCAGGAGCCAAAGCGGGAAGTGCCGTGGAAATACTCGGGCTGGCGCGCGTGCGCGAGATCCTGGCCGGGAAAGCCCAGGAAACTATCTCGAGCCTGATCGCCAAAGACAAAGCGCTTGAACCCGAAGCCGCTTCGATCGCTGCGGTCGAGAAACTGGTCCGCTTTCATCGCGACCTGAAGCAGTTGTTGATGAATTTTGTGTCGTTCGAGGATTTTTATTCACACCGACGCAAAGCGATCTTCCAGGCCGGCACGTTGTATCTGGATGGACGGAGTTGCGAGCTTTGTGTGCCGGTGGCTGATGCCGCTAAACACGCCCTCCTGGCCGGCTTGGCTAAGAGTTATTTGGCCTACTGCGATTGCACGCGGCCAGGTGGCGAGAAGATGACGATCGCGGCCGCTTTCACCGATGGCGATGCCGACTATCTCATGGCGGGACGGAATGGGCTGTTTTACGATCGGAAGGGGCGCGATTGGGACGCCACCATCACCAAGGTGATCGAGAATCCCATCAGCATTCGACAAGCCTTTTGGGCGCCTTACAAGAAACTGGTTCGTCTGGTGGAGGAACAGGTGGCCAAACGCGCGGCCGCGGCGGAATCAGCGGCCGATGGGCGACTGGCCAGCGCGACCACCGCCACAGCCAATGCCGACAAAGCCAAAGCCGAACAGAAGAAGATCGATGTCGGAACGGTCGCGGCCTTGGGAGTGGCCTTCGGCGCGATCGGGACCGCGTTTGCTGCCCTGGCTGGTTACGTGGCTGGTGTCCTTAAGTTGCCTTTCTGGCAGGTGTGCCTGGCGTTCGTGGGACTGTTCCTGATCATTTCCGGGCCGGCGATGCTGATCGCGTGGCTCAAGCTTCGCCAACGTAACTTGGGCCCGATTCTGGATGCCAACGGCTGGGCCATAAACGGCCGGGTCAAAATGAACGTGCCCTTCGGGGGCTCACTGACCAAGGTGGCCAGCCTGCCGGCCGGAGCGCAACCCTCCTTCGCGGTGCGTTATCCGGAGGCACCTACTGCCCTGCCCAAGCTGTTGTTCACCCTGATCGTCATCTGTTTCCTTTATAGCCTGCTCAACCACTTTGGTCTGATCGCCAAGGCCACCGGGGGCGTATTGGGCAAGAACCCGGCTGCCGCTGCCCAGACCAAAACCAACGCGGTGGAATCAGCCAGCACAAATGTTCCACCGCCAGCCGCTCCGGCCCCCGCCGCCAAGTAAAAAGCCGAAATAATGCTTGCCAGTCGGTTTTGGGTTGATACTTTCACCGTTCCTCTTGGGACAAAACGAGCGTATGGCGAGAATTTGCGAGCTAACCGGTAAAGGCCCGATCAAGGGCAGTATCATCTGGCGGAGTGGCAAGGCCAAGAAGGCCGGCGGTATCGGCACGCACGTCACCGCCATCACCAAACGCCGCTTTCTGCCTAACCTCCAGCGGGTCAAGGCTGTGGTGAATGGTGAGGTGCGCTATGTTCGCGTCGCCGCCAGTGCCATCAAAAAGGGCCTGATCGTCAAGGCTCCCAAACGAACCTGGAACAAGGACAAGGCTCAGGCGAAGACCAAAGCGTCATGACGAGGCCGCACTTGGCCTATTCGCCTTTGCGCTGAGTGTTTAAACTCAAGCCCAAACCCTATTATGAATAGTGATTTCTGCCGGCAAGCGTTGTCCAAGGTGGGCAACCCCAACGTTCTGGTCAACCTCATCTCCCGGCGCGTGCGCCAGTTGAACTCCGCCGGTGGCACCGGCAGCAAACCTTTGCTGCTCGACTATGCCAACCTCGGCGCCGCCGACATCGCTCTGCGCGAAATCCTCGAAGAGAAGATGGGCTGGGAAATGCCGGAGGAACACCAGCTGGTCGAGCCCAACCCAAAGAAACGCAAACGCGGCTAGCGTCCTTCAGTTCGACTCAGAGGCGGATTAAGTCCTACGGCGCGCGGAGCACGCGGAGCACCTGCGCACTCGACTCTCGATTCCACCGCGTCTAACCTGGGTTGTGGCCGACATCGTCACCAATTCCAAGGCCCGGCGCGATTATCACATCCTGGAGACCTTCGAGGCCGGAATCGTGCTCAAGGGCACCGAGGTCAAAGCGTTGCGGGCGGGCCAAGCTCAGATCCGGGATGCTTTCGCCCGCATCGACAATGACCAGGCTTATCTGCACAACGCGCACATCGACGAATACGCCTTCGGAAATATCCAAAATCATCAGCCCAAGGCCCCGCGCCGATTGCTGCTGCGCAAATCCGAGATCCGTAAGCTCTTCGGTCTGGCGGCGGTGAAGGGCAACGCCTTGATCCCGCTCTCGCTCTATTGGAAGAAAAACCGCGTCAAAGTTCTTTTGGGAGTCGGTCAGGGCAAAGTCCAGTTCGACAAACGCGAAGATCTAAAGCGGCGGGAGGCCGACCGCGAAACCAAACGGGCCACGCTCCACAAACTCAAGGGAAAATGACCGTGGGAAAAGCGGCGGCCTGCCACGCCGTAGCCCGCAGGGGCGAAGGTGCGTAGCCAAAGGCGAAGGCGGGAAAGCGGAAATGCGAACCAGCAACCAGGAACCAACAACCAGGAACCCGGATCCAGGAATCCATCGCACGTTTCCGGCACTCCAGCTTTCTCTGCTGCTGGCAACGGGCTGTGCTGGCGGCGCTCCGGTCGTGTCGTGGCCAACAGGCACCAACACGAATTCGGTCCCGCCCATGAGCCGAACTCAGGCGGAGGCCGCTTTGCAGGAGGCACTGGGCGTTCGGCCGCTTGGTTCAAATCGCTTCGAAGTTGGCGAGGTGATCATCGACGCACAACGCCGGACCGTGACATTCCCAGCGTGGGTGAACATGCGCCGCGCTGTCATCGAGTACGCGTTGGTCACCAGCTACGGTAAAACGCACGAATCGTTGTTGGCGACCGAGGTGCAACCGCAGCAAGTGCATCTGGCTTGTTTGTTGTTGGGTCTGGCCCCAAGACAAATCAGCGGCCCTCCCGACACGGCGGAGCCTGTGCCGGCTGCCAACGCGGTGGCCATCGAGGTGTCCTGGGACACGCCGCGGTCGGTCCGGCATCGTCTCTTCGAGTTGGTCTCAATCAAGAAACCCAACACCGAAGAACCCGGCGCGCCTTTGTCCAGAGGACCTTGGTACTATAACGGCTCGCAGATGGTTGAGTCCGGCTTTGCTGCGCAGGTCGAGGGCTCGATTATTTCGCTCATTCGCGATCCGGCGGCCTTAGTGAATAATCCCCGCCGCGAACGTGACGATGATGAGCTGCACGTGCCGAACACGAAATGGTTGCCTCCGGAAGGCACGCCGGTCCGGGTCGTGTTGCGTTTCCTGCCGGGAAGCAGATGAGGAGCCCGGGGTCCAAGGTGGCGGTCGCCTCGCCGCTCTGAAGATTGGACACTTTGAGAGCGGCCATGCTCCTTCTTGA
>Ga0247664_1000366_pt1 | contig 11357 bp, 9 predicted proteins | sample CNK05_metaG_FD_182715 | JGI IMG/M metagenome (GOLD analysis project Ga0247664, IMG submission 182715) | Soil microbial communities from Purdue University Martell Research Forest, Indiana, United States - CNK05 | ecosystem: Environmental > Terrestrial > Soil > Temperate forest > Bulk soil | place...
AGATGAAGGATCGGCTGGTCTATTACCTCGAATTCCTCAACAACCGGCAGCGGCAAGCGGAGAATGGGGGCACGTAATTGCCGCTCGCTGGCGCGGTCCGAGGCTCCACGCAATTACCGCAACGGTCGACGGCCGACGATGGGCACGAAACAGCACGCCAGGCGGGGATCACACTTCGGCGCTGCCGTTCGATTCGGCACCGAGCGATGCCTCTTTCGGGGCGGTTTCCCAACTCATTTCTAGGGTGAGAGAATTGCTCGCCGCGTTTTCGTGCACACGACTCCCGAGCAAGCTGCGGGTCTGGAGCACGGGCCCCTTCGAAGTGTCGGTGCGTGCCCAGACGGTCTTGCGCCATTTGCAGCGACCGGACACCGCTGGCGTGGAGGTCCTCAAGCAATCGGCGCGGCGCGCCGTCTTGCGCATCCGCGATTATTCCCCGCAACAAACGTCGCTCATCGTTAAAGGGTTTCCGTTGCCGAAACTGGAGTCGCGGCTCAAATACAAAAGATATGGGCTCAGCGAATTCGTTCATTACCAGGAGGCTCGCCGGCAGCAGATTCCGGCGCCGGCCTGTTATGCGTATTTCGAGATCCGTTCCTGGGGCCTGGTCACGGCCAACGGGGTGCTCATCGAAGATCTGGGGCAGTGGCGCAGCCTCGCTCAATGGCTGGCTGCCGAACCGCAGCGCCAAAGCGAGCGACTGGCGCAAGCGATCCCAGTCCTGTCCCGTCTTTTCGAAACGGGTGTAAACCATATCGATCCGAGTCCGCAAAACATGTTATTGGCCCCGGCAGGTTCTGAGGCTCGCCTGATCGATTGGCAGTATTGTTCGATCGTCGCACCGCGTCAGCCTGCCCAACTTCTTCTGCAAGCCACGCACTTCCTCCATTACGCCAAAGTGCCCGGTGATTCCCCAGTTGGCCGCCACTGGGTGGAGCAACTTTGGACTGCTGCCAACCCGCCGGCTGGCGCGGGGAGCCTGGCTTCCTTCGTCGCCGCCGTTGGCTCCTTGCAACGGCGCGGCCGGGTCAGCGCAAGCGAGCGCCTGGCCTTGACGCTGGATGCGAACACCGCCCGACTGTTGCGTGGTGGGTGTATTTAGACACTGCCCCCGGAGCGAACATTTTCTGCCACTTCTCACCCCTCACCCAGCCCTCTCCCCGTTGAGGGGAGAGGGTATTCTCGCGGTCAGCGTGTTGAATACGTACCGACGTCGCCGCTGCTCCAGGGGCAGGCAGTGCCTGGATACGCCCTTGCACGGTTGGTGGCTGAGATTCACCTCGACATCGCAGGCGCTACTCTTAGAGTTTTTTCATCGCCGCCGACCTGGGCCCGGGCTCCGATACAAATGACGATTAAATTCACAAAAGAACGGTCCATCGCCGTGACCCGCGAGGAGGCGGAACAATTTCGCGATGCCCGTTTTGCGAAGAACGCGAGTTTGGTCCGGCTGGATCAGAACGAGAAGAAGTGCGTGCGTTCACTGCTGCAGTTGGTGCCGGCGGGCAGTCTCCTGCTGGACATCCCGTGCGGCACCGGACGGTTCCACGAGTTACTGCGCCAGCATGGCTGCCGCATCCTGGCGGCCGATATTTCGGAGGAGATGCTCAGCCTGGCCCGGGCGGCCGGGCTGGCGGAGGATTACCTGCTGGGCGATGCCGAGAACCTGAGTTTGCCCGACAAGTCCGTGGATGGCGTGTTTTGCATTCGTTTGTTTCATCACGTCGGCAGTCCACAGACGCGTTTGCGGCTATTTCAGGAATTTGCGCGGGTGACGCGGCGTTGGGTTTTGGTGTCCTTTTATCACAGCCATTGTTTGAAGCGGTTCAAGAAACTGGTGCAAGGCAAGCCCGTGTCCGGCGAACATGTCGGGTTCGCCACCTTGCGGGCGGAGGCGGCGGCCGCCGGGTTGCAGGTGGTGCGCACCGCGGCGGTGGCGCGTTATGTTCGCCCGCAATGGTTCGTGCTTTTCGCCGTCCATGCGTAAGACCGTTCTGTTCATTCTTTCGACTCCTTATGCCGGCTCCCATTATCTGTCGTTGATGCTGGGCAGCCACTCCCAGGCCCTGCATCTGGGCGAAATGAAACGGGTCTGCCTGGCGGAGAATCGCCCCGAATCCCGCGAATGCACTTTTCATCGCGGCAACATCCTGGAAGGTTTGGGAGCCAAGGATACGCCGCACGTTTATGAAACCATCTTTGCACGCGCCGAACCGCAGGTCCAACTGCTCGTCGACAACACCAAGCGTGTCCGTTGGGCCGAACGATTCCTCACTAATCCCGCTTACGATCGGAAGTTCGTCCATTTGATTCGCGACCCACGCGCCATCATCCGGCGCTATCGAATGGGCAGCCATTTCCGCAAACAACTCCGCGAACGCTGGAAACTCTTCCGCAAACTGCCGGAGGTCCGCGCCGCCATTTTTTTTCAGCGTTCCGATTTGGTCTGGCTCTATGCGTGGCTGCGGCAAAATCAGGAGATCACCCGTTTCCTGACCGAGCGCCGGCTCGAACACATCGTTGTGACGTACCGCGATCTGGCGCGTGATCCGGCCGCCGAAATCCGGCGCATCATGGAATGGGCCGGGCTTCCCTTCGAACTGCCCCAACTCGAGTATTGGAACTTTGAACACGTCGGCACCGAAAAACGCGGCTACGAATGGGTGAAAGAAAAGAAAGTCACCTTCATCGATTTGCGTTGGCAAAGCGATCTGCCCGCAGAGATTCGCGAACGGGTGCGCAGAGACCGCCCAACGGCACGTTACCTGTCGACACTAAACCTGCGGATGGTCGACGATGGATTGACGCGTCTGCCGGAGCTAAGGGCTGGCCCCGTTCCGGCAGCTCACACCACCGCTTGAAGGGGGCGCAGATGGACGCGGATGGAGGAAGCAAGCGTAGAAGCGCTCTGGATGCTTACTCTCACCTCCCATTCTTACTCTTGCTCTTACTCCTTACTCTTACTCCTCCCTACTCTTACTCGTACTCTTCCTCTGATTACGTGAATGACGTTCCACCGTACCTACGACGAAAGGGGAGTAAGAGTAAGGAGTAAGGAGTAAGAGGGAGCGCCCCTGCTCTGGCCGCAGCTACGAACGGCTTCCGCGACCCGGCTTAGAGAGTTTTTGGGACAAGCCCCAAATAGCTATCGAAGAAAACCGGGTCAGGAGATGCTATGGAAGGTGCGATCGATCTAAAGATCTTCGCCGCCCGACACCTTGCTGGCTTTATCCCGCGTGAGTTGGCGGACCCAAGCGATCTCATGCGCATGAGACGTCGCGTAAGCCTCGCGTTCGCGACGGAGCCGGGCCAGGTGTTCGTCCAGCGAACCGGGCGTGAGTCGGGCGCCCAGGCCGGGGTGTTCCGCGCCATCCCCAAGGTCCGCCAGCATCCGATCGAGGAGCATCTCTCCCAGCGCCGGCGTGAAATGGCTGTTCTCCAGATACCAGCGCATGCGCGTCTGGCGATCGCCCGCTCGAGGCACTTCCTCGATGACGGGCCCGGCGAATCCGGTAAAGTCCCAGATGGGCACGGGCCGCGCCGAAGGTTCATTGGCGTTTTCTTCGGCCGCCAGACGCGTCAGGTCGCGTTTCCAGCGTTCGAGCGTGTCCCACAGGCCGGCCGCGCGGATGGTCTCCAGTTCGAGGGCGTGGATGGGCGGGATAAAGATGATCAACTCGACCTCGGCGCGGCGACATTGCCGGATCATGCGCCGGACCAGTTCGAGTCGTTCGTTGCTGTAATGATATGCCCCGTATGTTTCCGGTTCGGTCACAAACTTTTTGATGCACCGGGCGAAGGTGTCGCGCTGGCTGGTGCCCGCGCGCAATGATTTGGGGAGAAACCCGCGCTCGACCGCCAGAGGCCGTTCCCGCCGCATCCATTGCCAGAGCAACCGCCACGAATCATCCAAGGCCTGCGCGCCCAGCACATTTTTCAAATGATAATCGAAGATTCTCAGATCCGGATCGAACCGTGAACTTTCAAAGCCGGCCGTGGATTTGCGCGTGTCGGAAAACATGAAGAAATCCGTTCCCAAGATCACCCGCTTGGGCCGTTGCCGGCGCAGGGCGAACTCGAGCACGGTGGCCAGCTCCGGCAGACTCGTCCCGCTGAGACCCAGGTTGCAGACGCGGTTGGTTCCATAGGCCGATGCGCGAACAGGCAGGCCAACCTGGACGCGGGAGCTGCCCAGCAACAGAATCTCGCACGGAGTGCGCAGCAACATCTCTGCTTTCGCCGGGCGGGTCACCAATTGCTGGCGATAGGACCCCAGCGCAGACAACGAAACCCCCGGATACGCGCCGCTCGGATCGACCAGAAGATTCAGAACGCTCACGAGCGCGAGCCCAACCGCGGTGATCGCAGCGAAGAGCCACAAATAAGACCGCGCCATGCGTTCGGAGGGAGCGGCGTTGGATGGGGCACTCGTCATTTCATCTCAGAATTGCCAATAGATGAATTCGCTGATGCGAGACATCTGCGTGAGGGTAAAAACGGTGATCACCGCCACCACAGCCGCCCACAACGTGGTGGGGCGCCATTGCCAGCGGGTTAGCCATGGGATGGCCACGGGATCGCCGTGCGCGAATTTGCTTCCCCCGTGGGGCGGCAGCGCGGGCTCGAACATCGCCAAGATCTCCTGCGTATTGGGCAGGACCCAGACACCTGCCCAAAGGATGATGATGAGCGTCAGCGCAGGTCCCGCATGGAAACTGGAAGTGAAGCCGAACCCATTGCCGCCGGCCATCGAGCTGAGCATGCGCCCGGCCGTGGCAAAATTGGCTGCGCGAAAAAAGACCCAAGCCAGCCCGACCGCCAGAAAGGTCACGGTCCGGCCGGCCCAGACGCCAACGGCGCTGGGGTTGTCCGTCAGTTGACGACGCGCTGCGCGCAGGCTCATCCAGGCGTGGTTGAGCACAAGATAAAGTCCATGCAATGCGCCCCAAAAGAGGAAGGTCCACCCGGCGCCATGCCAGAGGCCGCCCAGCACCATAGTGATCATCAAATTGACGTAACGCCAGGTCGGGCCGCGCCGATTGCCCCCCAGCGGGATGTAAAGATAATCGCGCAGGAAACGCGACAAGGTCATGTGCCAGCGCCGCCAGAAATCCACGATGTTCACCGCTTTGTAAGGCGAATCAAAATTCGCGGGCAGCCGGATGCCAAACATCCGGCCCAATCCCAGGGCCATATCGGAGTAACCGGAAAAATCGAAGTAGAGCTGGAAGGCATAGGCCAGCGCGCCGATCCAGGCCTCCAGGAAAGTGGGATGCCCTCCGGCGGCTGCGGCGGTGAACACGGGCGTGGCGTAAAGGGCCATGCGATCGGCCAGCGCCACTTTTTTGAACAAGCCGCAGACAAATTGCGTGAGGCCCACACTCAGATCCTGCGCGCTGAAGGCCTGCCCGGTGCGCCGCTCAAACTGGGGCACCACTTCGCTGTGATGCACGATCGGCCCCGCGATCAATTGCGGGAAAAACGTCACGAACAAACAGTAATCAATGAAATGATATCCCCGCGTCTGCCCGCGATACGCATCCACCAAATAAGCGATCTTCTGAAAGATGAAGAACGAAATGCCCAGGGGCAGGATGACGCTGGCCGGCGGCCAATGCGCGCCCAGGACGTCATTGCCGATCTGGATGATGAAGTTCGCATACTTATAATAGGCCAACGCCCCCAGGTTCGCGGCCAAACCCAGCACCAACACCACACGCCCTCGAGCCGCGCCTTGATGGCGACAGAGGTAAACTCCCGCCAGATAATTTCCCACCAACAGAATGGATAACAGCAGCAGGTTCTCGGGACGCTCCCATCCATAATAAAAGAGCGACGCTGCCACCAGCCACGCGATGGCGATCCGGCGCGGCATCCGCTTCACCAAAACCACAAACACCAGCAGCGTGACCGGCAGGAATCCGAAAATGAACGTGTATGAATTGAATAACATGTCGGGTTCGTGCTGATCCCGGCCGTGTTCGGTAATGCGGCGGCGACGCTAGAAAAACGGGACCTGACAGTCAAAGCGGAAAGCGGCCTGCTGTTAGGGCAGGAAAATGACTGGCAGAAAGATGGGACCAGCAGAGCGTCAGGGAATAAACAACTAGCAACGAGGCACCAACAACCAATTGGGTTGCATAAACGTTCAACGTCCAACATTCAACCAGGAGCTAAGGAACAAGAACAAGGACCGAGCAACCAGCAACCAGGAACCAGCAACGAGCAATCAAAGGAAATGCGGAAGGTGGTGCGAGCTTTCCATGCCTTCCCCTTCTGGCTACGCTCCCCGCCAACACGCGGTCATGAACGTCGGGTTTTTGCTCTTCGACTATTTCCCGTATGGCGGGCTGCAGCGGGATTGTCTGCGTCTGGCGACCGTCTGCGCGTCGCGCGGGCATCGGGTGAGGATCTTCACCCGCACCTGGCAGGGCGCGCAACCCGCCGGAGTTACGGTTGAGTTATTCGGCCGAAAAGGCCTCAGCAATATTGGGCGCAATCGCGCGTGGCTCAAGCAACTCGCCCTCACGCTGCCGGCGCGAGGACTCGATGCCGTCGTTGGCTTCAACAAGCTGCCCAATCTGGATGTGTATTACGGGTCCGACCCTTGTTATGTCGCCAAGGCGGCCCGCCTTAAACCAGCCTGGTTTCGGTGGCTGCCGCGGTTCCGTCACTTCCAGCACTTGGAGCAATCAGTCTTCGCCGCCGGGAAACCGACGCAGATCCTGCTGCTGACCCGACACGAGATCCCGGTCTACCAGAGATATTATGGAACCGAAGAGGAACGGTTTCATGTGTTGCCGCCAGGGATCGCGCGGCGGGCGGTGACGGTCGCCGAACGAGCGGAAGCGCGGCGGCGTTTGCGGGAGGAACAAGGATTCGCCCAACACGAACATCTGTTGTTGCTGGTCGGCTCCGGGTTTCGCGTGAAGGGGGTGGACCGGGCCATCAACGCGTTGCACGCTCTTCCGCCCTCGTTGCGTCAGCAGACCCGGTTGGTGGTGATCGGCCAGAATCGCAGCCTGGAGTTCATGCAGCAGGCGCGTCGCTTGGGCATGGGTGAACGAGTTCATTTTTTGGGCGGCCGCTTGGATGTGCCGGACTGGCTGCTGGCGGCGGATCTTTATTTTCACCCCGCCTACAGCGAATCCGCCGGGATGATTCTGCTTGAGGCCATGGCGGCCGGGCTGCCGGTGTTAACCACGGATACCTGCGGATACGCCTTCCATGTCCAGAAAGCCGGCGCCGGCCTGGTCTTGCCTTCCCCGTTCGATCCCGCGACCTGCCACCGAACACTGGCGGAAATGCTGACATCAGACCGGCGCGCCGGCTGGAGGGCCAATGGCCTGGATTACGCCGCCCGGGAAGATTTGTATTCGTGTCATGAGCGCGCGGCGGATTTGATCGAAAAAAGTGCGGCCCGTTCTTAGTTACTCGTTGCTGGTTCCTGGTTCAGGGTTCAGGGTTCCTGGTTCAGGGTTCAGGGTTCAGGGTTCACGGTTCACGGTTCAGGGTTCACGGTTCACGGTTCGGGGTTCACGGTTCACGGTTCGGGGTTCACGGTTCACGGTTCGGGGTTCCTGGTTGCTGGTTGCTGGTCGCAGGCGGTACGTTCTTTCACTGACGCTCTGCCTGGCCCCATTTTTCTGCCGGCCATTTTCCTGCCCCGAAAGCGCATCTCCCTTTGTGGGTTTCTTGTGACCTGCACCAGCTGCGAGCATTGAGGGGGTGACGTGCCGGGGTTCAGGGTTCAGGGTTCAGGGTTCAAGGTTCCCGGTTCCGGGTTCGGGTTTGAGGGCTCAGAGTGAGCAGTGCGCAGTGTGGGCGTCCAGTGCGCAGTTAAGCGAGTCAGTTCCGCTTTCCGCTTTCCGCTTTTCCTTTTGGGGTTCACTCTGGAGCAACGCATGAGCGATACACATCCATTGACGACGACAACATTTGATTTGCCGGGGTATCGAGTGGTGAAATCAGTCGGGGTAGTCCGGGGAATCGTGGTGCGTTCGCGCTCGCTGATTGGCAACATTGGCGCCGGCATTCAGAGTTTGTTTGGAGGCAACATCACGCTCTATACCAGCTTGTGCGAGCGCGCGCGTCAGGATGCGTTCGCGCAAATGCTGGAGCACGCCGGCGAGTTGGGCGCGAACGCCGTGATCGGCGTGCGCTACGACGCCACCGAAGTGGCGACCGGCATTACCGAAGTCTTGTGCTACGGAACCGCCGTGCAGGTGGTCCCGACCTGAACAGTGTAGCAGCCGAGGTAACGAGGTACACCCTGAGCCTGTCGAAGGGCTCTGATCTTTTTCCCGGAGAACGCGCCGGGATAGAGTGAGCCTCCTTACGTCGGCTGCTACCTGAGGGTCTGTTCATCGGTAGTTTCCACCTGCTTATGCACGCCAGTTGGGGCCATGAACTTACACGCAAAAGAGCCCTCCCCCCCAGCCCCTCTCCCATCGGATGGGAGAGGGTGGAGGAACATCTGCGCGTATCCCAGTGATCGATCAGGCCAGTTGCTGAAAATCCTTGTCGTGTTTGGGCGTGCGCGTTTTGAGCCAGGCGACGCGTCGCAGGATTTTCCGTGCGAGCTGACGGTCGGCGGCGGAGAGAGCCGGTCGGCTGCGATACGCCGCGAAGGCGTGCCAAAGATCGCGTGGGGAGACGGCGCTTTTGAGCGCGGAATAAGCCAGCGCCGCCAGGTCCTTGACCATCCAGCGTTCACGCCGACAGCACGGTTGAATGGCGCGCTGTAAATCGATCAGAAACAATTTCGCTTCCGCGTCGGGACCGTCGCGGCTGTCCGACGGCGGGACCACCAACACGTGGGAGATATAGAGGTCCTTATGAACCCAGCCCGCCGTGTGGAACTGGCGAGTGAGTGCGGCAACCTGCAACAGGAAACGCCGGCGCCGGGCGGGCGCTAACTGCCGGACGTACGGACCGCCCTCGACCGCGCCGGGGATCTCCGCGGTGATTAGAAAGCTGCGGACGACGATCCCGCTTTCCGTTTGTTGTCCCACCGCTACGGGGGTGGCGGTGGCGATGCCCAGCGCGCGCGCCCTCTGGATGCCCTCCCATTCGCGCCAGGCTTCGTCCTGGGCGGAGCGCCATCCCAACCGACGCAGCCAGCGGCTGCCGACGGAAAGATAACTCCGTTCGTAACGCTTGAGATAAACGCCGGATGGGTGGTCCGGACTCGACCCCAGGTCGATCCGAACGGTTCGGCGGCCCGGGAACTCCCGCTTAGCCTGGCCCCCGGCCACCTCCATGACTTTCTCGAATGTGTCCCACCCGCGGGCGCGCAGGAGCGGCACGAATTCCCTGGCGGCCGTCAGACGGCCCTGATCCAGGGACAGGAACTTGGGCGAATCTTCAGTGGAAGATTCGTCCGGGGCCCGGATGGTCTGGTCGGCCAACACGCAGCGTAGGTTTTATCCAAGCCCATTGGGAGAGCAACGAAAACCGCACGAGGCTTTTCCTGGACATCGGCGGGGGCCTTGGTCTTACTTTGCCGGATCGAATACGGGCCCGAACTGAATGAACGCCGATTTGTTGACCAGAGCCAAAGCCTTGGGCTTTTCCGATCGCCAGATTGCGCATCTGCGCGGCACGACGGAGGACGCCATTCGGGCGGAGCGCCAGAAGCTTGGGTTGGTGCCCAGCTACCGGCTGGTGGACACTTGCGCGGCCGAATTCGAGGCGTACACGCCGTATTTCTATTCGACTTACGATCGTGGGGATGACGAGGTGCGCCCGTCCGACCGGCGCAAGGTGATGATCCTGGGCGGCGGCCCGAATCGGATCGGGCAGGGAATCGAATTTGATTATTGTTGTGTGCACGCGGCCTTCGCGTTGAAGGAGGATGGCTTCGAGACGCTGATGGTGAACTCGAATCCTGAGACGGTATCGACCGATTACGACACCAGCGACAAACTCTTCTTCGAACCGTTGACGCTCGAAGACGTCCTGCACATTTACGAACGCGAAAAGTGCTGGGGCGCGATCGCGCAGTTTGGCGGGCAAACGCCCTTGAACCTGGCCCTGGGCCTGCAGCGCAACGGAGTCAACATCATCGGCACCTCCCCGCAAAGCATCGAGATCGCAGAAGACCGCAAGTTGTTTGCCGCGATGCTGCACAAGCTGAACATCCCGCAGCCGCCCAACGGCATCGCCACCACCGAAGCGGAGGCGTTGCAAGCGGCCCAAAAACTCGGCTATCCAATCCTGGTGCGTCCCAGTTTTGTGTTGGGTGGACGCGCCATGCAGATCGTTTACTCGGACGCCGAGTTGCAGCACTACATGCGTTTCGCCGTGGAAGCCTCGCCCGAACGGCCCGTCCTGGTCGACAAGTTTCTCGAAGACGCCACGGAGGTCGACGTGGATTGCATCGCGGATGTTGGCCATTTCACCGATCCGGCCCAGGGCAGTATCGTGATTGGAGGGATGTTGGAACACATCGAGTTTGCGGGCGTGCATTCCGGCGATGCGGCCATGGTGCTGCCGCCGCACACGCTTTCGCCAAAAGTTCTGCAAACGATCCGGGAGTATACCCAGGCGATGGCGCGCGAGCTGAAAGTGATCGGCCTGATGAACGCGCAGTATGCCGTGAAAGGCGAGAAGGTTTACGTGCTCGAAGTCAATCCCCGCGCCAGCCGCACCGTGCCCTTCGTCAGCAAAGCCATCGGCTTTCCGCTGGCCAAGCTCGCCGCCAAAGTGATGGCCGGAAAAACGTTGCCGCAACTTGGGTTCACCCAGGAGATCTGGCCGAAGTACTGGACGGTCAAGGAATCGGTGTTTCCTTTCAACCGGTTTCATGGGCAGGACATTTTGCTTTCACCAGAGATGCGTTCGACGGGCGAGGTCATGGGATTGGATCCGGATCTCGGAGTGGCTTACGCCAAATCTCAGATGGCCGCCAACGCGCCGTTACCTCAGACCGGCCGTGTCTTCATCAGCGTCAGTGCTTCGCACAAAAAGGAAGTGGCCGGGGTGGCCAAACAATTCGCCGACCTCGGCTTTGATCTGGTGGCCACGGGCGGCACCGCCGATGTCCTGGAAAGCGCCGGACTTAAAGTGCAACGCGTCTTCAAGATCGCCCAGGGCCGTCCCAATCCGCTCGACCTGCTCAAGAACCGCGAGATCCAACTGGTGATCAACACGCCCGAAGGCCAAACCCCGCGCGCCGATGAAGTGAAGATTCGCACCACGGCCGTCTATACGGGCACTCCGATCATGACCACCCTCAGCGGCGCCCGCGCCGCCGCCCTCGGCATCCTCGCGCTCAAGAAAAGCGGATACAAAGTCAAGACGCTCCAGGAATACCACTGAGGCCAAAGCGGAAAGCGGAAAGCGGAAAGCGGAAA
>Ga0247664_1000367_pt1 | contig 11340 bp, 11 predicted proteins | sample CNK05_metaG_FD_182715 | JGI IMG/M metagenome (GOLD analysis project Ga0247664, IMG submission 182715) | Soil microbial communities from Purdue University Martell Research Forest, Indiana, United States - CNK05 | ecosystem: Environmental > Terrestrial > Soil > Temperate forest > Bulk soil...
CTCTTATTTTCCCGCGTGGATGATGTGCATTATTCTCGGTATCGCCCTCACACTCATCGCGCGGCTGCTCCTGATCGGCTTGGGAATTTACGCTCATCTGCGCCTCAAACCACCGATTCTTCTGTGCATGGCGATTTTCTTCACGTTGGCCGTCTGGCTGGTCTTTTTTAAAAATTGACATTCCCATGAGCGATTCGACACCACCGCCGCCCGGAGAGAACGCGCCGTCCAGCCCCGACGCCGCACCGGCAACGCCGCCTTCCAAGAGCAACGCCTGGCGCAAGGTTGCCGCCCAAATCATAAGTATCGTCGTGGTTTTGGGAGCAGTCGTGCTGACGCTTTGGGTCTGGAACATCACTGAACGACACCCCCGGACAGACGACGCGACCGCGCGCGCCAACGTCGTCGGTATCGCGCCTCGCGTGCGCGGCCAGATCGTAAAGCTCAACGTGCAGGATAACCAAGCCGTGGCCGCCGGAGATGTGCTCTTCGAAATTGATCCAGACGATTACAGGCTCGCATTGGAAAAAGCAAAGGCCGCCCTCGCGGCGCTCGATCAACAAATCGAAGTGGCGCGTTCTCAGGACACTCAACTGAAATTCCAGGTCAAGGCCGCCCAAGCAGGTGTGGAGCAGGCCAAGGCGGAATTGAAACAGGCCGGCGACACGTTGCAGCGCTTGCAGCCCCTGTTGACCAATGGTTTCGTGAAAGCTGACGATGTTGATCGAGCGGCCACGGCCAAGCAGGTCGCAGCAGCAGCCCTGGCCGCTGACGAACAAAGGTTGAATCAGGCACAAATAGCCTTGAGCACTCTGGCGACGCTGACCGCGCAGCGGCCCGGCGCGGTGGCTGCGGTGGACCTTGCCGCGCTGGAACTTTCCTACTGCAAAGTCATCGCGCTGTTTCCAGGTCGCGTCATCAGTCTGAACATTTCCGTGGGTGCGTATGCCAGCGCCGGTATTCCTGTGTTCTCTTTGCTGGACACGCGCAAATGGTATGTAATGGCGAACTTTCGCGAAGCGGAGACCCGCCACATGGCGCCGGGCACCGAGGCGATCGTTTACCTCACGTCGGAGCCGGACCGCCGGTTCCGCGCAAAAGTGCAGGGGATCGGCTGGGCGGTCGTGCCCGAGGGCGAGATCGATCTGCCGTTCGGCGGAGTGCCTTACGTAAAACGGGAGTTGAACTGGGTCCGGGTGGCCCAACGTTTCCCGGTGCGGATCGAAGTGGAGAATCCGGACCCCGATCTGTTTCGCATGGGTGCCTCGGCGGTGGCGATCATCAGGGGTTCACCAGGGAAATAGTTGATGAGTAAGACGTTCTCAGATGAGCAACCTGCCCACCTCGGCTGGCTGGATTGGCTGCGGCGCGAGCTGGCGCCGTCGCACGAGCGCAGAGTCAGGACGCTCATTCTCGTCTGCGGCGCTGTCCTTTGCGTGACCATCTCGATGGCCCTGCAGGTACCGGAGCTCTCGCTTTCCGCATACATGGTCTTCTTCATCTCGAAGGAAAACAAAACGGTCACGACGATCGTCGGCGTCCTCGGCACGATCGGTGTCACCATCGGAATCGCAGTGAGTCTGGTCCTTTACCAGTTCACTTACGGGCATCCGGAGTTGCGCATTCCCTGCATGGCGATTCTTCTTTTTCTTGGGATGTATTTATGCCGGGTCCTGGTGCTGGGACCGCTGGCGTTCATCCTCGGGTTTGTCACCGCCGCGACTCAAAGCATCGGAGACTTGCTGCCTACGCCCGAACTGCTGCTTCGTGAGCTCCTTTGGATTTGGGTGACGCTTGCGTATGCCGTTGGTCTGACCGTCCTCCTCAACGGGCTTTTTCTACCGAAACCAACGGGCCCGCCCAAGCCGCTGCCGAAGGGCCTGTTCGTGCCGGATGCGTTCACGAACCCGGCTCATGTTCGCTTCGCGCTCAAGGTCACGTTCGCCGCGATGTTCTGTTTCGTCCTCTATAGCGCGATCGACTGGTTTGGAATTCATACGGCCTTTATCACCTGCGTCTTCATCGCGCTCGAAAGCACTGGGCGCACGCTCCACAAAGGCATTCTTCGAATCGTCGGCTGCATCATCGGCGGATTACTCGCGCTCTGCTCCATCGTCTTTCTTATCCCGCACATGGAGACGATCGCTTCTCTCGTCGTCCTGGTCGCATGCGTCTCGGCGATTGCCGGCTGGGTCGCCACCGGAACCGAACGAATCGCTTACGCCGGTTTGCAGATTGCTTTCGCCTTCTTTTACGGCCTCTTTCCGGCCTCTCAGGGATTCGCGCCGAGCACCGATCTGCACGAGCTTCGCGATCGGTTCATCGGCATTCTGCTTGGTTTGATGGTTACGGCAGTCGTCTTCCAGTACATGTGGCCCGAGCGGGCCAGGGATCGTTTGCGCGACCTTTTGCGAGAAGCCCTCCAACAGCTTGCCAGGCTGCTGGTCATTCCCAGTCCGAAAACCCCCGCGAAAGAAGCGAAAGCGAAGGCCGAAGTGCTCATTATAGAGATTTCGAGGGAACTCGAACAGGCACGGCGCGAGGCCGAACTGTCGAGCTTTGAAATCGAGGAGCTGCAGCCTCACGATCGCGTTTCGCCAGGCTATCTGAGAACCATTCTCTCACGTGCCGAACATGTGCTGGCTCTTGCAACTTCGCTCTCCAGTGATTCCGCCTGGCAGGAATGGCGACAATTGTCACCTGACGCTCAAAAGGCCGAGAGTGAATTACGAAACGTGGTTGCGGGGCGAATCGAGCGCGCGGCCGCCGGCGAAAACACAGAAGTTGCCGACGCCAACCTCTCGATCGCCCTCACTCGATCTGCCGAAACCATCAAACGGCTATTGCTGGAAGGCAACCGCATTGCACTCGTCTCCCAGCTTGCCACCGAAGCTCCACGCCTTGGAGAAAAGCCATGGCAATGAGCCAACTCAGTCGATTCCTTCTGTCACATGACGGATTGGTTCGTTTCCTCCAGCGCTTGTAGTTTTCTCCGTGTTTCAGCTTCACGTTCTCCTAATGACCATGAGTCACGCCGCGCGCGTGCTGCCATGCATGGATGATGTGGGAAACGATGCAGTCAACCCCGACGGCGTTTTTTACTTGGGCGAACACGAACTGACCTTCTCCCCGCATCCGCTTTGTGTCACGCTCCATCATCTCCAAGTCTGCGCCGACTGCGTGTGCGAGGTCGGTCTTGTTGATGACCAGCAGGTCGCTCTGGGTGATACCGGGTCCTCCTTTCCGCGGAATTTTGTCGCCTCCCGCCACGTCAATTACCTGAATCGTGTAGTCGGCCAGTTCGCGGCTGAAGCAGGCGGCCAGATTGTCGCCACCCGATTCGAGCAGTAGAATCTCGGGGTGAAACGCGGCATGAAGTTCCTCCAGCGCCAGAAGGTTCGCAGAAATGTCTTCACGAATGGCTGCGTGCGGACAACCACCCGTTTCCACCGCGCGGATGCGGTTTGCGGGCAGGGCTTCGTGTCTCGCGAGAAACTCCCCGTCCTCGCGGGTGAAGATATCGTTAGTCACGGCGGCGATGCTCATCGTCTCCCGTAGCTTGCGACAGAGCTGGAGCATGAGCGCAGTCTTTCCGCTGCCGACCGGTCCACCGACACCAACGGTAAAGGCGCGCTTATTGAAGTCGCGGTCGAGCGGCAGCTCGCGCTCGTGAAAATGGCCAGGGTGGTCGAGGTGCTCGTGGGTGTGCCCGTGATCGTGAACGTCGTGATGGTGGTGATGCGAGTTCATGCAAGTTCAGCTTTGGAAAAGTCGCGAGTAAAGACGGTCTTGTCCGCCCTGCCAGAGGTCGAGTAACGGCGCGGTTTGCGCCAGGTCGTCAAGAGTAAGCGCTATGCCACGCTGCGTCACGGCTTCGGCTTGTCCGGAAAGTTGGAATTGAGTGGCCTGGCCGTCCATCGGGCCAACAATGTTCAACCGCACCGCCGCCGCAATGGCGCTGCGCAGCTGTATGAAGACGAAAAGCCGGATGGTTTCGTCGTGGGCAATGGCAAGCGAACTGGTCACCGCGCCGAACACGGGTGCAAGGTGGGCGAACGGTGGTGAGGGAATGCGGCCTTCAGACCGTTTCAGCGTGTGATGCCCATTCGATGTCGAAGCAGTCTGAAGAGCGCGCTCCGGGAAAATCCGTTTCGCCGCGCCCAGCAGCGCGCGTCCTTGCAGCCTGCTCGCGCGGTTGGCGACATGGTTCGAGGTAAACGCCTCGCAGAGTCGATCGAATTCTCCGAGTTGGTCCGGTTGGGCGTGCGCGGCGTTGACGAAGGGCAGCGCTGCGCGGCTGACTTGATTCAGGCTGACCGCCAGCCATTCGCGAAGCTCACTACGGTTCCGCACTTCACCATGCTGCCAGGCCGCCTCGAGACCGGCGGAATGGGCGAAGCCGCCGGTGGGAAACCCCGAGTCGGCGAGTTGCCAGAGAAGCCAGTCGTTGGAACCGTCGAGACGTGGAGACGTGAAGGAAGACAGAATTACAGAATTGGCAGAATCATCGAGCAGTGTGCCTTCTGTTAATTCTGTAATTCCGTCCTTCGGTTCTTCTCTCTGCGCCTCTGCGTCTCTGCGTTTCATCAAAACAAAAAGTATCGTTGTGCCAAAGGCAACACGTCCGCCGGCTCGCATGTGAGCAGTTCGCCGTCGGCATGCACCTCATAGGTCTCCGGGTCCACGACGATCGTCGGGAGAGCATCGTTCCACTTGAGATCGCGCTTGGTGACTTTGCGGCAGCGTCTCACGGCTTCGATGCGCTTGGTCAGGCCGTAGCCTTTGGCCACGCCCATCGTCTTGCAGAGCTGACTGACAAAGGCGATCGACGTGCCACCAACGGCACGGCCAAACGCGCCGAATATCGGCCGCATGAAGACCGGTTGCGGCGTCGGGATGCTGGCGTTCGGATCGCCCATCTGCGCCCAGGCGATGACGCCGCCTTTGATCACCATCTCCGGCTTCGCGCCGAACATCGACGGCTTCCACAGCACGAGATCGGCGAGCTTGCCAACTTCGACGGAGCCGATGACGTGACTCATGCCGTGCGCGAGCGCTGGGTTGATCGTGTACTTCGAGAGGTAGCGCTTGATGCGGAGATTGTCATTGTCGCCCTCCTCGCCAGGCAGACGACCGCGCTGCTGCTTCATTTTGTCGGCGGTCTGCCAGGTGCGCGTGATGACTTCGCCAATGCGGCCCATCGCTTGCGAATCGCTGCTCATCATGCTGATGGCGCCCAGGTCGTGCAGGATGTCCTCGGCCGCGATGGTCTCGCCACGGATGCGGCTCTCGGCGAACGCGACGTCCTCGGGCAGGTTCGGGTCGAGATGATGGCAAACCATGAGCATGTCGAGATGCTCATCGATGGTGTTGACCGTGTAAGGGCGCGTCGGGTTCGTAGAACTCGGCAGCACGTTCGGCTCGCCACAGATGCGAATGATGTCCGGCGCGTGACCACCACCCGCGCCTTCGCTGTGATAGGTGTGAATCGTCCGGCCCTTGAACGCAGCGATGGTCCCCTCGACGAAGGTCGATTCGTTCAATGTGTCCGTGTGAATGGTCACCTGCACGTCATGGTCGTCGGCAACGCCGAGGCAGCAATCAATCGCGGCGGGCGTGGTGCCCCAGTCTTCGTGGAGCTTGAGTCCGATGGCGCCGGCTTTGATCTGATCTGCGAGTCCGGCTGGCATGGCCGTATTACCCTTGCCGGTGAAACCGAAGTTGAGCGGAAGCGCATCAACCGCTTGGAGCATCGCGCGGAAGTAAAACGGCGCGGGTGTGCAAGTCGTCGCGCATGTTCCCACGGCCGGTCCGGTGCCACCACCGACCATCGTAGTGAGTCCGGCAGCGATGGCTTCGTGGGCCTGCTGCGGACAGATGAAGTGAATGTGAGTGTCGAGCCCGCCGGCGGTGAGGATGAGTCCTTCGCCCGCGATGACTTCCGTGGTGACTCCGACGATCATCTTCTTGGTCACGCCCGCCATTACGTCGGGATTGCCCGCCTTGCCAATGCCGGCGATGAGGCCGTCCTTGATGCCGATGTCGGCCTTGTAGATGCCGGTGTAGTCCACGACCAGCCCGTTGGTGACGACGCAGTCGAGCGCGTCCTTCGCGCCGACACCGGCCGCCTGGCCCATGCCTTCGCGAATGACTTTGCCGCCGCCGAATTTGCACTCGTCACCGTAGTGCGTGTGATCGCGCTCGACCTCGAGAATGAGCGAGGTGTCGCCGAGGCGAACTTTGTCGCCGGTGGTCGGGCCGAACATGTCGGCGTAGTGACGGCGGTTCATTTTGTGAGGCATACGATTCCTATTATTCAGTGCGGAGACGCAGAGAGGCGGAAGCAGATTCAGCGTCTCGGCGGTTCAAATTCATCAGGCTTGGTTGGCGAATCCTCTCGCCTTTGCTCGCTTCAGCGCGATCTGCTTGCCGGCGGCGGAGACTTTGCCGCTGGCCAGATTGTTCCCGCCCCGAATCACTTTCTTTCCGGCGATCTCGACGAGCTTCACGGTTTTGGTTTCGCCGGGCTCAAAGCGGACAGCGGTGCCAGCGGGAATATCGAGGCGCTTGCCGTAAGCTATCTCGCGGTCGAAGTGGAGCGAGGCGTTCGTTTCGATGAAATGGTAGTGGCTGCCGACTTGGATCGGGCGATCTCCTAGATTGGTGATTGGGAGCGAGACGGCTTCGCGTCCGGCGTTGAGTTCGATCTCGCCTTCAAGCGGAGTGACGGATCCAACCTCACCGGAGTCAGACAGCGGCTCGAACAACGCCAAGTCCGGCACCGGGAGAAAACTGCCGTGCAGCGCGAGCGTGAGCTCGCCATTCTCGCTCGCCACGGGATGATGCACGGTGACGAGCTTCGAGCCGTCGGGAAAGGTGCCTTCCACCTGCACGTCGTGAATCATCTCCGGCACGCCGGGCATGACCTGATTGCGACCGAGAAACTTCCGGCCCAAGTCCATTAACTCGGCGACGCTTTTGCCGTCGCGGATGAGTTCGAGTAGCACAGTGGCGATGAGCGCGACGGCTTCGGGATGGTTCAGTCGAACACCGCGAGCGAGGCGTTTCTGGGCGAGGAAACCGGCGGCGTGCAGCGTGAGCTTGTCTAGTTCGCGAGGGGAGAGATGCATGGGAAAGAGTCTTAACCACGAATGAACCCAGCGCGGCGGAGCCGCAACCAAAGCGGAGCGCGGCTGTCCCCAGCCGCAGCGCGTCCCCTCCTCCAGGGCCGAGGAGCGTTCCCAAGCTCCCGGCCTGGGCCAGCCCGCTGCGGCTGGAGACAGCCGCGCTCCGGCGCCTCAGGAAAGTTTGCGCGTCCTGACAAAACTTTTCGAGATAGTAGCACAAATTCACACGAATCAGAGCCGGTGGCGATAGCCTGATGCCTTCCGAGCGCTGTCGGACCTAATTCGTGTTCATTCGTGTTCATTGGTGGTTTCTCACCATTTACGTGACCACGGGTCGTCGCCGAGGAGGTCGCGGAGCAGGGCGAGGCGACCGTGAAGTTCGTGGCCGACGGCTTCGACGTTTTCGCCAGCGAGCCGAAGAACCGAACCACCTGCCACTGGACTGGCGCTGACGACCAGGCTTGGGCGGCGGCTCATGGGTTCCTTGCTTATCTGCTCAAGCAGTTGCTTGGCGGTGACGCGCACCGCCGGGCCAACGAGAAAAAGTGTCGCAAGGCAATTAAACCGGCCCATGCGATGAGGCGCAGTCAACGCGCCGTCATCGAGTGTGAGCAAGAGCGAGTCGAGGAAGACCCTGGTTTCGTCCACGAAGACATCATTCCTGCTCTGGAATCGGTCGAACTCCCAGCGCTCACCGCGGGCGGCGCGGCCGGAGGTGAACCAGTCGAGCAGCACGAGGCTGGCGTTGGAGGCGAGGCGGAATTTCTGACGCTGAGCGTAGGTCGAACCGGCGAAGGCCTGCACGGGATCGGGCGCGAAGACGAGTAGGGAACCGTCTTCGAGGATGGCGCGGGTTTCGTGGCCGCTCGGGAGCGCGGCAGGATTGCGATAGATCTTGGTCGAAGCTTGTGTGCCAAGGAAGCAACGCGAGCCGGCACCGATCCGTAAATCGAGCGTTGTTTGATCGCCTGCGACCAGGCCGCCGCCAAAGCTGCTGGTGCAGGCCCAGACACTCAGGCCGCGTGCGTGCGGCGTCAGGAGCTTGAGCGGATTGGTGGCGTAGCTGGAGGTGACGGCGCTTTCGCCGGAGACGAGTTGAACTTCGAGCGAGGCGCGCCCGGTGCAGTGACGAATGTTTTCGACGGGCGCGACCACAGGTTCAAGTGCGAACGCCCCAGATGAGGGCGGCAGTCAGCACGGCGGCCATGCCGGCGCCCTGCAGGAGCCGGCGGGGCAATTGGCGCTGCACGAATCGTCCGGCGAACCACAACGCGACTCCGCCGAGCGCGAGCACGGCCAGGTGATCCGGACTGCTGAGGAGATGTCCGGGCGTGGCGTCGCTCAGACTATGTCCCGGGTGAGCGGAGGCGGAGATCGCCGAGAGCAGAGCGCAGAGAGCCAGGGAGCCAGAGCGGGATTTCGCTGAGTTCATACGGTCAAGTGTTGCTTCACGATGTCGTCGTTCAGCTTTGCGATGGGCCCTTCGGCAACGATGCTGCCGCGGTCCATGATGTAGAAGTTGTCCCCGACATCGAGGCAGAAGTCCAGATATTGCTCGACGAGCAGAATGCCGATTTGACCTTCCCGTTTTAGAGTCTTGATGGCATCGCCGATTTCTTCGATGCGCTTGGCGGGGTCCGGCTCTTCCGCACCGAGGCCGTGAGTACGAAGCTTTTTGATGGTCTCGCCAATCTGATCGATGATGTTCGGCTGGATGCCTTCGGTGGGTTCGTCGAGCAGCAGCACCTTCGGGTTCGTGAGCAGCGCGCGGGCAATGGCGAGCTGCTGCTGCTGCCCGCCGCTGAGGACGCCGCCTTTGCGCTGGGTCATTTCCTTCAAGACCGGGAAGAGGACGAAAAGGCGGTCCACTTCGCCGTTGAGTTTCTTGCCTTGGGCGATGGCGCCGATGCGGAGGTTTTCCCAGACGGTAAGCTGCGGGAAGATGTCGCGACCTTGCGGGACATAGCCGAGTCCGGCGCGCGCACGGGCTTCAGGCTTGAGGCCGGTGAGTGGGGTGTCGCCAAGTTTCACGGAGCCGGTGTCGGTCTTGACGAGGCCGGTAATGGATTTGAGAGTGGTGGTCTTGCCGACGCCGTTGCGGCCCATGAGGCAGACGACCTTGCCCGGCTCAACTACGAGGCTCACGTCCCGAAGAATGCGCGATCCGTCGTAGCTGACGTGGATGTTGGAGAGGGTCAACATGGAGAAACCACGAATGGACACGAATGGACACGAATTCTCGAAATCGAAATGCAAAGACGTTGGAGTTTCTTTCCAGCTCTGAACTTTGCACGTTGAGCTTTCATTGCGCTTTCTTTTTCCTCCCCAAATACACCTCAATCACCCGCTCGTCCGCCTGCACCTGGTCCACGGTACCTTCGCAAAGGAGATGGCCCTGATGGAGGACGGTGACGGTGCGGGCAATCTGGCGGACAAAGACCATGTCGTGCTCGATGACGATGATGCTGTGCCTGCCGGCAAGACTCATCAGTAGTTCGCCGGTCTTGGCGGTTTCTTCATCGGTCATGCCGGCGGCGGGTTCGTCCACCAGCAGAAGTTTCGGGTTCTGCGCAAGGAGCATTCCGATTTCGAGCCATTGCTTCTGGCCGTGCGAAAGGTTGCCGGCCTTCCGCTGGGCCTTGTCGGTGAGGCCGATGGTCTTGAGGACTTCTTCGATGCGCTCGCGCTGCGCGGGCGTGATGCGCGAGAAGAGCGTCGAGAAAACACTGCGGCTGCCTTCCAGCGAGAGCAGGATGTTCTCGAAGACGGTATGATCGATATAGACGGACGGCGTTTGGAACTTTCGCCCGATGCCGAGCCGGTTGATTTGATATTCGTTGAGCCTGGTAAGGTCGGTGTTCTGGCCGAACTCGACCTTGCCTTTGTCGGGCCGGGTGCGCCCGGTGATGATGTCGAGCATCGTGCTCTTGCCTGCGCCGTTCGGCCCGATGATCACACGCAACTCGCCTTCATCCATGTAGAAGTTGAGGTCGTTGATGGCCTTGAAGCCGTCGAACGTCTTGTTGACGCCTTCGAGGGAGAGGATGAATTGCTTCTGCGTCATGAGAGCGACGACGGATGAAGACGACTGAACACGGGTGACGACAAGCCGGTCTGCTTGGACGCGACGCTGTAGTGGAATCGGGCGTTTCCTTCCCCACCCCGGCCCTCTCCCCAGGGGAGAGGGGGAAGTGTGGTCCGACTCTCGACAATTCGAAGCGGCCTCGGCTCGACGACGCGCGGCAGGTGTGCCTCCCTCTCCCTGAGGGAGAGGGCCGGGAGGGGGAAGCGGCGACCGTTTATCATGGTGTCGCTGATTCTTCTGATGTTGTCGGATCAATGCCTGGAATACTTGGTTCCTCGCCGTTACGCTTCCGGGTAAAACGGTTCTTCAGTTCACGCAACTGATCGGGGATGCCGATGATGCCCTTCGGCATGAAGAGGGTCACGAGGACGAACAGCGCGCCGAGGATGTAGGGCCATTGCTCCGCGTAGGCGTGCGTGGCGTAGCTCTTGAGCGAGTTGCAGCCGATGGCGCCGAGAATCGGGCCGAGCAGATTGCCGCGTCCGCCGACGGCGCACCAGACGACGGCTTCGAGGGACTTGTCCGGAGCCATCTCGCTGGGATTAATGATGCCGACCTGCGGGACAAAGAGCGCCCCGCCGAGTCCGCAGATGGCAGCGGAGAGAACAAAGACGAAGAGTTTGAAGTTCGCGGTGGCGTAGCCGGAGAAGAGCACGCGGTTTTCGCTGTCACGAATGGCGCGCTGGATCATGCCGAACTTGGTCGAAGTCAGCCAACGCAGGCCGAGGTATACCGAGAGCAGCAGGACACCCGACGCGATGAAGAGCCAGCGCTTCGTGACGGGCGAATTGACCTCGTGGCCGAGGATGAACTTGAAGTCGGTGAGTCCGTTGTTGCCGCCGAAGGTGAAGTCGTTGCGGAAGAACATCAAGGTGGCGGCGTAGGTGAGCGCCTGGCTAAGAATCGAGAAGTAAACGCCCTTGATGCGCGAGCGGAACGCGAGCCAGCCGAAGATGTAAGCGACGACGGCGGGCACGACGATGACCATCGCGGCGGCAAACCAGAAGCTCTTGAAGGGAATCCAATGCGGCGGGAGTCCGGCGGTGGCAGGGAAGCGTGCGGGGAATTCGAGGAACACCATGAAATCCGGGATCTCGGCCTTGTACTGGCCTAGTCGGCCGATCATCA
>Ga0247664_1000368_pt1 | contig 11329 bp, 9 predicted proteins | sample CNK05_metaG_FD_182715 | JGI IMG/M metagenome (GOLD analysis project Ga0247664, IMG submission 182715) | Soil microbial communities from Purdue University Martell Research Forest, Indiana, United States - CNK05 | ecosystem: Environmental > Terrestrial > Soil > Temperate forest > Bulk soil | place...
GTGGAAGGCTGGGCCCATTACACGGAGCAGATGATGTTAGACATGGGTTTCGGCCCCAACATGCCTTCCCGCCTGTTGCAGTCGGATGCGCTGAAGACGGCCAAATATCGTCTGGCCCAATCAGACGAAGCGTTGCTGCGCCTTTGTCGGCTGTGCGTGTCGGTCCAGATGCATTGCCAGGGCATGTCGGTGGATCAAGCCACCAAGTTTTTCCAGGAGAATTGTTATTATGAAGAGAAGCCGGCCCGGCAGGAAGCCAGCCGGGGTACCTACGACCCGGAATACCTCTATTACACGCTGGGCAAGCTGCAGATCCTGGAACTGCGCCGCGATTACCAAAAGCAGGAAGGAACCGCCTTCACCCTGAAGCGGTTTCATGATGAGATGCTTCGCCACGGCATGCCGCCCATCCAGTTGCTGCGCGACGTCCTCCTGAAACCCAAGCGGGCCTAACGAGGCGCGCTGGGTGCATTCCAACTTCCGCGTTGCTTTTCCGCCGCTCCTGCCTAGGGTGCCAGCTCAGCGCATTCGTTACTTATGGAAATGTTTCGCTCTCGATTCTTTCTGGGAGCCGTGATGGTCTGGCTGACCATCGGCAGCAGCTGCTTTTTACACGGGGCCGACCCGGAACCGGTGGAAGAACAGTTGCCCAAGCCTGGCCCAGGCACCAACACCAACGCGGTGGCCGGGGCGGATTCCGAGTTGCAACTGCGCACTTATCTCAAGCTCCAGGAACAACTGCACGTGACCCTGCAGGCCATCGAGCAGGCCCGCCACGAATCGAGCCAGGAGTCCCGCACCAATGCCGAGGCCCTGGCCCAACGGTTGGAATCGTTGGAACAGTCCCTGGCCAAACAACGCGAGGAACACTGGCAGAATGCGCAGCATTCCAGCCGCAGCATGTTGATCCTGGCCGGTTGTGTGATCGGGCTGGGATTGATCGGGCTGGTCTTTACCGCCGTGTTTCAGTCACATGGCATGACGCGACTGGCCGAGATCGCCACCACCATCGCCCAAGACCGCCCTTTTGGCGCGGCCCCGCTGCCTGCGCTCGGCGCCGGCCAACACTTGTTGCTCGGACAAGGCAACGCCAACACCGGGTCTGCGGTGCAGCGAAATCTCCTGGCCACAGTGGAAAGGCTGCAGGAACGAATCCAGGAGCTGGAAAAAACCGCCCAATCCGATGGGCCCGAATTATCCGGGCCGGGCGGTGAGGGGCGTTTGACGCCGGCGCGCAACGGAGGCGCGCAGGCACGTCCTGCGGATCATGCGGCGGCCTTGGTCGGCAAAGCCCAAGTCCTGCTCAGCCTGAATAAGGTGGAGGAAGCATTGGCCTGTTACGACGAAGCGCTCGCGGAAGCGCCGGACGCTGAGACGTACCTGCGCCGAGGCCAGGCTTTGGAAAAACTCCAGCGCTACGAGGCAGCTTTGGCCAGCTACGATGAAGCGCTGACCCTGAACCGCGGCCTGACCCAAGCCTACCTCTGCAAAGGAGCCGTGTTTAACCAGCAGGAACGCTACAGCGAAGCCCTCGCGTGTTATGAAATGGCCCTCCGCACTGAGACGAAGCATTGAGCGACCCTCGGCAGCCATCCTCCCTATCCGCGGTTACCTGCTTAGCACCACAAACGTTACAGTAGGCGGTGTATCTTGGAAGTGGAGCGGCCGCCCACTACAGCAGTCCGCACGCGAACTGCTACTTGCCGATGCAAAACTGTTTAAAGATCGAGTCGAGCAGATCTTCCGTGGTGGTTTTGCCCACGATCTCGCCCACCGCTTCAGCCGCGATGCGCAGGTCCATGGCGACGAGTTCGAGGGTCAAATCCCTTTGCAATGCCTCCAGCGCGCGTCTGGCGCCTTCGCGCGCGCGGCGCAAGGCGTCCTGATGACGGGAGTTGATCATCACCTGCAACATCTCGGCCTGGATGCCGCCCGCCCACACCCGATCGCGGATGGCGTCCTTGAGCATTTCCAGGCCTTGCCCGGTTCGGCAACTCAACGAGACGGTCTGCAGTTCCTGAGGCGCCTCGATTTGCAGCCGGCGCGGCAGGTCGGCCTTGTTTTCAATCACGACGCGCTTGCGGGCAGCGAAGTCCGCGAGCAACACCTGGTCAGCAGGGGCTAGGTTCTCGGATGCATCGAGCACGTGCAGGATCAATTCGGCCCGCGCCAACGTCTCGCGGCTGCGCCGGATGCCCTCCTGTTCGAGTTGGTCGCCTGGGTCCCGCAAGCCGGCCGTGTCGATGAACACGACCGGCAATCCGCGAATATTGGCGGTTTCCTCGATCGTATCGCGGGTCGTGCCCGCGATCGGCGAGACGATCGCCCGGTCGTGCCCCAGGAGCTGGTTCAGGACGCTCGACTTGCCCACGTTGGGCCGGCCCACGATGGCAGCACGAATACCGCGGCGCAGGATCTGGCCTTCGACCGCCGTGCGGAGAAGTTCATCGATGAAGGCAATACCTCGATCCAGTTGCGCCATCAGTTGTTCGCGAGCGTGCGGCGCGATGTCCTCCTCCGGGAAATCGATGTGCGCCTCCACGTGGGCCAGGGTCCGCATCAAATCGTCGCGCAACTGGTTGATCCGTTGGGACAGTTTCCCGGCCAGTTGCTCCTGCGCCGCGCTGAGCGCCAACTCTGTCCGCGACTGGATCAGGTCGGCCACTGCTTCCGCTTGCGCCAAATCCAGGCGCCCGTTGAGGAAGGCCCGCTTGGTGAATTCGCCAGGCTCAGCCAGACGCGCCCCGCATTCCAGTAACGTTTCGAGGACCAGCTTGGCTGGGAGCAACCCGCCGTGGCAGCTCACCTCCACCACGTCTTCCCGCGTGTAAGTGCGTGGTTGGCGCAGGATACTGACCAGCACTTCATCGACCGCCGATCCCTGGCGGAGGATGTGCCCGTAATGAATGGTGTGCGTCGCCGCTGCGGAGGGTTTGCAGGAGCTCTTGCCGGCCGCGACAAAACATCGATCCGCCACCGCCAACGCTCGGGAACCGGACAGCCGGATCACAGCCAGACCACCTTCCCCGATGGGGGTGGCGATGGCCGCAATGGTGTCGGTGGTCAACACGCCTGCGCCTCAAACATGCCGGCAATTGCCCCGCTGGTTTTCAGCTTCACGTCCTTGCAGGAAAAGCCGGGCCTTTTCGTAGCTCTTCTTCTGCAGGTAATGGAGCAGCGACGGATCGGTTTGCGGCGGCGGGGGCAGCTGAGCGCTTAACTCGTCCAGGCGCGAAAACAATGGCAGCAAATTGGGTTTGGGTTTGGCGGTGGCCATTGCGGCGACCGCTTTATCCAACTCGAGCAGCGTCTCGAGAATGCTCGCTTCAGTCTCAGTCATGCCCATCTTCCATACTCCAAGCTCACGTTGGCACCAAGACCATTCTCGGTTGTTCAGCACACCCGGGCGGCACTCGGATACTGGCCCCGGGATCGCGGCCTTTAGGCCGCTTCGAGATGGGGATCGGAGGAAGCCCCTCGACGGGCTCGGGGCGGGCTGTTGGGTAGTTCCTTGGTCCTCGAGCCGACGGACGATGAAGCGGCGTAAACGCCGCGCACCAAACTGCATTGTTCGGGGGGCAGTGCCTAAATACGCCCAGCACAACCAGAGGAACCGGGATCGGAATCGTTTCCCAGTGTATTCTTTTCGTGTTCGGTGCACTCTCAGCCGGCATGACGCCCCTTTCACAAGCGAGGCCGCATGGGCCGCTGCGGCTCCGACTCGGGATCGAAGCAGGAGCCACGCATACCGTGGCCATCTTGGCCAACGACCAAGATCAAGTGCTAGCCCGAGTGGAGTCTGGTCCGGCCAATGTCCGTCTCCTGAATGATCAAGCGTTGCACCGGCACTTGCAGGAAATTGCGCGGGACTTGCCTCGCCCGTCCGGGCTGGCGATCGGAATGGCGGGAGCCCGCACCACTGCGGATCGGGATCGAATTCGTCGTGCCGCGCAACGGGTGTGGCCGGGTGTTCCATGTGTGGCCACCAACGACCTGGAGACTGCACTGCGAGCGGCAGGAACGCCGGCGCGGCGGAGCAACGAGCCCAATCCATCTTCGGCCAGGACCATGGCGCGCGTGCTGGTGCTCAGCGGCACGGGTTCCTGTTGTTTTGGGCGCTACGGAAAGCAGACCGCGAAGGTGGGCGGTTGGGGCCACATCCTGGGCGACAAAGGCAGCGGTTATGAGATCGGTCTGCGGAGTTTGAAGGCTGTCGTCTATTATTTTGATCGAGATGGCCGCTGGCCTGAACTGGGGCGCGATTTGTTGCGCGCCTCGCAACTTAATGAGCCCAACGATCTAATCGACTGGGTCCGGCAAGCTTCGAAAGCGGACATCGCACGACTGGCGGTCGAAGTATTCCTGGCTTGGGACAGAAAAGATCCCGTGGCCAGGGATATTCTGGAGGCGGCCGCCCAGAGCCTGACCCGCGATGCCATCGATTGCGCGCGGCGTCTCGTGAAGGCGGGGGCGCCCGTGCAGTTCGTCCTAGCCGGCGGCGTGCTCTTGCGTCAGACCCGCTTTGCCCAGGTGGTCAGCCGCAGGATTCGACGGCAGTGGCGGGGAGCAGTGATCAGCCCCTTGGACCGAGAAAGCGTGTGGGGCGCGGTAGAGCTGGCAGGCCAGCCGGGGCTTCTGGCCGGGTCCAGCCGTCAAGCCGATGGGAAATCGCAGCGGCCGACGACAGCCGGTTCCGGCGGCGGCTTGAACGAACCTGAGCGCCGCGAGTTGGCGCTTTCGCCCACCGAACAGCGGAACCCGCGTTCGATGGGTCTGGACAAACTTCCATTGCCAGCCGCCATCGACCTGATGTTGCAAGAAGACAGGCGGATCACGAAGGCGTTGATGGCCGAGAAAGACAAGATCGCTCGAGCCGTCAGGATGATCACGAAGGCGTTGAAACGAAAGGGACGGCTGTTTTATGTCGGGGCCGGGACCAGCGGCCGGCTGGGCGTGCTCGATGCCAGCGAATGCCCGCCCACCTTTCAAACCGATCCAACCATGGTCCAGGGCATCATCGCCGGTGGCCAACGCGCGCTTTGGGAAGCCGTGGAGGGTGCCGAGGACGACCGGCCAGCGGGCGCGCGGGCGATGGAATTCCGGGGCGTTCGGTCCCGTGATACAGTGGTGGGGATTGCCGCCAGCGGACGGACGCCGTTTGTGCGCGGCGCGCTGCGGGAAGCCAAACGGCGCGGAGCCCGCACGATTCTGCTTTCGTTCAACCCGAACCTGCGGTTGGCCCCGGGGGATCGGCCGGATCTGTGCATCCTGCCGAAGATCGGCCCGGAAATCCTCACTGGCTCCACGCGTTTGAAAGCCGGCACGGCGACCAAGCTGGTGTTGAACATCTTTACCACGCTGGCCATGGTCCGGCTGGGCAAGGTCCTCAGCAATCTCATGATCGATGTGAAGGCTTCCAATGAGAAGCTGCGCGATCGCGCGGTTCGCATTCTTTGTGAACTGACCGGTGTGGACGCCGAGCGGGCTCGGACCATGTTGGTGAAGTCCCAGTGGAAGATCAAAGACGCTTGGCGCAAGCTGAGGCGGGCCTGAGTGGTTCAGCCCCGCGGCGCCCGCATGCTCCGGCCTGCAGACCGCGCCAAAGGGGCTCGCTCGCTCATTGGGCGAACAATTTCTCCTCCAACACTAGCGTCGCCAGATAATGGGCCAGCCCGGTCGCCATTAATAAAAGGAACGAACAAAAAACAAATAAACCCAGCGCATTGGAGGGATCGGGACGCATGATGAACGGGATGCTCCGATAAAAAAGCGACAACATCAGGAACGCCCCGACTCCATAGCACAGCCAGGTCGGCACCGAGGGCACGCCGTCGAGCAATCGCAACAGCAGCAACGGGCTAATCGAATAAGCCAGCGTCGTGAAGCATTCCTTGTAACTATGGCGCCGGTGAAAGCTGGCGCCGATCCGCTGCAACGCCACCGCGCCCAGGTAAACGATGAGCAAAGTGCCGGTGACCTGCAACAGCTCATAACGCGTGACGAGTCCCGGATCCGGTTTCACCACTCGCAAGGTCAGCTCCCCTCGCTCCAGCCCCAGTCGCAGCAGGCCCAAGGCTTCACCCAGCGACGTCAAAATCAACAACGGAAACAAAAACGAAACGGAGATGCGGCCCACGCCGTGTTGATCATTCTTGATCGTCTCCCAGGTCCTGGACCCGTTAAAGATGAGCAGCAGAGCCCGTATCATCTGAACGGCTGTTGTAGCCAACTGCGCCCAGGGCGGCCAAGCGGAATCCTTCCAGACCGAATGGTTTGAGGCTGGCAAGTTGGCGCCTGGGATGCGCAAACTCCATCCAACCGCCACCAAACCGCTATGCCCACCAATGCCCACGCCGGCCAACCGGCCCCTGCCCACCTGCTGGTGGACTTGGAGAAACTTGAACGCAGCTATTACGATCGCCAACCAGCCCTCGAAGATCCGACTCAGTTGGTGAGCTTTGGCACCAGCGGCCATCGCGGAAGCCCGTTGGACGGGACCTTTACCGAAGCCCACATCCTGGCCATTACCCAGGCCATCTGTGAACATCGACGTCAAGCGGGGATCACTGGACCGCTCTTCATCGGCAAAGACACTCATGCGGCCTCAGCGCCCGCTCAACGCACGGCCCTGGAAGTGCTGGCGGCCAACGCAGTCGAAGTGTGGATCCAACGGGCGGACGGCTTCACTCCCACGCCGGTCATCTCCCGCGCCATCCTGGTCCATAATCGCGGGCGCACCGCTGGATTGGGCGACGGCATCATCATCACGCCCTCGCACAATCCACCCGCGGATGGCGGGATTAAGTACAATCCTCCCAACGGCGGCCCCGCCGACACCGACGTCACCGATTGGATTCAGGATCGCGCCAACCAACTCTTGCGCGCCGCCAACAAGGACGTCCAACGCCGCGGTTATGAAGCCGCGCTCAAGGCGCCCACCACGCATCTGCACGATTTTGTGCCCGACTATGTCAATGATCTCGGTGCCGTCCTGGACATGGAGATCATCCGCTCGTCCGGTCTGACCCTCGGAGTCGATCCCTTGGGGGGAGCATCCGCAGGTTACTGGGGCCCGATTCAAGAACGGTGGGGGCTGCAATTGACCGTGGTGAATCCGAAGATCGACCCGACCTTCTCGTTCATGACTCTCGATCACGACGGCAAAATTCGCATGGATTGCTCGAGCCCCTGGGCCATGGCCAGCTTGGTCAAACTGAAGGACCGCTTCGATATCGCCTTCGGCAATGACCCGGATGCAGACCGGCACGGCGTGGTGACCCGTTCGCGCGGGTTGCTCAATCCCAATCATTACCTGGCGGTGGCCATTCGTTACCTCCTGGCCCATCGCCCGGAGTGGGGATCGGCGCGCGCGGTGGGCAAAACCTTGGTCAGCAGCAGCCTGATCGATCGTGTGGTTGCGGACCTGGGCCGCAAGTTGTTGGAGGTGCCGGTGGGGTTTAAGTGGTTCACTCCCGGTTTATTTGACGGCAGCTGCTGTTTTGGAGGCGAAGAAAGCGCCGGGGCCAGTTTTCTTCGACGCGACGGGACGGCCTGGTGCACCGATAAGGACGGCCTGCTGCTGGGGTTGCTATCCGCGGAACTGACGGCGCGGACCGGACAGGATCCAGGCCGGCACTACGAGGAGTTGGCCGCCAAATTCGGTACTCCCTTTTATACGCGCATCGACGCCCCCGCGACCCTGGAGCAGAAGAACGCGTTAAAGAAACTTTCCCCGGCCGCGGTCACAGCCAAGGAACTGGCGGGCGAGCCCATCGTGGCGTGTCTGACCCGCGCTCCCGGGAACAACGCGCCGCTGGGCGGGCTCAAGGTGGTGACCCGGAACGGGTGGTTCGCGGCCCGGCCTTCCGGGACGGAGAACATCTACAAACTCTACGCCGAAAGCTTCCAGAGCGAGGCGCATCTGGCCAGTCTTGTTGAAGAGGCGCAAACCCTGGTCGCCCGCGCCCTGCGCAGTTAAGCGTGCCCATGGCCAAACGCATTGTCATCGGGGTGTCCGGCGCGTCGGGGGTTATCTATGGGATCCGTCTGCTCGAGGTGTTGCGTTCGCGCAAGGAACTGGAGACGCACTTGGTTTTGACCAAACCGGCCGAGCGCACGATCGTGGAAGAGACCGATTATCGGATCGAGGACGTGAAAGGGCTGGCCAGTGTGGCGCATGCGCCCTCCGATATTGGCGCGAGCATCGCCAGCGGTTCGTTTCCCACCGCGGGCATGGTCGTGATGCCGTGCTCGATTCGTTCGCTTTCGGCCATTGCCTACGGGCAGGCCGACAACCTGCTCACCCGCGCCGCGGACGTCACGCTCAAGGAACGGCGCAAGTTGGTCCTGGTGGTGCGCGAGACTCCGCTGCATCGCGGTCACCTGAAGAGCATGCTCGAAGTCACGGAAGCCGGAGCGATCGTCATGCCGCCCGTGCCGGCATTTTATGGGCGCCCGAAGACGATCGATGAACTGGTGTTGCAGACCGTCGGGCGCGTGTTGGACCTGATCGAGATTGAGCATACCCTCGGACCGCGCTGGGGCGAAAGCCAAACTCGCCCGGAGTGATCACGGGGCACGGCCACTCCAGTCTTCGTTCACTTCAACAGTGCCGCTGCGTTGAATGTGGGGCCTCCGCGACGGCGTGGTGAAGGCTGGCCATTCCCGCCGCGGGTATCGCGGTTGCAGGCGGGGACAAATTCGCCCCGGCGCCCGCCGCGGCCGCCCGGGGTTCGAGCGGGAGAGTCGTGTCGGCTTCTTTGGGAAGCACAACGGTAAATTCCGAACCCACCCCCACTTTGCTGACCACCGTGGCCTTGCCGTGGTGCGCTTCCACCACCGCTTTGACCAGGCTCAGACCCAAACCGAGTCCCCGCTGGGATCGGCTTTTGTCTCCGCGATACAGCCGCGTCCAGATCTTATCCATCTCGTCCTCCGGAATGCCGATGCCGGTGTCGACGAACTTCACGACCACGCGAGTGGGTTCGTTGCGCGTGGTAATGGTGACCCGGCCGCCTTCCGGCGTGTATTTCAACGCGTTATCCAGCAAGTTGGCGAAAACTTGACGGAGACGATTGGGGTCTACCATCACTTCGCACGGTTCCAGGAAATCGCCCAGCACGCCCACTTTCCGTTCTTCGGCCACATACTCGTAGAGCTCGATGACTTCGCGCAACAACTGACACAGATCGATCGGCTCGCGTTGCAAACGCATCATGCCTGCTTCCGCCTCCGTGATGTCCATCAAGGTGTTGAGAATGTTCAGGACGCGTTCCGATTCTTCCACGCAGTCGGCCAGTGCTTCCCGCACTTCCCCCGGCGCCGGATTGTTCTGCAAAGCCACTTCCGCGGTCGCGCGCAGACGCGTCAGCGGCGTGCGCAGATCGTGAGCGACGTTATCGAGCGATTCGCGCATCGCGCGAATCAGCGAATGGTTGCGTTCCAGCATGGTATTGAACAGGCGCCCCATCTCCTCGAGTTCACCGTCGGAATCCTGCACCGGCACCCGCGCCTCCAGGCTGCCCGTCTGGATGATGGAACGCGCCGTCTCGACGACCTGCCGCACCGGCCGCATGGCCCGATGAGCGAAGAATGCCCCCGCCACAAACCCAAAGAGAATGACCGCTCCTCCCGCCACAAGAATCGTGCGCCGGAAAGGGACCAGGATGGTCTGCCGGCTGTTGGTGCTGCGGCCGACCTGCAGCAGCGAGCCGTCATAAAGCACGCTGGATACAATGGCAAAGTCGCGTTCCTCGTCCTTGGGGATGCGCAACACGCCCACCTGCCGACGATACCCTTCCAGGTTGCTCTCGGCCGCTTGAAAGGTCACCCAATCGTCCGGAACCTTGGCCAGGGTGACATTATTCCAGACATTAACCAACCGGACGAAGAGCGAGCGTTCCGAGGGGGGAATGCCTTCGCGGTGGACCCATCTTTGCAGAGCGCCGATGCCGCCGCTTTGGTAGACGGCGGCGTATTCCTTGAGGCGGGCCTCGATGACTTCGCGGTCCTTGCGTTCGATGGTGGCGGCGAGCAAGTAGTAAACCAACGCGCACAAGCCCGCGCTGCTGGCTGTAAAGATCAATGCATACCACACATTCAGCCGCACGCTGAAGTTGCTTCGCCACCGTTTAAGCAGGCCGAAGGACATAACCTACCCCACGCAGTGTATGCAGCCGTGTCTTGTCCGGGTCCACCTTGGCGCGCAGCCGATGGACCAAGACATCCACCACATTGGTCTGAGGATCAAAACTATAATCCCAAACGTGTTCCAGCACCATCGTCTTGGTCACCGTGCGGCCAGGGTTTCTCATCAGATATTCCAGCAACGCAAACTCACGCGGCTGTAGCTCGATGGTTTCGTTTCCACGTGTCACCTGCCGCGATAACAAATCCAGGGTCAGATCTCCGACGGTTAATCGTGTGGGCTCGGCACTCTGCGAAGCCCGGCGAATCAGTGCTTGGATGCGGGCCAGCAGCTCCGAGAAGGCAAATGGCTTGGTCAAATAATCGTCCCCGCCAGACTGGAGTCCTCTGACCCGATCGTCGACGGAGGATTTGGCGCTTAGGATCAGGATGGGCACTTGACTGCCCTTGCTGCGCAATCGCTGGATCAAGCTCAGCCCGTCGAGTCGCGGCAACATCAGGTCGACCACGGCCGCATCAAACGAGGTGGTCCCCGCCAGCAACAGGGCTTCCTCCCCATCCGCGCAATGGTCCACGGCATAACCGCTTTGCTTGAGCCCGTTCACCACGAACGAGGCGATCTTCTTGTCATCTTCGACCACCAGGATGCGCATGACAGTTACCAGCATGGAACGGAATGCAGCTAATGTCGATCTCAGTCCGCGGCGGCGTGTTTGGGCACTGCCCCCCAAACAATGCAGTTTGGTGCGCGATCCTGCATGTGCGGGACCGATTCATCGTCCTTCGGCTCCAGGCCGGGAAACTACCCAGCGCTTCCTCCGATCCCTAGCTTGAAGCGGCCTAAAGGCCGCGATCCCGGGGGCGGTATCCGCATGCGCCCCGTCCGCCCCGAAAAACTGCTTGGCATCCGGGTCGAGCTGGGGTTGACTTGGCGACCATGAGTGGGAGTGGGAGAGGAATGCGGTTCTATGCTCGACATTTTTGGCTATCCTGACCGGGCCCTCACGCATTGCGACGGCTTGTCGCGCCGGGCATTTCTCAAGATCGGAGGTCTGGCCGCAGGCGGGTTGTCCCTGGCCCAACTGTTGGCGTTGGAGGCCAAAGCGGGCACTGGTCGCTCGAACAAGGCCCTGATCAATATCTTCCTCCCTGGCGGGCCACCGCACCTGGACATGTTTGATCT
>Ga0247664_1000369_pt1 | contig 11309 bp, 12 predicted proteins | sample CNK05_metaG_FD_182715 | JGI IMG/M metagenome (GOLD analysis project Ga0247664, IMG submission 182715) | Soil microbial communities from Purdue University Martell Research Forest, Indiana, United States - CNK05 | ecosystem: Environmental > Terrestrial > Soil > Temperate forest > Bulk soil...
GAAGAGCTGGCGGCGGTCATCGGCCAGTACCACGGCGTCGGCGTGCGGTCGGCGAGCAAGATCAAGGCGGACACCCTGGCCAACCCGGGCAAGCTCAAGATCATCGGCCGCGCCGGCGTCGGCGTCGACAACATCGACGTCAAGGCGGCGACGGAGAAGGGCATCCTCGTCATCAACACGCCGCAGGGCAACGCGGCGGCGGCGGCCGAGCTGGCCATCGGCCTGATGTTCGCGCTGGCGCGCAAGATCCCGCAGGCGGCGGACACCATGCGCCACGGCATCTGGGAGAAGAAAAAGTTCATGGGCGTCGAGATCGCCGGCAAGACGCTGGGTGTCGTCGGCTTGGGCAACATCGGCCGTCAGGCTGCCGAGCGCGGCGTGGGCCTGAAGATGAACGTCATCGGCTTCGACCCGTACCCGCCGAAGCAGCTGCCGGACGGCGTGAAGTTGGTGTCGTTCGACGACTTGGTCGCGAAGTCCGACTTCATCACGTTGCACATCCCGCTGGTCGCCGAGACGAAGAACCTGTTCGGGGCGGCGACGTTCGCGAAGATGAAGAAGGGGTCGTACTTGATCAACTGCGCGCGCGGCGGCGTTGTCGACGAGGGCGCGGTGCTGGAAGCGCTGACGTCCGGTCAGCTGGCGGGCGCGGCGCTGGACGTGTTCGGCAAGGAGCCGCCGGAGCCGGCGCCGCTGTTCCAGCACGAGAATCTGATCGCCAGCCCGCACCTCGGCGCGTCGACGCGCGAGGCGCAGGAGAAGGTGGCGATCGAGCTGGCGGAGGTGTTCGTCGGCTTCCTCAAGGACGGTATCGTCCGCAACGCGGTCAAGTAAGGACCGCCCAAGCGGCGAAAAGCGGAACAACGAGGAAGGCTCTGCCTCGGCCATGGCCGAGACCACTCCGATATTGCGATTGCCGACGGGCATGCGCGACCACGCGCCGGAGGCGGCGTCTGCGCGCCGGCGCGTCGTCGACGGTTTGCTGGCGACGTTCGATCGCGCCGGGTTCGCGCGCGTCATCACGCCCGCGTTCGAGTACGAGGAGGTGCTCGCGCTCGGGCTGGGGGACGCGGCGCGCGCGGCGACCTTGCGATTCGTCGAGCCGAGCTCGGGCGACGTGGTCGCGCTGCGGCCCGACATCACGCCGCAGATCGCGCGCCTGATCGCGACGCGCTACCACGATGAGACCGGTCCGGTGCGGCTGTGCTACGAGGGAACGGTCGTCCGCCTCGAGCGCGGCGCGCGCGGGCAGCGTGAGGTCATGCAGGCGGGCGTCGAGCTGGCCGGCGTCGCGGGCCCCGGCGGCGACGCCGAGGCGATCGCGCTCGCGGTCGAAGCGCTGGCGGCGGTCGGGTTGCGGCGGCCGACGATCGACCTTGGCCACCTCGGGCTCGCGCGCGAGGCGCTGTCAGCGCTCGAGCTGCCGCCCGCGGAGCTCGAGCTGGTGCGCCGGCGCATCGCCAAGCGCGACGTCGCGGGGCTGGACGAGCTTCTGTCCAACGCGCTGCCGCCGATTCGAAAATTCGTGATGTCGCTGCCCGAGCTGAACGGCCCGCCGTCGCTGCTCTCGAAGCTGGACCGTGTGCCCAAGGCGGCGCGGCCGGCGTTCGCCGAGCTGCGCGAGATAGTCGCGGCGCTGGAGAAGAAGAAGGTCGACGCGCGCCTGCATGTCGACCTCGGCGAGGTGCGCGGTTTCGACTACTACACGGGCGTCCGCTTCCAGGCGTTCGTCGCGGGCGCGGCCAGCGCGGTGCTGCAGGGCGGTCGCTACGACAGCCTGCTCGCGCGCTACGGACGCCCGAACCCCGCCGTCGGCTTCGCGGTCGACGTCGACGCGGTCGTCGGCGCGCTGGAATTCAAGTCATGAACGAAGGGAATACTTAAATGGCCGTCGTGATCGTCGTCGGGGCGCAGTGGGGCGATGAGGGCAAGGGCAAAGTCGTCGACCTCTTAACCGAGCGGGCGCGCTACGTCGTGCGCTGGGCCGGCGGCGCCAACGCCGGTCACACGCTGGTCGTCGACGACAAGAAGTATGTGACGCGTCTGATCCCGTCGGGCGTGCTTCGCTCGGGCGTCACGTGCGTGCTGGGCGAGGCGATGGTCGTCGACCCGACTGTGCTCGTCGAGGAAGTGCGGGCATTCCGGGCGCAAGGATTCCTGGCCCGCCACGAGGATCTGGTGGTGGCGGCGCGCGCGCACCTGACGCTGCCTTATCACCGCGAGATCGATCGCCTGCGCGACGAGCGCCCCGACAACACCATCGGCACCACGCGCAAGGGCATCGGCCCGACGTATGAAAGCAAGGCCGCGCGCACCGGCCTGCGCGTCGGCGATCTGTTGCACCCGGATCGTTTTCGGCTTCAGCTCGCGCGGCAGATCGAGGCGCTGCTGCCGCTGCTGACCGCGCTGGGCGGCGCGGCGCCCGACGCGACGGAGATCGCAGCACACTACCTCGCGCTGGGGCAGGAGCTGCGCCCGTACATCGCCGACGCGTCGAAGCTGGTGCACGACGCGATCACGCGCGGAGACAACGTGATGTTCGAGGGCGCGCAGGGCGTGCTGCTCGACATCGACCACGGCACTTACCCGTACGTGACGTCGTCGTCGGCGACCGCGGGCGGCGCGTGCGCGTCGCTGGGCGTGGGCCCGACCGCGATCGACACTGTGCTCGGAATCGCGAAAGGGTACGCGACGCGCGTGGGCGGCGGACCATTCCCGACCGAGCTGGGCGACGCGACCGGCGATCTGCTGCGCAAGCGCGGCAACGAGTTCGGCTCCGTCACCGGCCGGCCGCGCCGTTGCGGGTGGCTGGACCTGCCCGCGTTGCGGCTGGCTATCCGCACGTCGGGGATCGAAGGGCTGGCGCTGACCAAGCTGGATGTGCTGTCGGGTCTGGAGCGGGTCCGCATCTGCGTGGGCTACCGAGTGAAAGGGCAGACCCTGGATGAGATGCCGCTGGACATCGACGACCTCGCCGCGGCCGAGCCGATCTACGAGAACATGGAGGGATGGCCCGCCGCGGGTTTGTCGGACACACCTCCGTCGGCGACGAAGGCGGCGGCGCGGTTCGTGGCCCGTGTGGGTGAGCTGGTGAACCGGCCGGTCTGGGCGACGTCCTGGGGCGCCGGGCGCTCGGAAACCATCCTCACCCGCGATCCGTTTGCGGCCGACAGCGATTGACATGGAACCCTCAAAGGGTTCTCAACCCCTCCCGCGACGGTACGCGCCGAGCAAAGCTCGGCGGCTCCCCACGCGCCCGTTTGACCGCCACGGAACCGTCTCCGACGCGAATCGGCTCATTGCCGCTTAAGCAGCGGAATTCCGGGGAAATCTGCGCCGCCACGCTTGCACGCCGCGGCCACCTCAATATAATGGGCAGTCTGTTCCGGCCGGCTGTTCGCGCCTACTGCAAGACACACCGCCCTTGGCGAGCCGGCGCGATCTCCGAATCGAGGCGTTGATGAAGATCATTTGCGATTCCTGCGGGACCAAGTACTCGATTTCCGACGACAAAGTTCGAGGAAAGGTCTTCAAAATCCGCTGCAAGAAGTGCAGCCACATCATCGTGGTGCGCGGCGGCGAAACGCAGGACGAAGCAGCGGCGGCACCCGTCGCGGCGGCTGCTGACGGCGGCTGGCACATCGTTGTCGAAGGCGAGCAGGTCGGTCCGATCTCCGAGGCTGACGTTCGCGCGCGCGTCGAGCGCGGCGAGATTCGCGCCGATACATACATCTGGAAGGAAGGCTTCGCCGATTGGTTGAAGCTGTCCGCTGTTCCCGAGTTCGCCGACATCGCGCCGCCCACCGACAGCGGGTCGGTCAGCATCGGCGACGTGTTCAGCTCGTCGACCAACGACGCGGTCGTGCAGCCGACCAACGGCACCGAGCGCAGTGGCGGCCGGCGTCGCTCGGGCGCGAACCGCCCGCTGTTCGGTGACGGCGGCGGCGATGTCTTTGCGGCGCCCGCGGCGGCCGCGTCGTCGGGTGGCGATCTCTTCGGATCGGCGAGCGCGCATTCGACCGCGTCGAACTGGCCGAGCTCGAGCGGCGGCGGCGCCTCGATGGCGGGGCACGACGGTGGCCGCGTGGAGAACCTGACCGGCCAGCGTCACGAGAACTCGGTCCTGTTCTCGCTCTCGAATCTCCAGTCGCTGGCGATGCCGAGCGCCAAGCCGGCGGCGTCTGCGATCCCCTCGACGGCGCCCACGACTGAAGGGTCGGGCCTCATCGATATTCGCGCGATGGCGGCCAACACGCGCCCCGCCGCGCTGGACGGTCCGGGCGCCGTGTCCGGTGATGATCTGCCGTCGTTCGGAGCGTTCTCGCCCGCGGCTCCGGTGCTGCTGCCGATGCCGTCGTCGAGCGGGCCGCCCTGGTGGATCTACCTGGTCATCATCGGGATGCTGGCCCTGGTCGGCGGCATCGGCTTCATGGCGTGGCGTGTGATCAGCCCGAAGCAGGTTGTCGTCGTGAAGGAGGTCCAGGTACCGGCGCCCGCGCCCGCACCGACGACCGTCGCCGCGAAGACGCCCGGCGAAAAGGACAAGGCGCCGAGCACAATCGACGAGAAGGATCTGCCCCCCCGCGACGGCAAAGACGCCAAGGGGGAGGACAAGGGCAAGGAGAGCGGCAAGGACAAGAGCAGCCACCGTTCGTCGAAGGGCAGCAGCAGCAAGGAGAGCGGCGGCAAGAAGCCGGTGGCGGCCGAGACCAAGGCCGATAAGCCGACGGGTCCGGTTCCCGGCGAGCCGCCCAAGCCGAAACCCGGATCGCTGGAAGCCCTGCTGAACGAGGCCTCGCCGCAGAAGGCGACGAACAAGCCCAAGGTGTCGGAGGACAAGGGCGGTGGGGGCGGCGACGCCGGACCGCTGCCGAAGAACGCGCTCGTTGCCGGTTTGAAGGGCGTCCAGCCGAAGGTCAGCGCCTGTTACAACCAGTTCAAGGTGCCGGGTACCGCGATGGTCAACATCGTCATCGGCAAGAACGGCAAGGTGACCAAGGCGGACGTGACGGGCAAGTTCGCCGGCACGCCGACCGGCACGTGCGTCGAGGCCGCGGTGAAGACCGCGTCCTTCCCGCCGTCGGACGGCTTCTCGACGCCGTACCCGTTCCAGCTGAAGTAACCGAAGGCGCGCACGACGTCGACGGGCGACGAAGCGGTTCTCGCGGCGCTCGAGCGCGCGCTCGGGGCGGTGGGGCTGAACGTCGTCGTGCCGCTCGCCGCGGCCGCGTTCGACGCCGCGTGCGCGCCGGTCACGACGCTGACGCTCGCCAGTTTGATGCCCGGCGCGCGAACGGCGGTCGTCGTGGGCTCAGGCGGGCCGGGCTTCTTCGATCGCTTCGCGAGCGGCAGTCCCGAAGCTGGCGACGGCACGCCGAATCCGCTCGATCGCTATACGAAGCGCGTCGCGGTCGCGGCTGCAACCGACGCGTTGGCATCGCTCGGCGCCACGTACGCAGTCTACTTTCCGTTCGACGGGGCCGAGCCGTTGATCCCGTTCCAGCGCCTCGGACGTGCGGCGGGCCTCGGCGGACCGGGGCCGCTCGGCCTCCAGATCCATCCCGCGTTCGGGCCGTGGTGGGCGTATCGCGCGCTCGTGGTCGTCGATCGCGATCTGCCGCCGCGGCCGCCTATCGGCGACGGATGCGCCGGGTGCGACGCCCCGTGCGTCGACGCGTGTCCCGCGCACGCAGTCGCGCGCGCAGGGTTCTCGGTCGCCGCCTGCCACGCCCGCCGGCTCGTCGCCGAGCCCTGCCGTCTCTCGTGTGCGGCGCGCATCGCCTGCGTTCGCGGCCCGCAGCATCGCTACACCGACGCGCAGCTCGCGTTCCACATGGCCGCGTCGATGCCGCGGCGCTAGCTGCTCCCGCGCGAAAGCGCGGGTGTGCAGCTATTTTCTGAGATGCGCTATGCGCTCTAGCCCCGCGCTTGAGCGCCCACCAGCGGCTCCCGCGCAGCGAGGGAAAGCGGCTGTTTTTAGAATGTGATGTACTCTCGCTCGCCATGGCTCAGGTGAAAGCGCACATCACGGGCACCGTCTGGAAGATCGAGGTCAAGGTCGGCGACGCCGTCGCAGAAGGGCAGACGGTCGTCGTGCTCGAATCGATGAAGATGGAGATGCCCGTCGAATCACCCTCCGCGGGAACGGTGTCGGCCGTTCTCATCAAGGAGGGCGACTCGGTCGAGGAGGGCGCTCCGCTCGTGGAGCTGAAGTAGCCCGTCGTTCGCGTCAGGCGAGCGGCGCGTCCGGCATCTCGCCCGCGAGCACGCGGCGCGTGTTCTCCGCGAGCATTTGTTCCAGAACCTCGGGCCCGAGCTGCTTGCGGATCCACGCCATGCCCGCCGCGATCCCTTTCTGATCGTCCGGCCGGTGGATGTCGGTCGCGGCGGCGTGCGCCAGCCCTTCCTGCACCAGCTTGCGCGCCGTCTTCATCTCGGCGCGGCCATGCGCGCCGTCCAGCGCGCCGAGATCGACCATCATCACCGCATGGCGACCGAGGCGTTCGGCCAGATCCACGTCGCGCTGGATCGCCGTGTAGCGTTCGGGGTGCGCCATGACCGGCAGCAGGCCGGCGACGCGCATCTGGAACAGCTCGTTCTCGATGCCGGTCGGCATGAACTGCGGGTGCACCTCGAACAGGAACGCGGGCCCTTCGCCGTAAACAGGGACGGTCCGCTCACGCAGCCGGCCGTGCAGGACGTCGTCCCAGAAATTTTCCGCGCCCAAGCCCAGCCGCACGCCCGGTGCGTGTGTTGCCGCGTCCGCGGAAACGGCGGCGAACGCGGCAGCGATCGCCTCCCGCGCCGGCAGGAACATGCCGTTGCGCTGATGAGGTGTGGCGTAAAGGTCGCCGAAGCCGAGCGACGCGACCGCGCGGACCATCTCCAACGACATCTCCCGACTGGTCGCCCCATCATCCAGGGCTGGTAAGTAATGCGAGTGGAGATCGACGAAATGAGTCAAGGCGGGCACTAACGTGTCAGTCGGGTTGCGCCCCCACGATAACGCGCGGGTGGAACAGAGACAGAAACTTTGTCATCCCTGGGGCGGCGAATGCAATTTGGGGGGGACTGGCCCCAGCGATCATCCGTCGCTGGACGCTGCTTCGTAATGATTGCATCCGAGTTTCCAGAGACTTAGACTACAGATCCCGTTGGGGAATACATCTTGCTGACCTCCGTTCCACGAAGGAGCGAGTTGAAACAATGAGCGAGAAAGTTGTCCTTCCGAAGTTCGACCTGCCGGGGAAGCAAATGCACCCTGCGGTGAAATTGCTGTGGGTCGTAGGCGGCCTGCTGACGATTTCGATGCTGGGGCTTGGTGGCGCCCTCTATCGGCACCACTCGATGGAGGTCGCCGAGGAAAACCGCAAGCAGGCCGAGATCGACACGAAGAAGGCGCTGGCGCAGGCCGAGGTCGAGGCCGCGAAGGCGCGACAGGCGGAGGCCGCTGCCGCGATCGCGACGGCGAAGGCGAAGGCCGAAGCCGAGATCGCGGCGAAGAAGCTCGCTGCGGCAGGCGGCGGCGCGGTCGACGCGAAAGGCGCGCCGGTGGTCGCGAAGCATCACGGCCATCACGCGAGCAAGAGCAAGGATTCGAAGACCACTGTCGCCACCAAAGGCGGCACGGATGAGAAGGCCAAGACCGGCGCGAAGACCGGTGGTGGAAAGAAGGGGGACGACGTCGTCGACAAGTTGCTCGCGTCGTTCAAGTAAGCTGCAGCAGATCGCATTCGATCCCCGGTGCGTCTCCGACGGTCGCGCTGCCCCTGATTTCAGGGCTCAGCGTGAATCGCCGATATTGAGGTCGCGTTGAAGTCGACGGATAATCGTGTTACGCGAATTGAGAGGCCCCGTCCATGAGCAGTAGCCAACGTCCAAGTGAGAACTCGGTCCTGTTTTCGCTGCGCGAGCTGCGAAGGATCGAAGACGATCGCGTCAAGAAGGAGCAGGATGCAGCCCGCGCCAAGGCGGAAGCCGAGCGCCAGGCGAAGGAGGCCTCAGACCGCGCCGCGCGCGAGGCGGAAGAGCGGCGGGTTCGCGACGAGGCCGATCGGGCGCGCCAGGCGCGTGAAGACGCCGACGAGCGCCAGCGCCAGGATCACCTTCGCCTGCAGGAGGCGGAGCGCCGGGCCCGCGTCGAAGGCGAGATGCGCATCAACGAGGAGCGCATGCGCCTCGAGATTCAGCACAAGAAGAAGCACTCGCCGGTCAAGGCGGTCGTCACCGTCGCCGGCGTGCTCGTGCTGATCGGCGGCGGCGTCTGGTACAAGATGCACTCCGACCATCAGGCGGAGCTCGCCCAGGAGCGCGCTGAGAAGGCGCGCATCGAGATGGAAGCCAAGAAGGCGCAGGCGATGCTGGAAGCCAAGCTTGTCGGCATCGAGAAGTCGATGAACGACCAGCTTTCCAAGGCGAAGACCGAGGAGGAGCGGCAGAAGATCCGCGCCGCGGCCGCCGAGGCGAGAGCGGCCGCGCAGGGCAAGACGGCGACGAAGCATAGCGGCAGCTCCTCGAAGACCGCCGAGCCCGAAAAGAAGACGGTGGTCCCGAACTTCAAGAAGCGCGACATCCCCGACGACCCGACCCTCGGCTTGTAGAGCCAGAGACAGCGACCGCGTCGCCCGACCGCATGTCCCTCGTCACGCTGTTCCGTCGCGGCGTCATGACCGTCTCGGGTCGCAGCGCGCTGTTGGTGACGCTGTCGTTCATCTCGGCGGCGGTCGCCGCGTGCCAGAGCGACAAGGCCGCGCGCGTCGACTTCTCCGACACGCCACGCAACTACGTCGCCGCCGATTACAACGACATCTACGAGCGCTGGACGCGGCACGAATTCGCGCTGCGCGACGTCGAGAAGGCGCTGGAAGTGTGGGTGACGTACAAGAGCTGGGACTTCCGCGAGGCGTTCATCGAAAGGTACGCGACGACGTACAGCCTGTCCGACGCGGATCGCGCGAAGCTGCGCGCCGGACAGATGAACGCCTTTCACGAGGCCTACGAATTCCACATGGTCGCGCAGAGCGCGAACTACAAGTGGAACGATCTCGAGAAGTCGAGCTCGCCCTGGGTAGTCACTCTGCTGGACGCGCTCGGCCACGAGCTGCCGCGCGAGGCGGTCACGGTGCGGATCGAGAAGGTGCCCGACGCCTTCGAGCGCGAGTTCTTCCCGGCCAAGACCCCATTCTCGACGACCTACAGCGTGCGGTTCGTCGTCCCCGCGAACTCCGACTTCGCCGGCATCAAGTCGGGCGCGATCACGCTACGAATCGCGGGCCCGCTCGGCCGCGTCGAGCTGACCTGGCGGTCGTGAACGCACGAGCGCGCGGATGACGTCGAGCAGCTCCGTGCTCTCGATCGGCTTCTCGACGTAGGCGGCGGGATGGAACTGCGTCCGGATCGAATCGAGGCTGAAGCCGGACGCGCTGACGACCACGACCGGGACCGCCGCCAGCGTCGGATCGCGCATCTGTTCGCTGCGGAAATCCCAGCCGTCCATGCCCGGCATCATCAGGTCCAGCAGGATCACGGCCGGGTGGACGCCGCCGCGCAGGCGCGCGAGCGCCTCCCGCCCGTTCTTCGCCGCCTCGACAGCGAAGCCCTCCTCCTCGAGCAGCCCTGACAGGGCGGCGCGAACGTCGTTGTCGTCGTCGACGATCAGAATCGCTCCTGAGCTCATGGTCGGGTCTGTACAAGTTTTTCCCTGACCCTTACTTGCGCCATCGGGTATCGCCCTGGGCATACATGTCGCCTTTGCGCGCACGTCAAGGGTTGGCCTGCGGCGCCCGATGTACGAACCATGAGCCAGGCCGCGGTCGCACGCCGCGCTCCGTATCCAGTTAAAGGCAGCCACAAGCAGTGCCTGAAGTGCGGCAAGCTGCTGTCGCGCGCCGCGTTCGCGTGCCGCCGTTGCGGCAAGCGCCAGCGCATCCGCCCGCGGACGATGTTCCTGGTCCTGTCGGGCTGCCTGGTGGCCGGGATGTTTGCGGTCGCGAGCGCAAGCGCGTTCCTGACGACACCTCACGTCGCGGAGACGGCGCCGGCCTGGCCGAAGATGGCGGCGTCCCCGGTGTTGCCGAAGGCGTCGTCCGAGGTCACGGCCGCGGAGCTGTGGGCCGCGTACGCGCGCGACCCCGGCGACGCCGATCGCCAGTTTCGCGAGCGGTCTGTGATCGTGAACGGGATCGTGCGTTCGATCGAACGCGACTACGAGGGCAGCGTCGTCGCGCGGTTGTCGACGGGCGACGCGTTCCAGACCGTGAACGCGAAGCTCGCGACCCGCGACGATCCGACGACGATCGGCGTGATCAAGGGGCGCCCGGTCTCGTTCCTCTGTGTCGGGCGTGGCGTGCTCATGGGCGCGCCGCAGCTCGGCGGCTGCTTCGTCAAGTAGAGGCGCGCCGGGCGGCGTAGGCGGGCGACGCGGCAAGGAGGCGCTGGTGCGTCTCGGCGGCCGACATCTGGCCGGGCGCCGTCGCTTGCTCGAGGTAGCCGTAGGCGAGCAGCGATCCGCGGGCCGCCAGCTCGATGCGGAGATCAGCCGATGCACCCATGCCGATGACGCACGTGCGATCCGGTCGGCGCGCCAGCAGATCGAGCAGCGTCTGCCGGTCGCCGTCGCTGCGGACCGCGGTCGCGATCTTCGCGATCGCGCCCGGGACCGAGTGGCAACGATCGACGACCGCCAGCAACGCGTCGAGCGGCGGCGTGCGCGCGAAATCGTGGTGCGACACGATCAGCTGCGCGCCCGTGCGCGCCGCGACGACTGCCGCCAGCGCGTCGACGATCGTCGCGTCGTTCTCGACGTCGACCCACGACGCGTGTCCGCCCGCGATGGCGGCCGTGAAGGCGGACAGGCGCGCGGTGTCCGGGCCCGCGAAGCGGCCGCCCTGCGCGGCGCTGCGGATGGTGAGGATCACGGGCGTACCGCTCGCTTCCAGGCGCGCGCAATCGTGGGCACAGCCGTCGAGGCTCTGCTGCGCGAACAGGTCGACGCGCGCTTCGACCAGGTCGAACGTGCGCGTCGAATGATCCGATTCGGCCGTGTTGATGATCGCGGCCGGCCGGTCGGCGACGGCGACGAGCAGCGGGCCGCGGCGCAGATCGAGCATCGCGGAGTACTTTAGCCTGAAAGCTTTCCGCTCCGGGGGTATGCGTCGAACCGGGGTGCCCAAGGTATCCTGGCGGCATGCGCCCGCGACCGGCCTGGCTCGCATCCGCCTGCGTCAGCGCGCTGCTGGCCTGCAGCCAGCGGCCGCTGCCGTGGCACGACGTTCCCGTGCAGGACGCCGGGGTGGACCTGGGCGTGGATC
>Ga0247664_1000370_pt1 | contig 11305 bp, 17 predicted proteins | sample CNK05_metaG_FD_182715 | JGI IMG/M metagenome (GOLD analysis project Ga0247664, IMG submission 182715) | Soil microbial communities from Purdue University Martell Research Forest, Indiana, United States - CNK05 | ecosystem: Environmental > Terrestrial > Soil > Temperate forest > Bulk soil...
CTTTACCGTCCGGTCCGAAGTAGTCGGAGTACTGCCTTCTATACATATGATCCGCTGCAAACCTAACATATACGTCCTCACCGCTCCTGTATGCTTCTAGTAGGCTCTCGCAACATGCCAGCCAAGCTAGTACTCTTGCTTCAATCTGGCTGTAGTCGCCAGAGCATATGATCTTACCGGGAGGGGCTTTTATGAAACCCCGCATAGAATGGGCTAGGGCCTTTAAGGGCCTTGGGAAGAGCATGTCGGCGCTCTCTACCCATACCGGCATACCACTAGGGCCAATACCGCCGTGCCATGAGTTCCCGTTCAGGAACCTGAATGTAATATCCGCTAGCTTCTTGTCGCCTCGTATGAAATTATGCGGCTGCACACGCTTGGCAGACCAGCGACCAGTATGAGCACCGTAATAAACAAACAGGCCACGAGCGAACCCATCAGGGCTAGTATTAGCTTCCATTGCAGTAAGCTTCTTGACACTAGCTCTTGAAGCATCGAGTCGTATGTTAATAACATCGCGCAAGTCCTCAGGTAGATCAGCTTGGTTTATACGGCTCAAGGTCTTGGTGCGCAAGTTCGGTAGCTTTTCCATTTCCTCCCGCTTGTTTATGTACTCAAGTACACGATCACGTTGAGTAGGATTATAAGAAGTAATAGCGTTAAAGCGCCCAGTAGCATGTTGCGTGTAGTGGTCCGAGAAGTGAATTGCTTTGCCCACGCTGTCCGTGTCTATTGGGATGCCGTGTGTGTTGATACTAAAGTCAAGCTCCCACACCTTCTGCTCAAACTCGGGCAAGTCAGGTAGTATGGCGTCTATCTGCGCTTCGGCCCGAGCGTCCTGTATGCAGTACTGCTTACCGAGCGCCCACTGTTCCTGTAGCTCATGCGGCTCTGCCCATAGCTGCGTGATGATACCATTCTTCTTAGCCCCCTTGTACTTGCGCGGTATACAGAAGGTATTGATAAACTCCTTGCCTTCGGCAGCCATCTTCTGCTGTGGTATCTCTAGGTCGGACCCTGCGCCTTCCAGCGACCGGCGCAAGCCCCAATAGGCAGCGCGGGCGGCAGTGCAAGACCAGTACTTAGGCATAGGCCAGCCCCAGCGCTTGTGGCATACCCAAAACCAAATGTCTTGCTCGAAGCGGGCATTGTGAGCAACGAATATGGCGTTGTGGTCTATAGCTGCTTTAATGGTACTAGGGATAGGTGGCGAGTAGGCGTGCAGTATGGGATCGTGTTCAGTATGGTGCGGGTACTGAGTACGGGCATAGTTGCCATCACTAAAGAAGTCGTACAGGTGGTCTTCGTAGTCGTTGATAAACGCTAGCATTAAAGGGCTAGTCGTCCAGTGCTGGGCGTAGATAGTGGACCCCCGAGTACGGAGGTCCACAGTGCTACGTGTCTCAAAGTCAACGTGTACGCGCACTAGCCACCCGGCTGATTAACATGCGAGTTGAACTTGTTAGGCTGCTCGTCACTGGCAGGGTAGTAGGCTTCCGGCAGCTTGCTGTTACTCTTCTGTGTGGGCAGATAGTCGTATGCTTGAGTAGTATCATCTTCGCTGATTTTGTCCCCGTACAAACCGGCGATAGTGGCACTTACTACGTAGTGGTCACTGGCAACAATCTGTTCACGGGTAACGCCCTTCACTTCACCGTCCAGTACGTAGCTGGTCTGGTGGGCGATGATGAAGCCACCTACGACTTCTTTAATGTTAGTCTCAAACAGGGTCTTGCAGCCCGCATCTTCAAGCTGCTTGATCTGCTGGTGTTCTTCTGCTGTATATACCAAGTTACTTCTCCCTTACAAAACATAGTGCGGGCGTGCTACTAAGCCGCTTCGTTTAAGTACCCCGGCGTTGAAAGGAGTACCCCACTGTGTATTACAATACGTCCCTCATTCCGCCACCGCCGGTCTTGAGCGGGCCGAACTGGCTCTTAGGGTCGGGACGCGCACCGCCGCCGATACGCTCGCCATCCTCATACTTCTGTATGTTGTTCAGGCGCGACGATACAAAGTTCTTACCCATGTACTCGCTGCCAAAGAGTATGCCAGAGCAACGGCCAGTGCAGCCGGCATAAATGTCCAGCGGCATGATATCTTCCTCGTACGGCCCCAACAGCCCCGGAGCGCCAGTATATATCACCTGCCCGGTCTGCGGGTTCTTACTGGCAATGGCCTTCTGCTTGAAGTTCAGGTAGTACTTGCCGAACAGGTACTCCCGCTTCTGAGTATTGTGAGCGGGGCTATCGCCGTCGCGGAAGAACGGTTCCAAGGCGAAGAACGCCCCCGGCTTCACGCTGTCAGGCCAAGCCTCGGCCTTCACCGTATTGGCAAGCTGTATAAGCTCTTGCAACTCTGCAATGCGCTGCTTTTCCCACGCCATAGTAACGCGATACTCAGCTTCCTGAATACCATGCTCGTCCAGAATGGGCTGCTTGGTCTTGTCGTTCGTCTTGAGCAACGGGCGATCATGGTTGCAGTGTACTAGGAGTCCAATAGGGGTAATGAACTCACGGAATACCGGCTTACCATTGTTGTTGGGATACGCCATTATAAAATGTCCTTTAGTTCGCTTGTATCGCTTGTATCGACAACCGGGGGTGCCTTTAATGCAGAAAACTCAGACCCTCGCTTATGAGCTTTCCGTCCGTCGATAGCCTTCTCCAAGGTTAGCGACTGATTTGTAGGTTCCAGTACATCAGGCGTTACTATCCTGTCGAATGCTGCTGCCCATGCATTCCTGCCTTGAGGCTTGTAGAGGCCCTTAACAATCCTTTCAACGCCAGCAATGCCGATAGGCTCCCTGTCGAATAGAGCGTCCCTAGGTACGCCTTCTTCCTCAAGTGCCTTGAACACTTGCTCTCTTGCGGCTTCGTCACGGTAGTTACGATCCTTCCTAGCCTTGACTACCTTGTAGCCCGGTATAGTCTTGTCCTGATGGAGTATGCGCCTTAAAGCTTCTCCCCTCAGGCTGTCACGGTAGCCTTGTAAAATCTCGCTCTGTTCAAGAGCATCACCTAGCGTTTGGTCCGACATGCTATTAAGCTCGCCGGGGAACCAAGCCAGCTTCAAGTTCTCTACCGACCAGTACAGGAATGTCTCGCAAGAGCCTCTATGCGGGCAGTATGTAGTCTTACAGTGTTTACCAGCGATAATATCATCGCGGCTCATTGCTACAGCTACTTCATTGCGAAACCAATCCAACTGGTCTTGGTTAATGTCCATTGATCGGAACATGCCGTCAGCGTGAACATAGTTGGGTTGCGAAACTGAAATGCGATAGTGCTTGCGCTCTCCGTGTAACGCGATAGCCCCACATAGGTACAATAACAACTGCGGGTTGAGATAAATATCAACTGGTACATACCCGTTCTTATGGTCGATAATGTGTATTAAAGTATCTGTGACTAAGCATACGTCCGTTGTGCCGAACTCACCAGTCTCAGGTATGTCTAGCGTCTGCTCTCCATACACCTTGCACTTGGGTCCATACTGTGCTACTAGCTCGTTTACCTTTTCCAAGGTGAACATTGCGCTGTAAACCAAGTCAACATCAGGGTGATTAGGTACTACGCCCCATGTGAGAGCGTTCTCTAGCAACTCATGTGCGATATCACCTTTAAGGCTAGCATCTGTGGAGTTGTTAGGGTATGTCGCTACTATGGCAGGACTGCCATAGCAACTTAGCCAACGGTGTGCGGCGCTAGGTGGTCTATTCTTTGCGTGTGCGCTCATCGTCGGTCCCGCAATAAAAAGGGCGATACAGGGATTGGGCTGTATCGCCCTTAAAGGTTAGTTCAGTACTAACTCAGGCTCGTCGTCAGGTTTATCATCATCATCCTGATCTGGCACTTCCCTATTCGATACTACTAATCCAGTGAGGTGAATATCGTAGTATTCAAATAGTGGTTGTTCCATGTGAGCCTCCTGTTATGGAAGGACGGGGATTTTTACTCCACATCCGGCGTACGGTCCTGTCATCGGTGCTGGTGACAGGGGGGCGACATTGGCTGGTGCTACCACAGCCGGGACCGGCAAGCCGGGGGTGCTGGGCGGGTCAGGCGCAGCATTCGGAGTTACGACAGGATCATCACTCATAGTACTTCTCCTTTCGGTCCCCTTTGTACATCCCTTGCTTTAAGGGAACTCGCGGGTTACTGGTACTTCATCAACGTCCAGTATCCCGTCATCGTCGTCATCATCGTCCAGACTGTCAGGCGTACCGTCACCATCAGTATCCGGGTCTTCCGGAGGCGGCGGGGTAGTCTCCGGGTGGTAGTACGTATCATCCTCATTGGCTGGGGACGGTACTGCCGTACCCGGATCACCGCCATGCCATACAGGAGCGGCTTCCACCAGTACTGCATCTTCTGGCGGATACGGGGGAGCGCCTTCTTCCGGCACTTCCGTAGTGGGCGGATTTGGACTATCATTCCGTGGCTCGGCTACAGGTATTTCCTGTTGCTCCGCTTCTTTACGCTTAGTCATATTAAAGCACTCCCTCGTTTACGCCATCAGATGATGGACGTTACTGCCGCAGCGGCGGGTGCTGCGTGTTGGGCGATAACCCCCTGAAACGCCTGATACAAGGCGGGGAGTTGGTCAGGGCGAGCCTCGGGGAGCCTAGCGATACCCATGCTCGCCAGTACTGCCGAGAGAGCTGCTTTAAGGGGAGTATTGTCGAGGTGCGGTTCGATCAGGCCCATCACCTGAGCTTCCGTAACCTGTCCCGAACCGTTCGTCGGTCCAGCAACGGGCGCGAAGGGGTCGTGAGCGGGCTGCTGTGCCTGTACGGCGGGCTGTACCGGCTGTGTAGCGGGCTGCTGTGCGGCAGGAGCCTGTGCGCCTTGTAGTGTGCCGAGCGCTGTGCGAATACCAACCAGTTCAGCAAAAATCTGTTCAAGAATACCAGACATTATTCACTTCCTTTATCTATGTTAGGGGGGAAATACAGATTAGCGCCCCCAATCGCTAAGTCAAATTGTTTTTGGCAAAGTAACCGCTTTTGTTAAGAACCAAATCCTAGCAGGTCCACCACGGCCTTTATAGAGCAACTTGTTATTATCCTCCATCCAATCAACCAGCTCCTGCTCCTTTAATACAGCTAATCTCCGGTCAATAGTGTATTTCTGGATATTTAGAGCTTCTGCTAGCGCTGGTGCAGTCATACCGCCAACTCTGTCCAGTTCTGCTACTATCTTAACATCAATGTTAGGATCGGCAGTCTTTACGTGATTACGCCTATAGTATACTTCTGTATCGGGGGGAGCTAGATAGAAACGTCCTTCATGGAACTTCACTATCTTGCTTCTAACCGGCCCAATACGCGATGAAATGTATATTTCTGTAGCGCCGTCAACACCGTCAGGTATGCGATCACCATTAAAGACTATAACATTCTGTGCGGAACCCGCTATGGAGGCAGTACCACTTACAGAGAGTAGGGGATCGTTGCCTTCCGATACTTTCTTGCCGCTCTCTTTATTGTTGTGGTGAAGCCCCCATACTGCTGTTCGGCCCTTTACAGCCAAGTTCAGCATGTCTAGTCCTTCATGGTACTGCTGAGTATTTATATTGCGGCTGCGAACAGTCTCGTCATTAAGTAGTCTTATAGGGTCTACGCAAGTAATCTTTACATTGGGGAACACTTCTGTAGTGAGTTTAACTATGAAGTCTAGCCCACGCCTTCCGGTTGGCACCCTCTCAAAGAACTCGCCAGCTTCGCCTTGCTTCCTAGCGTACCAATGAAATCTCCGGTCTAGAGCTTCTGCTACGGCAAGGGGTATATCTTGCTCCGGTACTCCCATATCCCTTAAAGTAAGTCTAAGTACTCTCTGCATATCGCGGAGAATGTCGTTTTCCATATCCTCATACGCGATGTACAGGACTTCAACTTTGGGGCATTGTATGTCTAGGAACTTGCCGCCGACCATACAGGCGGCTAGCATCTGTTTGGTTAATGTACTCTTGCCCATCTTGGTAGGGGCTGAGAGCATAGTGAAACCGTCTTCGATTACGAAACCGGGTACTAGCCACTTAGTATCTTGAAGGTTTAGTAGGTCAACATCTCGGTATCGTTGAGGCATTGCAAACGAAGCTAGGCCCATTAAAGCATCCGGCATAGTTACCGGCTCGCTAGGTGCATGTAGCGCGCTTGGTCCCAAGTCGCTTTTAAGAGGCGGCATTATCAGCTTGTCACTGAACGGCGTAACCGGCATGTTCAGGCAGATCGCCAGTAGCTCGGCGGCTTGGCGCTTGTTGCCCCCGGTAAGCAACTCGGATATCAGCGTTACAGCTTGGCGGCGTCCTTCTGTCTCGTCGCCCATGTCGGCAACGCCATAGTCTTTAATACCCCAAGGCCCTATGCGTATGCGCTCTGTAAGCTCACGCCCTAGCTTGTCCTGTGTGATGTGGTACTCGTCGCCTGTAGGCGTTACCAAGTCCCCTAGTAGGTTGCTGGCATACTCATGGTAGCGCAGCTTGGCAGCATTGTTTAGCGCCCTATAGGGCTGCTCGTCATGCGGGTACTCGCGCAGATGCCTGAGAACGTCCACAGGCCCGCCTGAGGCTTTGACAGGCCCGCTTGGCACCAGATGCCCATATAGCCCTATGAAGCGCTCTATGGACGCTCTGGATAGCGTGTCGAGCGGATCGTAGTCTTGCAGAATGCGGGATAGGCGATGGGGCCGCTCTAGTGTGTTCTCACCCTTGCGCGCTAGCGTGCCGGGTATGCGCACAATGCGGGATGCGTTAAAGACAGTCTTATCTATCTTGATGTGCGGGGTAGAGTACCGGGCGTCCATGCAGTGCAGGAAGGTGCGGATCAAGTTAGTACTGTCAGGCTCATTAGGCAGCGCTTCCAGTAGGTACTTACCATGCCCGCCGTTACCGCTGTCGATCAGGCACGGCACAGGAAAACCATGAAACTGTGTCAAGTCCCATGTAACAGCCTTCATGTGCTCTAAAGTAGCTGCATGTTCTTCGTCCGTTGAGCTAATACCACTGAACCGTTCAGGGTCGAAGTCCAGTAGTAGCCCACGGCGCTCTAGTATCTCAACGTCTTTGGTGAATTGCCCAGCACTGGCAGCCATCATGCGGTTGCTACAGCGGGCAAACAGGTCGGGGTGTACGGGGTTGATGGTAGCGTAGATGCCCGCTAGGCCCTCGTTGTCTGAGTGGCACACAGCGTTGGATACCATGTCAACGTCATTAAAGTAGCCAACTTGGCAGCGGCCACGGTACTGCTCGATGGTGCGGACTTCAACCACGGAGCCGGGGCGACTGAGCGCCCATCGCATTGATCTTTGGACTGTCAGATAGTCCGGTGGGGCGGGCATGGGCGCGCTTTCAGGGAGAGGGGTTTTGCCCCCTTTCGGGGAATGGCACTGTCGGACTGCATTCACAGCCTGTCAAGTGCATTTGTGAACTTATTTATGAACAGTATTAAAGCACGCTAGCGCCGGGTACTAGGCCCAAACGCAAACACCCCCCGGAGAGCGGTGAGGCAATCCGGGGGGTGGGTTGTGGCCCGCAGGCGAAGCCTTTGGGGGGATTACACGCTGGTAGGGCCACGAACCTCCCTCACCTTACGATCCAGTGCGCTCACGAACACTGTCTCTCCGATGGCGTTGACATCCAAGTAGAGTGGGCCGGGGCGGCTGTCAACAGGGAAAATGAAAAAAGTGCTAGGGCCGCGCCTCTGTCGTAAACAGGGGGTTATAGGCCGGGGACACGCCCCTAGCAGTAAAGAGGCTTTAAGGGCCTCCGTTCCCGGCAGTAGCAAGCTCCCATGCCCCACTACTGCCGGTGTTTACCTTAAAGGATGCCGTCTGCATCCTTGAGGGACTTCGGCGTATCAAGGCCCAGCATGATCTTGGCCGGGTTGATGTACCGCGTTTCAAGGTACTTCTCAAGAGCGGCAGCATCGGCACCAGCAGCGACCTTGGCAGCGATCTTGCTACGCAGGTATGCAAGGCCGTCCTGTCCAACTTCCTTCTGTGCAGTCGGATACTTGTAAGACGGGTTAGTAGCACGGCCCTTCTCGTACACTTCCGCGACAACCGAGCGAGTGATCTGAGTAACCAGCGGGTCACGCAGAGCCTTCTTGGTAGTCTCGCCAGAACCACGGCGACCAAGCTCACCCGAGTAAAGTGCTTTAATGGCACCGTCCACAATACCGGCGTAGTCGGTAACAGCGCGCTCGCCTTCGGGCTTCGGCACAATCGTCTGCAACGGGTCATTCTGGATCGCAGCGGCGTAGGCGTTGAATGGGGCGTTGGTCTTGTTGGTCTTGTTAACAGCCGTCGAAAGGCGGTTGATGATGTAGGACTTGGTAGCCGAACGCAACAGGCGCATACGGACCGGCTGTGGGATGTTCGCCATGTCAAGCTCAATCGGCTTGTCATAGTCGTCCACCTCGAACTCAAGCCATGTGTCAGGCTTGGTTGCGGGGGCCAGCGGATCGGTGGCGGTCGGGGCGGTAGCTTCGAGAGTATTTGCTTCGAGTGTCATGTTTCATTCCTTGTTACAGTGTGTCTGTGCGCTTGGTACTAGATGCTCTTATGGGGGCTGTCAACTATAAAAGATCAAGCTCCCAATCATTATTTAACAGGTGGGCAGATTTGTTTCCCACAAGCACATAGTAGGTTCCCGGCGCTATGTGTGGGTTTCCATAGTCGGGTGTCTCAACTTCCTTAAAGCACACCACACCGCGTTCGATACGGTTGCGGATATGCTCACCTCCCATAATCCTGTAAACCTGTTGGCCCAGCCACGGATGGGGGTTATTTCTGGCCGCTGCTATCTTGGCGCGGCCTAGTACCCTGCACGCTTGTATATAATACTGGTTAGCTTCATGCAGACGCCTTAAAGCAAGTTCAACAGCTTCTATGGCGGTCTGTACAGCAGGGTCATTGGAGGGTTCCATCGTGCCTCCTAGTACCGTCCACAAGCTCCAGTATACTGTGCAGAGCCAGCCAGCCCGCACACAAGTCACAGGCAAGCGCGTAGTCGCCTTGCGGTATCTCAGGCTCCATGAAAATGGTATTAAGGGTCTCGAAAACGGCAGCGATCTGAGCCGCGCCTTCCTCCACAGCCCGCTCGGTACATTCCTCGCAGCCTTGTAGGTGCGTGAAAAAGTCGAGCGTGCCTTGGATGAAGTCCTCGTCGGTCGGATCATACAGCATGTGCGGCATAGGTGGTCCCCTAAATTGGGTTATGAGCCTGTATCAGAGAGAGCCGTGCCGTTCAAGCGTATGTTCGCGGGCGTAAACGATTGACGCCTCCATCATCGCCAGACAGACAATCAGCCCCTTGCCCCGATGCTCAGGCGGCAAGCCGTCCACTACTCGGATAAGTGCTTCAAAGGCTACCGTCCTAGCATGGTTGGCTACCTCCGCGATCAGGTTAGCTTCTGAGCGTGGAACCCCTTCGCCTACCATCATGTCTACAATATGTTCGATCACGTTTCAATACTCCCCACTGGCGTACACGCCGTGTTGGCGTACACGCTCGCAATAATATGAGCCGTCCGTGCGTACACCGTGACACACTACCATGACGCCCACAATGTTAGCGTTCTGGCTATGGTTCCAAATGACGTTAGCCATCCCTATGGCTTCGCCCTTGGCTACAAGGTCGGCGCGATGGGGCATACTACGCCCCCTAGACTTTACAAACAAAGTATACATGCTTTAATCCAATCGTGAGACTTCAAACCCCAAGTCGGGGTCGAAAATAGCGGTGTATCCGTACTCGTATACCACAATAAGCTGGTTACGGAACGGAGCGGCCCACAGCGGCACTAGCGGCGGGTCGCCATCGTAGTACAGCTTGAGAGTGCTAGGGCGGCGGAACTCAGCGTCACCGCCCAACTGGAAACCCGCTTGCGGGTGCCATATGTCGCAGTAATTATCGTTCACTTGCTCGGGAGCCGTGCGTTCGTCTTCCGGATCAAAGAACCCAGCAATGAACCCCAAGTGATCGCGGTTGGCTTGCGGGTGCATCTGTAGCCAAGTAATCATGCTTTAATACTCCTATTTGATGCCCGAGAACATGGTCCTAAGCCAGTCCGCGCCTTGTGTCGGGATGCCCGTTACCAGGAACTTCCTCCATTGAGGCTCCGTCAGTATATAGCCGGGGATAGCATCGCGTCCTGTAAGAGCGGCATACACGTAGCGGTGATGCCCGTCAACAAGTAAATGCGTAGTACCGCCGTTCATAGCACAATAAATCACAGGAGTATTAAAGCACTCTTCTGTGAGCCGTTCCAGCCTGTGCGCCTCGATACCCCTGTCTTGCAGGAACATGCGGGCACCCAAGGCCATTACGGGCGTGAGGCATATCTCTTGCTTGGTCTTGACGCACCATGCGGGCATACGGTCGATGGCGAAGGTGAGTTCCTTCGCAGTATCAGGGCAAGCCCATGTGAACACATTCTCACCCATGCATTCTGTAAAGTGAGGCACTTTAAAGCACTCCTAGAAGATCAGATAGCCCAAGAAGGCCAGTATGAGAAGGAGCATGGCGCAGCCGCCGTCAAAGACGACTGCCACCACGATCAGGAGAATAATGAACCCGACAGAGAGGAACATTACTCGGGGGCCGTCCTAAGGGCGCTTTCAGCCTTAGGATAGGCGGGCGTCCATGAAATGTGCTCCATGATAACCCGCGTGTGGTAAATCTGAACGGAGCTACCAGCGTTTACAAGGCTGTCACGCAGCTTGCGCGCTTCGGCCTCGTTGTCAAAGTCACCCTTGAGCAAGGTGTAGGAGCCGCGCTCCATCGGATCAGGAACGCAGACGAGCCAGCGGTTAGGCACAGTCGGCAGACGGGTAGCATGGTTAGTTGCCATTGGGAGCTTCCTTTTACCGGGACCATCCCGGCTTGCTGTCCCGATACTAGCAGTTCCTACAGCCCCGTCAACAACTAATTTCAAAAAAGTTGGTATGCTTTAAGGCTAGTAGTTCAGTCATGCCCGCTTGGTTCCAAGTGCTTTTGAGAGCGCCCGCTTGGTTCCGGATGCCTCTATACATGCGCGCTTGGTTCCAAGTGCTTTTATAGCATAGGGCAGGGGCGCAGTCGAGATCGGCAATAGGGGCCGGGGCGGGGCTACTGGAACAAAACGAGAAACCCTTAGGGGTTAGTACTATCGGGATTTACCCCTAGGGGTCGAAACTGGCACGGGACTTGCATGATGGTATTTCTGCAACAGTACTGTGCCACATCGGCAACAGTGCTACTGGGGTGCTTCAAAGCACTTGGCAGGGAGCGGGGCGCTAGGGCGTTCAGGGAACGGAGCGGG
>Ga0247664_1000371_pt1 | contig 11267 bp, 7 predicted proteins | sample CNK05_metaG_FD_182715 | JGI IMG/M metagenome (GOLD analysis project Ga0247664, IMG submission 182715) | Soil microbial communities from Purdue University Martell Research Forest, Indiana, United States - CNK05 | ecosystem: Environmental > Terrestrial > Soil > Temperate forest > Bulk soil | place...
GGTGTGGTGCGCCGCCAGCGGGTTAACTTTTTTGGGGGGGTTGGACCATCGCCCGACCTCCAGGATATCAAAAGCACTGCGCGCGGGGATTTGCGCGGCGGCAGACAGACTTAACATGGCCAACGCCACTGGCACTCCAGCCAGCAGTGCGCGCCTTCTAAACGACCATAACATGGTCGTCATAGTGTTCTTTGCTTCCGAATTCGAAAACGAAAATAACCCTTAAGCCAGCATGCACAGGGGATTGAACAGGCGATATCGGAGGTAACGGAGTCTCGTCAAACTGCGCTTCCTCCGGTTCAAAAACGCTCGGTTGTCCGCAGTCTGATGTCTAATCCATTTGCACCATCGGCCCGGCTTGCGTTATGGTGAGACGCCTCATCCGGTCCGAAACACCTCCGGGATGCTTTTGCTCGTGCGACGAATTATTCTGTTCTGTTTGTTGGTGGGGGTTGCGGTTGCGCCAGCGGCCAACCTCACCTGGCCGCCGTCGGTGGTGAGGATGTTCGATGATGACTATGAATGAATTGCCTCGTGAACCGATAAGCCTGGTCAAAGCACGGTGGTCGAGAGTGGCGGTCGCGCTCGCATTTTTCGCGGTGGGTTGTGGCAGCATCTCACCAACCATGAAAACGGATTTCGAGAAGGACACCAGCTACACCCATTACACGCTGAACTACGACACACCGGTGGACGGTTCGCTTCAGGCGAGATTGGTCGCGCTGGATGCCCGCCTGCGCACTGGATTGGGCATGAAGACTGAGCAGACTGCCGTCGGTGTGCTGGACTTACGCAAGCTGCGTCTGGCCATGGTTCGTCCTGACCGGATCGATTACGCGGCGAGCGTGCCCAAAATCGGCATCCTGCTCGCCTATTTTCAACTGCACCTGGAAGCGGCGACAAACCTCGATTCCCAAACGCGCCAGGAGTTGGGGCTGATGATCAAGGCGTCGGATAATGAGATGGCGGCGAAGTATTCACGCGAGCTGGGGTTGAAGCAAATTCAGCAAGTGCTGGCCCGCTACGACTTTTACGACGCGCAGCGCGGTGGCGGCCTGTGGGTGGGCAAACATTATGGCCGAAGCGACGAGCGTTACGCCGACCCTGTGGGGAACCACTCGCACGCCGCGACCGTGCGGCAATTGCTGCGCTATTACCTGCTGCTGGAACAAGGCCGGCTGGTTTCACCAGCGGCATCCAAAACGATGCGCGAGATTTTCGCATCGCCGGACATTCCGCATTTGAATGATAAGTTCGTCAAAGGTCTGGCTGGCCGCGATGTGCAGGTGCTGCGCAAAGCCGGCTGGTGGGAGGACTGGTTTCATGACACGGCCATCGTCACGGGCGCAAGACGCCATTATATCCTCGTGGCCATGACGCACCATCCCAATGGCGATGCCTATTTGGAAGCCTTGGGACGTGCCGTGGACGATGTGATGATCGAAGCGAGCGCACCATGAACCTGACGCGATCGTTCGAAGACTCAAGGAACGGAGATGACGCGCAGGTTGGCGGGCGGGAGTGGGGCGTGTGGGGCGTTGTCTGGCACCGTGATCACTGCCGGTGCGAGACTCCTGCCGTCCTGCTGGCTTCTGGAGCCGCTCTGCACTGCCTGACTCGATTCCTACTCGCGCTCGCGCTGGTGGCCTGTGGCTGCTCTCGCGCGCAGGCCAGCAGCCACACCAATATCCAGGCCCTGTTCCTCATTCTCATGGAGAACGTCAGTTGGCCCGACATTGTGAACGGCCCCAACGCGCCGTTCATCAAGAACGTCCTGCTCCCGCAATCCTCCTACGCCAGCAACATGTTCATCGTGCCAGGAACCTTCGGCAGCCTGCCGCAGTATCTCTGGCTCGAATCGGGCACGAATTGGGGCGTCGCGACCGACAGCAGCGATCCGGCCTCCCACCACTTCAACACCACGAACCATCTTGTCATCCAACTTCAAAACGCGGGCATCTCATGGAAGGCTTACCAGGAGAACATCAGCGGCACGACCTGTCCGACGGCCAGCAGCGGGCTTTATGCGGCCTACCACAACCCATTCGTCTATTTTGACGACATCTATCTCAACGCCACGAATTGCACCAACCACATCCGGCCCTACACGGAACTGGCTCGCGATCTGACCAACAACACCATAGCCCGCTACAACTTCATCACGCCCAATCTGTGCAATTGCATGCACGGCGGCACCGGCTGCCCCGCCAACCGCATCCTGACCGGCGATACCTGGCTCGCCAACGAGATCCCCGGGATCATGAGCTCGCAGGCCTACAGTAACAACGGCGCGATCATCATCACCTGGGACGAAGGCACCGGCAACGTCGCCGGTCCATTCGGCACCATCGTGCTGTCGCCCTTGGCCAAGGGAGGCGGGTACCGCATGAGCAACCGGCTCGATCACACCGCCACCTTTCGCACCCTTCAAGAGATCTTCCATGTGCCCTTGCTCTACGCGGCGAAGACCGGGACGAACCTCAGCGATTTATTCAAGCCTACGATTCAGTTGTCCGCGCCCGCATTCACCAGCAACAATTGGATGCAGTTCACGGCGAAAGGAATTGTGCCGGGCAAAACCAACTTTTTTCAATTCACCACCAACCTGGCCAATCTCGTCACCTGGCAAAGTCTCCTGACCAACGTGCTGGCGACCAACTTGTTCACCTTCGTGGACACCAACGCCAGCAACGCGCCGCGCCGGTTCTATCGCGTGCTCGAAACTCACTGATTGGCTCCACGTCATAAGCGGCGGCCAAGGCGCTGCTGGCGCTGGCCAGGAGCAGCCCGGCCGCGAAGAGCCGGGCTACCAAGGTTCGGGAATGGTCCAGGTTCTCAGAGCAGCGCATTCGGTTGGAGCATTGGAGTGAGGGGATGCACCTTTTTACAACTGTGTCAGGCGATAGAAGCGCCGCTGGAAAGCAAGCGGGCCTTGACGGACACACAATTTGCCATCAAGACCCGCTCCCTGCTTACGCGAGCAGGAGATTTTCTTTGTGCTTCGCTGGCTATGGCCCTTCCGGTGTGCCCAACAAGAGTACGCCATAGACGGTCGCTCCGTCGGTGACCGTGGCGACAAAGGCGACCTGGCCGCGGTCGTTTAGGGCCATATAGCTGAATGGGACGCCGGTGACGGGTACTCCTGGAAAGACCAACGCGCCGACCTGTTCTAAGCTGACGATGGTGCCATGACCCGGAATGACGGTGCCGATGCCCGCCAGACGACGCAGCGTCTTGGTCCCACTGGAGTAATAGTAGGCTGCTTCGTCAAGGCTGCCGTCGGAGAGCGTCGCGCTGGCCTCAAACGCAACGTCACCCGCGTTGTTCAAGGCCATGTCGCCGAAATAGCTGGCGCCAGTGATGTAACTGAAGGTCCCGCCGCCCGGTGCCGGATCACCGGTCCTGGCGATGAGCCTGGTCTGTCCGCCACTACGCAGCCACACCCCGCGGCCTTCGGCGTAACGCCCTCCGAAGGCGATGTCCCCGGGGTTATTGATTGCCAGGCTGACCGTCCGGAATATTCCGGCTGGCCGCGGAACCAACTCGATTTTCCCCGTCGTAGCTCGGCGCACATAGAGCTTGTTGTAGTGCACATCCGGCTCCAGGGTCGTGTTGCCCTCGAAGGCGACGTCACCAGCGTCGTTGATCACGGCACTCATCGGGGCGGTATCGGAGGACAATACGAAGGTCCCGCCGTCGGGCGACGAATCACCGGTGCGGGCGATGGTGGAGATGCTGCCGGATCGGCTCTGGATGAAGAAGCCTTCACCAAGGCCAACCGGAGTATCAGTGACGTAGCCGATAAAGGCGACATCACCCCTGTTATTAAGGCTGGTATTGAAGTCCACGCCGACAAAGACGCCGCCGTTCGGGTCGGGCGTCACGTTCGGAACCACCGCCGCGCTGAGCATTCGAGTGGAGTGGGACCAACGATAAAGACCGCCATGAACGGGCGGGCCAAAGTCCAAGGGATCAAGCATGAAGCCGAAAGCGGCGTCGCCGGAGTCGTTCAGGCCGATATTGCCCAGCTCGTAGAGCGAGAAGCTGCCGCCACCCGGAGCGCTCTGGCCGAAACGCGCCATGGGTTGAATCGTTCCGCCATCGGCCAGAAAGGCGCCTTCCTCACCAGGCATATCCGGTTCAGCGGTGAAGACCAGTTGGCCTTTGTTGTTAAGCGCGGTCGGCTCGAAGTCGTTCACGAACGCTCCACCGCCAGGGGCCGCGCCCCCAACGTGAGTGACGACTTGGAACTGATAGGGCCGCTCGTCGCCGCTTGCTCGGGGTCCGGCCGTCCCGACCGCGATGGCTGCCACCAGCCCGAGCCAGAGCGGTGGGAACAGTCGGCCGATGCTGCTGGGCTCGTGGATGGTGTTTGGATTCTGTGGGACAGCGTTATGTGCGTGGCTTTTCATGATTTCCTTTGTGCGCAACTTGTCTTTATTCGCGTGGGTTCATTGGTGAAGCTTTCCTTTTCGTGCGTGAGAGGGATTTGCCCACCGTTAACCAATGCGAGATTTCAGGAAGGAAGGCGCAACTGGAATTGCGATTTATGATTTGCGATCATTTGCGATTTGCGATTTGAAAAAGGACGAGCGGGCGTCGCGAAAATCGCAAACGGTAATTCAGCGGCCTTTTAGTTACTGAAAAAGCCACGCCCGAGCATGGGCCCAGTCGTTGTCGGCGGTGCGCGCGGACAGGCCGAGAGCCTCGGCGGCTTCGGCGAGGGTCATGCCGACGAAGTGGCGCAGCTTGAGGTAGGGTTCTGACCATCCTGCGACCAAAGGGGGGAAGTACTACGGTCTTGTGAGATGGTAAAATGCATCGCTCGCCGGCGTAACGCGGAAATGGTTAGTCCCAGCCAGGACAAGGAGGTTCGTTTCCGGCATCCAAGTTTCCGTAAGGGCCAGGCGATCGGTTCGTTCCAAAAGAAAGCCCCCGGGCGTTACGGGCCAACTTATATCGACCGGTTCGTGGTGCGACTGATAACCAGGACGGGCAACGGAGCGAGGACGGGCAACGGAGCGCCAACGCCGGTCAAGGACAGGTTGAATCCTACGTCCGAACTCGTCGTGGAAGACTGATGAATCTCCACGGCAAGCACGTTGGTTCCGTCCAACAGGAGCGATGGATTAATGTTCGTCGAATAGCAGGTCGATTCATCCGCACCGGCCACGGCGTTCAGCGCCGCCGTCAGATCCACACATTGCTAAACCGGACGAGGTCGCCGTGATCCTGTAGAAAAATTGGCCCTGGCTCAGACGACTCTGCCTGTCCGCCGGGAGTGGGGCCCGGGATCGCGACATTGCTGTGCACGAGGGTTCCATTCCAGGTTACCGATACGCGTGCTGATTCGAGTTTGGTCGCGCCGTTCCACCGGGCAGCGCGGAAAAGAATGTCGTAGGTCTGCCATTCTCCTGCGGGGCGCGCGACATTTGTATCAGCATCGCGAAAATTGTAGATGGCGGCGCAGTCATTCAGCCCGGAGAGCGGCCAGTTGTAAGAGTCGAGTATTTGAATTTCATAGCGGTTCTGGAGATAGATGCCGCTATTGCCGCGCGCACCAGCTCCATGACGAAATAAGGACGGCCCGTCTCTGTCGCGCCGGCCTCCAGGACTTTGGCGATGTTTGGATGATCCATTAACGCCAGCGCCTGCCGCTCGGCTTCGAAACGGGCGATGACCTGCTTCGTGTCCATGCCCAGCTTAATGACCTTGAGGGCGACTCCGCGACGGACCGGTTCCTCCTGCTCGGCCATATAGACAACTCCGCAGCCGCCTTCACCGATTTGCTGAAGCAGCTTGTAGCAGCCAATCCGATCGCCGGCCTCTTCCTCCTGGGCCGCAACGTTCTGCGCGGCGGTTGCAGAAGCTGAAGTGTCTGTCGGCCGCTGGGCTCCAGGTGCGGGATCTTGAAGAACGCCCCCTGCATCCTCGCTGGCGCCAAGGAGTTCCTCGAAGCGCTGCCGCAACGCTGCGTCGGCGGCGCACGTCTGGTCCAGATACGCGGCCCGCTCACCCGCGCGTAATCGGCGGGCGGCACTAAAGACAGCCACTTCGCGATCAAACGGGGCACTCATTGAAAAAGCATACTCTACCATTCAATGCGAAATACCACGTGAAAAGGTGCAAGGGCGCATTCGGTTACTGCCCCCTGATCGCGGCCTTTAGGCCCTTCGCGATGGGGATCGGAGGAAGCGTTGGGTAGTTCCTTCGTCCTGGAGTCGAGGGACGATGAAGCGGTCCCGCCTACACGCGGGACCGCGCCCCGAGCTGCCTTCTGCGGGGGCAGTGCCTGAATACGCCCAAGGCGCAAGGCGATGGTAGTAATCAGTATTCAGTAACCAAGCTGAGCGTGCGAAGGCTGATAGGGGCGAATACGACACGGCGGAAACAGAACTCAGACTCAGCGGCCTTCTAGTTCGCTAAAGAGCCAGGCCCGGGCATGGGCCCAGTAATTGTCGGCGGTGCGCGCGGAGATGCCGAGAACCTCGGCCGCTTCCTCGAGGGTCATGCCGACGAAATAACGCAGTTTCACCAATTCCGCTTCGAGTTTGTTCTGCACGGCAAGCTTGTCGAGTGCCTCATTTACAGCCAGCAATTGGTCATCGTCACTTGGGGAGGCAAGCTGCACCTGCTCAAACTCAACGCGCTGCTGCCCGCCCCCATGACGCAGCGCGCGTTTGCGGCGAGCGTTGTCAATCAGGATGCGGCGCATCGCCTCGGCTGCGGCGGCAAAGAAATGAGCGCGGTTTTGGAATTTCGGGTTTTCCTTTCCGACCAAACGCATCCAGGCCTCGTGAACCAGCGCCGTGGCCTGGAGCGTTTGGTTGGCCGCTTCGTTGGCCATCCTGTGCGCCGCCAGTTTGCGCAACTCCTCATACACCAGCGGGAGCAGTTTTTCGGCGGCGTTGGTGTCGCCCTGCTCGATGGCTGTCAGGATTTGGGTGACGTCGCTCACGCCTGAGCTTTTATCAGATTTCGCCAAGCGGCGCGAGACAATTAGCCTGCTGGTCAAGTCGAAGGATCGAAGACTGGATGAGTATTGCCTGCGGAAGATGGCCAGAGCATCTCGAAAGGCGCGCCCAGCTTCGGCCAGTTTCTGCTGACACCTCAAGGCTTCTCCCAAGGCGTCCAGCGCCCACGCAATCTCAATCTCATTGGCCCTTGATTATTAGTGGAGCGGCGAAGGGAAACTCGAACCCTCGTCTTTGTTCCGTCGGCAGAATTGGTCTCAATCTTTTGCAATCCAGTCACTTGAGAAGCATTTCAGGCCGAAGGTCGAAGTCCTGTATCGCTGGCATGGTGGGGAAGGTGGCGACACAACGGCACAACGGCACGGCGGCACGGCGGCAGTTGCACGAGGACCTGCAGTTTGGTATACTGGTGGCAAATTGGCACCGGGCCCAAGAGATCGATTTATGCCTACCATCGACGACGAGAGAATTCGGATCACGGCACGGGTCCCCGCGGAAATGCGAGACGCCTTGGAGCAGGCCGCCCAACTTCAAGGGGCGACGCTCAATCAGTTCGTGGTTCAATCCGCCTACCAGGAGGCGCAGCGGATTCTGGAGCGCGAGACCATTCTCCGCCTCTCCCAGCGCGACGCGCAGAAGGTCTTTTCGATGCTGGAGCATCCGCCGAAGGCCAACAAGCAATTGAAGGAAGCCGTCAAAGCTTATCGCGAACTCGTCGGTGTTTAGGGTCGAACTTCTCTCGCGAGCGCACGACCGCGATGGTTTCGATTGCGGGAGCGAACCGCTCAACACCTACCTCAGGCAAACTGCCCGCCAACACACCGAGCGCGGCCTTTCACGGACATTCGTCTTGGTCGACGAGGCCGCCGCGGAGCCCAAACCGATCGCCGGTTATTTCACGTTGAACATCTGCCAACTTCGAGCGGAGCAACTGCCGGCCGAAGTTGCGCGACGGCTGCCACGAGCAGTCGCGGGCGTGAAGTTGGGCCGGCTGGCCGTCTCGAAGACCCGCCAGCGACAGGGATTGGGCAGGTTGTTGCTGGTGGCGGCGATGAAGAAGTTCGTCGAAGTGTTCGATTCCGCCGGGGGCATCGGGTTGTTCGTCGATGCCAAAGACGCCGAAGCCAAGGCGTATTACGAGCGGTTCGGCTTTGTTTCCCTGCCGGACAATCCGCTGCTGCTCTTCCTGCCGTTGCGAACGATTCGGGAAGTTCTGGCCGGTAGCGGGTAGCGATCCGAGCCCGAGATAATCCTCTGAGCCACGCCATTCGTCGTCGCGTGAATCATAAAAATCATAAACAGGGCCTGAGACATTCTCCGTTATACGGCTCTCCGCAAGAATATGCCCGCTGTTGCTCGCCATGTTTGGATTCCAAACTGCAAGCGCCACGACTTGGAGCAATAGCGGCCCGCTCAATCTTCCGCGGGTGATTGTTGCCGGCGGTTCTAATGGTTCCCTTTCGCTGGACTGGCAGGGATGGTGACGGGTACGGTCGCAGAATTGTTGGAGTAATCCGACTCCATCAGAAGATGATCTGGGTTGATCGTCACACGCAGCCAGTAATTTCCTGGGGTTACATTTGTGATATCGAGCCATTGGCAGTCCAAAAATCTAGAATAGATATCGGACCAGCCAGCGCTGATACCTTGATAGCTGCAGGTATAAAAGCCAGGACCGGCCGTTGGATCCCGCGCCAGTAGCGGCGGTCGGCGTCCTGGAGTTCGAGGATTTGGCTTTGCATCCAGGCGTTGACTTCTTTTTCGACGCCTGGCCGCTGATGAGGAGATAATCCACCTGGATGTCTTCAAGGCTTTGGAAAAAGTTTGCGATCATGCGCAGCGTGGGGATCGGGGAGGCGCGAGCGCATCGCCCAGCTCCGCCGCAAGCGCTCACGAGGACTCAACTGTCGCCAGACAACAGCCTTGTACGGAGATTGCGCTTCCCGCAGGCTCAGCGGTTGCTCGTCTGAATTTGCGGAAGCGGGAGCCTTCATCGTCAGCTGTGGGCGGGAGTATCCGCGGCGCCAATATGGGTGGCCAGTGTTTTGTTTCGCCGGTGAACTCGCGGCAAACCACTCAGGCTGCCAGCGCGGTTGTGCGGAAGCGGCGCGGCCCGCGAACAAACGGATAACACCAATTGACGGGAATCTTGGACGAGCGCAGGCGTCATTTGGGCTTTGGATTTTCCGAGTCGGCAATCCGCTCGCGATAAAGTCGCCGTCCCACTGCGCGACTGGCTTCGATGATTTCCCGATACGGTGTGTCGGCGACGTCCACGAAGCCAATCTGGTAATTCTCCTCGTCATAGACGCGGCCGGTGGTCGGCTCGTCCTTCCATTGGAACCAGTGCGTGCCGACGAATTGCGGATGGCGCGCGGCACCCAGCACATAGTCCTGGTAAGTCTGCGCGCGCTCGGACTGGTTTGCCACCGGCACGAGTCCGGTGTGGAACATGCCTCGGTCCAGGGCGCCAAAGTGGAACTCGCCGACGATCAGCGGCTTGTCCGCACCGGGATATTTGAAGTCCGCAATGGTGCGCTTGTAGAGATTGTAACTGACGACATCGCAATACTTGCCTGCCGCGATGGCGGCGCGTTCGTTCACCCACGCAAAGCGGCAGCCGAGGTAAAGCTGGTTCGGTGCAGCGGCCTGGATGGCGTCGCGGACGGTGCGGAAGTAATGCTCGGCGGCCTTGGAGTAGAACTCCACGAGATCGGCGTGCGCCTTCTTCTTGTCGGGCGCTTCGCGGCTTTCCAACAACGCCTCCCAGGATTCGTGCTTGGTGCCCCACACCGTGTTGAGTTTCGCGATGTCGTCGTACTTGGCCTTAAGGTCGACGACGAGAGCTTTCTTTGCCGCCTGCTCCGCCGGCGACTTGAGCGCGGCCAATGCGAGTGAGGTGTCTTCGCCCCACGACATTTCGTTGTCGGAGAAGTAGCCGAGGCACCACGGGTCGCCTGCGGTCCGACCTTTTCGTCCCCCCATCGAGCGCCGCACGCCGGATTCGAAGCTCGGATCGAACACATCCGGGAACTTGCCCCAGTAGCCGTCGCTGCCCTCGATGTTCTTCGCGCCGCGCGAGCTGAGGGTGTCAGTGTAAGGCGTGCGCCGCATTAACCGGGTCGTTTCGTCGGACCAGTTGCCGATGGTGTTGAGGCCCCAACTGCGCAGGCGGCGATGAATGACCTCGTTGTATTCCTGTCGCCAGTCCGCACCATACTTGCGCCAGAGGTTCGCGCCCGAGAAAGAGAACGTTTTCGGCGAACGGCCGGCATAATGGCCCTTGAGCGCGTAGCCGCCGGATAGAAATTCACGCAGCGCTACCTGGTCGCCGGGAAAATTCTCGAACCACTCCGCGCGCTCATCGATGGGCGTGGGATCGAGGGCCCGCACGCAATCGATGCCGTGCGACCAAAACAAATGCCCCTCGGGATCAATGAGCCACCACTTTCCGCGGTACTTCTCCGCGCGGAAGTAGCCGCTGGCCGCGAGCTGTGGACCGCCGTTCCAGCCGCCGTATTGATCCCACTCGGAAGGGCCGGGCTGGGCCGCGAGTTCCTTTGCCTCCTCGGCGCGGCGTTCCGCAAGTTCGGTCAGCGAATGAACTTTGCCCGGCCAGTCGCGGTGTTTGTACTGACCGAATGTGTCAATGAACGGGAAGAACGGTTCGGCATCGGCGACGCTCGCGGTCGGCGGGGTATAGGGTCCGGTGGCGCGGAGGTCCTGCAATTCAAACGTATGGCTCGCGCTCGGCTTGTTCACGAAGAGGAGTATCTGCGTGATATTCTTCGGGTCCACCGTGCCCGGTCCTCCGGGCGTGACCGGGTAACCGCGCATCCCGAAGAGTTTACCGCCCAGTTTCCCATCGCTGGTGCGTTTGAGCGCAACCTTGAGCACGCCGCTCTGGTCCGGCCCGAGAGCGAGGGAATCCGTCACACAGTTCTTCGTCCCGTCGGCGCCGGGATTGTCCACGCGGCAACTCACGCGCACGTCGTTCGTGCCCGCATTCCGCAGCCGCACGGTCACGTGCACGTACCCCGACAAATCCCAATGCCCCGGCGCGTGCAACGTGATGCCGGGCCACAGCTGAAGTGTGCCCGTTACGACATGCAGCGCTCGTCCGGTGGCAATTCTGGATTCCTCAACAACCGCGTCCTGCGTGGTGATGTGCTTGGGATCAAATCGCCCATCGAAGAGCACGGAATCGGCCCTGGCTGAGCAATCGATGCCGGGGAAAGCAGAGGCAGTCAAAGCCACGAGCAGCCACAAGCCACTGGATCGGTAGTTTCTTGA
>Ga0247664_1000372_pt1 | contig 11262 bp, 7 predicted proteins | sample CNK05_metaG_FD_182715 | JGI IMG/M metagenome (GOLD analysis project Ga0247664, IMG submission 182715) | Soil microbial communities from Purdue University Martell Research Forest, Indiana, United States - CNK05 | ecosystem: Environmental > Terrestrial > Soil > Temperate forest > Bulk soil | place...
TCCGAATCGTGAACTCTGAACCCCGAACCTTGAACCCCGAACCCTGAACCTTGAACCCCGAACCCTGAACCCTGAACCGAGAACCCCGAACCGTGAACCCTGAACCCTGAACCCCACCTCAGGGCTGAACGGCTTTCGCAGACTTAGTTTCGCCATTGCCCAGGAACCGGTTGACGGCATTGAGGTAGGCCCGCGCACTGGCTTCGATCACATCGGTGCTCGCGCCCTTGCCTGTCACCAGTTTGCCCGCGCCAAAGTCCACCTTCACGCTCACCTCGCCCAACGCGTCTTTGCCTTCCGAAACTGCCCGGAGCTCGTAATCCATCAGTTTGCCCCGCGTGCGTGTGATCCGGTCCATGGCTTTGAGCGCGGCATCCACCGGGCCGTCGCCGATGCTGGCGTCCTGGTGGGCTTCGAATTTCTTGCCGACTTTTTTGAGGCGCACGGTGGCGGTGGGCACGGTCTGGTTGCCGCTGGTGACATGCAGGTACTCGAGGGACCAGGTTTCGGGCACTTCCGTGATGTGGCCTTCCACCAAGGCCGTGAGATCATCGTCGTAAACGAACTTCTTCTTGTCGCCCACTTCCTTGAACCGCGCGAAGATGGCGATGACGTCATTCTCGCTCATTTTGAACCCGAGATGTTTCAAGCGCGCTTTGAGCGCGGCGCGTCCGCTATGCTTGGTGAGCGGCAATTCGGTCTGATGCCAGCCGACCTCGCGTGGATCCATGATCTCGTAAGTCTCTCGCTTTTTGAGGATGCCGTCCTGATGGATCCCGCTGGAATGGGCGAAGGCGTTCTCGCCGACGATCGCCTTGCTGCGTTGCACCACCAACCCGCTCATCCGCGAGACGAGCCGCGAGGATTTGACAATCTCGCGGCTGTTCACCCCGCAAGTGAACCCGGAATAAAAGTCGCGCCGGGTCTTGAGCGCCATCACGATTTCCTCCAGGGAGGCATTGCCGGCGCGTTCTCCGATCCCGTTGACCGTGCATTCGACCTGGCGCGCGCCGCGATGAACTGCCGCCAGGGAATTGGCCACGGCCAAGCCAAGATCATTGTGACAATGCACGCTGATCATGGCGCGGCCCGATTGAAATTCCGGCACCGCGCCGTAAAGATTTCCGATCAACTCCCCGAATTGGTCGGGCACCGCCCAACCCACCGTGTCCGGAATATTGATGGTGGTGGCTCCCGCCTTGATCGCCGCGCGGCAGACCCGAATCAAAAAGTCCGGTTCGGTGCGTGAGCCGTCCTCGGGCGAGAATTCGACATCCTCCACATAAGTGCGGGCCCGTCTCACCCCGTCGACGGCCAGGCGGAGGATCTCATCCTGGGCTTTGCCGAGTTTAAACTCCCGATGGATCTTCGATGTAGCGAGGAAAACGTGGATGCGCGCGCGTTTTCCGGCAGGTTTCACGGCCGCACCCGCGGCGTCGATATCCTTGGCCACACATCGCGCGAGGCCGGTGATGATGGGGCCTTTGATCTCGCGGGCGATGGTCTGGACGGCTTGGAAGTCGCCTGTGCTGATGACGGGGAAGCCGGCCTCGATGATATCCACCTTCAGGCGCGCCAGTTGACGCGCGACTTCGAGTTTCTCCCGGAGGTTCATGCTGGCGCCCGGGCATTGCTCGCCGTCACGGAGCGTCGTGTCGAAGATGAGGATTCGATGGTTTTTCATGTGTTTTATCTCGGTTATGGCGGCGCGGCTTTAGTTTGAAAAAACAAAAACCCCACCGCCGGGCTCGGCAGTGGGGTTGATGGTTCTAAAATCGAGTCAACACCCGGCTGCCGCTCTGCTCAGCAGCAGAGCGTTGGTCAGCAGCAGTCCGGTGTTCACGTTCAAATTCACGGGGCGGCACCTTAGTCCAAGGCGCTGGACCAGGTCAATGTTAATTTCGGAAAATTCCAGGCGGCACTTAAGGGGCTGGACACGTCCGGCCTATTTTCCTTGAATGCCCCGGCTCCCTGGTCGTCCCTGTGCAGTCCACTTGATCACCTATGAATAAACGACATCTCTTCACGCGCCGCAGCTTTCTTAAGACTTCGATGGCGGCCTGGACCACTCTGACCATCGTCCCGCGCCATGTGTTGGGTGGGGCCGGTCACACGCCGCCCAGTGAGGTGTTGACGCGGGCGGTCATCGGCTGCGGCGGCATGGGGATGGGCCACGTCACGGGCATTAACACCGCCTGCAAATTGCTGGCCGTGTGTGACGTCGACCAAAAACATCTGGCGACCGCCCTGAAAGCCGGCGGGCCCGATGTCAAAGGCTACAAAGATTTCCGGGAGGTGCTGGCTCGGAAGGATATCGACATCGTGCATATTCCCACCCCGCCGCATTGGCATGCGCTGATCAGCATCGCGGCGGCCAAGGCCGGCAAGGATATCTGGTGCGAGAAGCCCATGACCCGCACGATCGGCGAAGGGGAAGCCGTTGTGGCCGCGATCAAAAAGTACCAGCGGATCTTCCGGTTAAATACGTGGTTCCGGTTTAAGGACGGTTTCTACGGGATGGGCACCACCACCAAGCCGATCAAAAAGACGGTCAGCCACGGCTTGCTCGGTTGGCCCCTCAAGGTCACCTTGAGTGCCACCACCGGCTTCGATTGGAAATTCAATTGGGTCGGCCGCACCGATCTCGTCCCGCAGCCGGTTCCGCCCGAGTTAGATTATGATTTCTGGCTGGGACCGGCGCCGTTCAAGCCGTATCACCCGCACCGCGTTCATGCCACGTTCCGCGGCTACTGGGATTACGATGGAGGCGGTCTCGGCGACATGGGCCAGCATTATCTCGATCCGGTGCAATACATCCTGGGCAAGGACGAAGAGAGCCCGATTGAGGTGGAAGCCGACGCCCCCAAGCAAGACCGCGATGCGGTGGGCATTTTCCGGGTAATCCGGCTTAAATATCAGGACGGCTGTGAAATCATTCTCGACGGCGAAAACCGCGACAAGGCCGCCGCGTTCATTCAGGGGCCCAAGGGAAAGATCATGCGCGGCTTCAAATCCGATATTCCGGATCTGGACAAACAACTGGCCAGCCTCCCGGATCCGGAGCCGCAATTGACGGACTTCGTAGAAGCCGTGAAGACGCGAAAGAAGTTTGCGTTAAACGAACTGAACGGCCATCGCTCCTGCACGTTGGTCAACCTGGCCAAGACGGCCATGCAAACTGGGCGCGTGCTGCGGCTTGACCCGAAGAAACAGCGGTTTATCGCGGACGCCGACGCCAACAGCTACCTCAACCAGCCGATGCGCAAGCCCTGGAAGATCTAGAAGGTCTGTCCGCGTTTGGCGGCCGACGGCCGCTCATGCCCGAGCTCGGATCGGGATGAACCGCGGATGACGCGGATGACGCGGATGGAAAAGGATCCTGGTGCTTGCGCAGAGTGCGTATCTGCGAGAGGACCCTGTTCCTCTTTTAGTCCACCTCCAACGCCCGTGTTCGCCATGGCCAACTTGCGCGTCCCGGACGAAGGAGGCAAAGTCGGACTTCCTCATCGAGACGATATTGTGGCAAAGTCTCATCCGTGAACGGGCAACAGCCAACGCCCGCAGTTCTGAAATCCCCGACGGCGGACAATGCCGCTCCAGCGGGCCACCCGCCTAACGTGCCCGACCATGAACTGCTGCGGCGCATCGGCAGCGGGAGTTACGGCGAGGTGTGGCTGGCGCGCAATGTCCTTGGACGCTTGCGCGCGGTGAAGATCATTTATCGCAGCCGCTTTCAAGACCCACGGCCTTTTGAACGCGAGTTCGAAGGCATCCAACGCTTCGAGCCCATCTCCCGTTCCCATCCCAGCCAGCTCGCCATCCTGCACGTGGGCAAGGACGCCGCCGCCGGCTGCTTCTACTATGTGATGGAACTGGCCGACTCAGTGATCAGTAATCAGTGTTCAGTAATCGGTAAGCCGTCTTCGGAAGTGACCGAAGCCTCAGGGATCGTGCCCCCACCAAAACCTGCCCCACTGACGACTGACCGCCTGACAACGGACCAACTGATTACTGATTACTCTCCCCACACTCTCCGTCACGATATCGAACAGCATGGCCGCCTCGCCATTCCGGACTGTGTGCAAATAGGTCTTTCGCTGGCGACTGCGTTGGCGCACTTGCATCAGCACGGGCTGGTGCACCGCGACATCAAACCGTCCAACGTGATCTTTGTGAACGGCGTGCCGAAGCTCGGTGACATCGGACTGGTCACCGAAGCGGGCGACACCCAATCCATCGTGGGTACGGAAGGCTACATCCCACCGGAAGGCCCGGGGACGCCGCAAGCTGATCTCTACAGTTTGGGCAAGGTGCTTTACGAAATCAGCACAGGCCTGGACCGACGCCGTTTCGCCGAACTGCCTGAAGATTTGCGCACCTGGCCGGATCGGGGCGCTGTGGCCGAGTTCAATCAGATTGTGCTCAAAGCGTGCGCCAAAGACCCGACCCGACGCTATCGCTCCGCCGAAGAACTGCACGCCGATCTGGCGCTGTTGGAACGCGGCCAATCGCTCAAGCAGCGGCGGATGCGGGAACAGCAGTTGACTATCGCCAAACGGATTCTGGTCGCTGGTGCCATACTCATGTTGCTGACAGCCGGTGTGGTGATGTTCTCCCGCAAGCTTGGTCGAACGGATGCCTCGATCCATTCAGAGGGAAGCCTGCGCCAGCAGGCCGAGAATCCCGAAGTGACGATGCTCTGCAAATTAGGCCGCTTTCACTACTACAAGATCACGGAGGAAGGGTTTGCGAAAGGCATGGAATGTTTCAATCGAGCGCTGGAGATCGATCCCAGGTGTGTCTCTGCATATGCGGGTATCGCGGATCTCTGCGCTGTCAGCCAACCGTCGCAATTCCTGCCGCCGAAAGCGGCGGAAGAAAAAATGAGGTGGGCCAGGGATAAGCTCATGGCCATTGACAGCCGTCTGGCCGAGGGACATGCCATTCAGGGCTACATCCATCTCGCGTACGACTGGAAGCCGGGCGAGGCAAAAAAGGAATTGAAGCTGGCTCTTGAATTCGACCAGGAGCTGTTAGTCGCCCACATCTGGCGGGCAAAGTTGTTGGCCTATACGCGAAACTTTGACGAGGCGGAACAGGAATACAAGAAGGCACAGCAACTTGACCCAACCCGATACGGGTTAAACGTGAATGTCGGCGTTGCGCCTTTCTTCGCGCGGCGTTACGATCGAGCCATCCAGTATTTTGAAAAGGCCATCGAGGTGCTGCCGAACCAGGACTGGGCAATGCAGATGATGGGCCGCGCCTATGAAGAAAAGGGGGATTATCCCGCAGCCATCGCGGCATTTCAAAAAGCTGATCTCGCCCCAGGTGACAAGCCGGAGTTCTTGAAGCCGGACGTGGTAGCGCAAACATACGCCGAACTTCGTGGAGCGTATGACAAGGCAGGTCAAGATGGTTACTGGCAAAAGAAGCTGGAATTCGCGCAGAGCAAAGATGGAAGATGGATTGCATGGGTCGAGGCTTTGGACCGTGCCCAGTTGTACGCGCACCTCGGCTACTCAGACGAGGCTTTTCATTGGCTCGACAGAGCCTTTCAGGAAAAATCGGAGCTTCTTCTTTGGCTTAACGTTGACCCGGGCTGGGACAAGATTCGCTCCGACCCGCGCTTCGTTGCGCTCCTAAAGAAGATGGGGTTGGCAGAGTGAGTCTAAGTCGAAGTAAAGTCGAACTTGGCACTCAGGTAGACTTTTCCCGCCAATACCCGCCTCCCGGTCGCACGATCGGCACGCCTTAATTGGTATTGCTTCGGTCACTCACAAACCCCAGAGACCACGAGATTATGGCCGTCTTAAACGAAAGAACCGATTCACGTTCCCGTTGGTTTCAGTATATTCCCTTCTCAGTCCACCGTTGGGTGTTCGCGATGAACAGGTCGATGCGCCCGTCATTATCATAATCACCCCAGGCCACGCTCGTGGAATTGCCCTTCCGGGACGGTTCGAGTAGAAGAGGAGCGTCTCGCCATCAGCGGAGTGTGCCGGAGCGCCATCGAAATAGATGGTGTTCACTGACGGCCCCGCGTTCACCGGCGTGGACCAAGCGTCCAGCGTGGTCGCGCGGGTAGAAACCCACAAATCGCCGCTGCCCATGCCTCCCGTGCGGTCCGATTGGAAGATAATCTCCAGCCCGTCATGGCGAATGGCTGTGCGGGTGTCACGGCCGGGGCTGTTGAGTTCAGGGACAAGCGCGGATGGACCGAACGAACCGTCAGGATTCATCACTGCGCTGAAGATGTCAGCCGCACCGGCCACGCCCGGCCGATTGCTCGTGAAATAGAGCGTGATGGTGCCGGTGTCATCGTCCTGGAAGAAAGTCGGACCGGCATCGTCATACGGCGAGTTAACCCCGGAGCTGAGGTTGATCGGCGGCTGCCAATCAAAGTCGTCGTGCACATGTTCGCGATAGGAGGCCCAGATGTCCAGCCCACCGAAGCCGCCCGGCCGGTCCCTGTGAAAAAACAGCCAATGACCAGCGCGCGAAAAAGCTGGGCTGAATTCCACGGCGGCTGTGTTAATCAGGGTTGGGTTGTGTTTGGTCAGTTCGATGTGTGTTTTGAGTTGGGTGCGCCTCGCTTTTTCAGCGAGTCCAAGCAGGCTGTTTTGGAAGACACATAGTTTCACCACCACAACCCGCCATCCGCTCATTCGAGCAGAAATCTTCACGGATTCTCCTTCACCGCGCTGGCGCCGAAACGCGATAAAAGTTTTGAGCGCCCGCCGCGTTGGTGTCTGTCAGCGTCACGATAAAATTGTTGGTCTTGGAGAGCGGTGTGATTCTCGTCCATGTGCTGCTGCCGAGCGACGGAGAACGGTGCAGGGAGAATTGCACGCCTTGAACGTAGCCGACCGAAACAGCAAAGCGGTTTGAGGCGTACGAAAAGCCGGTGACTTCCGGGACATTCTGCAACCCGGCGAGGGTTGCGGTGAGCGCCGTGTAACTCGTGGATTGCTCCGGGGTCAAGGCGTTGCCAAGGAGATTCGTGGTTTCGTATGGATCCACGACCAGGTTGTAAAACTGCTCCGTGCCGCTCTTGAAACGGATGAGTTTGAATTTCTCGTCGCGAATGGCGCGACCTTGCTCCGCCGGCGTCAAGCTCCTGTCAAATTGTTCGGACAGCACCCATTCTCGTGGTTGGACGGGGCCGTTGGTTAGAATCGGCAAAAGGCTGTGCGAATCACTGATGATGTTCGTGGGAAGGACCTCTTGAAGATTGGCGCCCGCCAGGTCGAGAATGGTCGCGAGGAGGTCCACCGCGTGAACCAGGTTAGTGTTTTCGCGGCGCGGATTCGCCACCACCGGGCCGGAGATGATCATCGGCACGCGAATGCCGCCTTCATAAAGCGTGAACTTCGCCCGCGTGGACGGATAGGGCGGCTGAATGACTTCACCCGGAGTCCCGTTGTCACCGATGAAGATGATGACCGTGTTCGAGCGGTCCAGGTGAGCGAGCAGTCGACCCAACTCCGTGTCCATCGCCTCAGTCATCGCCTCGTAGTATGGACGGAGATTCTGGCCTGGTGCGGCGGGGAGAGTTTCGTAGGAATGAAGGGAGTTCGGTGGTTTGTGAAACGGTTCGTGCGGGGCGTTGAAGGCAAGCCAGAGAAACCAGTTGGTCGTTCCTTGCTGGCGAATCCAAGTGATGGCGTCGTTCACGTTGTCGGTCGTGGCGTAATTGGTGCTCATCGTCGTCACGCCGTTCACCGTTTTCGACCAGCGAAAATAATCATCCAGACAGCAGGGAAGCGAGCCGCTGAAGTGCGCCCAGCCGCCGCGCACGTTGGGGTCGGTGGGCTGCCCCCCCAAGTGCCATTTGCCAATGCTGCCGTGCCGATAGCCGAGTTGCGGATGGGCGGTGAGGATTTCGGGGATGGTCAGTTCGTTAGCCTGCAAAGCGACGTCGGAGGTCGCGTAATCGATCGTCAAACCGACTCCAGTTCGAAAACCGTAGCGGCCCGCCAGGAGGCAGGAGCGCGTCGGCGAACAGGTGGGATAGGCGTAGGCGTTTCGGAACAACACGCCTGAATCGTAGAGCGAATTGATATTAGGCGTGGGCGGCAGCGAGGCGCTGGCGTTGGTGTTGTAAAGAGAAAGGCTGTCCGTGCCGTAGTCGTCGGCGATGACGAGTAGAATGTTTGTGCCAGACGTCCTGGTGAAGGTGGCAGGCAGGACCGTCAACGTCGCGACCTGGCTGGTGATCGAGCCATAGATGTTCGTCACGACCACGGTGTAGGCTCCGGCATTGGTCAACTGGAGGTTTCTCAGATAAAGATTGGCGTTGGTTCGGTTCGACAGGTTCTCGTCTTGAAAGAGCCACTGGTAGCGGATAGGTGCCGTGCCCGCCGCCAGCACGCTGAAGGTGACAATGTCTCCCACCTCCGCGAGTTGATTGGTGGGCTGTTTCGTGATGGCGATTGGGACGGTCAGCGTCGCCAGCACGCTGGTGACAGAGCCAGACGCGTCCGAAACTGCCACGCCAAACTTGCGACTGGTTGGTTGCACGTTGGTCAACAGCAACGTGGCATCGGTGCCCCACGGGATGTTGGTGAACGTCGTGGCATTGGCGTAAGAGCGCCACTGGTAGCTCAACGGCGGCGTGCCCGTCGCACCAACGGTGAACGTGGCGGTTGTCCCTCCGATGTTTGTCTGGTTTTGGGGCTGGTTGGTGATGACGGGCTGCCCGAAACCACTGACCAGAGCGGCCAGGAGCATCCCGACGGCGAGAAGGTTGGTTTTCGTTTTCATTATTCAGGCGAGGGGTTAAACACACCGTTTCCAATCTTCTTTCACACCATTTTGCGCCAACCCTGAAAACACGACTGGCTGCTTTTCCCTGAAAGATTCTCGTCAGAGCGGTGTTTAACCCCGTAGAATGGCGACGACCATGACGCTTCCGCACGGCAGCTCGCTCGAAACCCGGCCCAGTCTGTTGCACCGGCTGCAGGCCGGTGATGACCCGCAAAGCTGGCAGGAGTTTTACCGGATTTACGGCGGGTTGATTCGCTTCTTCGCGGCCAAAGCCGGTCTCACGGCAGACGAGGCCGAAGAGGTGGTGCAGGAAACTGCTATCGGCGTGGCGCGGCGGCTACCTGACTTTATCTACGATCCAAAGGTCTGCCGGTTCAAGACGTGGCTCCTCAACCTGACCCGCTGGCGCATCCAGAATCAGCTAAGGAAACGCGGGCGACAAAATGGAGACGCAGTCGCCCCGCACGCAATGACGGGCGAAGCTCCCGTGCGAGCCGGAGACGACACGACATACACGGCGACGATCGAACGGATTCCGGACCCGGCGGTGCCGGAATTTGGCGCGGAATGGGACGCGGCGTGGGAAAAGAATCTGGTCACGCAAGGGATGGAGCACATACGCGGGAGGATCGACGAGCGGCAATTCCAGGTGTTCGATCTCTACGCCGCGAAGGGCTGGCCGCCGGGAGAGGTGGCCAAGACGCTTGGGATTTCCATTGCGCGCGTCTATCTGACCAAACACCGCGTGACGGCGATGTTGAAGAAGGAGGTTCAGCGGCTGGAGAAGGCCGCCGAGCAAGTAATGCGAGGGCGGGAGCCGGGATGATCATCGGACGAGGGGCACAGCCCATCGAGCCGGAGCATCGAGACCTTGACAGAGCGTGGTTTGCGGCTAGGGCTGCTTGGGCGGCGGGGGCAGCACCGGCACCGGCGAGCGCGAGGGAGGTCCTGATGGTCGCGCCGAGAGAGCGGCGTTGGTGGAACTGGGGGCCGGGTTGAAGCCGGCTACAGGACGCGGTCCGGGATAAAGCGTGCTGGGAGCGGCGGTGTGCATGATCGGCACGCGCAACTCCGGATACTTGGGATGACTTGTCTTGGCCGTGATCTCGGCAGCGAAACCTGGTTTGATCAGGACACCCGACGGGAAGTTGGCGCGCAGGTTGAAGATGCGGCCCGGTTGGGTTTCCTGCACAGTCACGGTGGCTCCCGTGATGTTCACCATGGCTTCCGTGATGGAGAGAGCGTTGGAACTGGTGTTGCGGATGGTCACCGCCAGGTTCACCGCGTTGGTGAGCGGGCCGGGCGGCAGAAAAAGTTGCTCAGGATAAACCATGATCTGTTGCTGAACAGTCACGTGGGCGCTCACTCCCAACTGCGGCATGTTGGTGGCCGACGTTTTTAGTGTGATCGAGCCGAAAGCAGTCTTATTGGTGAAAGGAGGCGTGGCCGTGACCAGCAGGTCAAACTCCTTGCCTTCTTTTACGGGCTTGAGCTCGACCTTAAAGGCCGAGTGACTGCTCTTGAGATCCGAGAGAGTCAACGGCGTCTCCGTGTTGTTGATGATTTTGATTACCTTGGTCTGGTTGGTTTGCTCATCCGCCTGATAAACGAAACTGGCGATGCTCGGGTTGATGTCGATGGCTTTCCAAACCGTCCCGGTCAGCTTAAGGATCACGCTGTTTTGGGTGGGGTCGTTGCAAAACACCGTCGCCGACTTGGCGATGGCGCCCCCGAAGCCCGTTGGATTGAACTGCAGCGGAATCATGCCGGTCTTGCCGGGTTCAACCATCTTATCCCAAGCCCCGGCGGTGGTACATCCGCAAGACGGCTTCACATCGGTGATATTGAGAGTGGCGTTGCCGGTATTGGTAAATATGAAATCATGGCGGACCGGCTGGCCGGAATTGATTTTGCCAAAGTCGTGCGCGGTGGATTCAAAGGTGATCTTTGGCGTGGCCCCGGGCGCGGGGTCTGCCAGTTGAGCGCGAGTGCCGACGCTTCCCATAGCCATTGCCACCAACAAGGCTGAGATCGACACGGAGGATTTCGTCATGTGCTTCATATGCTTTGCTTCTACTTGGACTGCAGGTGTCTATCTCAGGATACGCCCTCTGGCACCTGAGGGGCCAAACCCTAACCCATCTTCTCGGGATGTTAAAGGTTATTATTGCGCCCAGTGAAGACGCCGTGGCTGGCCGGCCAAGCCGGATTTTGTTGCCTGGTCGGCAAAATTTGCAGATTGCAGGCCCGATCGCTCGCGAAGCTCTGCCAACGCCTTCGCTGGAAAGCTGTGCCTTCGGCTCCACAAGCGGGCCGAACTGCGGGCGCTGGTTTGCGCCTCGGCAAGTTTTTCTCCTTCCCGCCGTGGGGAGCCTATGCAGAATGCGTTCTCCGCGTGCCAATGTGAATTTATGAAGCTCTTCGACCTGTCCGGCGACGTTGCCGTCGTGATTGGAGCCACCGGCGTGCTGGGGGGGGCCTTGGCCGAAGGCT
>Ga0247664_1000373_pt1 | contig 11262 bp, 10 predicted proteins | sample CNK05_metaG_FD_182715 | JGI IMG/M metagenome (GOLD analysis project Ga0247664, IMG submission 182715) | Soil microbial communities from Purdue University Martell Research Forest, Indiana, United States - CNK05 | ecosystem: Environmental > Terrestrial > Soil > Temperate forest > Bulk soil...
GAAGTCTGGAACGCCATCCGCGCCCTCGATTATCTGGAGACGCGCCCGGAAGTGGATCCCAAACGCATCGGGCTCACGGGCATTTCCGGCGGCGGCGCCATGACCTGGTACACCGCCGCCGTCGATGAACGCATCGCCGCCGCGGCCCCCGTCTGTTCAACCTTTACCTGGGGCTCGCAGGCCGATCATTGGGTGGCCCACGGCCAATGCGACTGCATCTTTTACAACAACACGTATGCCTGGGATTTTCCCATCCTGGCCGCCCTCATCGCACCCCGGCCCTTGCTCATCTTGAGCGGACAAAAGGACACCATCTTTCCGCCGGACGGTTATCACCCGGTGTTCCAGCGGGGGAAAAAAATCTATGACCTCTACGCCGGCGGGTCCGGGGCCGACTCCGAACGCATTCGCGAGGTCGACGATAACGTCGAGCACAGCGATCCACCGCTCTTTCTGCGCGAAGCGCGGCAATGGATGCAACGCTGGCTGAAAGGCGACGCCACGCCTCTGCCTTTGGAAAGCAATAGTCCGCCCAAAACAGCGGCCGAAGACCTGGCTTGCCTCGCCAAAATCCCAGCCGACGCCATCAATTTCAGCGTTCACAATCAGTTCACGATGGCGGCGCCTGTGACCAAACCGACCTCGCGGGCCACCTGGGAGCGGCGGCGCGCCGCCCTGCCATCCCAACTCAAAGAGAAAGTGTTCCGCTGGTTTCCCACCGACAAGATTCCGTTTGAGACCAAAGTGTCCAAGAACACCGGCGGGTGGCATGTGCGCTATGGTTACGCCGATTACAAGGAATGCTCTTTCCAAAGAGAAGCCGGAGTGCGCATCCGGGCGCAAGTTCTCCCACCGAAAACGAAGACGGCCGAGACCCCGTTGCTCCTTTACATCAAACGAGCCGGGGATTCCTTCTATAGTTCGGATGTGGACGAACTGCTGCCGCTGTTCGGTCGGTACACGGTGGTAGTGCTCAATCCGCGTCTGACCGAACTGGCCATGGGCCCCGCCGAATACGCCGACGTCGAACGCACCGCCACCTGGGTCGGACGCACCATCGCGGCCATGCACGTGTGGGATATTCTGCGCACCGTGGAATGGGCGGTAACCGAGGAGAAACTTTCGGCGCCGTCTCTGTCCGTCTATGCCAAAGGCGAAATGGGGGCGGTCGCCCTTTACGCGGCCTTGTTTGATGACCGGATCAAGCAGGTGATCCTAAACCAGCCACCCGCCACCCATTGGCAAGCTCCCGCCCTGCTCAATGTGCTCCGGGTCACCGACCTGGCAGAAGTGGCCGGCGCGCTGGCGCCCCGCCGATTGGTTTCGCTGACCAAATTCCCGGACCCATTCGAGCAGACCCGCGCCATTTATCGGCTGCAGCACGCCTCGAATCAGTTCGTGCAATCGCCCAGTCTGCCCGAAGCCCTGGAGGTGTGGAAATACCCAGGTGCCGCCTCGCCACCAAGTCCGTAGCGGCATTCCAATGCGGAGTGCGACGCACAGTGCGGACTCCCTGAACTGGGGTTATGTGCTTAGTAACACGCCGCTGCGTGCAGGCCGGAGAAAAACTATTGGCACCGTTGACCCAGCCCGTTAGGCGCCCGTTGGGCTGGGCTCAGGAATTCCCGCGCCCTTGGCGCTCGTTGTGAGAAAATTCTGGTCAGGAGCCTCCTGACGCCGGCTGCCACTGGAATTTCGCGCGGACTATATCGAAACTTGCCGGCGTGGGCAGGGTTTTGATACGGCTGGTGTGAGGCGCAGTGGATGAAAAATCTTGTTAACCGAACGATTTGGATTTGCGCGGGGCTTTGCTGGTTCGGGTTTGCCCTGGTGCTCGGGCGATTTCTTGTTCAAGGCCAAAGCCTGGGAGCCAATTCGGGCTTGAACGCTCTCGAGCCCACGGGTTCTCCGGTCAGCGAGATGATTGCGTTCGTGCAAGTGACGTGCCTGTTCATCGCCACAGGGTTGTGCGTGATCGTCGGGATCGGCTTGTGCGCCTATGGACTCGTCGCCAACAGAACCCGACCCAGCCCGCTCTTGAGGCAAATCGTGAGCGAGTGAGTACTTGACCACGCCTGCCGCAACATCGCCAGCTTCCGGCTGGCTGACCATTGGGTAGCAGAGTTTTGTTTGACGCCGGAGCGCGCCGGTTTCAGCCTGACCGCATGAAGCCCTCTTGCCACCGGATCTTGACCATCCATGGAAGCCGTCGCTCGCCGGGTTCCTGGTTCTGCTTTTTAGTCGCCCTTGCGTCCTTGGGGGTCTTGCCGCAGCTGGACGGCGCCCCTGCCGGCTCCGCAGCCGACTCAGCTTGGCGACCGTTACCCTTGATCAAGGATGGCAAAGTGGATCCAAGCTGGCTCCACGTCGGTTGGGGCGGATTCGTCGTGGACGAAGGCACACTGCGCGCCGAATGCGATGCCAAAGGCCTAGGATTGCTCGTTTACCAGAAGGAGCGTCTGGGCAACTGCCAGATTCGGGTGGTCTTCAAAGGCAAGGAGCCGAAATCCAACTCGGGAGTTTATGTGCGCCTCGACGACGGAATCCTGAAGGAAGCAGGACGCACCGGCGCCGCCTTTGCCCGCGATGCGGCAGGCAAACCCTCCGTGGAATCGATGGAGCAGATGAAAGCTTCGGGCGAAAAGGAAGAAGGCCCTTGGTACGCGGTCCATCACGGTTATGAGGTCCAGATCGCCGACGCCGGCGATCCCTATCACCGGACGGGCGCGATTTATTCACTGGCACCTTCCTCGGCCGTCCCGAAGAAAGTGGGGGGCCAATGGCGGACCATGATCATCACGCTGGCGGGCGAGCGCATTCGGGTCGATTTGGATGGTCAACGCGTGGCGACCTTCGATCCGTCCAGCCCCAACCTGCCTGCGCGCAAGCAATGGCACGAACCCAAACGCGAACCCAAGCGGCCGGAAGTGGGTTACCTGGGCCTGCAGAATCACGACCCTGGCGACATCGTGTGGTTTAAGGAAATCAGCGTGCGCCCATTGCCGGCGGACGCGCAGTGATTCAAGGTCATTGAACCACCCCATCTCGTAGCAGCCGACGTAAGGAGGCTCACTCAAATGTCGAATGCCGAATGTCGAATGCCGATTGTCTGGGTTCATGGTCCCAATGCGCGTCCGAAAAGTTGGAGACGTCTGCTTCCCATGAACAGACCCTCAACCGGCCCCGCAGTCGCGTGGCCACCCTCTCCCATCGGACCCTGGCCACGCCGGAGGCTTCGCCGAGGCGAGTGGGAGAGGGGCTAGGAGCCTGCCCCGAGCTTGCCGAGGGGGTGAGGGCTCTGTTTCTGTGGAAGTTCATGGCCCCTATTCGCATGCATAAGCAAGGTCGAAGCTCTGATCGGTTTCAGATTACCAAATTGAAAATCGAAAATTGGCCGTCACGGGAGCGCCGCGCGAATCTGCCCCAACGACACGCCCAAGACCCGGCGCGCAATCGCGTCCAGTTCATGTTCCGTCCCCTGAAAATGGAAGGTCCGGCTGATATGGCGGATTTCGCCGCCCGGTTTCAGCGCTGCGGCCGGCGAGGACGTCTCCAGCTCGTAGAATGGACCCAATTGTTTCGCTCCCGGTGAAGGGGGACCGTCATTGTAACTGTTCACCGCATCCCCGCGGAGCGGTTCTTTTTGGATCTCCCACATGGAATTCACATATTCGGCGGGGCCGGCGGGTTGATTGAATTGGACAATCGTGAGCAACCGTTGGGAGGCATCATAACTTCCCAGCACCGGCTTGGCCCGCTGCGGGCTTAATCCAATCTTGCTCCGGAACCGGCCATCGCCCTTGAAGTAGATCACACCGTCGTGCGCCGTCAGTCGATCGCCCGGGACCTTGCCAAAGTAAGCGTCGTTAACGATCGGCCCCAATGTCCGTTCCGCCCCCGCCTGATATGGCACGACCAGCGTCGTGTCGGAAGACGGATTGAACATGCCAAGAATCCAGATGGACAGAAGCCCGGTTTCCTTCGTCCACGGTTTGCGTCCCCGGTTAATGAGGCGATTATCGCTGGCGTAACCCACCACGGTGATTCCCGGGCCGAGTTTCACGCCCAGATGGCGCGCGGCCTCACTGGCTGACAGCAACTCGACCGACCGGACGATCTCCAACGTGAACACGCGCCCGGAATAGTTGGTGAGGTGCGTTTTATTTTGGAAGCTCACAGCCCGGGCGCTTTTGCTGGTGACCGTAAAAGGCACGCTATCGATGAAGGCAGGCGTTTGCCAATGGGCCAAATCGAAGGGATCGCCTTTCTTGAAGAAGATCGAGAATTGCCCGCCTTCCGGCCCGAGCCAAAGCCGGTCTTCGCCTCCGAACGCGTTCATGTGCGGTTGCAGCTGGCCCGAGGCAATCAGATCGTAGTTGAGCCAACCGCAGCTCGTGCCGGCCAGCCCGCCCGGTGTCGAGGTCAACACACGCCCTTGATAGGCCGCGGCCACCGCCACGCGCGCCTGCCCGCTCTCATCCGCCAGCACGATCACTTCCAGATGCTTTTGTAGAAAGGCCAGATCCTGATCGAACGTCGCGGCCTGAAGTCGCGGCGCAGCTGTAGCCATAATGAGCAATCCAATCAGCTTTTGGTAACGAAGCAGGGCCGGAGTCCAACCGAGTCGGCTTCCGGGCGCATCCGAGCGGGAGAGACAAGATGCAACGAGACTCATGATGATGCCAAAGGCAAGAGTGGATTCAATCAATGCAGGATGCCGATGAGATTAAGCCGGTTGAACCGACGCGGGCAAGGGTGAACACCGCGTTGCCGCGTTGCCGGATCATGAGCGCTGCAATTTGCTGTAGCGTGGGTGAAAGATAGCCCGCGCCTTTTACTTCGGCAGTGGGAAGCGTGGCTGGTATAGGCCATCCGCCAGTTCAACCGTTTCCCGGAAGAGTTGGGCGAGGCTCTCGACGGCAGCGACGAGTTCCGCAGGAGAAGCGCCCAGGCGGGTCAGCGTCTTTTGCACACGTGGCCCAAACTCTCGTGGCGCGCGCTTGAACTCGGCAATCTCCAACAAGGCTGTCTTCTCGTTGAGCGGATACCTGCGGTTCAAGGCAAACAGCGCCAGCACCAGTTCGTTCACGGCGCGAGTCAGGCAGGCGGCGGTCCCGTAGGTGTCCGAACGCGCCGCGTATTTCGGGGCGAACGCCGTGAGTGTGAATTCGGCCATGAAAAGATAGTCCTGCAGCACCGCCCGACGCAGAGCCTCGGCGTACTCGGCGACCCGCCGCTTTAGCACTTCGAGCCGCGCTTCGGGATCGAAGAGTGGAATACATACCGCGACCTCCCCCAGGTACGTTCCACTGAAGAAGCCGAAGGGTGGTTGCTGGAGGTAGTGCACCTCGTAGCGGCCGGTTTCTGCCTCCGCAATGACCCGCTCCACATGTTCGAGGCTGCGATAAATGAAATCGACGCGCTGCCCGTCGATGGTCAACCACGCCCCGCCGTTGACCCACGGGCCCCACTCGTAGAAGTTCGTGACCACTGGCCCCGCGGTGTCGTTGACCGACTCGGCCAGCTCGCGAACGCTCTGGATCGAGAAGGGATCCGTTTCCGAGTAAAGCAGGCCCAGATCGATGTCCGACCCCGGCTGGGCGCGTCCCCGAGCATGGGATCCGCCGAGCACAACCGCCCTGATCCCGCGGATTACCCCAAGCTGCTTAACGAGCGATGACACCAGTTCGCGTTGTTTTGGTGAGAGTTGTTTCACGTTGCTCCCTTAGGGCGAGCTCGGTCGCTCATGCCTGGTTGTTTTATCCCAAAACAGCACTGCGCTGCAATCCCAGTTCGTGAAGGGCCCATTCGGGCACTGCCCCCGATGCATCAACTGTAGCGGCGGTCTATGACCTCCCACTCTCTTACTCTTACTCCTTACTCTTACTCCGTACTCTCTTCGTAGGCTTTCTTTGTCGAGTCCAGCCCAGGGGTTGCCCGTCGACCAAAACGGTTCACGAAAAGTGAAGGCCCCCAATTTCCTGATGATGCGGAACCGCAGGCGGGTAAAATCGGCTTGCGCGATCGACCTACTTGTCGGAAGGTCATCGCTCTGACGCTCAAGGCCTAGCGCTGATCGGGGCGTCGAGTCAGGGAGCACGCTTAGCTCAGCGGTAGAGCACTTCCTTCACACGGAAGGGGTCGCAGGTTCAAACCCTGCAGCGTGCATTCCCTCTGGCACAACCAGCTGCCTGGTGACGACGATCCGAAGAAGAAGCGTGGCACAGTTCGTATCTCGCTGGCGGCAGCGATAGCGCGTGTGGAGACCAATTATGAAAGCAAAGCCAACCCCGATTTTTGTTCCAGCTCTGAAGTCCCCGTCGCAAGGCGGCACGACAGTCCGCATCACCAGTCGCCAAACGGAGGGCGCCTACTGCGTCTGCGAAATGACCACGATGCCAGGCGACGGAGTGTCGCGGCACGTGCATGACCGGGACGAGGAGTTCTATTACATCCTGGAAGGCGTTTACGAGATGCAGGCAGGCGAGGAACGGTTCATGGCGGACGCCGGTTCGCTGGTCGTGATTCCGCGAGATGTGCCGCATCAGTTTCGCAATGCTGGCCAGGTGCCCGCACGGGCTTTGATGATTTTTCGTCCGGGCGGATTCGACGAGTTGGGGGCGGAGATGCGTGAGGCCGCCGCCGCGGGAACGCTCGACGCGCAGCAACGCCAGGCGATTTTCACGAAATGGGGAGTCCATTTCGACGAGGACTCCCGATTATGATCATGCATCTCTACGAAACCCACCTGCCAGTGCAGAGCATCTGCTTTTGCATGGGCATTGGGGCCGTGAACCAATCGTTCTCGTCCTCGTCCTCGTGCTCGATCCGAGGTGTCTGAATATGCCCAATGCCCAAAGATGAGGTTTGCATGAGGGGCGACCGACCAGTATGAGAGACCGGTCATGATGCGCCTCAAACGGCATCTTAATCCTGCAGGCATCCCTGCCGATAACCCGGCCATGGCGGCACGTGGGTTTGGGCGATTCAACATCATCCGCTGGTTACGCGGGTGCGGCTGGGTGGCCGTGGTCGCCGGGTTGGGTCGCATCCTGGGCGCCGAGCCGTCCCGAGCGGTCATCGAGGGGCACCTGGACGCTTCGGTGGAAGTCTACGGCCACTATGCGGCGGTCCGGCTGCCTTTGCATCAAGGGGTCCGCCTCTGGAACCCTACGGCCATTCGCGTCAGTCCGAAGGGCGAGATCTTTGTGGCCAATTATGTCGGTGAGATTTATCGGATCTTGGACCGAGACGGAGATGGGTTGGAGGACACCGCGGTGCTCTTTTGCAACGTGACGAAGGATGGGCTGCGGTACCCGACCAGCATGGCTTTTCGAGGGAACACGCTTTTTGTGGGCACAGCCCAGGAGATCAGAGCCTACCAGGACGCCGACGGCGATGGAGTGGCGGAACGGAGCTGGACCCTGCTGAAGTTGCCGTGCGGCGATGACACCCAGAACTGGACGTTCGGGTTATGTGTCGGGCCCGACGATAATTTCTACGTGGCGCTGTCCACCGACAGCTATCAGCCCAAGCCGGCGGTGGATGCGGAAGGGTGGCGGGGCAGTTTATTACGCGTATCGCCAGATGGCCGTCAGGTTGAACGAGTGGCTACGGGGCTCCGCTTTGCTCCAGGACTGGCCTTCGATCCTGAGGGCAACTTGTTCTTCACCGACAACGAAGGAGGCGGCAATCCGACTGAGGAATTGAACCTGTTCATGCCGGGAAAATTTTACGGACATAATCCGGGAAAGTTCTCCGTGCCAAATCAAGATTCAGGCATCGCTCCGCTGGCGCGACTGACCTCCGGTCGTGGAACCTGTGGCATGACATTCAACGCGAGGGACAACGATTTTGGAGGTGCGGCCGGAGAAATTTTTGTGGCCTTTTGGGGTGTTGGCCAGGTGGCCCGGGACGGTTCGATTGGGCGCTTGAAGATATGGCGCGATTCTGACGGAACGTTTCGCGTGCGCGAGCTGCCGTTCTGCGCCTGGTTGTCCAAGGCTTATGATCTGACCTTCGGGCCTTCCCGGGATCTTTATGTGACTCAGTTTGGTCCCACGGTGATGGAGATGACCCCGAGCCCGCAAGCCACGGGAGCGGTGTATCGATTAATCCCGGCGCCGTGGTTCACGCCGACCTATCAGCAGCCGCCCACCTTCCCTCGCATCCGCGGGGACGTGGCGCGGGGCAAGCAACTGTTTGTCAGCCGGGGCTGCGCGCAATGTCATTCGCTGGATGGCACGACTGAGCTGCTCGGACCTAACCTGGCGCGATTGGGCGAGCGATTGGATTATCCGGCCGCCTTGCGGGCCGTCCTCGAGCCTTCCCACAGCATCCGCACGGGTTACGAATCCGAAATAGTCGAAACTGAGGACGGCGAGATGGTGCAGGGCCGAATCGTCACTTCCGATACCAAACAGGTGACCTTGATGGTGGCGGGGAACCAGACGGTGACCATTCCCCGTCCGACGATTCAACGCCAACGCAGCTCGAAGCTATCGCTCATGCCGGAGGGTTTGCTGGCAGGGCTGAGCGAAAAGCAACGGTTTGATCTCTTCGCTTACTTGGAGATTCAAGAACGGCCTCAACGCCTCCGCCAGCGTTATCGTCTTGGCGCCCTGGTGGTGATCGGATGCGCGGTCGGCATGGCAACTTGGGCACTGCGAAAAAGTCTGCGGCTAAGATAGCTCGCCTCACAATGCCCCAATCCGCTGGCGCCCTTCGATCCGGATGAACCCTCGCCGCTTCATTGCTGCGCCTTGGTTTGCCACAGCCTTCGCGTTGCTGGCCGTGCTAATCAGCGCCGGGGTGCTTTGGACGAAACGCTCCCGCGAACGAGGTGTCGTGCCGGATCCCCAACCTCTCCTGCCCGCTGAAGAATCTGTCCCCCCTGCGAAGAACGGTGGGCCGACCAGTGTTTGGACCCAATTCCGCGGGAGCGATCAGGGCCGGGCGTCGCCGGATCAAGCCGTGCCACTTTCCTGGTCCGAAACTTCGAATGTGGCGTGGAAGACGGAGCTTCCTGGTGCCGGCGCGTCGTCGCCGGTGGTCTCGGAGAACGAAGTTTGGTTGACCGTCGCCTTGCAAGGTGGCGGTTCGCTCCGGGCCATCGGCCTGGATAAGGCGACCGGAAAACTTTTGCATGACATCGAACTCTTCAAAGTGGCCAGCCCGCCCCCCACCCATAAAGTCAACAGCCTGGCCTCGCCCACCCCCGTGTTGGACAAGGATCGGCTGTGGGTGTCGTTCGGGACGCATGGGCTCGGCTGTGTGCGCATGTCGGATGGGAAGGTTCTTTGGACCAACGTCAGTCTGAAATTTGATGACGAGAAAATGGGTCCTGGTGCCAGCCCAATTCTGGCCGGGAACCTTTTGGTGATGCAGTGCGACGGCACCGATGAGCGGTTTATCGCCGGCGTCAACAAAGACACCGGCGAGGTGGTTTGGAAAACGCCGCGCTCCAACGCCATTGCCCAGGCGATCCCTTACCGCAAGGCATTCAGTACGCCCGTGTTCCAGGCGCTCAATGAGGTCCCGCAACTCATCAGCAGCACCTCCTATCGCCTGTTTGGGTACCAACCCGAAACAGGCAAGGAACTGTGGGGTGCAGAGACTCCCGGGTTTTGTCCGGTGCCCGTGCCTTTGGTGCGCAGCAACTGGATTTATGTTTGCACCGGGTTCAACAAAGCCGAGCTCTGGGCGTTTCGATACGAGCAAGACGGGAAGCCGCCGCAGCGCGTTTGGAAAACCAACCGCTCGGCTCCGCTGGTTCCTTCACCGGTCCTCGCCGGCGATTACCTCTACATGATCACGGACAGCGGGATCGCCTCCTGCCTGGAAGCCGCCAGCGGCCGGCTGCTTTGGAACGAACGCGTCGGAGGCACCTATTGGGCTTCGCTGGTTCATGCCCGCGCACGCATCTATTGCTTCGCCGAAGACGGCACCACAACCGTGCTGAGTGCCGGCCCTCAATTCAAAGCTCTGGCCAAAAATCGTCTCAACGGCGAGATCATGGCCACGCCTGCGGTCGCCGAGCATGCCCTCTTCGTCCGCACCAAGACGCACCTCTATCGTTTGCAGATCAACGCCGCGCGCCCATGACATGACGGACCCCAACCCAGCTTCCCCCAGCCTGCCGCAAGTCTCTACCCGGGAGAGCGGCGCGCGTCGTTGCCTGCTGGTCGGCGCTTGTTATGTCACAGGCGCGCTGATCGGCGCGTGGGTCGGACGCGAATATTATTTGCCTAATCCGTTCACTGTGGGAGAGCACCTCCTGCTGGCCGATCTGCGCCACGGCGGTGCCATCGTAGGCGCGATGAGCGGGGCGCTGGCGTCCGCCCTGCTCACGCCGCGCCTGGCTGGACTCCGCTCCGGTCTGCTCAGCGCCGTGGTCGTTGCCATAGGTGGAGTGCTGTTGGGATATCTGCTCCTTGAGTCCGCCCTGCTGCTGGGCCTGGCCACTCTCTTTGTTCTGACTCTACCTTGGTGCTGCACACTTCTTGTGCGATCCAGGCGCCCGTCCTAGCTAGAGCTTGTCCCGAAAAGGGCGATTTCGGCCTTTGTCCCGAGAACGTTCCTGGGACAGGCCCTAGCTACGGCCGGATGGCTTCGATGCGATAGAACGCGGCGCGAGGGGCCGGCGTGAGTGTCTGAGTGAAGCTGCGGGTGGTTGCGGGCAAATTTGAGGCGGCGGGCACGCGCGAAAAACCCGCAGCCAGGTTGGTGCTGAACCAGAGCGTGTAGACTCTTCCGGTCACCGTATTCCAATTCAAGACATTCGGGGCGCCACTCACACCTTCGCTCAAAGAGAGTTTCAGCTGATTGTTGGGATCATTCGGATTTAACCCGGCGAGATACGATTGCCACAAAGGGAATCCGTTCGCGCCCGTGGCGTTCACGGCGTTTTCGAAATCGAGATACCCATACGACGCCAGCCACCAGTAAGGGGTGGGATGATTGGTGGTGAGCTTCGCGGCGAAAACGGCCTGAAGAACGACGTTCGTGTTGAGGACAAAGGTGAGCGGATTATTTGTGCCGTTCACACTGTTCGTCCATCGCTCGAATCGATAGTAGTTGGCAGGAGTGGCGATGACCTGCACGGAGGTGCCGGGCGCATAGGTCGCATTGGTGGGACTGACCGTGCCCCAGGATGAATTGTTCGCCGTGGCGGTTAATCGCAGGGTGGGCCAGCCGATCGACGGAGCAATAAAACCGCTGATAAAGTACTGTCCGATGCTTCCGTAAGCGGTATAGCCGGTG
>Ga0247664_1000374_pt1 | contig 11262 bp, 4 predicted proteins | sample CNK05_metaG_FD_182715 | JGI IMG/M metagenome (GOLD analysis project Ga0247664, IMG submission 182715) | Soil microbial communities from Purdue University Martell Research Forest, Indiana, United States - CNK05 | ecosystem: Environmental > Terrestrial > Soil > Temperate forest > Bulk soil | place...
TTCACGTGCTCACCCCTCACGCCGCTGCCCACCCCGGCCCTCTCCCCGTTGAGGGGAGAGGGAGACGCGGCGATAGGCTTCGGCGAGCAGCGTGATGGGATGCACGATGCGCAGGGGTAATCCTTCTTTTTTCGCGCCGTTTAGGATTTGCAAGAGGCAGCCCGGGTTTCCGGTCGCCACCACTTCGCAGTGTGTGGAACGGATATGTTTGATCTTTCGCTTTAGCAGGTCGGCGGCCATCTCGGGCTGCACCAGATTATAGATGCCCGCGCTGCCGCAGCACCATGTGCTCTCAGGCAATTCCACCAGCTTCAGGTTGGGGATGGCGCGCAGCACGGCGCGCGGTTGCGCGGTGATCTTTTGGCCATGACACAGGTGACACGCTTCATGGTAGGTCACAATCTGTTCCGGCACGCGGCCAGGCGCCGGAGCGGGTGGTTGAATGCCAATCTGCGCCAGCCATTCATGGATGTCTTTTACCTTGCTGTCCCACGCGTGGGCCCGGCTCTCATAGGCCGGGTCGCCTTCCAACAGTTTCGCGTAATGTTTGAGATGCGACCCGCACCCAGCCGCGTTGGTAATGATGGCGTCGAATTCGCCGGGAGGAAACTGGTCGAGGTTTCGCCGGGCCAGTTCCTGCGCCAATTCCCATTCGCCGTTATGCGCATGCAAGGAACCGCAGCAAAGTTGTTCCGGCGGGGTAATCACTTCGCATCCGTGGCGGGCCAGCACCTCGGCGGTGTCACGGTTGACATCGCTGAAGATCAAATCCTGGGCGCAACCCGTGAGCAGCGCGACGCGATATTTCCGCGTGCCGATCGCGGGTGTGATGGGCGCGATGAGTTCGGCAGAAAACTGCGGCTGAACCTCGGGCGTCATCGACTCCAATTCCCGCCAACGCCGCGGTAACAGACGCAACAAACCGGATTTGCGGATCAATGTCTGGAGGCCAAGCTGCTGATAAAGACGCAGCAAATGCCCGACGAGCTGCAGGCGGTTCAGGTCCATGAACAGCCAGCGCAAAGTCAACGCGCGAATCAATGTTCGCTTGGTCGAAGTCAGCACGCCGCTTTGTTCCGCCTCCGCCCGGGCGTGCTCGAACAATTCCGCGTAATTCACGCCGGCCGGGCAAGCTGTCATGCAAGCCAGACAGCCCAGGCAGAAATACATCTCGTCGGCGAACATCAAGGTGGGCTCCAGCCGTTCGTCGGCGATCGCGCGCATCAAGGCGATCCGCCCCCGGGGACTGTTGCGCTCCAGTTTGGTGGCGTCGTAGGTGGGGCAGGTCGGCAGACAAAGCCCGCAATGCATACACTGCTGCACCACCGAGTAATCGAGGTTCTTCAGATGCGATGAACCCGCGCCGGCTCCATGGCCGGAGATGGCCGAGGCTGAAGATGCTGGTGGCGTGTTCATGGTCATGAGCAAAATCGCCCGAGCAGGAGACTATGGATGCGGGAAGGGCTCAAGCGATTTCTGACTACATCGAAGGAACGCCTGCACCGCGCCTTGGCTCCCTCGGCGAGCCGACATCCTTTCGCGCTCTCACCCCTCACCCTGCCCTCTCCCCGTTGAGGGGAGAGGGTGAGGCGTCGAGCGCCGCGCTGTATCTAAGCTGAGGTTTTTGTTCCTGGTTCCTAGTTGCTCGCGGTTGGTTCAGTTGAACCCATACACCAAGCGACTGGACCAGGCTTTAGCCAGGAACCAGCACCGGGAACGAGGAACTAGCAACGAGGAACTAGCAACGAGGAACCAGCAACGAGGAACCAGCAACGAGGAACCAGCAACAAGAACCAGCAACAAGAACCAGCAACAAGAACCAGCAACCATCAATCCAGCACCCGGACGGTCGTCAGGGATTTGATCAGGCTGTGATCATCCCATTTCCACACGACTTTCTTGTCGCGGGTGACTTCGAAGACATGGGCGCCTTTGCCTTCCTGGCCGCGGAGAAAATTGCCGATGATCAGGTTCCCATTCGGTAGCGGTTGAATGCTGGAGACCCACGTGATGTTCAAGTCCGGGGCGTCGGCGTCGGTGAATTGCCAGGCAATCTTCTTGTCCGGCGTCACTTCGATTACCCGCTTTTGGGTTCCGCAGGAAATGAGCGTGTTGCCGTTGGGCAGCCGCTGGGCGTCGCCGGCATTTTCCACGCCGGTGTATTCCCAGATCACATGGCCATCCAGATCGACTTCGCGGACGGCTCCTTCGCCTTCGTGGGCGGCCAGGATATTTCCATTCGGCAATTTGTGCACATTGCGAACCTGGAGATGATAACCTTCCTGATTAGTCTTCAGCGGGGTGACCCGAACGACCTTGCCGGAGGGATCCACTTCCACAGCCTGACAGGGTCCCTGTTCGGCCACGAGCGTGTTGCCATTGGGCAAACGTCGGCAACCCAGGACCTGAGGACATTTGCTCACGTAATTCCAGACCTCATCGCCCTGACGCGTGACTTCGCGGACGCCGGTCGGCTTGCCGCCATACGCGTAGAGCACGTGGCCATTGGGGAGCACTTCGAAAATGACCGCGATACTCGGCGGCTTATGTTCCCACACGACTTGGCCGGCGGCGTCCAGTTCGAGCAGCCGGTTGGGTCCCTTGCCGTACTCGAAGAATATCAGGCGATGACGGATAGGCTGGTCGGCGCCGAAGACGTGGCCGGTAGTGCCCAGCACCATGAGCAGCAGCAGCAGCAGACCAGGGTCCAACATCCCTGGGCGTCTGAGCGGACGTATCTTCATAAGCTTGTCATTTCAGTTCAACTTCAATTCATCGACGCTGGTTATCGGCCTTACGCCAACATGCCTTTCACGACGTGGCCGGAAACATCCGTGAGCCGGAAGTCGCGGCCGCTATGGCGGTAGGTCAAGCGTTCATGATCGAAGCCCATCAAATGCAAGATCGTGGCGTGAAAATCGTGAACATGCACCGCGTCTTTGGCCACGCGCATGCCGTATTCGTCGGTCTCGCCGTAGACGATGCCCGGCTTGACCCCGGCACCGGCCAGCCACGAGCTGAACGCCCAGTTATGATGCTCCCGGCCCTTGGCGTCGGCGGTGTTGTTGAAGGGTGTGCGACCGAATTCGGTGGTCCAAACGACCAGCGTGTCCTGTAACAGGCCGCGTGATCGGAGGTCCAGCAGCAGGGCGGCAGCGGCTTGATCCACGTTCCTGGCCAGGCGTGCATGGTCCATCATGTCGCCGTGGGAATCCCAATTGCCGGAGGACCCGGTATCGATCAGCTCGACGAAGCGCACTCCGCGTTCGATCAGCCGGCGCGCGGCCAGACACTGCCAGGCAAACCCCTTGGTGCTGCCGCGCTCGAGGCCGTAAAGCTTGAGCGTGGCCTCGGACTCAGTCCGGAAATCAAAAGAGTCCGGCACGGCTAGTTGCATGCCGAACGCGGTTTCGAAACTCTTGATGCGCGCGGACAAGGTTGGATCCTCGGCGTGCGCCTGAAGATGACGGCGGTTCAACCTGGCCAGAGCGGCAAGTTCCAGCGCTTGTTGATCGGGAGTCACACGCGACTTGATGTTGGCCACCGGTTCGACGCCCGGAACCACCAGCGTGCCTTGATGGGTTCCGGGCAGGAAGTCGCTGGCATAAACCTGCGTGCCTGCGTAAGTCTGAGCGGGGGCGATGACGACGAACGACGGCAGATTCGAATTCTCGGTTCCGAGACCGTAGCTGATCCAGGACCCGAGGCTGGGCCGGGCAAATGCAAAAGAACCTGTATGCATGCCGAGCGTGGCATTGTAATGGTTCGAATGATCCGTGTGCATCGAGCGGATGAGCGCGATGTCGTCCATGCGCGCCCCGAGGTGCGGGAAAAGCGAACTCACTTCAGTGCCGCACTGGCCGTGCGCCTTGAACTCCCATTGCGGGCGTTTCAGGAAGATCCGTTCGTATCCGGGCCGGTTCCGGATCTCGGGATGGTCGAGCTTCACTTCTTTGCCCACGTCGGCTAACAACCGCGGCTTGGGATCGAATGTGTCCACGTGCGACACCCCGCCGGTCATGAACAGGAAGATGACGTTTTTGGCTTTGGGAGTGAAGTGAGGCGCCCGCGGTCGGAGCGGGTCGGGCGTGGCCGTCCGCCCGGCATCGAGTGCGAGTAATTCGTGCAGGATACCCGGCATGAGCAATGAGCCCGCCACGAATGAACGCAGGAACTGGCGGCGATGTGGGTGAACGAAGCGAAAGTTCATGGGTGGTTTCGACCTCCGATTCTCGGACGTGCATTGGGGCCATGAACCCAACCCAATCTCACGTAGCAGCCGAGGTAACGAGGCTCTGATCTTTTTCCCGGAGAGCGCGTCGGGAAAGAGTGAGCCTCCTGACGTCGGCTGCTACCTGAGGGTCGGTTCATGGGGAGCATCATTTTAATCGAGATAAAGGAGTTCGTTGCTGCCAAACAACACCCGGGCGTAGGCTGACCAGGCCAGGGCGAGCTGCTGGTCGATCGGTTGGCCGATGCAGGTGGCGGCGTAATCGCGAAGGAATTCCCCGGCATCAGCCTGTTCTTCTTCGGATGCCTTGCGGCCAAAGATCTCACGACAAGCGAAGTCGAGACGGGCTCGGTCATCCAGCGCCGCGGCCAGAATGCGGGCAGCGAATTTATCGGCACGCGCGTGCACGAAAGGATCATTCATGAAATAGAGAGCCTGCGTTGGGACGGTGGTCGTGTCGCGCCGGGCCGTGCTGGAGTTGGGATCCGGGCCGTCGAAGAGCGCGAAGAAAGCCGAGCGCCGATTGCGTTTTTGCATCACATACACGCTGCGTTTCAAGGTGTCGTATTCCGCGGCGAACGGCCCGTGCTGGGTGAAATTCCATTTGTCTTCGGGCGGGAACGGATGCGCCTGGCCGGGAGTGCGATCGAGCTCGCTGCTCAAGACCAGGAGCGTGTCGCGCAGTTCTTCAGCGGTCAGGCGACGCCGCGTGAATGCGGAATAATCGGTCGCCAATGAGCCGGCTCCGGTTCCGCCCGGTCCACCTGGGCTGCGAGTTGGCCCGGCGTGAGCCGAAGCTTGCTGGTAAACGGCGCTTTCCATGATCAATCGGTGCATGGCTTTCATGCTCCAACCGGATTTGATGAACTCGGCCGCCAGCCAATCGAGCAATTCGGGATGGGTCGGCGGCTGGCCTTGCCGCCCAAAATCGTTCGGGGTAGGCACCAAACCCCGGCCGAAATGGCCTTGCCAGATGCGATTGACCATCACACGCGCCGGCAACGGATTGGTCGCGCTGGTCAGCCAGCGCGCCAACTCGAGGCGGCCGCTTTGATTCGTCGTCTCGACCGTTTGGCCGCCCAGTAGATCCAGGAACTTGCGCGGGACTTCCGCGCCCAACTGTTCCGGATTGCCGCGCTCTTGGAGCCTGGTGTTCCTGGCCTTTCCTTCCAGGACCGCATAGGCCACCGGCACGAGGGGCTCGCGTCGTTTGAGTTCAGCTCGCTGTCGGAGAGGCTCGCGCAACGCCTGGGCGAAGGCCGCCATCTGTTTGATCCCAGAGCCCAAATCGGCCACGGCATGTTCGAGAACCCACGCGACGCCGTCGCCGCCGCCCCGATGCCCGTCCGCCACGCGCCCGCTGATCTGAACCGGGCCGGCCACTGAACTCAACCAGGCGACCGCCACCGGCCCATCGGGCGCCGGATGGACGAAAAACGTCCGTGCCGGCAGGGTCGTCCACGCCTGGATGGGTTGATCGGAGGCGTTGACGAAGGCGGAGGGCGTGTCGCCATTGCGCCAGACGTTGAGGCCTTTCTTGCCGTCATGATCGCGCTCAGGGTCAGGAAGGAGTAGCGGGCCTTTGCGCGGATCGAGAAAGCACCACGTGGCGGGGTGGCCGCGCCGATCGGCATGTGGATTGGCGGCCAGGAAGTCGTCCACCACATCGGACCCGAGGTTCCAATGCTGCTGGCTGCCGTCCATCGCCGCGATGTCGAGTTCGATGATGGTGGTGTCGGCGCCATGGTTGGCGCGAGGAAACACCGTCAGTTGAATCATCTCGCCTGGTTTCACGGTGACCAGGATTGGTTGTTGATCGTGGCCGAATGGTTGGGCGCCGCCATCGTTGAACTCGCCTTTGGCCAGGGTGATGGCGGAGTTGGTGATCAAGCCGCGCAGCGTGTTTAGTGTCTTGGTCTGGGCGTCATTCAATTCCTTGATCCTCGTTTCGAGCGTGTGCAATTCGTCTTCGAACGGCTTGCGCCGGGCGGCGATCTCTGCCGGTGTCCAAAGCGGGACGAGGTCGCGCGGTCTTTGGGACGGTTCGCACCCGGGGAAAGCGAACCGGGTGCTCTCGAATATCCCATAGAGCCCATAATAATCGCGGGCGGAGATCGGATCATATTTGTGGTTATGACAACGGGCGCAACCCAGCGTCAGGCCCAGCACCGATTTGCCGACGGTGTCGATCGTGTCCTCCATCGTCAGGTGCATGTCTTTATCAATGTCATGACCAAAACGCCGCGCGATCGCCAGGTAACCCGTGGCGATGATGTTCTCGGCGAATTTTTCCGGCGGGCCCGCCGCGGCCAGCAAGTCCCCGGCAATCTGTTCCCGGATGAATTGGTCGTAGGGTTTGTCCTCGTTGAAGACGTTGATCACCCAATTGCGATAGCGCCAGGCGTGGGGCAACGGATGGTCGGTATTTTCGCCGGCCGTGTCCGCGTAACGCACCACATCCAGCCATTGGCGGCCCCAATGCTCGCCGTAATGGGGAGAAGCCAGCAGGCGCTCGAGGACCCGGCTAAACGCTGCGGACGACTCATCGGCAACGAACGCATCCAGTTCTTCGGGTGTCGGCGGAAGCCCGATCAGATCATAAGTGGCACGCCGCAGCAGCGTGCGCTTGTCCGCCGGCCACGCGGGACGAACGTCATGCGGGGCAAGACTCGCAAGAATGAAACGATCAAGAACCGTTCGTGCCCAGCCGGACTGGTCGGTCGTGGGCGGAACCGGTGCGGACAACGGCTGGAATGCCCAATGCACTTTGGCTGACTGGGCAGTGGATTCCGCAAGCGTGGAGGAAGACTGGACACCGCCGGGGCCGGCCGCCAGCGCGGCAACCCCGACCGCATGGATGAACGCACCAAGCCACCAGGCCAATTCTGTGAATCCATGAGAACGTGCGCTCATCGCGGTGGATGGCTTGGAAACGAACTATATACAGCGTTCGAGTCGGGAGTGTCCAAGCAAAAGGGCTGCGGTTTTCGACCGGATCCACGAAAGCTCGGACCGCGGGTATGGCACGGTCCGCTGATGGGCGGTTCGATTTCGAATGGAGCGGACCGCGGGCCATCGCCGCGCCGGAGAGACCTGGCACTGTGGCACCTACTTTCCGGGAGTGCCAACGCAGCCGTTTTTTACCGTTTTCCGCTTCAATCAACCCTCTGAATACGATCCGCGGACCTTCTGCTGGATTTTCGAAACTGGTCAACGCGAGCACGGCCACCGCGCAGTTTTAGGCCGTCGGGCACAGGATGGGTACGGCGACCCTGGATGAGCAAAGTGAACCTTTCCGGCTATGCCGACGGCTGCCTGAAATGAGCTTGCCCTTGGCTTGGTCCCGTGCGAAGAAGGCTGCCTATGGTCTCGGGTTGATGATGTCTCACTACCCAGACCCTTCTCACGGTTGGAGAGATGGCTGAGTGGTTTAAGGCACACGCCTGGAAAGCGTGCGTAGCTAATCCCTACCGAGGGTTCGAATCCCTCTCTCTCCGCCAGGTTGATGGCCAATAGCCGATAGCCGATATAGCCGCTGGCCAATATCGGCCAATCCCCAAGCACGTTTTTTGAGGCTGCCTTGGCTATCGGCTATGGGCTATCGGCTATGTTCCCCGCTTTCCGCTTTCCGCTTTTCCCCGTGGGCCCTATAAACACCCCGTTTATGTTGCAGCCCCGTTCTGAGGCACCCGCTGACCTGGCCACCGCCGCGCCGGCGATCCGTCCTTTCCGCAAGCTTCTCGCCGCCAACCGTTCGGAGATCGCCATTCGCATCTTTCGGGCCGCCACCGAACTGGGGCTGCGCACCGTCTCGATCTACGCCCAGGAAGATCGATTCGCCATGCACCGGTTTAAAGCGGACGAAGCCTATCTGGTCGGACGCGATAAAGGACCGGTGGCCGCGTATCTGGACATCGAGGGCATCACCACCCTGGCGCGCGAGAAAGGAGTCGACGCCATTCATCCCGGATACGGGTTTCTGAGCGAAAGCGCTGAATTCGCCCAGGCCTGCGTGCGCGCCGGCATGATGTTCGTGGGCCCGCGCCCGGAGTTGTTAAAGATGATGGGCGACAAAACGGCGGCGCGCGCACTAGCGCAGCGTTTGGGCGTGCCCACGCTGGTCGGGACGGAGGAGCCTCTCACCGATCATGAGGGAGCACTCAAGGAGGCGAAGGCCATCGGTTTTCCACTGATCATCAAGGCGGCATTCGGCGGCGGCGGCCGCGGGATGCGCGTGGTCCAGAAGAGCGGCGAACTGTCGGATCTGCTGGAAGAAGCCCAAGCCGAGGCCGGCCGGGCGTTTGGGAACCCGGCGGTGTTCCTCGAGAAATATATTCCGCGGGCCAAACACATCGAGGTGCAAATTCTCGGCGATCGCCATGGGAACGTCATTCATTTGCATGAACGGGATTGTTCGGTCCAACGCCGGCATCAGAAGGTGGTGGAAGTAGCCCCGTCCTTTGGCTTGCCGGCAAACGTGGTGAAAGAATTGTGCGAGGCGGCCGCGCGAATGGCGCGCGAGATCCGTTACGATAATGCCGGCACGATCGAGTTCCTCTACGATTTGGATCGGCACGAGTGGTTTTTCATCGAGATGAATCCCCGCATTCAGGTGGAACACACCGTCACCGAGGTGATCACCGGATTGGACTTGGTCCGCGCGCAAATTCTCATCGCGCAAGGCCACAGCTTGCACGGCGAGGAGGTGGGCATGCCCGTGCAAAACCAGGTGCCCCGCAGCGGCTATGCCATCCAATGCCGCGTGACCACTGAGGACCCGGAAAATCGGTTCACGCCGGATTACGGAAAGATTCTCGCTTATCGATCTCCGGGCGGTTTTGGGATTCGGCTGGACGGCGCGCAAGGGTTTTCAGGTTCCGTGGTGACGCCCTATTACGATTCGATGCTGGTGAAGGTCACGGCCAGCGGACAGACTTATCAGATGGCCATGGACCGGATGCACCGGGCTTTGGCGGAGTTCCGCATCCGGGGAGTCAAAACGAACATCCCATTTCTGGAGAACGTGATTGGGAACGAAACGTTCCGTGCCGGGCAAGCCACCACGACGTTGATTGACACAACGCCGGAACTGTTTTCGTTCAAGCCGCGCCGGGATCGCGCCACCAAACTGCTCAATTTCCTCGGCAACGTCATCGTCAACGGCAACCCGCACGCCAAAGGCTACAAACCGGCCCAAGCCTTGTCTCCGGCGGACCCGCCGGCCGCGGATCATCGGCAGGCGCCGGTTTCGGGCACACGTCAGTTGCTGCTGGAGTTGGGCGCAAAACGGTTTGCGGAATGGACGCTCGACCAAACCCGTTTGCTGATTACGGATACGACCTTTCGCGATGCGCACCAATCGTTGATGGCCACCCGCGTGCGCACTACCGATATGTTGGCGGCGGCGGATGCCATGGCCCGCCGGTTGGGCGAGCTGAAGACCGGTCTGTTTTCCTTGGAGATGTGGGGCGGGGCGACCTTCGACACGGCGATGCGCTTTCTCAATGAGGATCCTTGGGAACGTCTACGCCAGTTGCGAGCCCGCATTCCCAATGTTTGTTTTCAGATGCTGTTCCGCGGCAGCAACGCCGTCGGGTATTCGAATTATCCCGACAATGTCGTTGCCGGTTTCATCAAGCATGCCGCACAAAACGGCATGGATATCTTCAGGATCTTCGATTCCCTGAATTATCTGCCTAACCTCAAGACGGCCCTGGAAGCCGTCCAGGATACCCACGCCGTCTGTGAAGCGGCCGTTTGTTATACCGGGGACATCCTGGATCCGAAGCGGGACAAGTATTCGCTGAAGTATTATGTGAAGCTGGCGCGTGAGCTCGAAAAAATGGGCGCCCACTTCCTGGCCATCAAAGATATGGCGGGGTTATGCCGCCCGTTTGCGGCGCGCAAATTGGTCAAGACGCTGAAGGAAGCTGTGGGGTTGCCGGTGCATTTTCACACGCACGACACTTCGGGCGTGCAGGCGGCCGCCATCCTCGAGGCGGCCGGAGCAGGAGCCGACGTGGTGGATTTGGCGATCGCCAGCATGAGCGGCAGCACGTCCCAACCCAACCTCAACTCCATTGTCGCTGCTCTTCAACACACCGCGCGCGATACCAAGCTTGACCTCGATTCCCTGAATCTCTTCTCCAATTACTGGGAACATGTCCGCGAATATTACGCTCCCTTCGACACTGCGCCGCGCACCGGCGGCGCCGAGGTCTACCTGCACGAGATGCCGGGCGGCCAGTACACCAACCTGAAGGAACAGGCGGCCAGCCTGGCGGTGTCCCATCGCTGGCCGGAAATCGCCCGGACTTATGCCGAGGTTAACGTCCTGCTGGGCGACATTGTCAAAGTGACGCCCTCCAGCAAGGTGGTCGGTGACATGGCGCTCTTTCTCTTTAGCCGCGGGATCAAACCGGCGGACGTCGTGAACCTCGAGCCGGGCACGATCGGGTTTCCCGATTCGGTCGTGGATATGCTCAGCGGCGGATTGGGCTGGCCTCCCGGCGGCTTCCCCAAACAGGTCCAACGCGTTGTGCTCGGCGAAAAACGATTCAAGGAAGTCCAGGCTGCTTTCCGCCGCAAGAACGCCACGGAAAAGGCCGCCCCGATTAACCTCAAAAAATTGCGCGACGAACTCACCGACAAACTGAAACGCGAAGCCACGGACGATGATCTTTACTCGCACCTGATGTATCCGCAGGTCTTCGCCGAATTTGCCCGGCACGTGCACGAATTCAGCGACGTGAGTGTGTTGCCCACCCCCGCCTTCTTTTATGGATTGGACCCGGGTGACGAAGTCACCGTGAACATCGAGGAAGGCAAAACGCTGTTCATCAAGCTCGTTAATGTGAGTCTGCCCGACAAAGACGGCCGCCGGACTGTGACCTATGAGCTTAATGGCATGACGCGCGCGGCGTTTATCGTCGACAAAAACGTCGCCCCGAAGACTCAAACGCGTCCCAAAGCTGATCTCAACGATCCCCAGCAAGTGGGCGCGCCCATTCCGGGATTCGTCGTCACGGTGG
>Ga0247664_1000375_pt1 | contig 11242 bp, 5 predicted proteins | sample CNK05_metaG_FD_182715 | JGI IMG/M metagenome (GOLD analysis project Ga0247664, IMG submission 182715) | Soil microbial communities from Purdue University Martell Research Forest, Indiana, United States - CNK05 | ecosystem: Environmental > Terrestrial > Soil > Temperate forest > Bulk soil | place...
CGTACCGTCCTCACGCAACGCCACACCGTGACGCATGCCGCTGAAAACGGCCACGACGTTTGTAGCGGAGCGCGGCACCTCGGTCTCACGATCAAAATCCCCTCCCCAGGCGGCCACCTCGGTGAGGGACAATCGCACTGGCGCGCTCGTAGACGTGCCGAAGGCATTGGCCACGACGACGGAGTATTCACCGGCGTCGGCGTACGAAAGATTGCTGAGCCGGAGCACCGCTTCGCGCGAATTGGAAATCGGCTGGGCATTGTGCAGCCACTCGTACGCGAAGGGCCCCGAGCCTTCGGCGTGCACGGAAAACAACGCGCTACCCCCAAGCAGCGCCGCGCCGGTTGCCGGCTCGACTTGGAGCCGCACGTTTAATGGAGGGCTGACCCGGGCCGTAATGCTTGCGGTCTGGCTGGTCACCGAGCCGCGCTCGTTTGAAACCACAACATCGTAATCAGCGTTATCAAGGAAGGAGAGGCCGTCCAGCGCCAGAACGGAATTGGTGGCGCCAACCAGTTCAAATCCATTTACCCGCCATTGGTAGCGGAGCGGTTGAGCGCCGATGGCGTTCACAACCAGCCGGGCGTTGGCCCCAATGATTCCGTCAAAGCTATGGGGTTGTTGGAAAATGCGCGGTGGGCCGTTATCAACAATAGCCATGCTGTGTGTATAACCAGCTGCGATCGCGGCGACTCCGTGCAGATCGTCAGGTACGGTCGCCAATCCCTCAGCGCCCCAGCCGACCACGCGTCCGTTTGCGCGCAGGGCCAGGACATGATCGCCTCCGTTGGCGAGAGCAACAACATCGTCGAGGTCCGCTGGCTGGGGAATCAGGTTCACCTCATAGATCCTGCCCCACTGCACAACCGTTCCGTCACCACGGAGAGCTTGAGCGTTCGACCGTCCTCCAGCGACGGCCACTACGTTCGTGAGGTCTGAGGGAACCGGAATATCGTCGATGAGACTTACGACCGTGCCATCGCTTCGCACGACCAGGCCGCCTCCCGTGTTGAGGGCGACAGCGTTGTCCACCCCGACAGCGATTCGTTCCGCTTCTATATTTTCCCCAAAGACCAGGAGTGTCCCGTCGGAACGGAGAGCGCAAAAGGGTGAAATCGCGACAATATTACTAAGATTCGGCGGGATGCGAAGGGCCGCAAAGTTCCATCCCCAACCGACGATATGGCCGTCCGCTTTCAGCGCAACAATGACGCCTCCGCCCGAGGCGATAGCCACGATATTGCTTAATCCAGGCGGAGGCGCTAACTCTGGGAAATCCTGCCCCAAGCCCCAGACCACGACGGTGCCGTCGGCCCGTAGAGCGGCGATGTCCGTTCCCGAAGTGGCCACGGCCACAAGATTTGTCGCCGTGATGGGCACACCTCTTTGTTGGATGATGTCGTTTCCCCAGATGACAAGCTCCGAAACATTCAGGGGGAATATGAAGCTGGTCGTCGTGCCGATGGGGTTGCTCACCCGCAAGGAATAATTGCCTGACTGATCGCGACGCAAGTTTTCCAGCGATAGCGTCGAGTTCGTCGCGCCAGGGACAGGCACGCCATCCAACAGCCATTGAAAGCTCGTCGGGGCGGAGCCGGTCACTTCCCCAAAAAATGTGACGGCACCGCCGATGAACGGCGTGTGTGTTGTGGGTTCCATCGCAATGCGCCGAACCACAGGCGCGCTTTCCATGACCCGCAAAGTGGCGATGCGGCTGACGGCACCGCCAAGAGCGTTCGTGGCTGTGATCTGGTAGCTGCCCGCGTCAGTGCTCCGGGCATCGTCGATCAAGAGTGTGGCATTGGTCGCACCAGGAATCGACGTGCCATCCTTGAGCCACTGCAACGCCAGCGGGCGTGTTCCACCCACTTTGGCCACAAGCCGAAGTCGCTCTCCGCGGTAGCCGGCAGTATCGGATGGCTCATTGACGATCAGCGGCGAACCGTCGCCCGTGAGCACGAGGAAGCCTCGCGCATCCACGGGTGAGACATAGAGTGCATTGGCGATGCCCAGGTCTCGCCCGCCAAATTCCAGAACGTGTCCGCCGCTCGTAATCGCCAGCACATGGCTGGGGCCCGCCGCGATATCGACAATGTTGGTTACGCCCTCGAACGGATAAAACGGAGAGGTACTGACCGGACAGCACCGGGGTTCCTGGCCGTTCCCCCAGCCAACCACCACTCCGTCCGCACGCAGCGCGAAGTTCTCTTGCAGACCAGCGGCAATGGCCACGACGTTGGTGGCCTCCTCAGGAACAATGTCGGCGGCAACCGAACGGCTGCCCCAGGCGGCCACGGTGCCGTCGGCTCTCAACGCCAGGCTGTTGTTGTACGTCCAGGACGTGGAGATGGCGACAACGTCCCGCAGATCGGCTGGCAGGCCTGTCACGCCGGAGTCCCTCCAGGTTGCGACCGTGCCATCGGAACGCAGTGCGAGTGAAACGTCTCCTCCGACTGCGAGAGCGACGACATTGCTCAGGCCGGGCGGCGGAGGTCGCGGGTAAACGCCCCAGGTCACAACTCTTCCGTCTGCACGCAGAGCGCCAGCAGCATTTCCCAACGCAGAGATGAGAGTGGCGTTGGTGAGGTTCGCCGGCGGTTGGAATCCAACCGAATCCGGTTTCATTTCAGCCAGCGAGACGCCGCCATTTGCCTGCAGCACGAGAATGCCCTGCTCGCCGATGGCAGCAGAGACGATGTTGCTGGCCGCATTCAAGAGCGTTTTCGTGCCGGGCGATTGTCCGCCAGCCCACAGAAGATTGCGATTCTCAGATGCGCCGGAGGTAGAGTTGGTGAATGCGTGCAATGCGAAGAAAAAAATCCCCGCCAATGAGACGTAGTAATTTGGCTTCATGGCTACCTGCCTTTCCCCGGGCCTTTGCATATCACCCGGGTTGATATGCTGCAATAGTTTTCCGAATGATTCGAATGATTTTCCCACGCCGTAGCCGCCGAGGTAACGAGGCGCTCGTTCCACCGAGCGAACGCAAGAGCAACAATGGCGTTAGTGTTCACAATTTTGCTGAAGGTGCCATCACCGTTATTGTGAAAAAGCAAGTTCTGGCTTGTCCCGCCGCAATACAGGTCAATGAAGCCGTCATTATCATAGTCTCCCCACGACATCCCCACCCCACTTTCCATGACTATGGGTGAATCAGTGATTTTAGTGAATGGATCTTCAGGCGGGTTCTCGGCGAGCAATGCTGCCGGCCAACTCAGGGCGCCGGCCATGGCAAACATGAGGATTCTCCCCTTCAGACGGTGAAGGCTGATTAAGAACGGATCGCGGAGAGCATCACATTGTTCAGTGGTTTTCATACTCAGGTGTAGTTTGGTTTTAGACTAGTCTCACATTTGGTACACAGGAAAATCGTTGCGAAAGGGACAAACAATCTTGCATGGCTTGGATGGGCAAACGGGCGGGCTTGGATCGACACACAGTTCACCACCAAAGCCCGCCATCCGCTCAGACGAGCAGAACATGGTCGGCACGGCGCCAGCCGCCGGACGGAAACTGAACTACTCACTTCGGGTATTTGATCTCGCACACGGGTTACGGGATGTAGTCGAGGTCTTCGGGCAGCGGACTTTGCATCGGCACCTCGAAATACGGCGATGTCTGATTGATGAGGGCACCGTCACTCTCAAAGAATTGCGAGAGTTGTTCCTGAATCGCGACTGTGATCGGCAGCATAACCGGCCCCTGGAGGCGGTATATGGTGTGCGGATTCTTCAGGTTTCCGACCGGATTTGCCGCATAAAACAGATCGTGTCGGTAATAGACCGTGCGATCCTTCAGGTCCCCAGCGCGAATCAGTTCACTTGTCGTTGGGTTCGGGGACGTCTGGTCAGTACGCGCCATCCAGAGCAGGGTTGGGCGCACGGAGACTCCTCGCGGCGGGTCCCGGCGTAGGCGCGAGATGAAGGCTGTTGGTTCCGCGCACTGCTGTCGCCAGCGAAACCGGTCAAGGTATCCTCGAATGGTACTTGCACCCGGGATGCTGTCGACCCGCGGAGCCTCATCCCGGAACGGCGTGTTCTCGTTGAATAAGGGACTTGCCACCGTAACTCCGCTGACGGAGGTGATCCCATAGGCGGAATTGAGAAGCGATGGTGTGCGGCTGTCCAGCTGGCTACCCACACTGGGTCGATTTCCTGGTCCGAGGCGGCGAATCTCACTTAACGCCGAGAAGGGAACGATAAAAAAGGACGCGCGGATTGCGTCCGTATAGCCCACGAGCGGCATCCCTGTAGCCGTCCCCCAAGACTGGCCGGCGAAGTAGATGCGAGAGGCATCGAGATCGATGGTGCCGTCCCCCTCCACATCCACACCCGCTTGGATCATCCGGACCACGGAGAGCAAATCGATCGAGAGCTGGATCACCGCATCCGAAGCCCGACGCAGTTTTTGGGGCCCGAGTGCATTGTCGCCCTCAACGCTATTATAGATACCATCGCCGTTCTGATCTATGGCTCGCCCGGGAGTCGGAAATGTGACCGTGCTGCCATCGGTCAGCTTGACGGTCCACGTGCTCAACGGGCCAAATCCATGTCCCACATTGTCGATTGCAACGAGGGCGAAGCCGTAGGCGCCCTGGATGCTGACCAGTTCGAGAAATGTCGACAGTCTGCTCCCACCTGATCCGATCGCGAACAGGATGACAGGCCAGCCCCGCGCGGGCATAGGTCCGGACGGCAGCGAAAGCGAGAAGTGCAGCGTGTCGGTGCCTTGCTGCACGGGGCTACCGGTGCGTGAGGCGACGGTGGGAATGTATTCCCCGGGATGCACCCTGTAGTCAGGTGCGACGAAATGACCGCTCGCCAGGCGACCAACCGCACCCGGAACCAGACGAGCATTGGCGAGGCTGGCCACGGCCGGCGTTAGCGTCGCGCCGGTGGTTCGTTGCTGATTGTGCGTAATGGACTGAATCTGGTCGAATGTAAACACGGCACGATTGCCCTGGTCGAACGTGAAATCTGCCTGCGGAGGCGCGCTCGCGAGCACCTGTTGGCTGATTTTTTCGTAAAGGTCGGTGATGCTTCGAGTTGTAAATGAGCTGAGCGCAACAATGTTGTCCTTGGGGACTCCGGTGCAGACTGCGGCTCGCTCTGCCCTGAGTAACGCTCGGCGATACCACATGTCCTCTGAGTTCACGCCAGCAAGGTCGTGGCGATAACGAACAAAGCTTTTACTCGCACCGACCGGTTGACCATCGCTGCCGCGAATGCCGTCAGTGACCACCAATGTGTAACGCGTGTGTTCTTTGAGAAACTCCTCGGATCGCGCCTGGATCGTTCTTGTTTGCTGATCCCATATGATCTGATTCAAGGCGATCCTGTGAAAACTGCTGACACCATCTGATGCCACCTCGTCATCTGTGTCCGCGGCCTGTGAACCAAGCGTATCAGCGAGCGCGATCAGAAAAACGTTGCCGGCAATCGTATTGGGGTCGATATCACCGTCAAAGGGAATTGACAACCATGGGGCCGCACTGAAACCGTCGAGTTCATTCAATGATTCAATTTCCTCGCAATCGGAGGAATTGGCGACACAGTCCGCTGGCTTGGGGAGGTTCACTCGGCGTCCAGTATTCTGACCCGCATCGGGCAGCGTGAAGCGATCGGACGGAAAGGGGCTGGTCTCGGGCGAGGCCAGATCGAACAGCGCATGGACTGCCGTATCTTTATTCGCCGCCGACCCGGTGATGAATGCTGAAGACAGGCTAAGTAGACAAATGGCCAGCCCGGCTCTGCTATTGAATGTTGTTCTTTTCATTTTGTTTTCCTGCGATTTGGCACAGGCACTTGGTCCTCCAACTGCCGCTCATTCGGGCGGCAGCCACAAGACATCAGGCCGTGTTGTGTAAGTCCGCGGAAGGTCAAGTGCTCAATCCTTCCAGGCCCTTTACGAAACGGGTCCCATACTTCATACACAGGAAAATGTTTGGGAAAGGGACAAACGCGAGGCCTGGCGTTGGCTGCGAGCTGCGCGCATTCCGGCTCCTTTGCTTCTATCAACGCGGGACGAGATAGCCTTGCGTCCACACCGGCGGTGCCAGGCCCTCGATGCCGTCTGCCGGGATGTCGGGTGGGAAGTTTCTCCGGAGAATCAATTGCCACTCCTCGTCATTCAAGCGGCGTGGGTCGCCGATGATCTCCAATTCGTAATGGCTCAGCACCGGCCCGGCGCACACGAAACGGTCCAAGCCATTGTCCATGGCGATCAGCACCAAGTTCACGCGACCGACCGCCTCGTGAATTACACTGCCGGAGACAGGAGAGCCAGTTCAGATAAATGTTGTTGTCCCACGCGCTCGCTGTTTGCTGGTCCATCACGGCGCGTACGGCGGCCAGATTGTGTTGATACGGCCGACCGTCGCGGAACTGCAACGCATGCGGGCGATCTGCGTCCGCGAATATCCCCTCCATCTGTGCAACCAACTCCGGCACGATCTGGTTATTGCCCAGGACCAAAAAGGCGACGTCAAGTGCGCCCGGCACGCGGCGTTGCACTTTATTTGTCTCGCCATTCTCCGCCCAGAGGATGCTGCTGAAAACCGTCTGCGAAAATGCCCAACTGTCCGGGATGAACTTCTGTCCGAACACCGTGAAGGTTTGCGGCAAAGCGTACCGCGCCGCCCCGCCCAGCGGCTGCGCGAACCAATCACTGCGGATATTCTGAACGCCGAGTTCGCCGCGCATAATGTCGCCCTGGATCTTCTCCAACGTAGCCAGGTCGCGAACATCGACCAGCGTCTGAATGCCCGCGGCCGACAACAGACCACTCAGTTGCCCGAAGGTCATCGAATCGGTCGCACCGACAAAGGTCTGAATGATCCGCTCCATATCGCTCCAGGTTCCGAATTGGCTGGAGCTGTTGAGCAAATGCCAGAGCGCGATCGACGTCCCGAGTTCACGCGGCGAGGCCATGCGTGATTCGCCCGGACAACGCTCCCACGGCCCGCCCGCTACGGGCACATCGATTCGGCCCAACCACATCACGCATTGAAAATAGCACCCCAACCGCTCGGAATGGGTGTAGTGCCCGCGCACTTTGAACTGCGAAAAATCCACCATGCGGCAGAAGCCCATGAAGTCAGGAACGATCTTCAGTTCCTCGGCCTGGATGTCGGCCAGCGTTTCGGCTACGCGCGCATCCTGGCCCAGGAGCGAAGGGGGCACTGGCGGATTGTTCGTGCCTGCCAGCAGCGACCGCGCGACGGCCAAAAAGTAATCCGCATCCAGGACGCTTTGCTGCAACACGCCATTCCCCGCCTCAACCGCCGCAGCGGTCACTTGATTCGCCATTCCGTCTAGCAGCGCTTGCACGGAATTGTAGAGGTAGGTCTCCTCGATTTCCTCCAGCATCGCATCGTACGTGCGATGCCAGGCCTGCAGCAGTGCGTCCGTGGAGATGAACACCGGCAGGTCGTTGTGCCAAAGGTTATAAAAGACCTCCGCGAAACTGCTCCCACCGAGCCTCTCGCTAACGACGAAGCCGTTTGTGTTGAACAATTGCAGTTCAGCCGAGTTCAGGCGGTAGCTGACGTTGAACCGGTCCCAAAACTGTGCCGTGCTCGGGTCCCAAGAAATGCCCGGCAGATAGTTCGCGCTGTTCGGAAACATCGTTGCGAACTGGTCGGGCGAAATCTGACCGATTCGCTGCAACTCCTGCGCGAAGGCGTCGCCGTAACCGAAGACCTGGGCACCGTCCGAACCAAGTTGGGCCACGCCGCCGGGCTCGATGCTCAAGAGTCGATAGAAGGCTCTCGAGTCATCGAGCGGCTGCGTCGCGCTCAGCGACTGGCCGAGCGTTGCCGTGAGGCACGCTGCCGTTCGCCGATCGGTTCCCAGCGCTGGAAATCGAACGTGCGCTGCAATTCAAAGTAGGGCCGCACGACCGAACCGTCGGTTTTCTGAATCGTCGCTGGCCAGGAAAGCTCCAGACCCGAACTGGAGTGCTTTCCCGAAAGTTGTGGCGGCTCCTCCGCGAGGGCGGGCAACGCGACGACGTTGACCAGGAGGATGGCAAGACCAGGAACCCGAACAATGTTCAATTGTTTCATCACCTCATACACAGGAAAACTCCGGAGAAAGGGACAGACAATTTTACTCGTGGTCTGAAGCAGCCGAAAGGTTACTCCGAGAGGGCTTTGTGCGCTGCGCGCAACGCGGCCCGCTGCCAGGCGGTGGCCAACTCCGCCGGCTTGAGTGACTCGAGTCGGCCGTCGGTGAGAACGCGCTGGCCGGAAATGATCGCCGCAACGTCGAGCCACTCTGATTCCGTGCGCGTGTCGTGCGGGAGACAATAGAGCATGCCGTTGTGTGCGTACTGGCTGCACGCCAGCACGCGCTGCCCGTCTGGCGAAAATCTGACTCGCCAGCACGTTGGACGGCTTCAGATCGCGATGCAGGATGCCGCGTTTGTGCGCGTACTGGATGGCTTCAGCGACGGTCTTGAGGTAACTCGCGGCCCGTCTCGCGGGCAGCGGTCCGTTGGCTAACAGCTTCGACAGGCTTTGCCCTTCGACGTAATCCATCGCGAAATACTGCTGTCCCTGGCACACGCCGACGTCGTGAATGGCTACGATGTTGGGATGCAGCAGGCTCGCCGCCGCTGAAGCCTCCGCCACGAAATCGGTTCACAGACTCTGGACTGGCGAGCGGACCCAACAGCAACATCTTTACCGCGACAATGCGGCCCAGGCTCAAGTGCCGCGCCCGATTAGACAATGCCCATCCCGCCCCGGGCGATTTCTTCGAGCAGTTCGTAATCGCCGAAGGTGCGCAGCAAAGACAGCCTGGTCACCATCGAAGTTGAGGCCTGATCATTCGAACCGGAGGCATCGGCCGCTGCAGCGCTGGATGGATCAATCTGGATGAGGTGCGAAAGGTCGTCGGAGTCGCCCGCGCTCGCCTGCGTAAAGAGGCACTTGAGACAAAAACCACCCCGGGCGTCGCCACGTCAGTGGCGCGCCGCATTTAAGGCACGTGGTTTTGTTCGCCATGATCGCTGTCCCGCCAGCCCATCAACTACTACACAGGAAAAGTGTGGAAAAAGGGACAAGAATCTTCAGATGGCGTTGGCACGATCCCGTTCGGCCGGCGGCGAGGTTGGACGGGTATCGTTCAGGTTGGCCGGGCCGTTGTAGTGTTTCTCCCAGAGCACCGCGACGTCCACCGCTCACTGTGAGACTGCCCGGTAGAACCGCGTCGGCTGTCTGTCGGCCTCGCCATCTTCAAATGTCACCAAGCCCTCCGCGGTGGCCGTGCGGGTGCCGATAGTGACCCAGTCCTTCAGGTTGGAGGAGGCCTGGATGGTGAACTGCTCGCCTGCTTCACCCACGATCTCCAGTTGCACGCGGCCATTGGCCAGACGAATGGGCGGAGAAACCTTCGCGCGGGCCGCGCGCTTCCAGGCGTCCCGGTATTCTTCGATGCCGTTGGCGCATCGGTCGTTGCCAAACGCCGCATCGGCCTTGGCTAAAAACTCCTGGGCCTGCTCGATCTTTTTCTCTGACACGCCAGCCGCAATGGCTTCCTGGATCGCGATGGAGGCCAGCAGGCGGTCCACGCGAATGAGCCGGTCAACAAACCCTTGGAGGATCGGGTCGCCGTGGAGGTTGCTTTCCCGGTTTTGGATCAGATCGCAGATGTTCCTGACCGTCTCTCTTTCCTCGTGGAACACTTTCTCGCCGTGCTTGCGCTCCAGGTGACTTTCATCCGTCCAAAACTCTACAGCCAGCGATTGGGTCAGATGCTTGATGGCCTCGTCGAGCGTCCAGCCATCGTCGCGATCGGTCACCGTGACGCGCCGGGCGATCAATTCGGCAAGGAGGTCCTCCTTGGCGCTGCGCGCAATGGCAATGCTTGCTTCTGCGGCAAACGGCGAACCTGCGTAACCTGAATCAATGGCCTGTACACTCCAGTAATAGATACCCACGGGCAGATGGCTCAAGGTGGCGGAGAGCCTTTGCTGGCGATTGCCCATTTGGGGCAAAAGCCGAAAGCCATTGGTAGGATTCGCTTGCGGAGAAACAATTTGGAAACCTCCGGGCGTGCTACCCACACGCAGATTGTAAGTGAGGCCAGCGGTGGGAGTCTGCCCATCACTCGCGAGACTCCAGCGCAGCGTAACGCCTTCGCGCTGCACGGTGGCGCTTAAGCCGGTGGGCGCACTTGGAACTGAATTGAAGCTGCCAGTATCATTGTGATAGAGGCGAGAATCTCCGCCCGTCAGCAGAATGTCGAGACGTCCGTCGTTGTCATAGTCAGCCCACGCGACGAAGCCAGGATAAAGTCCCGGGAAGCCGGCGCTGATGTCCGTAAAGGTGGCATTTCCGTTATTGTGATAAAGTTGGGTGAAAAAAACGCCTGTCAGCAGAATATCGAGCTTGCCATCGTTGTCGTAGTCTCCCCAAGCAGAGGAACCCAACACAGCTCCAAGCAGTACAGCGTGGCTGTCGGTAAAAGTCCCATCACCGTTATTGTGATAAATTTTGGAAATCGGGCCGGACCCTCCTGTAATGGTGTGGCCCGACAGGAAAAAATCGAGTTTGCCGTCGTTGTCATAGTCTCCCCACGCGACAGAACTGTCGTAAACTCCCGGCAGCCCAGCGTTGATATCCGCAAACGTGCCATCTCCATTATTGTGATAAAGGCGCGATATGCGGTCTTTAGCCGCTGTAATTCCGGTCAGCAGGATATCCAACCAGCCATCGTTGTCATAGTCTCCCCAGGCGACGGCGCCACCGGAAACGCCTAGCAGCCCGGCATTGCTGTCGGCAAAAGTACCATCTCCGTTATTGTGATAAAGCAGAGATTGGCCGTCACCAGTCAGGAGAATGTCCAGCCGACCATCGTTATCATAGTCTCCCAAGGCGACAGCGCTATAGCTGAGTCCCGGCAACCCGGCATTGCTGTCCGTAAAGGTGCCGTCTCCGTTATTGTGATAGAGCCGTGATATAAGTCCTGGGCTCTCGCCCGTCAGCAGGATATCCAGCCGACCATCGTTGTCGTAGTCGCCCCAAGCAACGGCGCCATTATATACTCCTTGCAACCCGGCATTCGTGTTCCAAGTGAACGCGCCACTTCCCTCGTTGTGATAGAGGCGGGCGACCATTCCGGAGTCCGTGTAGCCTGTGAGTAAAAAATCGAGCCGACCATCGTTGTCATAGTCTCCCCAAGTGCCCGAGCCGCCAAAGAATCCCGGCAGGCTGGGATTGACGTTGGTGAACACTGGT
>Ga0247664_1000376_pt1 | contig 11229 bp, 17 predicted proteins | sample CNK05_metaG_FD_182715 | JGI IMG/M metagenome (GOLD analysis project Ga0247664, IMG submission 182715) | Soil microbial communities from Purdue University Martell Research Forest, Indiana, United States - CNK05 | ecosystem: Environmental > Terrestrial > Soil > Temperate forest > Bulk soil...
CGAGGTCACGCCCTGAGAGGAAGTAGACATGGATATTGCCCTCCGGGTCGGTGGGAATGGAGTCCGTCGCCATCCCCGACACCGACGCTACACCCTGACTCCTGAAGCCGACTCCAAAGTGGTCTTCAGCGTCATACCGGGTCCCGACCCAGACCACCAAGCCATCCCCCTGAACGACGGGGATGAGCGAGGTGATCTGCGAGTTGACCGTCTGGAGCCAGTTGGTGTCGGTCGTGAGACGTTCGTAGGAGATGGGGTCGTCGTAGAAAAGAGCGTCTGGGTGACTCCCTGTGATGGAGGTCTCGACGCCGAAGATGACCATGGACGGGTCCTGACGCGAGGTGTTACGTCTTGCCCCATGAACGATCTCCTTCCCCGACCACTTACGGGCCTGTCCCGACCAGTCGCCGTAGAGCTGAGTCCACCACGCATGGTGGTCGGAGCCGTCCAGAACGGCCTTCATCGCCTCGAGCATCTTCTTCGCCAGGTCTTCCTTCTCCGCTCCCGTGGCTGTCGCTATCTCGGGGTCCCGAAGATGGAGCCAGAGCTGCCCCGCTCGAGTCATGAGTGTGGTCTTGCCGATCTCACGGTGGACCAAGATGGCGAGATGCTTCTGGAGCTTCAGGCCTTGGCGGCGCCACTCGAACCACTCGTCCACATGCTTCTGGAACCAGTCGGCCATGGGCTTGTGGACTTCAGGGTCGATCCAGCGTCTGCCCTTGGGATTGTTCCACGCACCGAAGCAGATCTTGAAAAAGAGCCAGAAGTCACGGCGGCACATGTCGCGCATGAGCTTCGTGGCGACTTCCGAGTTCCAGCCGTAGTCCCTAGCCTTGGGTGGCATTGTCCATCTCGTCGTCGATGCGGTCGGTCATGGCGGCGGCATCCAACTTGTGCTGCTTCCGGTCCAAGAGGATCTTCTTCGCCTGCTGGCGGCACCACTGCTTCTTGACGGCGATGCCCTTGCCTACCGGGAAGCCGGGCGGGAAGCCACCGCGCTTGATCTCCGGGAACATCTGGTAGAGCTGGCGCAACGTCTCCGGGAGTTCCGCCTCATCGACGTTCAGGTCCTCGAGCGCGATCTTGGGCGCGGCATGGTTCACCGGACGTCGGGAGAAGGGGAAGGCGCGGCGGTAGGCGAACTGGGTGCCTATCTGGCCCAGGGACTGCATCATCATCGACATGAGTTCCAGCTTCTCCTCGTCGCCTAGAGGCTCGGGGATGGTGGCGGCGGTGCCCTCACGGTTCAGGACGAGCTGAAGGGCACGGAGCTGGGCGGTACCTTCACCGTTCCGAGCCACGTCGGAGACGAGCTTGAGAGCCTCTTCGAAGGTGATGTTCCGGGCGTCTTTGGGGTCGTTCATAGGGGCTTGAAAGTGACAATGCCAGCGCCCCAGTCGACGGCGCTGGGGAGTGTACCGGTAGCATTCACCGCTGCATTGCTCAAGAGCGCCTTGAAAGCGATGTCGATGACGGTATCGCTGGGGGGACCGCCGGAGTTGGTGCCGATGTGCGAAGAAGACGGCTGGATGAAGCCTCCGTTCCATGTCGGCTGCAAGGCAAGGCTATTGTTCTGCGATGCGACCGCGGCGACGGCGAACTCCGTCGAGAACAACAGGGACGAGGTGGCAAAAGTATCGAACGCCTGCGTGGTGTTGCCGTTGAAAGACGAGCCATCGTTAGCGTTCGCGGTCTTGGCTCCGGAGACTGCGACAACAACTGCGGCACAGGCGGTGGGGTTGATGGAAAAAGACGTTATCGCCACCGTCTTGCTGCCCGCAGTGATGTTCGATCTAGTAAACATCGACACAATCTGGTCGTTTTGACCAGCGGGACCACCAGACACGGCACTCAACGCAGACCCTCCGACATTGGCCGCCGAGATGTCAGCACCACCTCCGGACAGGTTCATAGCCACACACAGCACACACACGTCCCCGGCCTTGAACACGCAGTTGGCGATGCTCAAGGAGCCGGTGGCCTGCGTGGGGTCGTAGAAACTCCCGCTCCCCACCACCGTCGCGGACATGTTGTTGGTCAGGGTATTGGCCCCGGCGATGTTCCGGTGCAGCACCTTCAAGCGCGTGAGTTTCTCGCGCGGCATGACCTCAAGACACTCCGGGCAGGAGAACATCTTGGGCGGTGGCATCAGGGTCGGCGGCACGTCGTAGCCACAGGACGGGCAGTGGAGTTCGATGCGGCTCATGTCATGCCCTCAAGAGGAAGCGGGCGTCACTGGTCGGGACCGACACCGTACCCGAGACCGTAGCGCCGTTGTTGACGGTGGTGTCGAACACCCCACGGAGGCGTCTCCAGGTCCCGGTCAACGGGTGGTTGATCGTGCTGCCGGAACCGTTGACGATGACAATGCCGTTCGTGAACTCGCGCACCCAACAGCCGCTCGCGTGCTTGAAACCGAAGGCAGTGGGACGTCCGAGCCAGCCACGATTCGCCGCCACGGTTCCGGTGCCATCGCTTGTGCCGGTCGAATCCACGGTGTATTCGTCGGCCCAGATGTTCATGTCGTGGTTCACAAGCGTTCCAAGACCAGTGCTTGCACCGTAGGTGATACCAAGATTGCCGACATAGCCCATCCCTCCGGCAACGCAGGCCGATCCAAGGGTAAAGCGGGCCTGACTCCAGAAGGTGGGCTGACCCTGAGTAACACTATCGTACTTGGCAAGGAAGGCCGTGCCATCGCCGGTCGGGTCCGTGCCCTGATAGGCCAGCGCACGAGTCATGTTCGTGTCAAAGTTTCCGGGAACACCCGTCGGCCAGTTCTCAAGCAACTCGCCAGCAGGAGTCGGAGTCTGATGTATAGCGAGCGACGTGTAACCACCGCTGTTGCCGACCTTCAGCTTCGGGTCGCTCTGCATCGCGGTAGCAAAGCTAGTGAGTGCCGTCGTCTCCGCCGTGTTCACCGCCGACTTACTTCCATATCCAGCGAGAGCGTAGTCTAGATCATGGCCCGCGTTTAGAATGTAGTCGGCAACAGGAGCGATGAAGTAATCAAACCAGTAGCCATCACCGAAGCCACCGTACTTCTTCCAAATGTTGGCGTAAGCTGTCGGGCCAACGGCGCTAAGGTCGAAGGCAACTCCGACCAAATCGCTACCGGGGAGCGTGCCGTCATGCGGGAACCCAACGCCCGCGTCGAGGACACAGTAAAATCGCCGATTCGGGACCGTAGCTAAGAGCCACGCTTCACGCACAAACGATGTTGGGTTCGGCCCCAGATTCTGGGTCAAGAAGGAGCAGGTGTTGTAAGAATAAATCTTGATACTCGGGTTCAGCGTTCTGAGCTGGGAGTAGACGGTGTTGTAGACCGGCAGGTCCGAGTCGGAGAACGGAGAGATGTTGATGGTAGTCGCATGCCAGCGCGAGATTCCGGCCACCAAAGTCGTGTCGAACACGTTCGGTGAGGTGATGATGGCGTCGCCGGAGCCCCTGGTATACGTGTAACGCCACATGTGCGGGAAACCATTGGGCACGCTGGTGAGCGAGCCACCGCCCGCGCCGCGGATATGGCCATGGGGATGGGCGGCGCTGAACTTGGCGAAGTCTCGTTTCAGGACCAGGTCCTCGGTGATGCCCTCACGACCGCAGGCATCGCACTTGAAGCGTTCGAATGGCGGGTTGTCGTTAGAGACGATCTGCACGCCATGGTTGATGGCGGACCCGCACTCGGGGCAGACGAGGGTCTTACGCATGGACTACTGTTGTTCTCCCATCCACGGCACACAGTAGACATTGGCGACCTCGATCTTGTAGTGCGCCGCGATGGTGTCGGTTCCCCCATTGCTCATCTGCACCTGTGGGGCGAGCATCACCGTGTTCACAGGGCCACCGCCCTGAGCGTTCCAGACAATCTTGGTCACGGCTTGGGTACTAGAGTCGAACTTGGAGAGTCGGCAGTTGGTGTTGATGGTACCCACGGAACTCGGGAACGCCCACATCTCCCACAGTAGCGTCACGCCTGAAGCGAGGATGCCGGAGGCGTTTACTGCGGGAGATACGGCACCGGAGTGGGCCGTGAGTTGGAGCTTGGTCGTACCAACGGCGCCAGCGTCCCTTGTCACCAGCGACAACACATCCTGTCCGTCTGCCCCGTCATGCCAAAGCCCGATGGTATTGTTCCGAACCGTGTCCTGAGTGACGACCGGGTTCGTGTCCCCGGTGAGGCCAACGAACAATCTGCCATCCGTACCGCTCCCAGCGCCGGACCAGGTACCGATGCGGAAGATGGCAGACATGTACCAGCCACCCAAGTAAGCATGGTTCGTCGTGTCATTGCCCATCCAAAACTGGTAGTCACCTGCCGCAGCTAGTCTCGGTCCCAGCTCCTGGTTCGCCGTGCCGCCGACGTTGGCGTAGGTCGTGCGCTTCAACTGGGTATCGTACGCGGTACCGACCGTGGCATGGGCAACGGTGATCCCGACCGCAGCGGTGTCGGTGGTCCACACCCCACCAAGTCCGTTACCACCGGCAGTTGAACTGTTGGGCTGGAACAGGACGCCGTTGAAGTTCTGCAGGCCCAACTGCCACTGGGACGTGGGTCTCATACGCGCATCGCCCCACGGTTATTGATGAACAGGCCGGTCTCGCCGTCGCCATTCAGGATGTTGTCGCTGGACGTGCAGTAGAAGCAGTTTTCTCCAAACACGCCGACGGCTCCCTGAGCCCAGGTGGTACCGGACAAGCGATTACGACGCACACTGGCATCAGCGCATGAAGTGAGTTGGAAGAACCGGGTCACTACAGCCCCGCCGCTGACGACGAAGTTGCAATCCTCAATGACCACCGGCTGACAGCCATTCATGAAAATGATCTGACCGCCAACGTGGTTCTTACCGCACTCGAAGTCCACACCGCGGATGATGACGAAGGTGGCGAAGTCAGCGTAGAACTCCCCGGAGTCATTGCTCTCCATGTTCCCGCCTTCAAACTTGTGGAGCATCATCCCGGCGACGCCATCCGACCCCTTCTCGATCATGACGCCGTAGTTACCGTTGCCGTTGAAGGTGCAGTCACGGAAACTATTCACGTTGGTGCTGAACTGTGAAACCGACGTATTGACGTAGAGACCATTGGTGTTGCAGTAGGCAAACGTACAGTGGTCCACGACACTGACGATGGCACCGTCTAAGTAGAGTCCGTTGTCAGGACCGTTACCATCACGCACGGGAGGATTCGAGTTGTCCGCGGTACCGCCGACATAAAGGTTCCGCAGGTCGCAACGAGCGACCCCTCCGCCCGACTGATAGATCTTGATGCCGTAAGCCTTACCTGTAGCACGTATCTGGAGGTCACGGAGACAGGTGTTGCTCGCGGTTATCGACACTGAGCCGGTGAGGATAGTCGTCATCCCAGTGCCGATGATGGTCATGCTGCCGCTAGAAAGCGTGATGTCGCCCGTATAGGTGCCGGATTGGAGCATGATGATGCCGCCGGTAGGCAAAGCGTTGATGGCACCTTGCAGGCCACCTCCGGGCGGGACACAGGTCCAGCACGCCATCTCGGCTACATCCCCGCTGAAGACGACGAGGCCGCGTCGTCCGTAGAGTTGGTCGAGGTCTTTCCACAGGCAGTTCTTGCAGTAGACGATGACGGATTCATCGCCGATGGAGACGACTGGGATCTCGACTTGTTCACCGCAGTCTGGGCAGGTGACGGAGCGCACATGATGTCCCTATCGTGGCTTGATGGTGACGACGGAATAGGAGCCTGATGCTGAGATCGCCTTGGTACCCTTGCAGGCTACAGGTGATTTGTCGCTCAACTGCCTCGTCGCCTGAGCGAGCATGATGGCGCTTGGATTCTCAGCCTGCAGGAACTGCTGCTGGTTGAATCCGTTTCCGAACGTGGGGCGGTCGTTGATGTCGAACCCATGCTCGTTGACGAATGCGCCGATGGCGAGTTCATTGAAAGCGGTCAAGGGAGCGGTGTTACCGCTGGTCCAAGTGACTGTCGAGCCGGATTCCAGCAAGCTCGATGAACCATCTATGGGCGATGCCGACATCCCCGAGACTTTGAGCATCAGGCAGAGCACGGTATCGATCTGGTTGGGATAGACGATGGTCAGGGACTTCTGCCCGGCGCTGGTCGGAGTACCCAGCAAATAGTTCACCGAGATACACGGCTCACTGAAGTCGCTGTCGGTGATGCGGGTCAGGGTGTCCGTGCCGAGTGTCATCGAAGTCGGAGGGACAGCATCACCGCCGACATTGCCGACGATGGCGATGAACAGTTCGTTGTTGGCGACGGAGACGGTGAATGGGGAGACAGCGGTGGTGGTGTTGTCCCGCTCGAAGCCGCCGAGCGTGGTAATGAAGAACGGGCTCGGTGTGCCACCGGACCAGACGAGGAGGTCGCGTTTCTTGACCTCGAGCTGGGCATCGACACCGAACCAGAGGCAGTTCGGGCACTGGAGTTCGACGGCTGGGGAACCGATACCGCCTGAGACCTCGATGACGGGAGCGGGGAGTGGTTCACCGCAATCCGGGCAAGGGAGCGTGCGGCGCACACGTCAGGCTTTGCGGCGAGTGGGCTTGGTGCGCTTCGCTGGCTCTTGGTACTCGCCACCGTGCTCGGCTTCGTTCTGCTTCTCGCTCAAGAAAATGGCGATGGCTTGCTTGCGATTCTTGACGAGCGGGCCGGACTTGGAGCCGGAGTGTAGCTGTCCACGGCCGAACTTGGGCATGACGAGCCGGCTAGGCATGGTTGGAATCGCCGTTGGTCAGCTCGGTCCAGACCCACTTGACCTCCAGCTTCGGAAGTCCCGTGTAGTTGTAATCGTCCCAGACGTTGTAGCCGATGACTGTCTTACCTTCGCGTAAGTATTCGCATGCGAGTTCGGGGAAGGCGTCGCGGCCGAGTTCTTTCATGGGCGATGGGCCGCGTAAGTCTGGGCGAGCCGGGCCTGGCGGCGGGTCTTGGCGTCTCGAGAGTGGGTGGCGGCGGCGACACGGGCGGCGCCGATCTTCTGGCCTATGGGGATGCCGAGGGAGCGATGGAGACCTCCGGGTGAGGTGGACTCGCTCACGGCCTCCAGTGGCTTACGTCCAGCGGCTTTGGCAGCTGGTGACTGACGCGCCATGCTTCCTCCCTGAAGATTTAGAAGGCCGCGGCCTACCGATCCGTGTATCGCGCGACCGCGGCCCGACCTCAGGAGGCGCGCGACGGGGGAAACATGGACCAGTCAGGATGCCCGAGTCAACCGCGAAGTGCTCGTGCTCATGGCATCACGACGTTACGCCAATCGTCTCTGGCCTTTTCCCAGCGCTCAGCCCAATCCAAGAGCCAGTGGCGTGTGGGGTGGGCTTTCGCCAAGGACCTGTAGACCACGGCGCATTGAGCCGGGGTCCAGCCAGACGAGGCCGCCTTGAAGACCTCGGCCAGGGTCTTCTGCAGGTCCTCCTCGAGCGGGCTCTCGTCGTTGCACTGGCAATGCTCTCGCCATGCGGCATCGATGCGGTCCCGAATGGCCTGAGGCGTCCAGCCGCCTTCGAGCTTCTTCCATGCCCATGAATGCCACTCGACGATCTTCCGTGGGGTGGTCTTGTCGTGCAGGTACTTGGAGATCCAGACATGCAGCTTGGACCAGCCCTCTGGGGAACCGGTGCTACGAGCGATGGAACTGACGCGGGCCATGGGCCACCTCCTCGCGGACAGGCGTGTTCTGTTCCTTCAGGAACCAGCCGTTTATGAACCGTTTCATCCCTCTGCGGGTCTTGCGGCGTTCTGGGTTGGCGTCTAGCCAAGCGGCTTGCTCCCGGAGCGTGTCCAGGATCAGGACGTCGGGGTAGAACTTCTTCCAGCGGATGCAGTCCGCCTCGGTGATGCCGTAGGGGGTTCCGTCTCTCAGAGGCAGTTCGAACACGAACGGCTCAGCGTCAGCCGGAAGGCTGCGCGCAGGTGTTGGTTTTGATTCTTTGTCTACTGCCTGATTCAACTGCCTACTGCCTACTGCCTGTGGTGGACTCTGGTGGACATCGGTGGACACGGGTGGACTGGTGTGGACACCGGCCCTTTTCTGCTGTTTCTGGACCCGGAAGTACTCACGGCGCTCGGTGTTGTCACGCAGCCTCTTGTACTTGGCCCGGTTGACTATCTTCCACCCCCAAGCCCGGTGGTCGTCCAGCCGCACGATCCTCCGCCCCTCCGCCTCCGGGCTCCGGCTGAAGGGGTCCGGCTTCTCGAGCCACGCCACCCCCTCCGAAACAATCGACCCCGGCAGGCCCGTACGTGCTGCCAAGGCCTCCAGGGTCATGTCCAACTCGTCATCCGCATCCGCCAGAGCCAGCATCGCCACGAACACCACCCATGCCTGCCACTTCTCCCTCAGCGAGCTGTCGAAGATCTGGGCATAGACCTTGGCGTACATCGCCCCTCCATGTGCATCGCCTCGAAGCCCGGCCCCCGGCGCATGGTGTGGTCCCACCACGCTCGACGTGCGACGGTCTTCAGGGGCCAGGGGCTCCAAGGCGTGTCCATTACCGTCGCATCCCCATCCTATGCCCGCTTTCCCCCATCGTCAATACCACTACGCTATTTTCTCCCTAACGTTTTTCATTCCATATCTTTAGACCAAGGTATCCCACTCGCAACTGCCCGCCGCGGGGGCCCTCCCCCTGGTCACTTCGCCGGCGCACTGGCCAATAACTGGCCACTTGGCACTGGTCAATATCTGACCATAGCTAGAACGCTCAAGGATGCCCTAGGATTGCGTCATACCCCCTGCGTGATAGCCGGGCTAGGGGCATGGGCACTAGGCCAGCCGAGGGGCGAGGGAGCTTGCTACCATCGCAGGCATAGGGGGCATGGTCTCGAGGCTCATGGGCTGTACCGTGTCTATGCTTGTCTGTGGTGGGGTGGCTAGGAATTGGCCGGTCTCACAATTACAGCCTGTCATGAAAATAGGCATTTACAGATGGGACAGAGTTGGCGATACTGGTGTGTGTCGCGGGGAAGCAAAGGACCGCGAGAGACACGGGAGCAGCACGACACGGGAGAACGAGACAATGCCGATGACGGGAGGTTGGTCGGACGTTTGCAAGCTTGTGACCGCGAAGCGATTCCCGAGCGTGGTCTATCGCGTGGACGTTCGGGGCGCGGCATGGTTCGGACGCTACGCTTTCCTCGGGGCGAATCCCGTGGGCAAGGTATCGTTCGCCACGGAGCGCGAGGCTTGCGAGGCTTTGGAATCGCTGGGTTGGATTCGTCGCCCGGCATCGGAAGGCACCACGCTTCCGCACTATGACGAGCCTTCGAAGTGAACCGTAGCACGACACGGGAGGATGCACCGATGACCTACGGACCGAAGGAATACTGGGCGGACCTGAACGAGCATCAGCGGTACGCGGTTCAGGGCGAGTTTGAGGCCAACCCGCGCGGGATGCTGCGGACCCGCGCCACCGTCGCCCACCTCGAGCGACGCACCGTGACCTACTGCCGGCTGGGCGAGTCGCACATGAAACCCACCGACCTCTGGGGTGTGTTTCCTCCGGGACTGAACCTGCCCGAGCCGTGCGACCACGGGCCGGGCGTCTGCTGCCGCGAAGTTGCGAAGGCCGCGCTCGCCGGGGAGGGGAAGTGAAACCCGCCCAGTTGAGCGAAGCCCTGCGCGCGGTGGAGGACGCCAGGATCGCCGCCCGTCTCGCCGCCGAGACCATCGCCGCCCAGCAGGCCCACATCCGTGAGCTTGAGAGTAGCAACGCGAAGCTGCACCGACGCGCTCAGGAGGCCGAGTCCATTATTGCCCAAGCTGGGCTCGTGGAAGCTCGATCGCAAGGGCCGTCGCGTTCCTTTGGGCGGGCGCTGGCGAACTACGCGGCCGGCGTGTTTCAGCGCGAGGGCCTTGAGTGGAAGGCCCGCGCTGAAACCGCCGAAGCCAAACTCTCGCAGGCCAAGGCCGCGCTCAACAAGATTGCCGACAACTGCGTGGACTGGACCGCCACCCATCTGGAGACGTTCGCCGAAGGTGCCTTGAAGGGACTGGAGGACTGAATGCGCCGCAACGTCGCTTACGCTGTCGCCGCCCTCGTCATGGCCCTGACCCTGGCCGCGGGCATCGAAGTGTGTACGTTGCTCCCCTATCTCTACGGGAGGCCGTGATGATTCACCCGAGCGCCGAAGTCCGCTGCGGCAACTGCGGTCAAGTCGTGGTCCTGTACGACCCGGCGATGTTCGCGACCGACCTGCACCGCCGGGCGCTGGAGGCGTGCGAGAAGATGGCGAAGTCCGGCGTCTACATCTCGTCGGAGGGCAATCAAGAAGGCTTCCGCATCGGGCAAGAAAGCCTCGCCGCCAAGGAGGCAGCAAAGCCCAAGCCGCGGTGGACGGTGGAAGAATGGCGCGCGGGAGGCTACACCGTTGCGGATGATGGTTCGCGCTGGAACGTCAACGTGCCAGAAGCCCAAGCCCGTGCCGTGGCCGAGGCCCTGAACAAACTTGAAAGCGAGGCCGCCAAGTGACCGCCGACACGCTCAACACGCTCTCGCGGATCGTCCACCTCCACGGCAAGTGCTGCGAGCGGGCCGGCAAAGCGGCTGACCGCTTCCGGTTCAGCTCATCTTGGCACCACACGCGCCGGGCCGTGCGACTCGCTGCCGCGCACCACCGTATCTTGGTGGCGATGCTGCCCCACTCCGAACTTACCCAGCTCTTGCTGCGGAGGGTGTCGTGACGCCGATCATTCGAGAACTACCCGCAGACAAGCCGCTACTTTCGGGAGCCCACTCGCCGAACGGCAAGATGTGCGTGATGGAAGCCGCTGCGTGGATGGCCGACGAACCCTGGTCGGACCACCCCGCGTGTGTGTGCGAGACCATCGGTGCGTTCATGCGCTCGTGGAACGATTCGCTCCCCGACGAGGAGACGCGCGGCAGACTACTGAAGCCGTTGCTCCCGCTTATCATCGACACGGCGCACGGGTCGGAGGCTGCCACGGTGCGGTCTTTCATGGCGCTGGACTGGCTCGCGCGGACCCTTGCCCCGGCGTTCCTCGACCTAACGCCAGCCTTGGCCACGCACGCGGCCACGCTCCGGGCATTGGCTCCGATTGTCGATCTCAAGTCGGCCCGAGTCGCGGAGCCATCACTTGCCGCTGCGAGGGCCGCTGCGTGGGACGCTGCGAGGGCCGCTGCGAGGGCCGCTGCGTGGGACGCTGCGAGGGCCGCTGCGTGGGACGCTGCGAGGGCCGCTGCGTGGGGCGCTGCGAGGGCCGCTGCG
>Ga0247664_1000377_pt1 | contig 11217 bp, 9 predicted proteins | sample CNK05_metaG_FD_182715 | JGI IMG/M metagenome (GOLD analysis project Ga0247664, IMG submission 182715) | Soil microbial communities from Purdue University Martell Research Forest, Indiana, United States - CNK05 | ecosystem: Environmental > Terrestrial > Soil > Temperate forest > Bulk soil | place...
CCTTCGGGCCGCAGTTCTTTTGGCCTCCCGCGTCGTTGCTCGTTCCTTACAGACCCGCAAGGGTATGCTCGTCGCTCGCGCCTAGCGGGAGGCCAAAATCCCTTGCGGCAAAGCACCAGCTATTTGTGAGACACATCACTAGCGTTTCTCCATCTTCGAGCGGGCGGCTTCGAGGATTTTCCGTTCGCGTTCGGTGAGGCTATGGATGCCGTGCGCAGAGATCTTTTCGAGGATGGGATCCACTTCTTTGCTGATGAAATCAGTCGGGCCCAGATCGCGGGTCCGCGGGTTTTTGGCATTCGACTGATTCTGGAGTGCCTTCGGGAAACGCACTTTCACCACGGGCCGCAACCCGCGTGGATGCAGGAACCTGGACCAAAAATGGGCGAGGCGGTCGGTCTCATGGAACCAGCGCACATAGACCAGACCGAGAAGAATGCCGCCGAGATGGGCGGCATGGGCCTGTTCGTTGTACGGCACGATCGTTCCGTAAAGGGAAAGCCCAGCCACAAACCACAGCAAATAGCGGGCGCGCAACGGGAAGAAATAGAACAGGATCTCATGCATCGGATTGAGCGCGCAAAAGACGGCCAGCACGCCGCAGACGCCCGCCGAGGCGCCCACCACAGAAACTTCGGGCCGGATACCGAGTTTCTGGTGGAGCGTCGCCGTGACGGCCACGTGCAACAACCCACCCACCACGCCGCACAGCAAATAAAGCCACAAAAAACGCCGGCTCCCGAGCCGTTCCTCGACCGGTCGCCCGAAGAAATACAATCCGACGCAGTTGAACAGAACGTGCCAAGGCAGCGGCACAGAATGCATGAATTGAAATGTGATCAACTGCCAGACCCATCCGTGGCGCAATCCGGGCAGGCTCAACGCCAGCACCTTCGTGATATCAACGCGGTGATAGATGGCCAGGACGCTTTGGATGAGGAAGGCCACGAGCAACACCACGATTAGCCTCATGGTGTAACGCGGCGGGTGGTACTCCTCCCGCTGATAGTCTCGATCAGCCAATGCCATCGCGTCCTGACAGTAGTCGCCCGAGTCCGCTTTCGCAACGCGCAACTTGCGATCCGGCACTGCCTTGCAGGACCGCACGCGCTCTGTCAGTTCTTCGGCAACTTCAGCAGGGACTTAAAACCAAATGGACAGGGGAGGGGGAAAAGCGGAAAGCGGAAACCAGGAACCAGCAACCAGCAACCAGCAACCAGCAACCAGCAACCAGGAAGCCTCACGTGGCTCACGTGCCGCGTGCCTTGACAATCACCGTGCCCGCGATTTTATCGTGCCACGATTGTTTGTCCCGGCTCCAGCCGGCCCAGAAAAAACCCAACCCGGCCGCATCCAACGAAAATAGACTGGCAAAAAGCCGGACCAAAGCGACGGCGAAGTTCATCGGCTGCCCATCCGTGCGGACCACTTTCAATCCCAACGCCATGCCGCCGATGGTAGTGCCGCGCCACGACCAAAAGACCAGATGATAAAGCAGCCAAAGCAAAATGAACCACCGCACTCCATGGAACCAGACCGCTGCCACCACCCCAACCAGCAGCAGATCCAACAACGCCGCCAGGAGCCGGATCCAGAATCCGGCCCGCGGTGCCGTCTGGGCCTCAACCGTGCCGGATCCCGCGGGCACGGCCACGCCCAAGCCGACATCTCCCGGCGCCCCGCTGGGCCGAGGCGGCATCGGGCTGGTCGCAGCAGCCGCCGGACGCGGCTTGGACTGGAACATCGTCAGCACAACCGCCCCCAAGCCCAGTGGTGCAGCTGCGCACCACGCCAACAACCCAACCACAGGAATTACGTAGAGCGCGCACAACAGCAAGGCGCCGCAAAACAACGCGGGCAACGGTTGCTGCAGCCAGGCGCTGCCGATTTGGCTGCCGATTTGTTGTCCGGCGTAACGGCACACCGCCACTTTGCCAAAGACAAAGGCCAGGATGAATCCGGCCACCGCCACGGGAATGACCACCAGGCCGATCACGGAAATGGCCAGCAACATGAGCAAGGGCCCGAGCAACATCGCCGCCAGCAGGCCGGTCAGCCACGCGTTGCCGGGTCGTTCTTCCAACGTATGGACGACAACCTGAACCTGACGCGGGAAAAGGACAGCCAGGATCACATAAAATACGAACGCCAACCCGGCCATCGCCCAACTCCACCAGTATTGATGGGGAAGCATGCGCCCGTGCATCAACGCCGAACTCAACCATTGCGAAGGCCAACGCAGCCACGCGGCTTTGCCCATGCCCGGGACCGGCGCCCCCAACACCAGCCGGCTGGGTCCCATCTTGGCGCCAGGATCGGCCTCCAGGCCACCGCCAATGACCGTCACGTCGCGGCGCACTTCGGCTTTCGGGCCGAGCTTGGCCCCGCCCATCAAAACCACCAACCCTTCGGTGATCTTGCCGTCGATGAACGCTGAGCCGCCTATCACCACCACGTCGCTCGCGACTTCATCTTCCTTCAGCACCAGATCATCCCCAATCACGACGTGGGACCCTGGTGAAGTGCGATGAATCCGAACACGGCTGGACTTGCTACGCGGCGCAGCTGGTTTTGGCGGTGTCGGAGCCGGCGAGTCCGCGGCCGGAGCCGGTTTCTCGACTTCAACCGCCGCCGGCTCCTTGGCTGGCGCGGCCGGCTCCTGGCCTGGGACAGTGTGGAACCCAGCCAACAGGATAAAGCAGCCGAGCGCCAAACGAATCCAGGCCTTTCGCATCGGTAGCCATTGAGCGTTGAACGTTTTCTGAGCGCTGCCGACCAGGCGCCGCCGCCTTGGGCATCTTCGCCTTTCTGCCGGCGCGGAACCATCAACACATCTGCCACACGAACGGGCATCACAAAAAGCTTCGGCTCTCATGAGTATCTGGGTCAAATGCGCTTCCAAATCGAGCGAACCACCGCGGTCCCCAATCCCACGCAAAGGAGGTACAGCACCGTTCCAAGGGCGAGTCCGGTCAGAATGACGGGTTGGGCGACCGCCGCCCACACCTGCACCGCGGCGCGGCCCAGAGCGGTCGCGATGTCCCACAACCCAGCCAGCGGCGTGAACCGTTCGGTGATGTCGCCGGCATAAGCCGCGACTCGCTCATCGACCAGGAGCCCGCCTCCGCCCAGGCTTCCGGCCAGCGCGATGCTCAGCATCAGCGAAGCGACCTTGGCGGCCAGCGGCCAATCCCACCATACCCTCAACCACCAGTAACGCCGAGCTCGCGCTTCCAGGCGTTGGAGCACGCGAGGCAGGAGTGTGGCGGGCGCGGGCACCGGCGGCAGTTTTTTCAACTCTGCCGACGCCCAGGCTTCAAGATTGGGGTCTGGATCAGGATTGTTCACTCGGAATCGGGATTGGACTCGGGGGCAATCATCAACGTGGCCTGGCTTCGGTGCCCAGGGCATCTTCCCGCCGATGCTGGAGAAAACGTTTTAAGGACTGCCGGCCGCGGTGGATGTCTGTTTTCACCTTGCTGAGGGATGCGCCCAGGCGTTTTGCGATCTCTTCGTAAGGCAAATCTTCAAAATGATAAAGAACCAACGGGACACGCTGGGCATGGGGCAAGCGTTGCAAACATTTCTCAAGCAGTTGATGTCGTTCGGCTTCATCCAGGTCAAGCTCCTGTTCGGGGGCGGCCACGTTGTCCACAAACTCCGGGCTATTATCATCGGCGCGCATCTCGGAGAAGAACCGCCAGCGATACCGATAGCGGTTGAGTTGGTTCAAGCAGAGGTTGGTGGTTACTTTCTTGAGCCAACCTCCGGCCGTCGGGCTTTCTGCCAGTGCCTGGAAGGATTCGAACGCCTTCAGAAAGACGCTTTGGGCAATGTCCTGCGCGTCGGTTGGGTTACCCAGCAACCGCACGGCTGTGCCATACACCATGTCCTGGTAGTTCTTCATGAACCCCTCAAACTTTTCCAGATCTGTCATGACAGCCCCGAGGGGCCGGAAGCATGCTTCCTCAGGACACAGCTAAACGGAAGAAGTTGCGACGAAAATCGCGGGTGAGAGAACGAAGAACCGATGGGGGTAAAAACCTGGTGGATCGGCTGGACTCAAAGGCTATAAGTCGGGTGAACCCGTTGTTCGTGCGCTCATTGCATTGGCGGCGGATTGGCATTGTAACGCCACAAATCGGTGACTGCCCACAGGTTAATGGGCGAGATGGACTCCCCAAACCGCAGCGTGCGCACGCTTCCATCGCCGAACGCGTAGTTGGAGCGGCCCACGCCGTGCATGGGGGAGTTATGCCGGGCCTGTTCGACAATGCCGTCGATGTCGTTGTTTTGGAAGAAATCCATGTGGATATGGAACGCATTCGTCTCGCTGGTCTTTTCCCCCAGCACAATGGTTTCGGTCGGGTCGCGCATGACGCTTTCCGGGAAACCGAACGGCCATTTATGCTCGGTGAAACTGCGCCACGCATTGGAGCCCAGCGGCTTGAGGGTCGCTTCGAAATGATCGTTCCATCCGTTGAGAATGTAGCTGCGCGGAGCGAAATCCGGCTCCCGCGGATCGCCGGCCGGCGAAGGCGAAGGCCGATCGGTCGGACAGATCAGCAGCTTTACGTCCTCGTAATACCGGTAAGTGCGGGTCATCCAGTACGGCTTGCTGCGGGGCGGAAACTGCCCGTCGTTGTCATCGGCGTACATGGTCAACGCGGTTCGAAGTTGTTTCAGGTTGTTGAGACACGAAATGCGGCGGGCCGTCTCTTTGGCGCCGCCCAAGGCCGGCAGAAGCATCGCTGCGAGAATGGCGATGATTGCAATCACCACCAGCAACTCGATTAAGGTAAAGGCCACCGGGCGGCCGGGCCCCCGTCCTGCGCAACTCCGTCGTTTCTTCACACTTGAGATGAAATCACGCAGGCCCTGCCGATTCAAAGGCAAATTTGTAAAATCCCGGCTTGGCCGGCGGCAGCGGGCCCGCTATGAGACGGCATGCTGTTATGGCGTGAGAAGGTGCCAGGCGACTGGCTGGAACGGGTGCTCACGGATCTGCCAGCGGTGCTGGTGGACCACGCGCATCTGGAGCGCAAGGCCGCCACCACCGCCATTAATCTGGAGAAGCACCGGGACCTTTTTCCGCACGTCGAGCAGCTCAACGCGATCGCCATGGAAGAACTGCAACACTTCCAGTTGGTGCTGAATCTGCTCAAACAACGGGGCATTCCGTTCGGCCAACCTTATCCCAGCCCATGGATCACGGGGCTCATGCGTTCCATTCGCAATGGCACCCGTGGACAGGTCATCGATCATCTCATCTGCTGCGCCTTTATCGAGGGACGCAGTTGCGAGAAATTTCAGCTGCTGGCACAGGGCCTGGTCAATCGTGATCCGGACCTGGCCCAGTTCTACGCCAGCCTGGTGGAATCCGAAGGAAACCATTACGCGACGTATCTAATCCTGGCCCGCAGTATCGATGAGCCCGAGACCGAACGGCGCATGGAGTTTTACCTCGATTTTGAAGCTGAGCTGATGCGCCACCCGCATTCGCTACCTATTCTGCATTAGGATTAGGTACAGCTGGTCCTCAAACATCAGAAATTAGAAATCAGAGATGAAGGATAAACCCTACTGGGCTTTCCGAAATTGCGGGCCACCGCACTTTGTACCACCAATCGCCGCGATTAAGATCAGGACGATGATTAGCATCGCTTGGTTAATGTCCCGGCCGCTAGGTCTCGCGCCTTCTCCTCCGCCAGAGCGAGCCGGCGGGGATTCGTAGGGTCGTTGAAATCGGCTTCGCGCGCCGGCTCGGTGCGAACCGCTTCCGCCGACGCGGCGAGGGCGATCTCCGATTCAGCAGGACCAACGGCCCCTCCAGCCGCTTCCTCCTGATCAACCCGCGCGGCCTTGCGGGCAAACTCCAGAAACACCGCGCAAGGCTCCAGACACGGAATCAGGCTCTTGCTCTCAACCGAATCGGCCCCCACGCCTCCTCCCGTCCACAGCCGCCGTTTCAGACAGAACCGGGCCGGACAACAAGCCCTGATAATTCGGGAGGCTTGCGCCTCGGAAAGCATCGCGGTGATGCGATACATCCCTGACTGGCGTTGGACGAACTCCCTGAAATGTGTGATGGGCGGATGCGTTTGCCGCGCCGCCTGCCAGTCCGCGAGGGCCCCAGGATAAAGCTGGTCCAGGGCGAATTCCAAATCGAGCTGACCTTCGACCGGGGTGCGCCATCCCGGCACGAGATTGGGAGCCGCTTTCAGCGGACGAAAGGCGCCAGCCGCCGTGTGTTGGGCTAATGGCCGCAGCTGAGGCACTGGAACTATGCGGAGCGAGTCCGGGGCGCGCTCGCGATCCGCCAAGTGCCGCAATTCAAATCCACCCTCGCGCCGCTGGATGAGCACTTGTCCAAACAGACAACTATCCCCGAGCTGAACCAGGAAGGCTTTGAGAGGCGGATGCTCGAGCGCCATCGCGGAGACCGTAGAGGGCCGGAGCCGTCTTGAAAACGTTTTTGGTTGTCGGACCGGAAGCGGCAGGGCATTACGGCTTTATGCAATACTTCATGGCGGCGGTGATCGGACTCATCGGAGGCATAGCCAGCGGGTTATTCGGCGTCGGCGGTGGGATCGTGATGGTGCCAGCCATGGTCTGGTTCCTGAACACCAACATCAAAACTGCCATCGGCACCTCGCTGGCGGTCATTATCCCGACCGCCGTCACGGGAGTAATCAAACATCAACAACTAGGCAATATCGACTGGCGCATGGCCGCGTCGCTGGTCCCGCTGGCGATCCTGGGCGGGTTTCTGGGTGCCTCGCTCACCAAACACATTCCGGCCGATGTGCTCAAACGTTGCTTTGGCGGTCTTATGGTTTTGGCGGGCTTGCGTCTCATCTTCTTTCGGTGAGAGCTCTGGTATTACATCCGGAAAAAATTCAGCCACCGTCTCGTCCAGAAGGACGGGACGGTGGCCTTAACGGTCAAGCACCGATACGACTTAGTACTTGACGCGATAGAACTGCGGGCCGCCGGCGGCCGGATCGACTGTAAACGGCGACGCGGCGCCGGGCACGTCGGTCCAGACGGTGCCGGGACCCGTATCGACCAGGGCGGAAGTCGATTGCAGGATGCCGCATGACCAAGTGAGGCTTAGGCCAGAGGGCGGGCCGTCGAAGTTAAACCTGACTTTCAACGCCGCCGCATCCACCACATCGCCAAGGTTGGCGACGGTGCCGATTTCGTCCGCCGTCAACATGCGGCTGTAAATCCGGAAATCATCCATCGACCCGTCGAACAGTCTCCAATATCCATCATGCGAACGGCCCAACTCGATTTGCTGTGCAGGATCCCAAGACCAGGCGCGGGTAGGAGCCTGCGTGCCCACCGAGACACCGTCGACATAAAGCGTGGTGCTGCCCGCGGCGGATTGGTCGTAAACATAAGCGATGTGATGCCAATGGTCGTCGCTGACCGATCCGGCGTTGAATGCGTTGACGGTTCCTCCACCGTCGTTCGCTTGCACAAAGAGGGTGCCGTCGTCAGCTTGCACGATCACATCGCCGCGGGATGAACGGCGATCCACGAGCATGGCGCCGAAGTTTCCGCCGCCAGCAGTGCCGGCCGAACGCATCCAGAACGTGATCGTGCCCTGCGCTGAATTAAAATCCGCGTCCGGCGCCAGAGTGATTTGGTCGCCGTCCGCTGCAGCAAATTTCATCACCCCATCGCGGGTCAGGGCGACGGCATCGGTATCGCTTTCCACCCAGGTGGCGCCAAAACTGGCTCCGTTGTGGCGGGTGCCGGCCGGCTTGGAATCGAGGATGATGTTGCCGTTGCGGGAGATGCTCATCGAGACGGTCTTGCCGGTGGCCCGGTTGTAGAGCGAACAAATCTGCGCGCTGGTCAGGGCCTTGTTGTAGACAGCCAGTTCATCGATTTGGCCGTTGAAGAAGTTGCCGGTCCCGTCGAACACACCGCCGCCACCAATGTTGAACCCGAAACTATTAGGCCCCGGCAGGGACTGGGCCCGGCTACCAACCAGGCTGCCATTAACGTACATTCTGGCTGTACCCGGGGAACCTTCGCCAACCACGGCTACTTGGGCCCATTCGCCGTTGGGGATCGGGTTGGGCGAAACGTCCAGGCCGTTATCGGTCCACAGTTCCAGCGTATCGTTGTTGATATAGCCGAACTCCACGATGTCGTTTTGGCCGAACAGACCCGTTCGGTTGGGTTGATCACCGCCACGGCGGATCCAGCCGACCATGCTGAAATTATTCAGATTATTCATCAACCCGATGGGTCCAGCCACATAAGCCGTGGCGCCGTCGAACTGCGCGGCCAGGTTGTCGCTCTCAAAGCCAGGGAACTGTGGTGAGACCGGCGCTTCCGGGCCAGGAGCAGCCGAGCCCATGTAGGTCGCGTCGTTGGTGCCGTAAAAATCAAACGCCGTCGTGCCGCTGGTCTCATTAAAGCGCCAGAAAGCGATCGGCGCATACGAAATGATCTGTTCCGCGTGACTGCCAGGCACCGGGACAATGACCGTGATGGTCGCCACGGCGCTAGTGACCGAGCCGGCCCCGTTCGAGACGATCACGCGATAATCGCCCGCGTTCCCGGCTTGCAACGGGATAAACGTCAAGGAGGCATTGGTGGCGTTCTGAACATTGACCTGGTTCCTTTGCCATTGATACAGAAGATGGCTGCCACCCGTAGCTGCCACGTTGAGGGCACCCGATGCGCCCGCATATTTCGTAATCGAAAGCGGGTCTTGTGTGATGGTCGGTGCGACGGTCGGCGAAACGGTGACCTCAACTTGATCGCTGCCGACCGTGCCGCTAGGATTGGTAACTTGCACCAGATACTGACCTGCCTGCGCTTCAGTGATGTTGTGGAGCACCAGCGTGGCGTTAGTCTCATTCTTGATCTCACTGCCAAAATACAGCCATTGATATGTGATGGGCGGCGAGCCGAACACTTTCACCTCCAGGACAACCTCGGCGCCTTCAAACACATTCGTGCCTTGCGGCTGCTGCAAGATCGTCGGCGCGATCGCCACGGCCGACAGATACTGCGCCGCCACTTGATCGGCCGTGAGCGCTTTGTCGAAGATCGCCACCTCATCGATTTGGCCGTTGAAGAAATTGCCCGTGCCGTCAAACACGCCGCCTCCACCGATGTTAAAGCCGAAAGTGTTATCCACGGGCAGCGAGTGCAAACGCGACCCGGCCAGAATGCCGTTGGTGTACATCGACATCGTGGCGGTCCCACCGGAGCCCGTGCTTACGATGGCCACGTGGGCCCAGGACTGGTTGGGGATCGCATTGCCGATGTCCAAGCCGTTGTCCGTCCAAACTTCCAACGTGCCGTTATTAATGTAACCAAACTCAACCAGATCGTTTTGTCCCCACAGGCCCGTGCGGTTGGCCTGATCGGTTTCGCGCCGGATCCAGCCGGTCATCGAGAACACCGGACGCCCGTTCATCAAGCCTGAGACCGTGCTGACGAACCCGCCAACGCCGTCGCACTGAAGCGCGCGGTTATCCGCTTCGAACCCGGTGAAATCCGGCGGCCGCGGCGCTTGGTCTCCCGCGGCGGCGCCGCCGTTGTAGGTACCGTCTACGGCCGCGCCCAAGCTGCCGGCGTTGGCCGCGACGGTGGCATCATCGCTAAAACGAAAGTAAACGATTGGGTTCTCCGCCAGGACCGTTTCCGCATAGGTCGCGGCCGTTGCCGTGTTGAGACCAAGGAGAAGAGTTCCACCCAAACAAACCAGGAGAAGACCGTTGATTTTCATAGGAAAGGATTGCCGTTACGACTGTCCGGATTAAGGGAATTATCTAAGACTAGATCGGCTTCAGAGGCAATCATAATCTCCCAGCAAAAACACTCTGATCCTCGCAAGAATGGCCGAGCAACGTTCTTCAAACCAACCTGAATCCAAGGCACGAACGCCGCTCGGCCACGCGATTCCTTGCGTGCGCATGAGGCCGACCCATTCTCAAAGCGACCTATCCCGAGTTTGTTTGCTACGGGCAAACACGCACCCAATTGGTGCAGTGGAATCCAATGGCTGCTCGGAACGCTCTTCGTTATCCTCGCGCGCGAGCCCTTGCTTAGTCTGAATCCAATCCAATGAGCGCCGTTGCAAATTGCATCGCCTGGACGGGCCTCGAACTCGCCCTTGCCGCGATCGCTACTGCGGCAACGCCGCTCCACGAGGTGCTCCCGCTGAAAGTTCCGCCTGCTCCACCCGGTTTCACCGCGATGAATCCTGCAGAAACGGGCGTGACGTTCACCAACGAATTGGATTCGTGGATCAGCGCCAGCAATCGCGTGCTCAACAACGGCTCGGGCGTCGCGGCCGGAGATTTCGATGGAGACGGACGCGTGGATTTGTTCTTCTGCAGTTTGAATCAACAGAATCGCCTCTTCCGCAACCGAGGCAACTGGCAATTCGAAGACGTCACTGCGCAAGCCGGGCTGCATTTCCCTCCGTTGTTCTACCGGGCCGCCGTGTTTGCGGACATCGACGGTGACGGCTGGCTGGATTTGCTGGTGGGAACGGTCGGCCAAGGCGTGCTCTGCTTTCTCAACGATCAACACGGCCACTTCAAGGATGTGACGGCCAGCGCTAACATCACCAACGCCTTTGGGACGGAAACCTTGGCGCTGGCCGACGTCGACGGTAATGGCACCCTGGATTTGTACGTGGCCAATAACCGGACGGATGACACACGGGATTGGCCGCGTATCCCGGTGATGTATGTGAACAAAAAGCCGACTGTACCTCCGCAGTTGCGCAACCGGCTCACGTTCGAGAACGGCGTAGTGCAGGAATTTGGAGAACCGGACACTCTTTATCTGAACGACGGCCGCGGCCATTTCAGCGCGGTGCCGTGGACGAACGGAGTTTTTCTGGACGAAAACGGAGCACCGCTCACCAACGCCCCCTTGGATTGGGGATTGGCAGCCGGATTCCGTGATCTGAATGGAGACGGCGCGCCGGATCTTTATGTCTGCAATGATTACTGGACGCCGGACCGGATGTGGCTCAACGACGGGCGTGGCCACTTTCGGGCGGTTGGCGCGCTGGCGTGGCGGAAGATGCCGGCCAGTTCGATGGGAGTCGACTTTGCCGACATCGATCGCGATGGATGGGTTGATATCTTCGCAGTCGACATGCTGAGCCGCAGTTCGGAGCTGCGCCGACGCCAGACCGTAGCCAAACGCGCCACGCCCGTGCGCCTCGGC
>Ga0247664_1000378_pt1 | contig 11214 bp, 4 predicted proteins | sample CNK05_metaG_FD_182715 | JGI IMG/M metagenome (GOLD analysis project Ga0247664, IMG submission 182715) | Soil microbial communities from Purdue University Martell Research Forest, Indiana, United States - CNK05 | ecosystem: Environmental > Terrestrial > Soil > Temperate forest > Bulk soil | place...
ATCGCAGGCTCATGAGGCGACTCATGGAAGCCGGCGGCAGCGTCCGGGAGTTCGAAACCCAGGTGCGCCGCAAGGATGGCAGCAGAATCTGGGTCAGGGTCAATGCCCACGTGGTGAGGGACCAGGACGGACACGTGCTCTATTACGAGGGCACCAACACGGACATCACCGAACGCAGGAAAGCGGAAAAACAACAACGCGCCCTGGCAGAGTTTGGGCACCGGTTGAGCGCCGCCACCACCACTCAGGAAGCGGGCCGGATTATCGCCCAAACCGCCGATGACCTGCTCGGCTGGGATGCGTGCTATCTGCATCTGTATTCGCCCGGCGATGAAATCTTTCCGATCCTGACGATTGACACGGTCAGCGGGCGGCGCACGGAGGTTCCTCTCGCCACCTTCACCTCCGACCCGAGCCCGATGATGCAGCGGGTCGCGGCGGGGGAGGCGCAACTCATCCTGCGTCCCTCTGGCCTTGGGTGCCCGGAGGACTTGGTGCCGTTTGGCGACAAAGGACGTCGCTCGGCTTCGCTGATGTTCGTGCCTGTGCATAGCGGGGGGCGGGTCGTAGGCGTGTTCTCTGCCCAGAGCTACACGGCGCAAGCCTATACGCGCGACGATCTGCGGACCCTGCAGTCGCTGGCTGACCATTGCGGGGGCGCGCTGGAACGTATCCGATTTGCCGAGCAACTCCGCCAACGCGAGGCCAATCATCGGGCCCTGCTGGACGCGATGCCGGACTGGATCTTCCGGATCCGGAGCGATGGGACCCTGCTTGACAGCAAGGTTAACGCGACGGACAACCGCGCCTTACCCGCTCCAGGAGCCCGCGGCCGGAACCTGGCGGAAATCTGGCCCGCACCGCTGGTGGAGCTGACGATGAACCATGTGCACTCGGCTTTGCACAGCAGGAGCTCCCAGCAATTCGAATTCCAGCATCCAGACGGGGAGCAGAGCCGCGATTACGAAGCGCGGATTGTAGCCAGCGGGCCAGACGAGGTGCTGGTCATCATCCGCGATTTCTCCGAACAGACACGCTTGGAGCAGGAGGTTCTGACTATCAGCGGTCGGGAACAGGAACGGATCGGGAAGGATCTTCACGATGACGTGGGACAACTGTTGACCGGTCTGGGGTTCCTGGCACAGGCGCTCCAGCAAAAGCTCAACGGTCGCGGCCTGGCTGAAGCCGCCGATGCGGCCCAGCTCAACCAACTAGCGGCCCGGGCCCTCACCCATACACGCGTTCTGGCGCGAGGTCTGTTCCCCGTGGAATTGGCGAGCAAAGGCCTCTTTGTGGCTCTCCAGGAATTGGCGCTGAACATTCAGACCTTGTTTAAGGTCAGGTGTTCGGTGCGATGGAACAGTCCGCTTCAAATTCCTGACAACACCGTCGCCGAGCACCTCTACCGACTCGTCCAGGAAGCCATCAGCAACGCCATCAAGCATGGACGGGCCTCGCGCATCTCCATCCAATTTCGTGCCGGCCGTGGCCAACCGACCCTGACCGTGCGGGACAACGGCAGCGGCGTCTCGCCTCTGTTGGAACATCTGGGGGGCATGGGCACGCGCATCATGGACTATCGCGCACGCCGGATCGGTGCCACGCTGGCCATCACTGCCGCCCCGCGCGGAGGCACTGTCGTGACCTGCAGACTTCCGCCGGCGACCCTGTCGTCCCAACGCAGGAGCAAGCCATGAGCATCGAAAGTGAAAAGGGGAGGGCAAAAAGCAGGACGCGGATTTTTCTCATCGAAGACCATCCAATCGCGCGGCATGGGCTGGCCCAGTTGATCAATGGTCAGCGGGACATGGTGGTCTGCGGTGAGGCTTCCGGGGCCCAGGAAGCGCTGCGTTTGGTCCGCAACGCGCGACCGGATCTCGCCATTCTGGACATCACCCTCGAGGATGGCAACGGGCTGGAACTGACTCGGACACTCAAAGGGCTGGATCAGAACATCCGCGTGCTGGTGATGAGCATGCACGACGAAGCCCTCAACGCTGAAGTCGCCCTTCATGCCGGCGCCAGCGGATATATCATGAAGGAGGAGGCCATCGAAAAGGTCCTCGTCGCCATCCGCAAGATCCTCAGTGGGAAAATCTATGTCAGCGAAAATATCACCCTGGAAATGCTGCAGAAACAAGCCGAGCGCGGACGCAAAGCCAAGCTCGCATCCTTCGATCAACTGAGTGAGCGGGAACTGCAGGTCTTCCAGATGATTGGCGAGTGGGTCGGCACCCAGGAGATCGCCAGACAGCTTCATATTAGCGTCAAGACGGTCGAGTACTACTACCATCGGATCAAACAGAAGCTTCATCTCAAAAACGCCACGGATCTGCGCCAGTACGCCACGGAATGGCGTCACCGAAATGATCGCGCCTGAATGCCTCCCGACTCCTCTTCATCTGCCGCAAACCGTCACTCATCGAGTGGAATTGCGCCCGGGAGCCGGACCCGTGTCACGATGGCTGGAGAAGCCGGGCCCGCCCGCAGCCACGTAGCCCTGGCTGGCGCCATCGGCCCCCAGCGCAACCCAGAAGGCATAAAGCTGGCCATTCTTCAGATGAAAACGAAAACGCACCGGCTGATTCACCAACGCCGATAGATCGTCCCCGCTTCGCCAGCGCACGGGCTGCAAAGTCTTGTTGGCCGCAATCGGGATGCAGTTCTGCGCGCTGAACCGCGGCACGATCTCCCCCGCTCCGTTCAGCACCTCCACCCGCAGCTCCCCCTGCGCGTTGTTCACGTTGACAAACAGATGCGCTCCATGGAAACGCAACCGCCGCGTCGTCAACGTGCCGGCGTTTTCTCCCGCATCCATCGAGGCGAATCCGTCCCGACGCAAGGTAGCCAGGCCGGTGCTCTGCTGGCCAGGTTGGTTGCCGCCCGGCCGGCCGCTCCGGCCGCTCACGTAAAAATACAACTCCTCGCCCACCACCAAAAACCCGCCGCCCGCCGACTGCACATTGTTTGCATTCCAGTCCCCCTGCCGGTCCGACACGGGACAAAACGCCCGCCGATCCGGGCGCGACCAATGCCACCCGTCCCGGCTGTAGCCCAGGACAACGTGGTTTGGTTTGTGGCGGTCGGCCGGTTGTCCGCGCCAGACGGTAAAGAAACCAACCAATAAGCTCTCATAGGCCACGGCATCCAGGTTGTAGAGCTGAGGTTTGACCTGTAGATCGTCGCGCACCGGATCCAGCCGATCCACGTCGATCCAGCGCAACGGCTCATTCACCTCCCAGCGAGCCGCCGCCAGCACATCGCGACCTTCCACGTAAGAGCGGCGCCGGGCAAAGCCATAACTTTTGTCCTGTGCCCCGCCCGTCCGGTAGACATGCCGGATGCTGTAAACCCACACCTGCCGAAACGGATTCCAGAATACCGTGCTCCGGTCCACCAGCCGGCCTGTTTTGGCGACCGGTTCGCCCCAATGCACGCCATCGGCCGAGAAATGAATCGCCATCACCCAATTGTTCCAGCCGGTCACCGGATCTTCCCCGCCCCCAACGACGCGGAACATCTTGTATCGTCGAGCCGGGTCCTTCTCCTCCAGATCCAGCCAAACCGTGCTGGAATCACGCCCGCCGGGTTGCACGATGTTGGTCGGCGGCCGCACATCCAGAGACGGTTTGTTCCAGTGAATGCCGTCGGATGAAGTGGCGTAGCCGGTGGCAGCGTCTTCGCCAACCAAATACCACATTTTGAACAGCCCTTCCTTGGGATCATACCAGACCCCGTCGCTAAAGACCATGGCCGCGGCACGATTTGCATCCTTGGTCTCCCAGGGTTTGTCAGGCTGCACGACCGGGTTGGCCGGATGATACGTGGCCAGATGAAACGTCCGCGCCAGCGTTGTCTCGGCGATGAGAAAGTCATCGACGAAGAGCTGGCGGCCCACGTCAATGGTGATCACAGGCGGAGGCGACGTTAAGTAAGGTGGAACCACTGGATCCGTTTCCACCGAGGTCGGGAACTCCGCGAGCCGCGGAGGCCATTCGCGTGGCAGCATAATGCCATTGTGCAGAACCTCGCCCGCGTCATCCGCTGGGAATTGGTCGGCGCCAGGACGGCTGGGCTGACGGCGGTTTTGGCGATCAATGTCGTCCTCCACGCTCGCGCCGGGGTCGCTTGGACCCAACGATTCCGGCAGGTCCTTTCGCAGATGAAGATCTCCTGCCGCCGGATTAACGAAAAAGGCAGTGCAGTCCTGGGCGGGATTCTGCCGCAGTGCCATCGTGGACGAAGACTCGTTCCGCAGGGGTGGGCCGCTCAACAGGTTGTTGGCCACCAGCAGTCCCGGGTTGTCATGGACCAAACGGATCAGACGGCCGAGGCGATTCGTCGGATCATGGATCGTGTTATGGACGATCTGGCAGTCGCTCGTGTAATCAGCGACGATGCCCGACTCGGGAGCGCGAGTCACAAAATTGTTCCGGACCAAGCACCGGCGGGCGTGCCAGCTCACCTCGGCCGGTTTATAAGAATTCCCAAGCGCGATGCCCACATCGCAGTCGACCAGGATATTACGCTCCACCACGCAGTTCTCAGCCTCATGCCAAAGGAAGATGGCGCCGCGGCCGCTCCGTGTCCGGCCTCGAATGCCCAGAAAAACGTTGTCATGAATCAACCAATTCCGGGCGAACATGACGTCGATCCCGCCCACGTAATTGCCCTGGAAGTTATCCGGCGTATCGGCCGGGTCGTCGGAAAATTCCTTGGGCCGATCATTATAGAAGAGGCAATACTCAATGCGGCAATCCCCGGGCCCCATCGTGGCGCGTTGCGCCAACGGCACCTTCACGCCCTTCACGGCCCGCTGCCAGATATTATGCAGGACACAATTATGGACCGTGACGCGTTGCACATTGGAATCGGAATTAATCTTAATCCCGTTGTGTCTCACGTTCTGGATGGTCAGATCGGCAATCGTCACATCCGAACACGCCTGCAGCGCCAATAGCTCCCCATCCTGACTGCGTTGTCCGTCGAGAATCACGCGCTCACGTTGGCCGGTGGCGCCGCGCAACGCCAAACGATCCACCTGCAGACGCAAGCGACGCGCCAGCCAATAATGACCTGGCTCAACCAGAATCGTGTCCCCAGGCTTCGCCTCCTCCACCGCCGCGAATAATTGCTCGGTGTTCGCTACTCGTCTCACCCGCCCGGCCGGCGGCGCCAGTTCCGGACTTTTGGGAAACCATGGCTGCGCGGGAGGCGGCGCACTCAGCTCCGCACCATGCGCCGAGGCGCCGAGCAACAAAACCAACACATACCTTGAGACTCGGAGCATCAGTGAAGTGGCGCAAGGCCGGGGATAGCCGACATGGTCATGGTTGATCTAATTCCTCAAGGTGCGCAGAGCGAGCAAGGACAAGCAGGTGGTTTCCACGTTGGCGAACCCAACGGGTTTGCCCGCGCGATAATCGGTTTTCCAGCCGCCGTCCGGCGCTTGCAGGCCGAGGAGTCGCGCCACGACTTCATCTCGGTATGGTGCCGTGATTCGCAAGCGATCGGCCGCGATCAGATACAGAGCCAGCTTGTAGGTTGCATAGATCCCACTGTGCGTGGCTGCGCGATCCTTGAAGCCTTCTCCGTCCCACATCAACACCGCATCATCGAAATCTCGGCGGGCGGGCGCCGGCGCGGAGCCAGCCTGCGCCACCGCCGCCAGCAGCAACAGATCCGCATACTCACGCCAGCCCTTTACGAGATTGGTCGTGACGAGCTCAGTCTTAATGCTCTTGCCCTCAAGCTCGGCCACGTTCGTCAGCACATAGGTCCGAAACGGCAGCGCCGGCCGGGCTTCGTCAAAAAGGATCTCGATCTTGCCGGAGTTCGTCACGCCCAAGCGCACGAGCGCGGAGCGAACCCGCCGGCTGACCTCAGGGTGACCCGGCGCGAGCACATGCGCCGCCAGATAGTTGTCGTGAAACAGCCAGTAAGTGCTGCTGCCTTGATATTCGGGCAACAGATCGATCCGACTGTCGAATAGGTTCGTGAGAAAACCTTCCCCGCGTTGGATCGGCTGGCTGACATCGCCCGGTCGCCGCGTCCCTGCGTTGGTGGCACTGCTGTCCAAGTTGCTACGCAGCCAGGCCAGCAGGTCCGCGACATCCGCCGGCTTGAGGCCCTCCGCAAAGGAAGGCATCATCGAGGAAGCCAGACGGCGCACGCCCAGAAGGTCCTGGCGCAACAGCGTCTGCTCCACCGCGCCGGCCTGAATCAAAGTAACACTGGTCGCATCGTCACTCTTCAGCAGGCCCGCCAGCGCCCCGCCCTCCCGCGTCTGAACCAGAGTCGTTTCAAATCCGGGCCGGATGCGTTCGTTGGGCATGAGGATGTCCTTCAACAACGATTCCTCCGCCACGCCAAGTTGCCCGATCAAATCCGGCCCGACTTCGCTGCCTTCGTTTCCGATGCGATGGCACGGACCGCAGGCCTGCAGGAAGATTTCATGGCCGTGCCTGCGATCGCGCGGTCCGGCCAGGGCGGTCACGAATTTCCGGAATGTCTCCTCGCTAATCGATTCCACCGGCGGCAACTGGCCCTGGGGCACCAGCGCTTCATCGTCTTGCACCGCCGCCACGAAAGTATCCTCCAGCGCATGGGCCGCCTTGCGGACCGGGCCGGCATCGCTGGCCGCCAGCCGAGCAAGGAACGTTCGGGCCGCCGTGTCCGCCAGCGGCCGGCGCGCCGCGTTCTTCCGGCCCTTGATCAAACCATTCAGCAACGTGGCCTGTGTCTCCGGTCCGGCCGTGGTGATCACCTCGAGGGTGCGGGCGAGCTCCGGTTCCTTGCGTCCGGCCGCAATGCTTTGCGCGAGCGGCCCGAGAAAGGCCGCCGAACCGCCCGGGTCGCGGAGAAGCAACCCGAGCATCTCCAGCCCGCGCCCGTGGAGAGAGGACAACACCGCCGCATCCATCCAGCGCACGTCCAAATGCTCGCGCACCAGGCGCGCCAGCAACGCCGAGGCACGCGGGTCGCGAGTTTCCCCCAAGCTCAACGCCAATTGAATTTGCACGCGCGGATTCGCTTCTCCGCCGGCCTTGGCCAACACTGCCTCAAGTAAAGGCTGGCCATCCTCGTGAGCGAACCAGGCATCGGCCAGTTGCAGGGCGTGAATGCGCACGGTCGCGTTCTCATGCTGCAAAAAGGGCTGAAGATCGGCTGGACGAAGCTGGCCGAGTTGTTGGAGCGCCTGCAAGGTGGTGATGATGGCGGCCGGTTCCGCGCTCGGGCCGGCCAATCGCGTCCGCAGCACGAGGGCGGCTCCCGTTTCCTTGCGTTCGACCAGTAAACGCTGGGCCGTCTGCCGCCGCCACAGCAACGCGCTTGCACATTCCCGAGCCAGGCTGTCCGCGTTGAGCAGGGCCAGGTCAGGCGCAGGAGGATTCGGAGCCTCCCGGTGCGTCAGGCGATAGATCCTGCCGCGGTCATGGCCCGCATAGACGCCGTATTGCTGTTGGAGATGACGCGGGATGGCGGAATAATCCTCAATGATCTCGCGGTAGTAATCGGTGATCCAAATGCAGCCGTCCGGCCCATGCGTCAGGTTCATCGGATGACTCCAGGCGTCGGTGCTGGCCGCAAACTCGGATTTTTCTTCGCCCGGCAGGCGCCGGAGAGTCAAGGCCGAGCCCTCCTCTTCGAGGCGCGCGCGATGAATCAAATTGCCGGCCGGCTCGCAGACGAAGTACTGCCCGTTCAATCCCGGCAGCAGGTGGTCCTGATAGATGAGCGGCCCGCAGGCGGCCGTAAACCAACCCGCGGCTTCACTCTCGGCCGCGCCGTAGCGCGAGTTATAGTATTTGAAATAAGCTGGGTCATCGGCGCGTTTCTGACGCCAGGGATGCGGCTTGGAGATCGAGTAGGCGTGGCGGTCGCCCGACGGCACTTCCAGAGATGGCGTGGCCGCATCGGGATTGCGCGCCAAATAACGCCACGGCAACGGCGCGATGAAAATTCCAGGCACAGTCGTCGTCACCGTGAACCGATCGCCGGCCGCCGTGGTCGCGAATCCAAACGTATGCGTGGCACCCGTCACCGGCTCGATGGCGCTGCCATCGGCGCGAATGCGGAAGTCGGACCCAGTCAATGATACCGCCTCGCGGAGATGCGGGCCGGTAATTTTCCCACCGCCCCATCCGCGTCCGAAATAAATCCAACCGTCCACTCCCCATTGCGGGGCGTTGATGCCGCGTTCCAGTTCGCCGGTTGGGAAACCGCTAAAGAGCACTTCCCGGGTTTCGGCTTTCCCATCGTCATCCCGGTCGGCCAGCCACACGATGTCCGGAGCGCACGCGACGATCAGTCCACCGCGCGCGGGTACGAGCCCGTAAATCGGCGGTAGGTTGGTTGCCCACAGATCGGCCGCGTCCATGCGCCCATCCTCATTGGTGTCCCGCAACCGTTTGACCACGCCAAACGTGCCGGCTTGGGCAGCGCGCTTGAATCTTTCGTCGGCCTGGACTCGGCGCACTTGGGTGTCGAGCTGGCCGGTCCGGTTGAGTTCCTCGATATCAAGCTGCCCGGCCAGGTTGTAACCGTGCAATTCGGAAACAAACATCCGCCCGCGCTCATCCCAACAAACCCCGGACGGGGACGCGATGAGCGGTTCGCTGGCCACTACCTCGACCCGAAAGCCGGCCGGCACTTTAAAAGCCGCCGCGCTCTCCTCCGGAGTCATCGGCGCCGGGGCGTCCGTCGGTTTCGGAATTTGGGCGAAAGCCATTTGCGCCGCCACGAGCAGCCCGCCGATCAGGGCGCTGGACTTTAGGCGACAGGATGAAGCGCGGGTCGACATTCAGATCCGGGGACGTCATCTGCGTCGGAAGCCGGCTCGCCGCCGGTCCGCCACGGGGGTTGCGAGCACGTGGATTGGCGATCGTTTAGTCATGGCCGTTGCTGGAGCGATAGCGATCGAACCTTTCGCTGAGTTGTTCGCGCGTCGCGGCACCGCGGTAAATCACAAGCCGATAGCGGAACTGCCGGCTCTCTTGAGAAGCCAGCGTCCAATCAGCAGTTGCCGATACGTTCGGGTTGATTAGACCCTGCTCGTCGGCGCGCCAGCCAGAGGGATGATTGGGATTGGCAGGATGATCGAACACCGCGATGCCATATACTTCGTTTCCAAATGGGCGCTCGACGTTGCACCAGGCCGCCTGCTGTTGTTCGCAGTCCCGGCCGCGGCGTCCCTCCGAGTTGAGATGCGTTTGCCGCGGATTCGCCTGGTCCCAAGGCATTCGCACAGCCAGGCCGCCGACAAAGAACTTGCCGAACTGCACTTGGTGGTCCTTGGCGCGAAGCAAAAGGTCGAAATCGATGGAGTAGGCGCTGGTCGATTCCGGAGCATGGACGATAATCGTGTCTTCCTCTTCCAGAACAACGCTCCCGTTCGGCGCGACCAGTTCCACCAGCGCCCGCCAACTCACACGCTCATCGGCTTCCTGCAAGTCCAACAGCCGGACAAACCGTTGTTTGCCCTCGTCTTCCTTCCAGTAATTAAAACCGTTCACGCGATGGAATCCGGTGAAGATGCCATGCTGCCATGGATGGTCGGCTGGGCGATCTTCGGTCAGCACCTGTTGGCCGGCGGCATCGCGCACGGGATGCAAGTATGGACGCAACGACCGCTCCATCACGTAGGTGGCTAGTTCGACCCAATCTTCACCCGCGGCCAGACGCCCGCGGACCAGGAGCCGTTGGTCGCTGCGTTCGACGCGGATTCGGGGTCCGGTCGAGGCTTTGGCTTTTGCTCGCACCACCGGCGGCGCGCCGGGAATTGGAGCGGCGTGCGGGTCTGTCGCCGGTTTATCCAGCGCAAGAAAGGCGAACAGATCGGCGAGATCCTTTTTGGGCACCCACGTCTCAATCCCTTCCGGCATCATGGAGAGTTTGCTGGCGCGTGTGTGTTTGATCAGCTGGCGTGGGATCGTTTCCTCGCCTTCACCGGCCAGGCGGATGACGACCCGTTGCTCATTGTCTTCGGCGATCAGGCCGGTCAGGTTCCGACCATCCTTGGTGACGACCGTCGTGACCTGATACCCCGGGCCGATGACCAGGCTTGGATCAAAGACGCTGGAGAGCAGCTGATCGAAAGAAGCCCTTCCGTTCGCAGTGAGGTCCGGGCCAACTTTTCCGCCCTGGCCGTAAATCGTGTGGCATTGCGCGCACAAATTGCGAAACACAACCTGCCCGCGCTCCGGATCTCCCAGGTGCTCGCGCAGGGAGACGGCCATTTCCTGCACGATTCGTTCGCGCTCCGGGCTGCGTTCCTGGCGGATGCTTCCAAAGGCTTTCTCCACCGCCCAGATGGCCTCCCGATCGTTGCTGTCCAGAATTTTTCGCAAATGATTGGCGTGAAGCACGTCCCTGGGCAACGCGTTCGTCAGCACGGCATCGAGAACCTTCCGCGCCCAGGGCTCGCGTTGCATTAACAGCTCGATCACCAGGGGCTGCAATTCCGGCGGCAAGGTCGCATAACTGCCCAGCAGGACATCCGCCAACCGCGCGTCCTCGCTGCGGCCCAGCTTCGCCACAACCTGCCGGCCCCAATCCGCCCCTCCCGTTCGCAGAACTTCCGGCAGCGTCGCCAACATCTTCGGATCCCCGAACGCAATCAGCGCTTCCAACGACTGCAACCGCGCCGCCTCCGGTTGCTCGGCGGCGACGAAACGTGCGCGCACGGCCCCCACATCCATCTGAGCCAGACCCAAGCGCGCCGCCAACAGTTGCGCGACCAGCCAGACGGGCGCGTTCGTGTCGCCGGCCAGGATCTTTTGCAGGACGGGCTTGAGCGCCGTGGTCAATTGCAACGTGAGCGGCCGGCTCAAGCCTTCCAGTTTCGCAGAAACCACCGACAAACAATCTTTCGCGCGCGCGTCCTGCCGATCGGCGAGCAATTGGATAAACATCCCGATGGAATCGGTGGCGGGTTGCCGGGCGCTCAACATGCGGTCCACCACTTGTGGAGCAAGCACGCTCAACGCCGGCGCCCACGACTCGGTGGCGGCGGCGCGGCTTACGAAACGTGGGCTGTCGGTTTCCAAGAGCGGCTGCAGGTTGTTCCACACGATGGACGGGATGAGTTTGTCCTGGCCGCAGTAGGCCAGGACTTCCCACAGAACAGGCAGTGCATCGAGTCCTTCGATCTTTCGCGAAGCGATCGCGACTTGGAGAGCCACGTCTGGCGAGGGATCGCGCGCCAATTGGGCC
>Ga0247664_1000379_pt1 | contig 11203 bp, 8 predicted proteins | sample CNK05_metaG_FD_182715 | JGI IMG/M metagenome (GOLD analysis project Ga0247664, IMG submission 182715) | Soil microbial communities from Purdue University Martell Research Forest, Indiana, United States - CNK05 | ecosystem: Environmental > Terrestrial > Soil > Temperate forest > Bulk soil | place...
CTTTACCGCTCCATTTTGAACCAGTCGCAACGCCAGACCAGAGTCCGAAGTAGATTCCTGTGAACACCAAATTGCCCGCCTCTGACGTCAATCCCCTTCCCTGGACGGACCGGTTCGTGCATCGCCACATTGGCCCAAACGCCGAGGACACGGCGGCGATGCTGGCCAGCTGCGGATTTAAGTCGCTGGAACAGATGGTGGACGCGGCGGTGCCGGCCGGGATCAGGCTCAAGGGCGCACTTCACCTGCCGGCTTCCCGCAGCGAACATGGGTTGCTCAACGAGCTGCGCGGGCTCGCCGGCAAGAACCAGGTGTTCCGTTCATTTATTGGGATGGGTTACCACGATTGCATCACGCCGGGAGTGATCCAACGCAATGTTCTGGAGAATCCGGGCTGGTACACCCAGTACACGCCCTATCAGGCGGAGATCTCGCAAGGCCGTCTGGAGGCTTTGCTTAATTTCCAATCGATGATCATCGATCTCACGGGGATGCAGATCGCCAACGCTTCCCTGCTGGACGAAGCCACGGCGGCCGCCGAAGCCGTCGCCATGTGTCATGGGATCAAAAATCCGGCCGAGACACGTCCCTGCTGGGTGTCCGATAGCTGCCACCCTCAAACCATTGCCGTGATCCGCACGCGCGCCGAGGCCCTGGGCATTCCGCTCATCATCGGGCGGCATCATACGTTTGATTTTGGGCAAAAACCTTTCGCGGTGGTGCTGCAATATCCGGCTACCGACGGCACCATCCACGATTATCAAGCGTTTATCGACCAAGCGCATGCCCATGAGGCGCTGGCGATCGTCGCGGCGGATCCGCTTTCCCTTACCCTCCTGAAGCCGCCCGGGGAATTCGGCGCCGATGTGGTCGTGGGAAGCAGCCAACGTTTTGGTGTGCCCCTGGGGTATGGCGGACCGCACGCGGCCTTTTTTGCCACCCGCGATGCGTTCAAACGGCATATGCCCGGCCGATTGGTGGGGGTAAGCAAAGATGCCCAAGGCCGGCCCGCGCTACGCCTGACCTTGCAAACGCGCGAGCAACATATCCGGCGCGAGAAGGCCACCAGCAACATCTGCACGGCTCAGGTTCTGCTGGCCGTCATCGCCAGCATGTATGCCGTTTATCATGGGCCGGAGGGGCTGCGCAAGATCGCCAGGCGCGTTCACCGGATGACGGTCCTGCTGGCGCAGGCGTTGAGCAAATTGGGATTGTCAGTCACAACTGAGCGATTCTTTGACACAGTGCAGGTCAACCTCGGGGCACGCATTACCCGGGATCTGATGAAAACGGCCGAAGCACATCGAGTGAATTTGCGCGTCATCGACGCGCAGAACGTCGGCATCACCCTGGACGAGACGCACGGCATCGACGATCTGGAAACGCTGCTGAAGGTTTTTGCGGGCGAAGGCGCCGCAGCGGCGCAGGTGCAAACGCTCCTGGCAGCCTCTGGCGATCATCAGTACGTCGACGCAGAACTGGAATCCACGCTGACTCGGACTTCCCCTTTCCTGACCCACCCGGTCTTCAATCGGTATCACAGTGAAACGGAGATGTTGCGTTATATCCGCAAGTTGGAGTCCCGCGATTTATCGCTGACAGCCAGCATGATTCCGTTGGGCTCATGCACGATGAAACTTAACGCGACGGCGGAGATGTTCCCGGTCACGTGGCCCGAGTTTGGCCGGCTGCATCCTTTCGCGCCCACGCCTCAGGCCGAGGGTTACAAACAGATCTTCAAGGACCTGGAGGGCTGGTTGGCGGAGATCACTGGGTTGGCCGCCACCAGCCTTCAACCCAACGCCGGCAGCCAGGGTGAATACGCCGGGCTCCTCGTTATCCGCGCCTGGCACGAAAGCCGGAAGCAAGGTCACCGGCATATCTGCTTAATCCCGACGAGCGCTCACGGGACCAACCCGGCCAGCGCGGTCATGGCCGGGATGCAGGTGGTGTCGGTAGCTTGCGATCAGGTTGGCAATATTGATCTGCCGGATCTGAAGGCCAAAATCGCGGCGCATCGTGAGCAGTTGAGCTGTTTAATGGTGACGTATCCAAGCACGCACGGCGTTTTCGAGGAGACCATTCGCGAGATCTCCGCGTTGGTGCACGAAGCGGGCGGCCAGGTCTACATGGATGGCGCGAACATGAATGCGCAAGTCGGCCTGACTTCCCCAGGCCAAATCGGCGCCGATGTTTGTCATCTGAACCTGCACAAAACCTTCTGCATCCCGCACGGCGGCGGCGGGCCAGGGGTGGGGCCCATTTGTGTGGCCCAACATCTGGCGCCGTTCCTGCCCAAACATCCGCTGATCAACACGGGCGGGGCGACTGGGATCGGGCCGATCAGCGCCGCGCCCTGGGGCAGCGCCAGCATCCTGATCATCTCCTGGATGTATATTCGCTTGATGGGGCCGGACGGGCTGACCGATGCGACCCGTTACGCCATTCTCAACGCCAATTACGTAGCCCGCCGCCTGGAAAAACATTTCCCGGTGCTTTACAAGGGGCCGGGCGGCCTGGTGGCCCACGAATGCATCCTGGACTTGCGCGGCTTCAAGGCCACTACGGCTGAGGATGTCGCCAAGCGGCTGATGGATTATTCTTTTCACGCCCCGACGCTAAGCTGGCCCGTCGCGGGCACGCTCATGGTGGAGCCCACCGAAAGCGAATCGAAGCATGAGCTCGACCGGTTCTGTGAGGCCATGCTGGCAATCCATCAGGAAATGACCGCCGTTGAGACCGGCCAGGCCGATAAGACCAATAACCTGCTCAAGAACGCCCCGCACACGGCTGAGACGGTCTGCAGCGACATTTGGGACCGGCCTTACTCACGGCACACCGCCGCCTATCCGCTCGCCAGCCTACGAGACTTCAAGTTCTGGCCGCCGGTCAGCCGCATCGACAACGTCTTCGGTGATCGTAACGTCGTGTGTTCTTGTGCGGGTATGGATGCTTACGCCGAGTAGAGCGAATAGGCCTACCGGCAGCCTTTCAAACCCAGGCTGGCATTTGGCGGCGAACCATTGTATAGGTTCCACGATTTGTTTCAGATACTTATGAAGTTCACGTCTGTCCGTACGCACTGGAATCGCGCGAGGGAAATGGCCGCGGCCGACAGCGGCTCTCGCCGACGGAGGAGCTGGGGGTTGGTCCTAAGCGCTCTGGCGTGCGGTTTGGTTGCCGGAACGGATCACATCCAGGCTCAAACCTACGTCCAGCTCACCGAGGTCCCCGACTACACCTGGTATGCGGGTTGTTTCGGAACCGCCAGCGGCAACCTGATGGGTTACTGGGACCGCCACGGGCTGCCCGATCTCTACACCGGCCCAACCGGTGGCGGCGTGGCCCCGCTGGATACCTGGAGCACTGCGAACAAAGGCATCCGTTCGATGTGGGCGTCCAAAGCCGGCTTCGACGGGCGTCCGGCCAATCGTCCCGGCCACATCGATGATTATTGGGTGAACTATGCAAACGAAAACAGTTACAGCTACGAAAGCACAGCCGCCGATCCATATGTGACCGCGGGACGCACCGAACACGCTCCCGATTGCATCGGCGATTACATCGGGTTGAGTCAGAAGAAGTGGAACAACCTCGCCGGCGAATGCGACGGCAATATCGACGCTTACTCCTTCGTGTTTTGGGATAAGACCGGCCAACGCCACTTGAATTATTCCTACACCAACACCACGGGCCAGTACATTCCCGACATTCAATCCGGCTTCCGCGCCTGGGCCAAATCCAGAGGCTACGACGCCGATGTCTTCACGCAACTGACCAGCTTCAATCCCGAGCGCACCGGGACGGGTGGCTTTACTTACGCCGACGTGAAAGCGGAGATCAAGGCCGGGTATCCAGTCCTTTGCTTTCTGCAACCCAAAGAACTTTACCGCGCGCTCCCTGGCCCCCCTGCCATGGCGCGCGCCAACCCGGAGATCCACGGCGTGATGATTTACGGTTACATCGATGAACCTAGCCTGGGAGTCCCGGAAAGTGTGTTGATCAGAACCAGTTGGGGGCTGGGCACCGACAGCATCCAGCCCTGGGCTCAGGCGGATTGGCTGGGCTTATTTCCCGTCCGCGGAGTCATCGGGTTCCATCCCAAACCAAAGATCACGGGTATCAATCGCAGCAACGGCATGATCACCATCGATTGGGAAGGTCCCGGTTCCCTGCTGACCGATATGTCCACGGGCCAGACTGGGCCGGTGCACCTGTATCAGTTGGAGAGTTCGCCCACCTTGCAGACCAGCTCATTTCGCCCGGTGGGAACCCCCACCACGGCGCGGAGTGTCACCGTGCCAGAATGCTGCGACCAGACTTTCTTCCGCCTGCGTCTCGTGCCTCAGTAGCGCGCCGTACCTCAAGGCAAGGCTTAGACCGCGCGCGTCAGCTGCAGGCCCAAGCGCAGCAACCTCTGAGCGCCCGCCTCGGTGCCGGCCTCAGCGTAGATCCGGAGAACCGGTTCGGTGCCTGAACCCCGCAACATCAACCAGGAACCATCTCGAGCCACGAACTTCACCCCGTCGTAGGTTTTCACTTCGACAACCGGCGACCGCAATAATTTGGCCGGCGGCCGGCTTCGGCAGAGCTCCATAAGCGCCGTGCGCTGTTCCAGGGGGAAATGGGTGTCGATCCGGGCATAACGATGCGGCCCGTAGATTTTTTCCAGCCGGGCAATCAGTTGATTCACAGACCGTCGTTCCGTGGCCAGCAACTCGAGCAACATCAGGCCGGCGAGAATGCCATCCCGTTCGGGAACGTGGCCTGGAAAACCGATGCCGCCGCTTTCTTCGGCGCCGAGGACGACGTTGCCTTTGCGCATCTCCGCGCAGATGTATTTGAATCCCACGCCGGTCTCGACCAGTTCCAGGCCGTGGGCAGCGCAGATCTTGTCCACCATCGACGTGGTGGTCAGCGCCTTGATCATGCGCCCACGCGCGCCGCGGTTGACCAGCATGTGCTGAAGCAGCAGACAGATGATCTGATGCGTGGTTAAGGGGCGGCCGCGGCCGTCCATGCCCCCAACCCGGTCGGCATCACCGTCTGTGACCAGACAAAGGTCATGAGGATGACGGCGCAGCCAGGCGGAAGAGGGGCCGTAATTCTGTGGCACCGGCTCGGGATTGATTCCACCAAAGTTGGGATCGTGCTGGCCGTTTAAGGTGGTGACCCGGCAGGACGTTCGGGCCAGCAACTCGGCAAAGCAGCCGGCGCCCACGCCAAAGAGCGCATCATGAGCGAAGCGCAGCCTGGAGCGGGCGATCAGCCGGAAGTCGACCAGCTTGCGGATGGCTGCGTAGTGGGCGGGACGGATATCGATGATACGATGGCGCGGCTTTTCCAGCGGCGCGCGCTGAAGCGGCTTGCGATCGATCCGCGACTCGACGGCCTGGCACAGGGAGGCCTCGGCGGAGCCGCCGTAAAACGCTTTCAGTTTGAATCCATTAAACGCCGGCGGGTTGTGACTCGCCGTGATCATAACCCCGCCCACGGCGTTCAGCGCCTTGACCGCATAGGAAACCGCCGGGGTGGGCGTCGGCTGGGCCGTGAGTTCCACTTGGAAAGCATTGCCGGCAAAGACCTCGGCGGTGCGGCGAGCGAATTGGTCGGACAAAAATCGGCGGTCATAGCCGATCACGACCTGGCGGTTTGTCCCTGGCTCAGGTTGGTCGGCCCAACAATCGGCGGTGGCTTGAGCGACCCGTTCCACGTTGGCGAAGGTGAAGTCTTCGGCAATCACCGCCCGCCAGCCATCAGTGCCGAATCGGATGGAACTCACGGCCTGGGTTCGTGGTTCTGCGTACGGTCACGCGCTTGTTCCCAAAAGCGCCAGCCGGACCGGAGGAGGCTGAGGATCAGAGAACCTTTGGCCAAAAGGCCGCTGCGCGTTTTCAGTTTGCGGGCGAGAAGAAAACCGGCCACCGGCACCGCCCAAGTCCAGGCGTGTTGAGCCCAGCCGTAGCCGCGGCGAAGTTGCGCCAACCGATAGCCGATGCGGCTGCACTCGAGGCGGATGGCCTGCCGGTTCAGGTCGCTTTCCAGGAGCAGCTCCTTTTTTCGCTGCTGCAACTCCCTTAATCCCGGGACCGTATCCAATCGATGTCCTTCCTCAGTTCGCCGATGGTGTCCGAGAATGGCGGCGGCTTGTCCCGCAGCGAGCGGCGCAAACCGACGACGGCGTTAATGGTGATAAAACTGAAGACCACCGCGAAGGCAGCCAGGATCCAGCCGCGCGCGCTCTCCGGAGACAGGTAAACAATCGCGCCGACGACCAGCAGGATGGCCAGGCCCCCGAAAAATATGGCGGCTGCACACCAGATGAGAGTGGAAACAAGCCACGCTTTCTCTTCCTGCAGTTCGACTGCAAAGAGCTCGATGCGATTTTCCATCGCCATGAGCATACCCTCACAGACTCGACGGAATGACGAGCCCAGCTGCCAGGGAGATTGCGGAGGCTCCATGCCGGTTTATCGGCGCGTGACCAACACACCGATCAGCAACCCGATCCCAAAAGCGACTCCGATGGATTGGTAGGGATGTTCGCGGATCACTCGATCGGTGGCCCGAGCGCCTTCCACCGCGCGCTCTTCGACCTTTTGAAAATTCGCCCGCGCGCTCTCCAGGCTGGCGGCCAAGCGCACTCGCGCTTCCCGGGCGCGCTCCCCCAACTCGCCGGCGCTCGCTTTCAACAAGCTTTCTGCGTCGTGCATCACGACCTTAAAGTCCTGGACCAGTTTACCCATGGTCACTTCCTGTTCGGGATTCTCAACTTCTGTCATAACCTTAGCTCCTTCATTTCGGCTGGTTGTAGCCATAATCTCAACATCCTCGTTTCGAACGATTCGTCCTGCGGTCTTGAACGTCTCCCGCACGGGGGACCTCGGAAGGACGCAGAGTAAGAACAGGGGGACCGGAGGTCAACCTTCCAGTGGCCCGCTTTCGAGAGGTGGCCGTATTAGGCACTGCCCCCCGAACAATGCAGTTTGGTGCGCGGGGTTTACGCCGCTTCATCGCCCGTCGGCTCGAGGACCAAGGAGCTACCCAACGATTCCTCCGATCCCCATCTCGAAGCGGCCTTAAGGCCGCGATCCCGGGGGCAGTATCCGAATGCGCCCTCGAGAGGTCGGGAGCAGGTGCATTCATCTGAATACGCCGTCGGAAGCGGGGATTAGGAGATTAGGATTACGATTACGATTAAGGGAATTCGTCGACATGCAGAATCCCTTAGCGGCCCACGCCACAGGTTTCGCCACCGGCGGCGCACTTCAACACCGCCTGGCGCATGGCTTGCACCGCCCGACCCATCTGCCGTTGCTTGAACAACGCCGTGCCGCTGACAAAGGTGTCCGCGCCGGCGCGCGCACATTCCACCGCTGTCTCCAGAGTAATCCCGCCGTCCACTTCGATCCGATAGGCCAGATCCCTTTCGCGGCGCCAGGCGGCCGCTTGTTGAATCTTGGGCAGCATCTCATGGATGAAAGGCTGGCCGCCAAACCCGGGGTTGACCGTCATCACCAGTAATAGATCAATTTCATCCAGGTACGGTTGAGCGTGGCTGATGCCTGTCGGTGGATTTACCGCCAACCCCACTTTTAAGCCCAGGGAACGGATTTTCCACAGGAGCGGTGTCACTTTGTCGCCCAACTCCACATGAACGGTCACCCTGTCCACGCCGGCCTTGGCGAACGGTTCCAGGAGAATCTCAGGTTTGGAACACATCAAGTGCACGTCGAGCTTCATCCGCGTGAGGGGACGCACCACGCGGGCGACTTCCGGGCCAAACGAAATGTTGTCCACGAAATGGCCATCCATGATGTCCAAATGCAGCCAGTCGGCGCCGGCTTTGTCAGCCCGGATGGTTTCCCAGGCGATCCGGCCAAAATCGGAGGCCAACAACGATGGCGCGATAATCATGGGCGGAGGCTAGGGAGCAGGAACGATAAAGGCGAGCATGGTTTCTGGGGCGGCACGGCCCTGGGCGCCCCGCTGGAGCGCGGCTTTCCTGGCAATCGGCCGACTCCCAAACCCAGCGTGCGTGACAAAGCTGCCGGGGTTGGGCAAGGGAATTGGCGCGACTTGGACATCGAAAACCCTCAGCCCCCAAGCGATTGCCCATCCTCCAACGGCTCATGCACCAGGAAATCTGGTTACGTGAGCAGAAATTCTCGTTAGCGGACCAGAATTTTGGCTTGGTGAAGCACGATTTTCCTAAGCGGAGTTGCAAATCTGGCTGCGGCCCGCGGAATCTTCCGTCAACGGACACAAAAAGTGGGCAAGCAAGGTGAATTTGGGCGTCGCGAAGCACTTCGAGTCCTCGTGCGACCAGAAATTGTGGTCCGCTTGCAGAAAATCTGGCCGCGGGAGCAGAAATTCTGCTCGCGTAACCAAAAAAGTGGCTCGCGGTAGCAGGATTCTCCGAAGGACAACTGTGGCGGTGGCTGCAAGCGCTGTAAACATCATGCGACTATTCATATTGAGACCGCGGATTTCCCAGCGCGGCAAAGCCGCAACCGACCGAGGAGGGGGAGGATTACCACGGAGGACACGGAGGGCACGGAGAGGAATTCTCGTAGAGCTTTTCATCCAATCCTGGTTTGAGCTCCTTGAGGACGGCGATGGCAGCACCGATGATGGCTTGGGTAAGTTCCTTATGGAGGGGCGCTCACCGGAAGCGCTGTATGGAAATCCAGACCGAGGACGGAGACCGCAGACCGATGCTCCGCGCTTAGGCGGGGGCGGGAGCGGCGGAGCCCAGCCCCGGGTCGATCTTGGGCGGGGACGGCTTCATCACTTCCGGCAATGGCGTGGCCGCTTGGGCGCCGGAAGGCGGGGTGACGGCGGGAGGCGGCGGTGGGGCCGTGAAACGGCCGGTTCGGACCATCTCTTCGACCTGCGCACCCTCGAGGGTTTCGTATTCGAGCAGGCAATTGGCGATCAACTCGAGTATCTCGCGATTGGCGTCGATGAGCGTTTTGGCGCGGGCGTAGGCTTCATCGATGATGCGTTTGACTTCGTTGTCGATCTCCTGGGCGGTGTGCTCGCTATAATCTTTGCTGCGGGCCATCTCGCGGCCGAGAAAGACGTACTCATTGGAGTCGCCGTATTGGATCATGCCCAGCTTGTCGCTCATCCCCCACTGACACACCATGGCCCGGGTCATGGTGGTGGCTTGTTGGATGTCGCCGGCGGCGCCGCTGGAAATATCGTCGGAAACGATTTCTTCGGCGATGCGGCCCGCCATGGTCACCGCGATGATGTCCAGCATTTCCTTCCGCTTGCGATTGAGGATATCATCCTTGGGCAGATACATGGTTGAACCCAGGGCCTGGCCGCGTGGGATGATCGTTACCTTATGAAGCGGATGGGTGTGCTGAAGGAGCACATTGACGAGCGCATGCCCCGCCTCGTGCCACGCGGTGCATTTCTTGTCTTCGTCGGTCATGGCCATGCTGCGTCGTTCGCGGCCCCAGCGAACTTTATCGCGCGCTTCCTCCAACTCGGCCATGCCCACGGCTTTTTTCCCGGTGCGGGCGGCCAACAGAGCAGCTTCGTTCAATAAATTGGCAAGTTCCGCCCCGGAATAGCCGGGGGTGCCCCGGGCGATGACCGCCAAATCGACGGTCTGGTCCAGTTTAACATTCTTGGCGTGGACCTTCAGAATGGCTTCGCGGCCGCGAACATCGGGCAGGTTAACTGTAATCTGGCGATCGAACCGGCCCGGACGCAGCAAAGCCGGATCCAGAACATCGGGACGGTTGGTTGCCGCAATGATGATAATACCTTCGGTGGTATCAAACCCGTCCATCTCCACCAGCAACGCGTTGAGCGTCTGTTCACGTTCGTCGTTGCCGCCGCCCAGCCCATGCCCGCGGCTTCTCCCGACCGCGTCGATTTCGTCGATGAAAATCAAACACGGAGTATTCTTGCGGGCTTGCTCGAACATATCGCGGACGCGACTGGCGCCCACGCCGACAAACATCTCGACGAAATCGGAGCCGGAAATGCTGAAAAACGCCGCGTCCGCTTCGCCGGCGATCGCTTTGGCCAGGAGCGTCTTGCCGGTGCCGGGGGCGCCGACCATGAGGATGCCCTTGGGAATGCGGCCTCCCAGTTTTTGAAACTTCTTTGGGTCTTTGAGGAATTCGACCAGTTCGGAGACTTCTTCCTTGGCTTCCTCGACGCCAGCGACGTCTTTGAAGGTGGTCTTGTTCTTTTCCTTGGTCAGCATGCGGGCCTTGCTTTTGCCGAAGCTGAGGGCGCCCTTGCCGGCCATCTTGATTTGGCGGAAGACAAAGAACCAGATCAACAGGCCGATCAGCAGAATTGGGCCAAGGCTATAAAGCAATCCGAGGAGCACGGTGTTGGGCTGGCGGGTCTCAAAAACGTTGAGCGCGATCAGGCTTTCCTCGAACTTCTCGGTCAGCCGCACCTTGGCGGCGAAAGCCTGTTCCTCGGGCTTGCCGTTCGTCTCGATGCGGTTCCCATTCTTATCTGTTTTGTAATACCAGCCGCGCACTTCGTGCAAATAAGGCGACTGCGGGTCATAGATAATAGTGCCGCGCGCGATGAGGTTGGAAGCCACCTTTTGCTGGAGCTGGATCTGGCTCAGCTGCTCGGCCGAAGTGGGGCCGGCCGTCCGGAAGATCATCAACAACGGGATCGAGCCGAGAATGGCGATCCAAATAATCCAAGTGCGCGGGGGAACCCGGAAGTCTCCTCCGCGTTTGCCGCGATCATCGTCGCGGTTTTTGTTCTCTTCAGACATGTCGGATGTCGTTGGGCGCTTAAGTTGCCTAATTGTCAGCCAAACTAGCACCAGCTCCTGCCCGCGGCAATGGCTTAAGCCAAATCAACATTTCGCCATTTCACACGCTCCCGGGACCTGGTGTCCAGCTGAAACGCAGGCTTCGAATTCCCCTGATTGAGCGGCTGCTCGGGCTTTCTGGGCCTTCGATTTACTACTCAAAGGACTCAACGACCTGAAAGCTCAATGACTTAAGGGCGCAAACAGGCCTACAAAACGACCGACGCACCATTCGCCCAGTCGCCCGCTACTTGTAGCTAGGGCCTGTCCCAGGAACGTTCTCGGGACAAACTTTGTCGGAATCTTTGTCGCTTATGTGGAGCTCCACATAACCGACATTATGTGGACATCATAATTATGTGGAGTTCCGGAGAGAAAGGCGCGTAAACACAGAGG
>Ga0247664_1000380_pt1 | contig 11193 bp, 5 predicted proteins | sample CNK05_metaG_FD_182715 | JGI IMG/M metagenome (GOLD analysis project Ga0247664, IMG submission 182715) | Soil microbial communities from Purdue University Martell Research Forest, Indiana, United States - CNK05 | ecosystem: Environmental > Terrestrial > Soil > Temperate forest > Bulk soil | place...
AGGCGCAGACCGAGGAACCCCTTACCCCTCCTAAGGCCGAGGCGCCCCCTCCTATCGCAGACGCCGTCGAAGCGGTGACGCCTCCGAGTCGCCCGGTTTCACCGGTGGCGGCGCCAGCGACTGCGGCCCGACCGGTGGCCTCCGCAGAAACGCGCCAGATGCTCGAGGCCCTTATGCAGTTGCCGCCAGGAGGCGCGCCGCTGTCGGCGGAGCAAGCGGCCGCCTGGAAACAGAACCTGCAGACACTCATCCAGCAAGGTGCGTCGGGCATCGCGGCCATTCGCGATTTTCTCGAGCTGAGCAAGGATCTCTCCCTCGGTGCGGGGAATGCCCAGATGCTGGGATACGACACGGTGCGCGGAGCGTTGTTCGATGCGCTGCGGCAGATCGGAGGGGCGGAAGGTGCGCAGGCGACTTTGGAGGCGTTGCGCGGCGCGGGAGATCCACGCGAGATACTCGCCCTGGCGCGCAACTTGGAAGCGATGGCCCCCGGCGAACATCGCCAAGAGATGCTCGACTCGGCGCGACAGGTCCTGGAGATGGCAAAGCGCGGAGAGTTGGCAGGCTACGATGTGGGGCCGGTGTTCGAAGTGTTCCGAAAATTCGGTGGCGCCGACGCGCTGTTGGATCTCCAACAAGCGGGGGGGCAGTGGAAGTATTATGGAGCCCTCGGGCTGGCCAATTTGCCCGATGGCGCAGGCATTCCGTCCTTGATCCAGATGGCGACGGCAACAGGCGGCAACCAAGGTCTAGCATTAGAGATGCTGGCGCAAGTGTCGCTGCAGTACCCCGAAGCCCGGACGGCGCTGCTGGAGCAAATCCGCGCTGGGAAGATCGCGCCTAACCAGTGGCCTTATCTTGCTTCAGTGCTCGGTGGAGACTACTACCAACTGCCGGACGCCCTCTGGTTTGCTGCACAGAATGGGGAGCCGATTGATCGCCAGAAGACGGCCCATATCATGTCTGGGAACCAGAATTTCTACCAGGGCCCGCTTCCGGGGGGAGGTTCGCCGGACCAGATCCTACAGCAAATCGCGCTGGTGGATGAGATTGCGGCAACAACGTCGGACCCAGGGGCGGCGCAGTCGCTACAGAATGCGAAGGCCACGCTGAACCGGCGTCTTTCCAGGCTCGCGACCGTCGCGACACCTGTGCCTCAATGAGGGTTGGTTCGCGGTTCCCGGTTCAGGGTTCAGGGTTCACGGTTCAGGGTTCGCGGTTCGCGGTTGCTGGTTGAAGTTGAGTGTCATAAAAAATTCCTCCCTTTTGCGCGCCTGCTGTGGTAGACATACCTCCGCAATGAAAACACTCCTCCTCGCTTTCGTGGCCGCCACTTTCGCTTTTGCGGGTTCCCTGCAAGCCGGCGACAACGCTGACAAAGCCAAAGCGGCATCTTCCTGTTCGGACCAAGCCAAGGGCTGCTGCGCCAAAGATGCCTGTTGCGCGGCCAAGGCGGGCGCGGCCAAGGCCGCCCGGAAAGCCGATGTCTCTGTCAAAGGCGCAACCCTGCTCGTGCGCCGATAAGCGAAGCCTCAAGGAAGCAGCCGGGCCCGGTAAGTCCGCGTGGCATTGCAGCCGGAGCCTCGATCGATGATCGAGATGATCTCTCCGGTCCCAACAACATTGGTTGCACCAGGCACAGGCTCCCAATCCATGGCGTTGCTCGATCGCTCTACCACATAACTGTGGTTCAGCACGGTGTTGAAGCTGATCGTGGTGTCGACTGTGATCCCCGCGATGCGTACCTCGGTGATGGTACAACTGGCCCGAGGCCTGGCCAACGTGCCATTGACCGGCGCACTCAGCTGTAAATAGAAGATCTCGTCCGGCTCCGGGGCAGCATCCGCCGTGAGAATCACCGTCACGATCTTGCTAAGCTCGCCCGGCGCAAACGTGATCGTGCCGTTCGTCGCCACATAATCTTCCCCCGCGAGCGCCGTTCCGTCCTCAGTCGCATACGAAACCGTGACGGGGTTGGCCTGGGCTCCGCCCAAGCGCAAGGTGAATCGCGCTTCAGACACTCCGTTGCTGCCCTCCGCCGCCACGATGTCGTTGATAAACAGACTGGGTCCGGACGGGAAGCTGGGAAAAGCCCGCAGGTTATCCATGCGATAGAGCGTCGGCTCGGATCCCGCGGGAGGCACCGTATAGCTGAAGGGCTCGGAAACCGCATACTGATTGGCCGCAAAGGCGACGGCGAATGAGGGATAGCGGACGCTGTCCCAAACTCGAACCTGTAGCATGGTCGACTGCCCGGCGTCCACCCCATCGAGACTGAAGATGGGACTAACGCCAGCCGGGGCTGTCCACGTGCCGGGCAAAGCCGTTATCATAGGCCGGAAACTAAATGTCCGGCCCGCCTGACGTCCACGCTCCGGAGAGATCCGGCCTTCGACGGCGGCCGGATCATTTCCCGAGGCAAACCAGAGGCCCGCCACAAAGTTGGTCCCGGTCAACGGTTGACCGCCCACTTGGTCCAGATACACCTTCCGGTCGACGCCTGCCGTCGGGAAATCGACCCCACCGTTTCGGAAGTCCACGGTCCCTTGTCCCCAGGTTGGATCGGCCAAAGCCATCATCGAAAGCAAGAGCGTCAGGCGAGATTTCATAAGGATTGCCGGAAAATACCAGGCGGTGCTGATTTGTCCACGAGTCTGTGGGACGGGTGTGAACGAATTTTAGTTGCCGCGCTGCACCTCAAGATGGTCAGGCGACACCAACCCAGCGACCTTCTTCATCCTCGAGCTCCCTGGTCGACGCCCGTCGCGGCTGAAATAAAGCCCAGTTCCAGAAGACACTGCCCTCAGTCGCGGTTGAACCTCCTGGGCGAACCGGGGGGCCTGTGTGGGTGACCTGGGGGCCTGTCCCTCTATCACTGTCATTCTCCAATCTCTTAGATCCAATTGCTGCGAGACAGTTTTACGAGATTGTGCAAGTCAGAATCTAAGATTCGTCAGCGCCTCACCGCGCGGAAGTACCGGGTCGGGCCTCCGTTCTCGAGCGGAACCGACAGAAGGACGGTGCGCCCCGAGACGATATTGGTCTGCCACGGTTGCCACTGCGCGAGGTTGGTCGAGGACTCCAACACCACCTCGGACGCACCGTCGAGGTTCTCGATGATCGCCGCAAAGTGGTCGGCGGTGACCCGCGGCGCTTCGAAAACAGGAGGGGCCGGGGCCAATCCGTTTAGCTCCAGGATCGTCAGGCCGCGTTGGCCTTCTGCCAGATACGCGCGGCTTCCGCGAATTTGCAGGCCGACCAACGTTCCGCTGGCGGGAACGCTGCCCGAAGAGACCACTCTGGCGGGGTCCGACACGTCGAACAGTTCCAAGCCGATTTCCTTGCTAACGAAGAGTAACTCTCCATGCGCACGCAACCGCACCGAGCCGCCCGGCGAGCGGCTGGACACGTCTCCCAAGCTGCTGACGTGAGTAACGTCGCTGACGTCAAGCACGTGGACCCGGATATGCTCGTTTTCATCCTCGGGAGCCGCCTCGGCGAGATACAGTCGAGAGCCCGTCACTTCGAGATCCTGGGCGTAGTAGGCTGGAAAAAATCCCAGGGACACGATAGCCGAAGGATCGGACACATCGAGCACGTGCAGGCCCGAACCATAGCTGGCTACATAGGCAAGCGAACCCACAACCTGCACCTGGAACACATCTCCTGGCGGTCGATAACCGCCCAGGCGCCTTGGGTTGGCGGGATCGCTCACCTCCAGGACGCTCAAGCCGGCCCAGCCGTCGGCTACGAACAAACGCGTCCCAACAGCCTGCACCGCGCGAACGACCCCCTTGGTGTCATATCGACCTGCCAGCCTAATGTTCGCCGGAACCGAGACGTCGAGGATCACCACGCCGGCTTCGGAATCCGCCACATAAGCGAGAGTTCCGGCGACGCGCACGCTCCGGGCGTAGCCAGGTGTGTCGTAACTGCCGGCGACCGTCACCGCGGCGGGGTTGCTCACGTCGAAAACCCGCATCCCTTCCGGTCCGTCGGCGACATAGGCGAAGCGGCCGGCGAGGTCGACGTCCAACGCTTCACCAGCTGTATCGAAAGGGCCACGCGGCTGGGGATCGATCACGGTGACAGTTGCGGTGGCACTGGTGACGGACCCGAACGGATTGCTGACCACGGCCTGGTAGCGGCCAGCCTGAGCCAGTTGAACGTTCGTCTGGAGAAGGACGGCGTTGGTGGCGCTGTCGATCCGGGTGGTGTCATTGAACACCCATTGGTGGCTCAGCAGAGGAGACCCAGCAGCGTCTGCGATCAACTGCAAGTTCGACCCGGCCCAAACCGTGCGGTGACGCGGTTGTGCGGTGATGAGCGGGGGCGTCTCTGCCGCCACGTATGACACCTGATCGATCCAGGCCCGATCGTTGTTCCACGGAATCCCCTCCACGAAATCCGAATACTCCCAGTTCAACGTCTGTCGGCCGGCCGGAACCGGGAAAGTGACGTACTGCCAATCGACTTCGCCCTTAATCTGTGCCTGCGGCTCGGTCCCGATCCGGAACACCAGGAACTCACAACACTCATGTGAAGACACCTTCCACCAGAAGCTGACGTGGCCGGGGCCGGTTACTTCGGTCTCAAGAATCGCTCCACTACCCGCCAAAGGGCCCAGGGTCGCGGCGTCTGTGCCGTCATGGGTCAGGTTCAGATCCACGCGCCAGAGGGAAAGCCCGCTCGAGGAGGTGGGATCCGACAACGTATTGCTCCAGGTCAGTGAAGTCTCATCCAGCGCTTCGGCGATGGAGAGCAGCACGATTCTCGCGACGTCGCTGGCGGCCATCCCGAACGCGTTGGAGACGACCACGCGATACTCCCCAGCCTGGGCCATCTGCAACGCAGGCAGGGCTAACGTCGAGTTCGTCTCGTCCGGCAAGGCGATGCCATCGAGTTGCCATTGATAGGTCAACGGCTCTGCCCCGTATGCGGTGACCGCGAGCGTGTAATCGGCTCCTGTCGGCAGCGTCTGCCCCCGGGGTTGCTCGATGATGATCGGCGCCGTCAACGGTGAGAACGTCACCTCGTCCAGCCATCCGCCGTCCAATCCGGCTGTGTCTGTCGCGTCCTTCTCATAAGCCCAGCGCACCCCCTGTCCACCCGGCGGCACAACGACGCTGCGTTGTTCCCAGCCTGTTTCCCCCGAGATGTGCAGCAGCGGCAGCGGGCGCCCGCTGCCATCGTCGGCCCAACTCCCGTAGAAAGCCAGCCGATCGAAATCTTTCTCTGAGGAGACCTTCCACCAAAAGGCGAGCGTGCCGGGTCCGGTCACGACGGTCTCCAGGGCGGCCGATTGACCATGCCCAATGGGTTCACTGGCCGCCGCGTCCACACCATCGTGCGTGACGATCGTCTGGCTGACCCATCCCGCATCGCCGTTGGTCGACCAAATGAGACCAGCGGTGTCGAGGGCCCCACCGAGGGCCTGGATGGTGAGGACTGCCACGGCGCTGGTGGCCACTCCGAAGGCGTTGGAGATGACTGCGAAGTAGCTGCCGGTATGGTTGGTCTGAGCCTGTGCGAAGCTCAGTGCCGCGTTCGTCCCGTCGCCCGCCAGCGGCGCGTTGTTGAAATACCATTGGTAACTGAGCGGCTCGGCGCCAATCGCCCCCACCGAAAGCTGGACGAGCGATTCGGCAGGGAAGATGCCGCCCTCAGGCTGACGGTGGATCAGCGGCGCATACACCGGTTGGAACGTCACTTCATCGAGCCAAGCACGGTTCTCGCCCGCGGATGACACCAAAGACTCGAAAAAAGCCCAACGCAACGGCTGCCGGTCCGGCACCGGGAACCAGAATTGATTCCAGTCCAGCTCCTCGGTCGCCCGCAGCATTTCCTGCTCACCAATTTGGAACGCCAAACCGTCCCAGTAAAAAAACTGGCCCGACGACACCTTCAGGAAAAAGGACAAGATGCCGGCACTGGGCGTCTGGGCCTCAAGGATGGAATTAACGAATAGGCCGGAGAGGGGGCCGCTCTGGGCAGCATCGACACCGTCGTGCGTGATCCCGCCCTGCGCCGTCCAGAGGGCGTCACCGCTGGTGCTCCAGATCAGATTGGTCGTTTCCAGCGCCTCGGCAAACGGGAGCACGACCAACGTCGCGCGGCTGGACACAGTGCCGAAGGCGTTGGACACCGTCACGGAATAGTCCCCGGCTTGGGCGACCCGCAGGTTCGTCAATATCATCTGCGCATTGGTGGCGTCGTCTAGCGGGGTGTCCTGCAAGAACCATTGGTAGGTTAACGGTCCCGCGCCGATGGCGAACACCGAAAACGTGACGTCCTGACCTGGTTGCGCCGACAACCCCGTGGGGGCGCTGAAGATCAATGGCGCCTGGGTGAACACCACGCCATCAACCCAGCCGCGATCCAGCCCGTCCCGGCCCGAGGTGCTCTTGGAGTAAAGCCAGCGCAGCGTGTGCTCGCCCGGTGGCACGGAGAAGCCCGGTCGTTCCCAAGGCGGCGATCCCGTGATGCGCGCTTGCTCGGTGCCATCAATGTAGAACCGTAAGAAATCCAGATGCGGCCAGCAGGACACCGTCCACCAGAAGCCCACGCCAATCGGTCCGGTAACTACAGTCTCGAGCGCGGAACCTTGGCCGCCGTTAATCCGGCCGCTCTCCGCCGCGTCGATACCGTCCTGCGAGTAAGTCGTCTGCCCAGTCCAGGGCACTGCGCTGGTGCTGAACCAAGCCACGACATCCTGGTCCACTGCCTGGGCCAGTGACTGGCCCAACGCGGTCCCTGACGCCACGAGCGCCCCCAGCACGCCGATGGACGCGAGGAGGCAGCCGCGTCTTCTTTCGACCTGTGGGCATGGATGTAATAGCTCGTGGGGGTCCAGGATCATGGATTCGTTCATATCACAGTCCAGGCTTGCCAAACAGCATGAAAATCAATGGGCAGACTGTAAATAGAAGATCTCGTCCGGCTCCGGGGCAGCATCCGCCGTGAGAATCACCGTCACGATCCATGCGATAGGGCGTCCACGGGTATGTGGGAGGGGTGTGAACGAATTTTGTTGCCGCGCTTCACCTCGGGCTGGTTAGTTTGCCGGCCGAATGAAGATGAAAAGATCGACCGCCTTCGACTCCATCGAAACCGCGGTGCAAGACCTGCGCCGCGGCAAAATGATCATCGTGGTCGACGACGCTGATCGCGAGAACGAGGGGGACCTGATCATGGCGGCCGAACATGCCACGCCTGCTGCCATCAATTTCATGGCGCGCTTCGGGCGCGGTTTGATTTGCGTTCCCACCACGGAGGAACGGCTCAAACAATTGGGGATCGAACGGATGGTTTCCCAGAACCGGGAAACCTTCCAGACCGACTTCCAAGTGTCCGTCGACGCGGCTCGGGACATCACCACGGGCATCAGTGCCGCGGATCGTGCTCAAACCATTCGCGTCATGGCCCAACCCGCGGCCGTGGCGGACGATTTGGTTCAACCCGGCCACGTGTTTCCGTTGCGGGCGCGGCCAGGAGGAGTCCTGCAGCGGGCCGGTCATACCGAGGCGTCGGTGGATTTGATTCGCCTGGCCGGTTGCCGGCCGATCGCAGTGATCTGCGAGATCTTGAAGGATGACGGATCGATGGCCCGGCTGCCGGACCTGGTGAAGTTCGCGCGCAAACATCGGCTCAAGCTGTGCACGATCGAATCGCTGATCAAATATCGGCGCAGCCGGGAGAAACTCGTGCAACGGATCGAAGTCATCCATCTGCCGACCGCCTATGGAGACTTCGCGTTGCATCTCTACCGTTCCCTCACCGATGGGCAGCATCATCTGGCCCTCGTCAAAGGTGAAGTGGCCGGACGCGAGAATGTCCTGGTGCGCGTTCATAGCGAATGCCTGACCGGCGATGTCTTCGGCTCGCGCCGTTGCGACTGCGGTCCGCAATTGCATCAGGCCATGCGCCAGGTCGCCCAGGCCGGACGCGGCGTTGTCCTTTACATGCGCCAGGAAGGACGCGGGATCGGGCTCGTTCCAAAGATTCAGGCCTACAAACTGCAGGAACGCGGATACGACACCGTGGAGGCCAACCTGAAGCTCGGTTTCAAAATGGACCTGCGCGAGTATGGCATCGGCGCCCAGATCCTGGTCGATCTCGGTTTGCGCACCATCCGGTTGCTGACCAATAACCCTAAAAAGATCGTCGGCCTCGAAGGATACGGCCTGGAAGTCGTGGAGCAGGTTCCTATTCGCGTGCCCCCCAATCCTCACAACGCCCGCTACCTGAAAACCAAACGGGAAAAGCTCGGCCACCTGGTTTGAGGGCGGTTCAGGGTTCAGGGTTCACGGTTCACGGTTCAGGGTTCCCGGTTCGGGGTTGGAGGTTGAATTGAATGTCAAGGCGCAATCAACGCCTGCTCCGGCGGAGACCTACTCGACTCAGGGTTGGACACTCAGCTTCCAACCAGCAACCAGCAACCAGGAACCAGCAACCGGGAACCGTGAACCCTGAACCGTGAACCGTGAACACTTTGATGTTCACAGCGACATCGGTGAGAGGTAGCCTGAATGCGTCCCGGTTAAGGAGGATTGCTCATGCGAATCGAACGATTTGAAGACATCGAAAGCTGGCAGCTTGCCAGAGAATTGACAAAGACCGTCTACGCAGAGACGCGGAGGCGCAGGGACGCAGAGGGTCGAAACTGTTACCGAAGGGCCGTGGACCTTGGCGTCTCTGCGTTAGTCCTCAGGCGCGTCAGTCGTATGCTGTAGCAGCCGACGTAAGGAGGCTCTGATCAAATGCGGAGTGCGGAGTGCGGAATACGGAGTGCGGATTGGTTCATGATTTTGTTGTAATAATCGCCCCTCCCTTTCTTAAGAACCTAGTGAGATGCAAAACGGGCGACTGCGACTTACTCCAATAAGATTCCTGGGTAGGCGGGATCCGCGGGTTTCCGCTTTCCGCTTTCCGCTTTCCGCTTTTCCCCCCCGGTTCCTGGGTTGGCAGGGAGTCATGGATGACCATTGGGGCGCGAGTCCCCCTTCGCGTCCTCCGGCGCCCGATCGGCGGGCGCCGGGAATATCCATCGTACCGCTTGGGAGTTGGTTGGAAGAGGCGCCTTACGCAATCGCAATCAAGATCGTGCGATGCCCTCCGTGCGGACTCCTGCATCCGGACCTGACGCCCATCGGGCCAGCTGTTTCAAGCTCAAGGAACACATCATGAACCATAAGGATCCAGCGCCTATCTTGCATTTTGCACTAGGACTTCCGGGTGGGAATTGGGTGTTGCCCACTGTTTTGCGACTTTTCTTCCAAGCGTCATTCGCATATAAGGACCCCGGTCAACTGGTAACGTGAAACCCACACTCAGCTGCGCCCGCCTCCATCTGTGCCTTGGAGCGGTCACTTTTCTTGTGCTGCCGTCCTTGACTCGAGGGCAGCCGGGCCCTGGACCCGGCGCGGTGTTTGTTAACCAGAATCGGATCATCATCCCAACCAATGGCCCGGCCACTCCTTACCCGTCACCCATTCAGGTGGCGGGTCTCTCCGGCGAGATCCTGCAGGTCACCGTCACGTTGCAGGGACTGACCCATCCGGTGCCCGATGATCTGGACATTGTCGTGGTCAGCCCGAGCGGAGAGCGCGTCATGCTCATGTCCGACGCCGGCGGCGATCTGCCCACGGACGGCGCCGTCTTAACCTTTTCCGACAACGCCACCGCCGTTCTACCCGATTCGTCGCCGCGCATCGTGAGCGGGATCTATCGTCCGACTAACTACGCGCCCAACGACTCGTTTCCCGCGCCCGGGCCGCCGCCGCCGTACGAAAAAGCGCTGGCAGTTTTCCAGGGGAAAAACCCCAACGGCCTCTGGCGATTATTCGTTTTGGATGACGCCGGGCCGTTAGGGGGAATCATCGCTGGAGGCTGGAGGCTCGACATTCTCACCACCAACATTCCGCCGGAGATCACCCGGCAACCGCAGGACAAAACCGTCTTCGCCGGTGAAAGCGCCCAGTTTAACGTGGTGGTGACGGGCACGCCGCCGTTCGAGTATCAATGGATTCACAATGGTCAGATCCTGGTGCCGTTCGGCCAGGGCAGCGACACCTTAACCATCAGCAAGGCCAAAGCTGGGGACGCCGGGACTTACGTGGTGGTGGTGACCAACGTGGCCGGGAACGCCGTCAGCCGACCTGCGTTGCTCCAGGTGATCGGCCCGCTCGATGTGGTGGTGAGTCCGGCTGCGGCCACTGTGCAACCCGGCGCCTGCGTGACGTTCCAGGCCAATATCGCCGCTGTTCCACCCGTGCTTTATCAATGGACCCTGAACGGCACCAGGCTGCCCGATGAAACCAATTCCACTCTCCGCATTTGCCCGGCGAGTATCAGCGACGGCGGTCATTACGCAGTGGTGGTCTGGAAGAACGGCGAGGCCAAACGCAGTTCTCCAGGCTTGCTCATCGTGTCCGCGGCGACCGACCTTCCGCCCGAGGACAAATTCGACGCACGCCCCAAGCTCGAACGTCCCCTTGGCACGGTGCAAGGCAACAGCCGCCGGGCCAGTGTCGAGCCAGGCGAGCCCGTGAAATTCGGGGGCGGTCGGACGGTTTGGTTGGAATGGATCGCGGCGGCGAACGGGGTGGTCACGTTCAGCACTCGTGGGAGCGCATTCGACACGCTTTTGTGCGTTTATACCGGGTCGACCATGGCCGAGCTCAAGCTGGTCACGAGCGACAACGACAGCGGCCCGGGTTACACCAGCGAGCTCAAATTTAATGCGCGCGCTGGGACGCCCTACCAGATTCAACTGGACGGTTTTGGCATTGGGGGCAGTGGCGGCGAGTTTACGCTGTCGTGGAATCTGGATCGGGCAGCCCTGGCCGTGCCGGTGATCGTCAAGCCGCCTGAATCGCAATCGGTCGGAGTAGGTCGTTCGGCGGTTTTCAGCGTGCAAACCGAGTCGGCCAATGACCGTTTCCAGTGGTTCTTCAACGGCAAAGCCATTGCCGGTGAAAACCAGGACACGTTGGTCATCCGCGACGCCGGTTCCAAAAACGTCGGCATTTACCGCGTCGGGATTCAGAACGCCCTGAACCAGATCATCACCAGCCCGCCGTTCCAGCTTCAGGTCGGGTCACACGGCTTGCCCTTGGTCCAGGACAAGTTCGAGACCATGTACAGCCTCTCCGGCAACGCCGGCTTCATCGGCATTGGTTTGGGCAACTCATT
>Ga0247664_1000381_pt1 | contig 11188 bp, 14 predicted proteins | sample CNK05_metaG_FD_182715 | JGI IMG/M metagenome (GOLD analysis project Ga0247664, IMG submission 182715) | Soil microbial communities from Purdue University Martell Research Forest, Indiana, United States - CNK05 | ecosystem: Environmental > Terrestrial > Soil > Temperate forest > Bulk soil...
TCACCCGCCTGGGCGGCAGCGGCAGCGGCAGAGGCGGCGGCAGCGGCATCAGCGGCGGACTGTTGAGCGCCCGCGGCGGGTGGAGCAAAGAGCTTCTGCGCTTTTTGCAGTAGGATTAGAAAAAGTAACCCCAGCTCGATGGTCATTGGCTCAGTGCTTCCCGTTGGTGGTTTTGGTCTGTTGGCCGGCGGCCTCTACCTCGGCCATTTGCTTGCCGCTCATGAACGACTCGGCCAGTTTTTCGAGCGGGCCGTGCTCGGGCTCGGTGAGCGAGGCGGCTGCCTCTTGGGCTTGCTGCAAAATGAGCTGCCGAATGCCGAGCGTCAGTTCATTGGCGCTGCCGCGGTCGGTCGCGGCTTGCTGCGCAAGCGAGTCGCAAATCTCTTGCATTTTGCCGAACGCAACGCCGACCGTGTTTTCGATCGCAGTGGTCGCGCGGTCGTGCGCGCGCTCGAGTAGCTGCGCAAACACGATCATGCGCTGAGTCTCGGGGTCCGTGGTTTGGAACGCCTGAAACACCGTCGCCGCGTGCGCCGCCGCCTGCTCTTCTTTTTCGACCAGCGAGTCGACGACGACGGCGCGCAGCAGCTTGCCTTCCTTGCTGTTGGCCTCCATGCGTACGGGCTCGAGTGCGGCGATGCTGACCGCGGTATCGCTCCACGCCGCGCCCGGCTTGATGTCGACGTCGTATTCGCGCCCGTCCTTGGCGAAGATGCGCACGTTTTCCGGGCGCGGTGCTTTCATCAACCAAGTGCGGATCGCCGCTGGTCGGTCTTTGGGTGCGTCGGCCATCTACTTCGCGCCCTTGTCTTCTTGGCCGTTGAACGTGCCGACTTTTTCGAACCACTCCGGCCGCACGTGTTGCAGCGGAGCAAAGAACGCGGTTACCTCGAGTGTCGCTGTGTACGCCGTCGCGTCGCCCGCTTGCAGCGAGCAAATCGCGTTGCACTGAATCGAGTCAGCAGGAATGACGTCCATGCGTCGCTCGACGGCGCTGGTCGCGCCGACGCGCGCGGGCTCGATGGCAGACGATGCCCACTTGGTTTGCGGCAGCGGAAAGATCGGAGGGCCGACGACCGGATCGAATTCGAAAAAAACGAATTGGTCGAGTGTCGTGACCGCTCGACCCGTGCCGAAGCTCACCTGATAGGCCACGGTGATGTTGACGCCCGAGAGCACGGCCCCGGTCACGTTCAGCAGCGTGGCTTTCATGAAAAAACGCCACGAGTCGGGCCGCTTGTATTTGATGCGCGCAAGCTGCGACGACGTGTTTTGAACCGGGTTGGCCGAGCCCACCACCTGCAGGTTCACAGTCTGGACGTTGCCCCACAAGTGCCAGGGCGGTGTTCCGTGGATCGTCATTTCGTCTTCCTCTGCTTGCCCGCCGCACGCGAGCGGCAAACCGCTCGCGAGTAGCAGAAGGGACCTTCGCGAAATCAAGCGAAGGGGTTTGGCCAGGGTTGCTGCATCATGGGGCCGACGCCGGGCACGAAGCCCGGGGCCTGCTGCGCAGCGAAGTGCATCACGTCCTCGAACGAGCTAGGGGGGTGGTTCAGGAAGTCGGTGGCGCTCGCTGCCATCGGACCGACGCCGGGAACCATTCGCATCACGCCAGTCAGCGGGCTCACGAGGTGAGCGAACGGCTGCGCGGCGTGTAGAGCTTGCTGAGCTGGGCTCAGCGCGTCGCCGAACGCTTTGCCGAATTGCCCGTGTGCGAGGTGGCTCGCCATGTTGAACGGCGTCTTTACGATGTTGGTCAGCGGGCTCGCGAGATGCTTGAGGTGCGACCAGAACGAGCCGACGACGGCGTGCGCCGCGCGCGCGTGCTCGTGCCCGTACTCCTCGGCCAGGTCGTGCAGCGGCATGCCCGCGATGTAGTCGGACAGCGCGCGCAGCCGGTCCAAGTGCTCTTCGTCGGCAGCGCCGCAGACCTCGCCCAACAGAATGGCGTGGTCGAGTGAGCCATTGAGCGCCGTTGCCGCGATGGGCGCTTGGTGAAGCGCGCTCATGTTGAAATCAGATGTGCTCGGCTCTCCGTGCGGTTGCCAGTTCCAAGGGAGATCGGTCCGAGCCTGCCAGCCGGAGCCGGTCGGGCGAAGCGCAAGCTGCGGGCGCAAGATGTACGCGCCGTTTACTCCAGACTGGGGCGCGCACATGAGCGGGAGAGCAGCTCCCGCAATTGCATGGCGTGATCGCATGCCTGCTGCTTCGCTCGGGTCCTCTATGTTGCCGTTGCTCCGCTGAACGACGGCGTGCCACATGCTCGGCCCACTCCGCACGACGATGGCGCGCGCGCCGGGGTCTTGCCCCGTCACGCGCAGCGTGGCTGCGTGATGCGGTGCGAGGTCATCGCAATCGCCCCACCCACGATCCGCTACGATGCCGGCGTGGTCGAAGTGCTCCTGCCCTGGGGGCTCGGGCTTCCACTTGACGCCGTTTCGTAGTGCTTGGTCGAACGTCGGCGCGTCGCCGTTTCTGATCAACGCCTCGTTGAGCGTTGTGACGGCTTCGAGCGCGGCGTCGAGCACCGGTTCTTTTACGTGGGCTTCGGGGATTGCGACGTTGACTCGCATGGTGAAAACCTCAGTGGATGATCTGGCCGAGGAAGTACGTGTTCACGAGGATCGTGTCGCTGCCGGCGAGCACGCCGCCGACGAGCTGGCACTGCAAGCGAATCAAGACACCAGGTGCGGCCGGCGTCAGCGTGAGCCGAGTACCGAACGCAGTCACAGCGCCAAGCGATTCGAAGTCGAGCAAGCCAAGCTCGCCCTGTTGCAGGTCGGTGCCGATGAATTGCTGACCTTGCACGCGCAGATTTGCAGCCGACGTGCCGATGCGCGTCACGATGAAAATCAAGCGCTCTGCTCGGTAGGGCTTCTGCAACGCGCCCTGGAACGTGATGCTCGGCACCGTTGCCGAAAACACGTTCGTTCCGCCCGTGCCCGTGAGGGGCAAAGGAAACATGCCCGTGTCCGGCGCTTCGACGCCGTGCGCGAGATTGCCGTGACGCCAATCGGGCTTGGGCTTGAGCGCGATGCTCGGCCCGGCTGCGTGGTGCGGCGCGTGCGCGGCGTGGTGGCCACGTCCGAGCACTTGACCACCCATCACCGATCCGTGCACCGGCTGGTAGACGGGTTCGCCCGCGTCGTCGTAGCCTACGACCTGAAAATTCTGAGACATGTGCTGCTGCTCCTGTGTTGCGGTTGCACACGACCGCCCTGCGCAGCCGTGCGTTTCACGAAGGGTTGAGCCTTCGAAAAATCAGACTTGCGCGGCGATGCCGGAGACCTGCGGCGCGAGCCCGCTGACCTTGCCGGTCGAACCGAAGCTGTAGCCGGCGATCACGCTCGCGGCGTTGCCCACGTCAGCGATGAGGCCGGGGCTCTTGCCGCCCAAGAAGTACGCCGCGAGCGCGATCGCGCCGGTCTTGCCGATGAGCGGCAGAGCGGGGAGCTGCGGTCCAAACGTCTTTTCGATGTAGCCGTACACGAAGCCACCGAGCGCGAGCGAACCAGACTTGTTCAAGCTCATGGCCCCGGTGGCGCCGCCGCGGCCGACGCTGTGCCCGCCGCCGCTGTGTCGGCGGCGGCGCGACTTGGCTTTGATGGGTGCTGCGCGCGGGACCGAGACGCGGATGGTCTGCGGTGCGCTGCGCTCACGAACTACGATGGTTCCGGATTTTGTAGCGGTTTTGCGTCGTTTGGCCATCCTTCCACGAGAGCAGGGGTGGGGCGGCTTTGCAAGAGAGTTGCTTTGTCCAGGCTGATCGGCGATCCAGTAGGGCGCCGACCTACAAAAGGGAGGCGCCGCGCAACGCTGCAAACGTTCGCGGCACCGAGCACCCCCGCAGAGTTGACCTGCCGGAATGCGACACCAGAAGAGCCACAAACCCCCCGAGAAAGCAAGCAACCCGACACCGGGATTTGCGTGCAAATGTGTCTCGATTACAGGGGAAACACCGCGGAAAACGGTGTGTTTACACCCTGTTGGGTGGGCTGCTGGGACAAATAACGTCCATTCGCGGGCGGTTTCAGCGTGAAACTAGGGGTAGCGCTGCCCGGACCATTCCGATCGGAGGCGCTAGCCATCCTCGAGCATTGCAAGGATGCGGGAATGAGCTGGAAACGCGCCTACGTCGTGGCGTGCTTCGCTTCACTCGGCCAGATTTGCTGGCAATTTCAAAGCAGCGTCGCCCGTTTCACGGGGTACAGCGTGCGCACCGTTCAGCGTGCCGCGCGTCAGGCGAAGGAAATGGGGGTGCTGGTCTCCCGCCGGCTACGCCGCGGAGAGCGCCCCCCGGGTGCTCGGCAGCCCATCACTTGCGGCGGAGCTCTCCGGCGCTTCGTGGCCTGGGGCAAGCCGAAAGCCCAAGCGATGGCACTCCGAGCGCGGTACGCGCTGCGCGACCTCTGGCACCGTGAAGCCGTCGAACGCCGCCGGCTGGCGGAAAGCGCCGCTCTGCGCGACGCGCTGACAGAATTCCGGCAGCTGCCCACATAGAAACCGTCTCACGCATGGTGAGACAAGGCCCCCCCTCGCCTGGGGTACTAGGCCTAACGGCCGGCCATGGGTTTTGGAGGCCTAAAACTGGTGGTTCGGGCGTCCAGTGGTCTGCGTTCAGCTGTGGGCAACCCCCAAACCGGCTCGGAACGGCCCCGGCCGGTGGTTCTGACTGTCCTAACCCATGGCCTAGCAGACCCTTCTCAGAAGAAATATAGATAAATCCTGCTTTCTTACAGGTTGATCCAACCTGACAGGTACGCCGCGACGGGCCTGAACAGGTCGCCCGGGGGGATGGTCATGGTAGGAGGGGGCGGTGCCCCCCCTACACCCCCCAAGCAGCAGAGCGCCAAAAACGGCCTGTGCAGCGGCTTACGCCCGGGTGTCGACCCCGGAGCAGGGTTTCGAGTTGCAACGCGCCAGCGTCGAACGTCGTGCGAGCAATGACCATGCTGGCGAGCTGGCCTGGTACACCGAGCAGAGGTCCGGCCGGAGCTGGATACGCCCGGAGCTGGATCGGCTGCTGGAAGCGGTGCGACAAGGCCGGCACAATCGCGTCTACGTGTGGCGGCTCGACCGGCTCACCCGCCGGGGCTCACACGACACGCTCGGCGTGGTGCAAGCGCTTCGAAGCGCGGGCGCCGAGCTGATTTCGGTCACGGAGGGCTTTGATTTCGCGGGGGCGGTGGGCGAGCTGCTGATTTCTATGCTCGGTTTTGCCGCCCGGCTGGAAATGGACGCGCAGCTTGACCGGCAGCAGGCCGCCCGCGCTCGGATCGAAGCCGCCGGGGGCGCCTGGGGTCGGCCGCCCAAGCTGCCCCCCAAAAAGCGCGAAAAAATCCGGGCGCTGCGCGCTGAGGGTCGATCCATCCGCGAGATTGCCGTCGCGGTGAAGGTGCCGCGCTCGAGTGTGTTCGACGCACTCAAGTAGGCGTAATTCTTAGCTAACGCTCGAGCCGGTTTGACCCACCTTAGCTAATTAGCTAAGGTGGCAAATATGGCCGTAAAACGATTAGCTAAGAAACTGGCCGCGGTCGCAAACAAGCACACTCGCGAGCGCGGACACCGCATCACCTACGAGCTGCGCCCGGTGCTCTGCGGCAAGCCCGGGTGCAAGCGAGAGCACGGGCCATATTGGTACGCGTACTGGACGGCCGGCGGCCGGGTCCGGACCGTGTACATCGGCAAAAGATTCGTCCGGGTTGAGTCCAAATGCCCGGAGAAGCTAGGGAAAACGCTCTAAACAACAATGCTCGTGCGGGGATTCAGGCCCCCGCACGAGCGATCGGAGAAGGGTCCGACCATGCAAAACATACAGAAAACGCGGGAAATGATGGGCCAAATCGGCGCGGCGTGCGTCGAAATCGTGCGGGGTTGCGAGCTTGCGCAGAGTCAGCCGATTGACGTTGACTCGCTAGACGAGTTGGTGCTGGCCTTAGGTGAGCTACACAAGAACGCGCAAAAACTGCGAGAAAACGCAATGTCAAGCATTAATCCGGCGCTCGACCACGACGGCAAGACCGAGCCGGCCAATGAGGTCCCTGCAGACCCGGTGTGCAAATGTGGGCATAAAAAGACGGATCACATGCCGGAAGGGCCGTTTTTGCACGCGCTCTGCATTCACTGCGAGTGCGAGGGGTTCGAAGAATGGTCCGAAGTCGAGCGCCTGCGCAGCCACCCGGCGCACCCGTTGAACAAATGACCGAAAGCGAATTCCGCCGGATGCCCTGGGTGTGGTTCGTCTACTGGGGGGCGTCCGGAAAGTAGTAGGCTCGGCGGGCCGGGCGCGCACGGGACTTCCCCCCGGTTTTGTGCGCGTCCGGCCCTGCCACCCCCCCCCCGTCCGAGAATGGTCCTTACCGGACACTGACAAAATGACCACAGCCAAAAAAATCTTCGCGTCGACGATGCTCTACGCCGCGAGCAAGCGCCTCGGGCTCGAGAAGGCGACTAACGAGCTAATGCGGCAGGTGGGCGGGCTCGCGCAGGCCGGCGCGGCGAATATCGTCGCCGTCGACGACGTGGAATGGTGGGGCTTCCCCGCGGCGCTCACGCTCGCGCGCGTTGCCATTTGCGGCGAGTTGAAATTGCACGTGAACGCGGGCGCGACCGTCATCGGCAAGGCGCGCAGCATCGCCGCTAACGAGTTTTTGGAGGACCCGAGCTGCGCGGTGTGGTTCAGCGTCGACGACGACGTGGTGGTCAGCGCAGATGCCGTAGCGGCGATGATCGAGCAAGCCCTACGCGAGCCGTGCGTGGTGGTCGCGCCCGTGCTTCAGCGCGGCAGCGGCGTGGTCGATATCGAGCCCGCGAGCCCGCTGGTGAACGCAAACGAAATGCAGCTCATCAACGCGGGCAGCTTTAGCGCTGTCTGCTTCTCGCGCGCAGTGTTCGAAGACGCGAACACGGTCGACCACGGCTCGTGGCTTCACGAGGGCAAGCGCTTCCGCGCGTTCATTTACGACACGCTCGCCCGCGGCGAGTGGTGGACCGAAGACAAAGCATTCTTTCGGAACAACCCTCACGTCAAAGCCTACGCCGTGCGGCGCGGGTTCAGCACGCACGCCGGGCAGCGGCTCGACCTCGAAACGTTGCAGCCCGTCGTCAAGGTCGAGCGCTCCCCCCTGGTGGTCTAGTCGACGCGCTGGGCCTGGCCGTCGCGCGGCGTGTGCGGCGCGGCGTTGGCGGCCTTCAGCTCTTCCAGCTCGGCGCGTAGCTCGGCGTTCTGCTGCTCGAGGCGAGAGACCAGCAGCTCTTTGAGCCGGTCGTTTTCGCGGCGCGCGTCCTCGATTTGCGAGAGCAGATCTTCTTTCTCGTTGTCGAGCGTGTCGACGGTTTGCTGCAAGGACTGCTCGGCGCTGAACGAGTGCTCGACGCCCGTGAGCTGGTAGGGCGTCAGGTTCGCGTCGAGCGGACCCGTTGCTACCTTCACGTGGTGCGGGCAGAGCGTCGCTGTGCGGCCGAGGCTTCCGACGCTGAGGATTTGAGTGGGTTGGTTTTCGCAGTCGGGGCTATCGCATTTCATGGGGTCTGACCTTTCAGGATGCGCGCCACCTTGCCGGCGTGTTCGTCGGGGTGGAGCAGGTTGTCGAGTAGTCCCGTACCGCCGAGCACGACGGCAGCGGCGCCGGCAAGCAAGAGGCCGTCGGACGTGTCGGTGCGCTTGCGTTGCCCCCACCAGATCGCAGCAGCGACGGCAGCGAGCACGGTGCCCATGCCTATCGTTTCGATCGGGAGCACCACATCCTTTGCGGCTTGCGCGACGGCTTTGAGCGCGCGCGCTGGCGCGTCCTCGATTGCCTTCTGCAAGTTGTTTAGGTCGTCGATGACCTGAGATACCACGCGGCGCGGAAAGTCGATAGCGACCGAGCCGAGTGCCGCGGTGAGTATCTCGAGCGAGCTTTGGATCAACTGCTTGCACGCCGCGATGGCTGACAGCGGGTCGGGCGCGGTGTGGTTTAGAACCGCCTCGAGCGTGCCGCGGATGATCGCAATGTTGGCGCGCGTGACGTTGATGGCGTCGCGTACGTGGGCCAGCTCGGGGGGCGCCAGGTCGGTCAGAAACTTTTCCGCGGCCTTGACCGCGCTCGAGTCGAGGATGCCGAGCGGGTCCATTAGGAACTGCACAGCGTCAACGAAGGTCGCGGCGCTGCCGACCTCGGCAACCATGATGGGCTTGCCGAGCTGGCCGAACGGGAACGCGCCCGGCTTGTCGTTCACTTCGAACAGCACGCGCGTTTGCCGTGGGTCGGTGCCCCAACACTCAGCGTGGAGCACGCGCACGCGTGCGGCGTTCTTCTCTCGCCACTTGTTGAACACGGGCACGCCGTCTTTCACCGGCTTGGCGTCGGTGGGAGACCAGAGGTCCAGCTGGTAGCGGCCAACGGGTAGCGGGTTCGTGAGCATGAGCACCTAGCTTGCCTGCCGCACTGCCACGTCCAGCTCGTAGGTGAGCCCCGTGGCATTGGTGATGCCGGTGACCGAAAACAAAACCGCTGTGGCTCCGTTCTGCGAGAACGGCAGCGAGCCGCGCGCCTTGCTGCCGATAGCGCCGCCGACGTTGAGCGTCGCCACTGACTCCGTGACCAGCGTGCCGGTGGCATCGGTGTAGATCACGTTGAGCGAGGCATTGCCGGCGGTCGTTCCTCCGACGTTGGTCAGCAGCGTCAGGCACGCTTCCATCACCTGCAAGCCGGCGGGCAGAATGCCGGAGATGAACGTGTTGCCGACGTTGCTGGGCTGCACGCTGACCGAGCTACGTCCAGTCAAGCCCTGGATTGACACGGCGCCAGTGAGCACGGTTCCGACCCGTTGCAGCTCCGACAGCGTGGCGTAGTCGGGCCGCAGCTGCATCGTGCCGCTGGTCGCGGTGAACGCGAGCGAGCCGCCGACAGTGTTGGTGCAGTTCGTCATGAACAGCGCCGTGGCGCCCGTGCTCGAGATCGTTGGGGGCAGGTCGCAAAAAGAAAACGAGCTGGTTGCCGTGACCGAGAGCGAAACGCTGAAGATTGCGTCAGAGCCCCAATAGGTTCCGGCGATCGAAGTCGCGCCCTGAAAGAAGCACGCCTGGACGTTGCCGCCGGCTGCTGCGGCGCTCGTGCCGCTGCGAGTGGCCAGGCGTTGAACGCCCGCGCCGGTCGCCGTGAGCGTCGTCGTCCCGGTGACCGTGGTGCCGCTGCACAGGATGCGCTGCGTGCCGGCGCTGCAATTGCCGGTGAGGTTGCCGACCATGCGCAGGTTGGTCAGAGCGCGCCGCGCGGAAGCCGACGCACTGATGTCAATGTTCCCGGTGATGACCGCTTCGGTCAGGCCCGCCTGTCCGGGCTGCGCTGCGAGCTCCCATTCGCCAGTCAGCGGGAAGGTCACATTTTCGACGGCGTTGGTGCCGGGCGCTTGGAAGATGATCCCGTTGGTGATGCCGAGCCCCGCTGCGAACGCAAACGCAGCGGCGTACGATGTGAAGGGGTTCGATTGGCTGCCGGTCGACAGACCCACAAAGCCCGGGTCGACGTAATAGGTCCCTTTGAACGGCGCGACGCCGGCGGCGACCCACGCAGCCGCGGAGACGCTCCAGCTCAGCACCGAAGTGGCGACGCCCTTGAGGTACACGAGCAGCCCGGCGTTTGCGCCACTGCCAGCGAGCGCAACCGAGCCATCGTCAACGCCGGCAATGGGTGCGGGCCCCGCGCCGCCGCCGGGTACGCCGGGCGTCGGCGTGACGGGCAAGTATTGGCCGTTCTCCTTCAGGACGAACAGCTGCTCTCCGATTCCAACGTTCGCTTGTAGCGTTTGGAGCGTCATGCGTGGTGCCTCCGGTGGTGGCGATGATGTCGACGACGGCGCGAGGCCCAAATCAGCAGCACGCCGAGCGCGACCAGCGCGCCGCCGCCGGCAGCGACGGCGCCCGCGGGGAAGCTCGCCACTAGCTCAGCGAAGTGCGCAGCCAGGTCGCGAAACGTCGGGATGTGCGCCGCGGTGTAGTCGGTCGAATAGCGCGAGTCGTGGAGCGCGGCGACGAACGCAGCGGCGTCGCCCGTGGCTGCTGCTTTGAGAACGGTGGGGAAGGTGTGTTGCAGCGTGCGCACGAAATCGCCGAAGCCATCGGTCAGCGAGTCGTAGGCCCGGAACGCGCTCGGAGCTTGGCCCGCGAGCATGCGCGCGTGCAGGTCGGCCAGGTGCGGGTCAGCGCTCGGCGCGAACCACGGAGGCCGCCACGCCGCGCCGCCCCATGCATCGCTCGCGGAGATGTTGCCGACGTTCCAGTTGTAGCAATGCACGCCGCGCCCCGTCTCGACCCAAATCAGCGCGAGCAGCAGTGCTGCGCTCTCGCGGTCAATGCCAGGCATTGACGCGCGAAGCGCATCACGTGCGTGCTCGGCGCTGATTTGCGTCGCGACGGCGGACACGACGTGCATTCACGCGGCCTGCGCGGAGCCGCCGAGCGCAGCCCAGGTTTGCGGACCAACAACACCGTCGGCGGTCATGCCGTGCTGAGCCTGGAAGGCTTTGACGGCTGCCGCGGTGCCCGGTCCAAACTTGCCATCGGCCGTGACGTGCAATTGCTGCTGGACCCAAACCACGCTCGGCCCGGTGCTGCCGATCCGGAGCGTCGGGTGCGTCTGCTTCGCGTTGAACACGCCAGCGGGCACGGTGCTGCTGCTGCCGCCGCCTGGGGGCAGCGCAACGCCCGGCGTCACGGTGATCGTGTTGTTGCTCGCCTGGCTCGGCTGCGAGGTGGTGTAAGCAACGACGCCGTTTTTGGTCGAGCCGTCTGCTGCTTTCGTCGGCGCCGCCATGTACGTCACCCACTGCGTTCCAGTCTTTTCGACCTTGAACGTGCCAGCGCCCGCGCTCCAAAGCTGGGGCAGCAGCTGAAACGCTCGAGTGACCATCGCGCTCGTGACGGGGTTGGCGGGCTTCCACGCCGCGCTCGGGAACGCCGGCAGGCCCGCCGGCACGACCTGGGGCCATGGCGGGGGAGCCTTTGCGGCTTTGGTCTGCGCTGCCGCCGCCTGGGCGTGCTGCGCGGCTTCCTGCGCTTTCGTGGCGGCAGTCTGGTGGTCACCCGCCTGGGCGGCAGCGGCAGCGGCAGAGGCGGCGGCAGCGGCATCAGCGGCGGACTGTTGAGCGCCCGCGGCGGGTGGAGCAAAGAGCTTCTGCGCTTTTTGCAGTAGGATTAGAAAAAGTA
>Ga0247664_1000382_pt1 | contig 11158 bp, 6 predicted proteins | sample CNK05_metaG_FD_182715 | JGI IMG/M metagenome (GOLD analysis project Ga0247664, IMG submission 182715) | Soil microbial communities from Purdue University Martell Research Forest, Indiana, United States - CNK05 | ecosystem: Environmental > Terrestrial > Soil > Temperate forest > Bulk soil | place...
CCTCAAGTCGCATCGCGAAAAACCGATCGTCCTCTTCGTCCACCATACGCTTGGAGACAGCGACGGCGATTTGTTCGATGCCCGCCAGTTGTTTGAAATCCTTCGCCCACACCGCCAGGTGAAGGCAATTTTTTACGGTCATTCGCATATGTGGAGTATCAGCGAAAGGCAGGGAGTGAAACTTATCAACCTTCCCGCCCTCGGCTACAACTTTTCTGCGGATCAGCCTGTGGGATGGGTCAATGCCCGCTTTCGCCGAGGCGGCGTGGACCTCACGATGCACGCCATCGCCGGCAATCGCACGCTCGACGGGCAAACCTCCCGAATTGTATGGACCTGAATAGCGAAGGTGTTAAACGCCCCTGGCGGCCGCTCATCAAGATGGATGAAGCGGTGAAGGCGAAGGTTGAGAAAATGTTTGACCGAGGAATGTGAATTCCGCACGCGAAGAGAGCTGTTCTTTTGCGGCCTGGCAGCGCTTCCGATACAGAAGGACCCAATTCCAGAATTGGCGTCTTTGGTTTTTTTCTGGCTTCATCGCCCTTCTCACAAACAGGCGTCATCGGTGGGCTAACCCAAATACCGCCATGAAACTCACTTCAACTTCATTTCGCGGACACCAAAACGGACACCAACGGTGTTGCCAGGTGCTCGGAAATGTAGGCGTTTCTGTTCTTGCTGTTCGGCACGGGGCATGCAGGTTACCTGCGGCAGTTGTGCTTGTCTGCTTTCCTCAAAACGAACCAGCCATGGACTTGGATAGCGTCTCGTGAGCGCGTGCCTCCCGCAGCCGCTCCTCGATCGCAGGCGTAATCGCGTCAAGGGCATCAGCGCCGGCGACGAACACTTTTGGAGGATTTGGCATCCCGGCAATTCTGACAAGCGCGTCGCCCAGCTTCGCCGGGTCGCCGGGTTGCGTGCCGTCATATTGCGACCACATGTCCTTGGCCGTGCCCTCCGGCGCGTAGTCCTCGATGATCTTACTGACCCATCGGACATTTTGCGCGTCGAGCAGATCCGTTCGGAAGAAACCGGGTTCAACCACGGTGATCTTGATGCCGAATTTCTCCACTTCGGTCGCGACCGAGAGCGAAAGTCCTTCGACGGCAAACTTTGTCGCCGCATAGGCCGCGCAGTGTTTCAGCCCAACAACGCCGGCGACAGAACTGATGTTGATAATGTGACCCGAACGCTGCCGCCTCATAACTGGCAACGCGGCCTGCATCACATGCACGACGCCGTAAAAGTTCGGTGCGAACTGCTGCTGGATCTCGGCGGTGGTCATCTGTTCGAAATTACCGAGCAGACTGTAGCCCGCATTGTTGACCAGGACGTCAATGCGCCCGAAACGCTTTACCGCTTCGTCGACGGCCGCTTTGGCCTGCGTCTCGTCGGCGACGTCCAATTGCACAAAGGCGATGGTCTCTTGTGCCGCGTCGGGATAGGCCTTGCGCACCTTTTCGAGATTTCTGCCGGTAGCGACGACCTGGTCACCAGCGCGCAACGCCGCCCTGGCAATTCCTGTTCCAAGGCCGCTACCGGAACCCGTGATCAACCAAACTTTGCTCATACTATTTCTCCAGGATAACTACTTCACGTATTGTTGTTTTGGTGCGGGTTCCGGTTCAGCGGCCAACCAGTTTCTGCAGGTGTTCCGGATAGCGCGCTCCCTGAAGCGTGATCTTATCGGAGGCCGCGTTGATTTCGCGGAGATCGTCAGGCGTCAGTTCGACGGAGGCGGCTCCGAGGTTTTCCAGGAGGCGCGGCAGCTTCGTCGTGCCTGGGATCGGAACAATCCAAGGCTTTTGCGCCAGCAGCCAAGCGAGCGCGATTTGGGCAGGTGTCACCTTTATCCGCGCGGCAATTGAGTTAAGCAGATCGACCACGGCCTGATTCGCCTTACGAGATTCTGGCGAAAAGCGCGGCACGACGTTCCGAAAATCAGTGGCATCGAACTTGGTATTTTCGTCAATCTTGCCAGTGAGGAATCCTTTGCCGAGCGGGCTGAAGGGCACGAAGCCGATTTCGAGTTCCTCAAGCAGCGGCATGATTTCAAACTCCGGTTCCCGCCAGAACAGGGAGTATTCGCTTTGCAGCGCGGTGAGGGGCTGGACGGCGTGGGCGCGGCGGATGGTTTTCGCACCGGCTTCCGAAAGGCCGAAATGGTTCACCTTGCCTGCCTGAATCAATTCTTTGACCGCCCCGGCCACGTCCTCGATGGGCACGTTCTCGTCAACGCGGTGCTGATAGAACAGGTCGATGACATCGGTTTTGAGCCGCTTGAGCGAAGCCTCTGCGACGTCCTTGATGTGGGCGGGTCGGCTGTCCAAGCCGTCCATGCGCTCTCCATTCGGCCCGATTTTGAATCCGAACTTCGTGGCGATCTTCACCCGCCCACGGAAGGGAGCGAGGGCTTCGCCCACGAGTTCCTCGTTTTTGAATGGACCGTAGATTTCCGCAGTGTCGAAGAAGGTGACACCGCTTTCGACCGCCGAGCGAATCACCGCGATCATCGCCTGCTTTTCGCCCGCCGGGCCGTAGCCAGAACTCATGCCCATGCAACCGAGCCCGAGGGCTGAAACTTCCAGATTACTTTTTCCAAGTTTGCGCTTTTGCATAATTGAATTCCTTAAAATTCTAATTCCAGCGAGGGATCAGCACAGGTTGGTTGCGGTAACATTACTTGGTTGCTCGCGTCAGGCCCAGCGATTCCAGCCAGAAATAGAACTCGTCGATCCAATGGTCGCTCGATTTGCCTTGTTTGCGCATCCCGAAGCCGTGACCGCCCGCGCTAAAAACGTGCAGTTCCGGTTTGTAACCTGCGGCCTTAAGCGCGTCGTAGAATCGTGTGACGAGCGGCTCTGCGAGTGCATCGTCCTGCGCCACGGCGAGGAAGATGGGCGGCAGTCCCTGCGGAATTGGAGGCACCTCGTTGTAGGGTCCACCGTAAATTGGAGCCGCGTAGCTCGGTCGCGCGTCCGATTGTAACACGACCGCCGAGGTGAGAATCGCGCCGGCTGAAAATCCTGTGAGAACAACCCGCTCGGGAGAGATGCCCCATTCCGCGGCGTGGGCACGCACGACTTTGGTCGCCTGGATTCCGTCAGCAATTCCGTGTTTGCTATACCGATGAATCAGACTGCGATCGCGAATCACAGCGCCGAGGGCTGCGCTCGCCGATTGTGCTACTTGCGCTGGCTCCTGACCTTCGACTTGCAGGAGCCGGTACTTCAAAACGAACGCAGCGATGCCGCGGGCGGCCAGCCATTTCGCTACGTCGTGTCCTTCTGAGTCAATCGACAGCCAAACAAAGCCGCCCCCTGGAGCGATGATGACCGCTGTGCCAGTTGCGGTGGAGGGGTCTGGCAGATAGGCGGTCAGAGTCGGAACGCTCACGTTCATGATACGCTGGTTCCCGGCGGAGCCCATGACCGTTTCCGGCTGCTTCCATTGCTCGGAGCCGGGCGCGACTCCGGGCCAGATATTGATAACAGTTTTCTCCCTTGCGGATGTGAGCGATGGCTCTGGCTTGCTTTTGTTGGTCTCCTGTGCGGTTGCCGAACTAAAAATGGCAACCACCATGAACCCGAGCGTGATGAAAGATTTCCGATGATTTCTCATAAATTGTAGTTCTCGAATTATCTTTTCCCGGTTTTCGCTTTTTCTTCTCGGGCCTTTGTGACGGCGCTCATCTCAACGTAGCGCTTCGGTCGCGGAGGCCCCATTTCGAGTCCGCCATTCGCTGGGCGAAGTTCCTTCCCAGGCGTGAAAGGCGCGAAAAAACGAATTGGCATCTTCAAAGCCCAGCAGGAACGCGGCTTCGCTCAGTTCCACACTGCGTTGTTTGAGATAATGATGGGCAAGTTCGCGGCGCGTCTCTTCCACGACTTGTTGAAAAGTGATGCCTGTATCGGTAAGGCGGCGTTGCAGCGTGCGCGCTCCCATGCCAAGGTCTCGCCCAACATCCTGTAGCGTCGGACGCTTCCCCGCCAATGATCGCCGGAGGGTGTCCTTTACTTGTTCCGCAACATTTACGCTGATGTTTCGCGCGTTAAGTTCGGACTCCATGTGCGTTCCGATGATCGTCAGCAGTTCTTCGTTATGAGTGACAAACGGGCGGTCGAGATCACCGCTGCGAAAGATGAGTGCGTTGCGGCCTGCCTTGAAACGCACGCGGCAGCCGAAGTGGCTTTCAAGCAATCCGCGGTTCTTCACAGGTCGAGTTAACTCGATGCGAAGCGGTGTGATATGGACATTAGTGCCTTGGCGACCCACACCCAAGATCCATGACAACACCAAATCGACCAGCACATCGGGTTGCGGCTCCTTCGCTTCGCTGTAAAAGAATTCCACCGAGGTGTCTTGGGCTTTTCTGTCGATGCGAATTTCTTCAGGGCAGGTTAATTGTTTGTAGCGGGCAATCCGTTCCAGAGCGTCCCCAAATGACCGACTACAAATAACAGCGATCGCAGATGGGTGGTTACGCTCAAATCGTGGCTCCGTGCCCAACTTGAGCCCAATCGCGGGGTCAGAACTCATTTCACTAACGCTCCGCCAGAGCGCGAAGAGTTCAGCCGTCGTAACGTGGACTTTTTCCTGTTGGAAAAGGCCGGTGGGTAACCCCGCATGTCGAAGCAGTGCGGTCACGACGATCTGATGCTCTGCAAACCTCTGTGCCCAAGTGCTGGAGAGTCGAAATCGATCAGTCATCGATTTAGCGGTTGTTACTCTCCTTGACGCCGTAACAGAACAGTGTGTCTTGATCCCGGATGTAGAGTTTGCCGTTCGCGATCACCGGATGCGCCCAGGCCGGTTTGTCGGTGCGCTCAGGCTGATTGAATCGTCCACGCTCCAGGTATTCCTTACGGCTCGGTTCGATTAGAACAATCGGGCCTTCCTCGGTGCGGTAATAAATTCGGCCGTCCGCGTACGCAACGGAGCCTTTGGTCACGCGGCGCTTGTCCGAATCCCGTTCGTTCCACAGAACCTCACCCGTCTTGAAGTCAAGACAAGCCGGATAGCCTCCACCATTGCCGCCATTGGCGCCGAACAAGGCGCCATCGTGAAGGATCACGCCGCCATGATGATTTTCCATCGACTTCGAAAACCAGACTTCCTCCGCGGCGAACTCCCCGTTTTCCTTCTTAAGCAGTCGGGCCAAGCCGCCACCCGCCCCGTATGCCGAAGCGGCGAACACCTGGCCGTCGTGATAAATGGGAGTGGAAATATTGATGTGCATCGAATTCGCGGGCCTGTCATAGCGCCAGAGGAGTTTCCCATCGGCGGCGGACACCCCCGCGACGGTCATTGCCAGAAGTTGCACGTACTGATGCTGGCCGCCAAAATCGATGGCGATGGCTGAGGAATATGCCGCCCCGGTGTTTTGCGGACCCATGAACTTCATACCAACTTCCTCTTCCGTCAGTTTGCCATCGTGATTGACATCCAGTTTCTGGAGAGCCGCCCCGGCGTTCTTGATTTCCGCCTCATCAATGACACCGTTTTCATCGGTGTCGAGCGCGGAGAGAGCCTTCATCATACGCATGATGCCCGGTCCCCTTCGGGGACGCGGGCGGTTTGCCTGGCTGTCTCCCCTTTGGGGACTTACCTCATCTTCGGAAAGCTTTCCGTCCTTGTTCTTGTCCAATTCGAGAAGAACAGCCGGGGCAGCCGCGAGTTCTTCGGTTGAGATCTCCTTGTTGTGATCCTTGTCGAGTGCTGAGAGGACCGGATCGTTTTGCATCGCACTTGGCCCGCCGCCGCCAGGGCCGCGATTTTGCGACTGGCCGCCACCGGCGCGGTCCGGCACGAAGCTTTTCCAGATCGTCTCTCCATTGAGCTTGCTGAGCGCGACGATCGTCGTCTGCTCTCCGCCGGGTGTGCAGATCACTTTCTCGCCGTCAACGAGGGGTGACTCTCGAAAACTCCACATCGGGCTTCTTCCGCCGAAGTCCGCCACCAGGTTGCGTTGCCAAATAACCTTCCCGTCGGACGCCTGAAGGCACGCCACGTTCCCCGCCAGCCCCATGACATAAAGACGGTCCCCATCCACTGTCGGAGTGGCGCTCGGACCTTCTTTTGATTGCGGCCAACTCGTTGTGAAAGCCGGCGCGATTCGAACAGCCCAGATTTCCTTGCCGTCCTGCTCCGAAAGAGCCCAGACCATCTCGTCCCCACCGCGATGGCTCATTCCATAGATTCGCCTGTTGGCAACGGATGGGGCGCTGTCGCCGCCTCCAAGACCTTTGATCTTCCAGGCGAGAGGCGGGCCATCCTTTGGCCATTCCTTGAGCAGGCCGGTCTCCTTGGAATGGGCCGTGCGGTCCGGTCCCTGCCACTGAGGCCAATCGAACTGTGCGAACAAAGCGTTTGGTCCAAACGTCGCGACGGCGAAGGCGAGGGCGATGATTCGATACATAGGCGTGAATGCTTGGATTCCGATCACTGTCATGCCTCGAGAATAAACCCAACGAAAACTCCGTCACTAGCAGAACATGCCAATCTACTTGCCAAACACGCCAGACAAAGCGAACGCCGAAGGCGAACGCGATGGGACTGCGCATTGGTAATAATCACGAGGGTTCGATTCCCTTCACCCGCTCCATTGTCAATCAATGGATTTGCACCGTTGTGCAGGAAAAGTGCAGGAAAACTCCAGCTTTTCCAATCCCTTTTCTGTGTGTTTTCGAGAGTGCCGATCCGTCCGGAATGCCTCGGCATAGCCTTACGAGGGAATTCAATCCCTCGCGAGTAGAGGCGTCGTTCTCCCCTCAGAAGACCGCGAAAGAGATGCGTCCTCGATTCGCAGGTCTTTGCTTATGCTGGCATCACAATGCGCGATCTGACGCGCATCCTGGATCGCGCGCAACGGGGCGACCCAAGCGCAACTGAGAAATTGCTCCCGCCCTCCATCAAGAATTGCGCCGCCTCGCGTGTCCAAGCTGGCGGGCGAAGCGCCCTGACAAACGCTCCAGCCGACCGGGCTTGTCCACGAAGCATGGCCGCGGCCGGGCAGTGAGGAAAAGGAAGGACAGCAGGGCAGGAGGCCAAGTTGTCGTCGGTGACAACGATATCGGTGGCTTGCTTGGTGACTTTTGGTGCCGGTCCGGTCCACCCCCGCCCACCCCCGCCGCGGTAGCCGCACTTTCTGCTCGCCAGCAGGGCACGTCCGGCTACTGTGAAGAGGCTCTAAATGGCAGCTTCAAAGGAGAGTCAAATTGATCCGCACACTCATTTTCTCACGACCCACTGGAGCGTCGTGCTCGCGGCGGCGCACACGGAGTCGCCTGAACGCCAGGTGGCGCTGACCGCCTTGTGCCAAAGTTATTGGTATCCGCTCTATGCGTTCGCCCGACGACAGGGGCGAAACCCGCAGGAAGCCGAGGACCTCACCCAGCAATTCTTCGCCCAACTCCTGGCCAAGCACGGCCTGGCGTCGGTGCGACCGGAGCACGGGCGCTTCCGTTCCTTTCTCCTGGCCTCCCTGAAAAACTTCCTGGCCAACGATTGGGACTGGAATCACACAGCCAAGCGTGGCGGAGACTGTGCCATCGTTTCATTGGACGATCAGGCCAGCGAGGAACGTTACCTCCGTGAGCCAACTCATGACGCAACTCCCGAAAAGCTCTTCGAGCAGAGCTGGGCGCTGACGCTGATCGCGTCCGTGCTGAAACAGTTGAGGAAGGATTACGCCGATGCCGGCAAGGGCCACATCTTCGAGGCCATCCACTCCTACCTGGAGGAGGATGGTGCGCAAACCTACGCCGAGATGGCCGCGACGTTGAACATGACGGAAGGCGCGGTGAAGATGGCCGTGCTCCGCCTGCGCGAAAACTTCCGGCACCGGTTGCGGTCGGAAATAGCGCAGACCGTGGGCAGCGCCGGCGAGATCGATGAAGAACTGCGGCACCTGTTCACCTGTTTGGGCAGGTGAAGGAGGGCAGGCGTCTCGTCTGCCCAGCGAGCGCGTAGGTGCGAGCGATTTCCTCCGTTCGAACAGGGCAGACGAGACGCCTGCCCTCCTTTGGCCGTGACCTTTTGGCGGATTTGCTTTTGTAGATGTTTAGGGTCTGCAAGGTGTTGAACTGTGCCTGAACTTAAGAAATGCCGGGCGTGCGGCGTGGACATCCAGTCCAACGCCCCATTCGGTCATTGCCCGCAATGTCTCCTCGCGATGGGCTTTGGTCCCACTCCCACCAAAGAGGCGCTTGAACCAACGGAGGGCTCTGCGGCTCAATCCGCAATCGGCACTGTCCGCTATTTCGGTGACTACGAACTGCTGGAGGAGATTGCCCGTGGCGGCATGGGCACGGTCTTCAAGGCGCGCCAGACAAGTTTGAATCGTCTCGTGGCGATCAAGGTCATTAGCGCCGGCACGCTGGCCACGGAGGAGTCGGTCAAACGCTTCAAGGCTGAAGCCGAATCGGCGGCGAGTCTTTCGCACCCGAACATTGTTCCCATCTTTGAGATCGGCCGGCACGAGGGGCAGCACTACTTCAGCATGGCTCTCATCGAAGGGCCGACGCTGCGGGCCACACTTGCGCGTGAAAAAAGCCGGAGACTGGAATCATTGCCGGGGGCGGCGAAACTCGTGGCCACCATCGCACGCGCCGTTCACTACGCGCACCAGCGCGGTGTGCTCCATCGCGACCTCAAGCCGGGCAACATCCTGATCGATGCCAAAGGCCAGCCGCATCTGACGGATTTCGGCCTGGCCAAGCTTATTGAGAAGGAGAGCACGCTGACCCATACCAACGCCGTCATGGGGACACCGGCCTACATGTCACCCGAGCAGGCGCGGGGCGACACGAAGGACGTGACGACCGCGGCGGACGTGTACGGGCTGGGGGCGGTGCTCTACGAGACGCTGACCGGCTCGCCTCCGTTTGGCGGGGGCACTTCGATGGAAACGATCCGGCAAGTACTCGACCAGGAGCCGCGGCGCCCGTCGTTCTTCAATCCGGAGATTGATCGCGACCTGGAAACGATTTGCCTGAAGTGTTTGGAGAAGGAGCCCCCTCGACGCTACGCCTCGGCCGCAGCGTTCGCCGACGATCTCGAACACTGGCTGCGTTCGGAACCGATCGCTGCGCGACCGATCAGCAACTTTGAGCGCGCAAAGAAATGGGTTCGGCGTCGGCCGGCCATTGCGGCTCTCGGAGTTCTCTCGCTTGTTTCGCTTCTGGCCTTGGCCATTGGCTCTACCATCGCCGCATTTCGTATCGCTTCGGCAAGGCACGCGGAAGCCGAAGAACGGAAAATAGCCGAGCGCGCAAAGAATCAAGCCGTGGGCGCGGCCGACGAACTTCGTCGCACGCTCTACGCCTCAGAAATGAACATTGCGTATCAAACCTGGCATTCGGGTGACACCGAACGGGCAAGAACATTCCTGGAGCGACAGCGTCCACCGCCGGGCGACGTGGACTTGCGTGGCTGGGAGTGGCGTTATCTATGGGGCCAATCCAAGTTCAAAGAGTTAAGGCGCATGACCACGGCGAGTCCGTACGGCTTCTGGAGTTGCGCCTTCTCGCCGAACGGCCAGTTGGTGGCAGGGGGCACCATCGATGGCCAGGTTGTCCTCTGGAATCCGCGCACGGGCCAAACCAACCGAGCATTGGGCCAGCCGGGACCCATCGATGCCGTGGACAGCCTCGCGTTTACCCGGGATGGTTCGTCGCTGTTTCAGTCTTTGCGCCGCAGTTGTGAAGTCGTCGTCTGGGACTTGCCTACAGGCCAATCACGTCAATTCGGTCCCCGAATCCCGTATTTCGGATTGCGGTTCGCCCTTTCCCCCGACGAAACGCTCGTGGCCACAGCGCACGGGCCGGACTACATCCCGACCGGCCAGGGTGACCTCAGACTTTGGGATGCCCGCACCGGAGAAAAGCTGGCGCGCACGCCTCCCCAGAGTTCCTTGATCCGGGTCGCCTTTTCGCCGAACGGCAAGCATGTCGCGACGAGCGGTGCGCGCGGCCACACCAAAGTCTGGTCCGTGCCCGACCTGCGCGAAGTCGCCGTGCTGCCCCACGACAGCGAGCGCTACGTTTTTGCGCTAGCTTTTTCGCCAGACGGGAAGCTGGCGACCGGAACTTCCGACGGCATTCTGCGGATATGGGATTGGGCGTCGCAGCGCCCGTTGGCGACGTGGCAGGGCCATTCATTCAGTTGCGACACGGCGACATGGTCGCCTGACGGCAGTATCCTGGCGACGGGCGGGCGGGATGAAATTGTACGTCTGTGGAATCCCACTAATCAGGCGGAAGTGGCGGTGTTGAAGGGGCACGCCGGTCGTGTTTCCGGGCTCGCATTCTCGCCCGATGGCCAACTGTTGGTCTCAGCCAGCGAAGATAAGACGCTGCGGAGTTGGCAAGTGGCCGAGGAGCTGGCGCGCGCGCGGTCCGATCTTCCGCGTCGCTGGCGGGGACATTACGCCCATAGGGAACTGGCAATCTCGCCGAACAACCGCTGGCTGGCTCTGCACAGCGACACCGAGGCAGTCGAATTGCTCTCATTTCCAGGCATCGATGCCGTGGTCACGGTTGCAGGAAGTCGTCCCGCCTTCTCAGCAGATAGCCGCTCGCTGGTCACCGTCGTCATGACGAACGAGGTGCACTTATTCAGCATCCCCGATGGCCGCCGGCAACGAACCTTTGAAGCAGACGAGCCACTGGACGGAAACGTGGCATTTGCGCCCGACTCGGCCCGGTTCGCGATGGCAACAACCGCAGGACGTATTCTGATTTGGAGCGTGACCAACTCCGCACCATTTCTGCGCGTGGATGCAGCCACCTCTCTAAAGGGGCTTTTCTTCGCCCCCGAAGCACGCGAGTTGGTAGCCCTCCACGCTGCTGACGGGCGGCTCGAATGGTACGACACGGCGACGGGCAATCGCACACGCACTCTGCCAACCGGCGAAGGCAGCGTGACCTCCGTTGCGTTATCTCCGAACGGAAAATCAGTGCTCATCGGGGAAACTGCTCCGCGGTTGCGCCTTGTGGACTTGGAAAGCGGACATGCGGACCTGATCCCCGGCGACATGGGCTCCACACTTTCCGTCGCGTGGTCTGCTGACGGCCAGACGATTGCGGCCGGCACCTTCGAGGGATTTATCAAGCTTTGGAATGCACGCACCCAGCGCGAGGTGGCAATGCTTCGCGGC
>Ga0247664_1000383_pt1 | contig 11130 bp, 9 predicted proteins | sample CNK05_metaG_FD_182715 | JGI IMG/M metagenome (GOLD analysis project Ga0247664, IMG submission 182715) | Soil microbial communities from Purdue University Martell Research Forest, Indiana, United States - CNK05 | ecosystem: Environmental > Terrestrial > Soil > Temperate forest > Bulk soil | place...
ACCCTGCCGGGCCATGTACCCACACGAGCGGTCGCTCGTGAAGCGGTTGGAAGGAAAGCCGTTCGCCCTTCTCGGCGTTAACAGCGATCCCAAAGAAAGACTGGAACAGGTGTTGGTGAAAGAGAAAATTACCTGGCCCTCCTGGTGGGACGGCGGCGATACTAGCGGCCCCATCGCCAGTAGATGGAATGTCAATGGATGGCCAACCATCTACGTCCTCGACCACAAAGGCGTCATCCGCTTCAAAGACCCCCGCAGCGAAGAACTCGACAAAGCCGTCGATTCTCTGCTGGCTGAGATAAATAAGTAAGCTGAGGGCGACCGCGGATCCGCGCATTACAGCAAACGCTCCGTGCTTTTTGCCGTGTGGTATCGAAGCGGGTTGGCCACCTTTTCTAACACGCCGTCCGCAACCAATCTCGTCAGCCACGTTTTTGCCTGAGCCTTGGACACAGACAACAGTTCAGCCACCTGGACTTCGTTCTTCGGTTCGGCCAGTTCGCGCTTTAGAATCTCGCGCACTGAGCCATACAAAGCCTCGGCTGGCGTCAACCTTGGCTGCGCCAGATCTGCTTCCGCTGGTGGAGCGGTTGATGGTGTTTCCACGTGTTGGATCCCGTACGGCGAGGCTTTCTCCCGAAGATCGAATGAGAGCGTTTCCTGCTTTGGTGCAGCGAGGAGGGCGGCTGCTGCCTGTGAGAAAACCTGTGCCAATTCGTCAGCGCTACGAGGATTTGGCCAAGGCATCGCGCCGTGTTGCAGGAGAGCAGGAATCCCCTTGCCTGCATTGGCGCTATTTCGCGCGAAGACCGGAACGAAACGCAGCTTTTCCAACTGCTCGATGGCACCAGCCCACGTTCCACCCTTCTCGAAATCGGACGTCACAACCAGGGCGGCATCGGCCAGGGCATAAATGACCTTGTTGCGCTGCATGGCGTGGCCGACGTTGAAACCCGCCGCCGCGTCATAAGGAGAAATCAGCACGAGCTTGTGATCCATCAACGGCTCCCGGTTGTCTTTGGCCAAAGCGCCGCGCTCGAGGCTGTCCGACATCACACCGACGACGGGAGTGGGGCTGTCAGCAGCAGGATGGCCTGCGTGTTCGTTGTTAATGGCGCAATCATTCGTCAGCGGTTGCGAGTAAGCTGGAAAGACCGGCTTTTCCCCCACTTGCCGAGGACGCCAGCAAGGCCCAAAGCTTATCCCATGAAGATCGACGATGTTGAATTCGCGCCCGTGCCTGACCTTCGGAAAGTCGGTATTGACCCCAATTTCTGGTATCCGCTGGCGCGGTCCGGACAGGTCAAGGCGGGTCGGTCCGCAGCCCTTTCCTTTGCGGGCGAGCAGATTGTTTTGGTGCGTCCGGCGGAGGGGGCAGTGTTTGCCCTGGAGGATCGATGTGCTCACCGCCAGGTGCCCCTCCATCTGGGCGTGGTCGAAGGCGAGGGCATCAAGTGCGGGTATCACGGCTGGAGATTCAACCACACGGGCAAATGCGTCGGCGTGCCGTATCTCGAGAAATGCAGTTTGCGTCCGGGCAATGTGCGCAGCTATCCTTGCCGCGAGGCTTATGGTCTGGTGTTTGTTTTCCCGGGTGATCCGGAGAAAGCCGCCACCGTCCCTTTTCCGGAGATTCCCCCGGCGACCGATCCGAAGTACAAGACACGCTACTTGGACCGGAGTGTGCGTTGCCATTTCACCTTCATGCACGAAAACCTGATGGACATGAACCATCAGTTCTTGCATCGCCGGCTGATGGGCGGGATCAAGACCACGCATCTGGAGACTCGTCAGGGGGATAGTTGGATTGAGGCCGACTACACCTTCTCGCGCACGCGTGGGCGTCCACCGCTGGGTGGAAAACTCATGTTGAGCCAGCGCGGCGCGGCCGCTGGCGCGGGGAAGGATTTGATGACCATCCGCACGGGCTATCCATATCAGACCTTGCGTTATCGCGCGGCGGGCAGTGCCAATGCCGCCCTGGAGTTGTGGAATGCCTATGTGCCCGTGGACCGGGAGCAACGGACTAATCACACTTTTGGTCTGATGATGATTCGCCGGCCTTCCATTCCGTGGCTGGCCGAATTGTTCTGGCCGTTCATTGGCTGGTTCACCAACCACATCTTTGCCGAAGACCGCGACATTTGTGAGTGGGAACAGGCCGCTTTCGACCGGCAGGGGGCGGATTGCAATCACGAGATTTTTCCAGTAATTCGGAGCCTGCGGGAGGTGCTGTTGAACAACAGCGTACCGTTGGGCGCCAGCAATGGCGCGAGCAGGCCGACGGCGGTGACTCTAGATCGCTAACGAGGCAGGGCCTCAGACCTGCCTCGTTAGTTAGTGAAGCCCTGAATGCACGCTGCGCGCCGCAGTGCGATGTGACACAATTAATTTCTTCGCCGAGGGGAGTTCTGGTACAATGCGGCCTCATGAAGAACAAGCGGTGCAAAAATCGGGCCGCCCTCCGATGACATGGGAAGCCGCGATTCGCCGCCGCCAAGCCAGATTGGCTATGAGCAATACGAGCAATCAACATTCCGATGCCACGATCGCGGTGTTCCTGGATCTGGAGAACATCGCCCTCGGTGCCCGTGACGCTCATTATCCTGAATTCAGCATTCAGAAGGTTCTAGAACGTCTCCTGCTTAAAGGGCACATCGTCGTCAAAAAGGCCTATTGCGATTTCGACCGCTACAAGGAGTTCAAGCGCGGCCTTCACGAAACGGCCTTCGAGCTCATTGAAATTCCGCATGTGCGACAGTCGGGCAAGAACTCCGCCGACATTCGCATGGTCGTGGACGCGCTCGACCTCTGTTATACCAAGGAGCATGTGGACACCTTCGCGATCATCAGCGGCGACTCGGACTTTTCGCCGCTCGTGAGCAAGCTTCGCGAGAACGCGAAGACGGTCGTTGGCGTGGGCGTGAAGAACTCGTCCTCCGATCTGTTCATCAACAACTGCGACGAGTTCATCTATTATGATGATCTGGTGCGCGGAACAGCGGCCAAAACCCGGAAGCGAGCTCCAGCGGGCGCGTCCCCGATTAAGCCGGCGGCAGGCGAGAACCAGGGGCCTTCGCTGGAAAAGGCCTTCGATCTGATGGCGGAAACCCTCGAAGCGCTCGTCGAGGAACGGGGCGTGAACGAGCCGATCTGGGCGTCCATGATCAAACAGGCCATCAAGCGGCTGCACCCCGGTTTCAACGAACGAGCGCACGGGTTCCGTTCGTTCAATGACCTGCTGGAGGAAGCGGAGAAGCGCGGGCTTCTCAAGTTGCGACGGGATGAGAAGTCCCGCAGTTACACCGTCCAACCGGTCGACTGATCGGTCTTTCTGACGCAGCCACCAGCTTCCAACTTTGTCACCGTGGATTCGGAGCAGCGTGGATTCGGGATTGAGTTAGCCGCGCCACTCGTGAATTCTCCAAGTCAATATGAACACATTATCCAATTCTCAATCGTCCCGCCGGGAATTTCTCGTGGCCGCCGCGGCGGCTGGCATTGCGCTTTCGGTGCGGCCCGTCTGCGCCCAAACCATGATCGTGACCCCAGCCGACGGCTTGGAGGTCGGAGACACCAAAGTCACGGCCCGCGATGGCACGCCGATCGCCGTTTACTTTGCGGCCCCGCAGCGGGCTGGAAAATTCGCCACGGTGCTGGTCATCCCGGAGATCTGGGGCGCGCATGAACACATCAAGGACGTCGCCCGACGGTTGGCCAAGACCGGCTATTTCGCCCTGGTGGTGGAGCCCTACACCCGCATCGGTGACCTGACCAAGTTGCCCGAGATCAAGGATGTCATGGCCGGAGCCAATAAACTGACGGACGAACAATGCTTCGCGGATCTCGATGTCGCCCTCGAATGGGCGGGTAAACAACCGAAAGCAGACCTCACCCGACTTGGCATTACCGGATTCTGCCGCGGTGGTCGAACGACCTGGATGTACACAGCGCACAACCCGCGGATCAAAGCGGCCGTGGCCTGGTATGGTGGCTTGAACGCCAATCCGCCGGCCCAGCCCAAAACGCCCATCGACATAGCGGGACAATTGCACGCCCCTGTGCTCGGCCTTTATGGCGGCAAGGACCAAGGCATTCCGCAGGCATCCATCGATAAGCTGAACGCGGCCCTGAAGGCAGCAGGCAAGGACAAGGAATCGCAAATCCATGTCTATCCAAACGCGCCGCACGCGTTTCACGCCGATTATCGTCCGAGCTATCGGAAGGAAGAGGCGGAGGATGGGTGGAAGCGGATGCTGGCTTGGTTTGCCAAGCACGGCGTGGCGTGAGGTTACGCGGCATAGTGGGCCCGAACCAGTTTCCAACTTTATTGTTCGTCGCCAAGCTCGACACCGGCGACAAGCGGTTGTCGCGTGTCAGCGAATGCCCGATCGACATTGCCTGATTCATTCCACGGCCTCTGGCGGTTGCATCTATGGGCTGGCTGAGGCAATGATCGCTTCGCCATGAACGAGCCAGATTCCATCGCCGGCTTCGGAAGCGTCCGCGGCCAACTCTCCGACCAGAAATTTCGACCTCTTCGCACTTGGCCCGCCTTGGGGTTGGTCGTGCTCATGTTCATCGCGCGCTTCGGGCCGGGCTTCCTCGAAGGAGGTATGGGCGTTTATTGGATGCTCGCGGTCTTCGGTCCGTTGCTGTGTTGCCTGCTCCTAATCCTTTGGTGGCTCATCGCCAGTCGCGCCACCTGGAAGGAGCGGCTCTTCGGATTCCTGGTCCTGGTCGGCGGTGTCGCTCTTACCATGGCGCTGGTCCATCCCACGATGCGCGGGCCGGGAACAAATTACCTGACCCTGCCCATGGGCATGGCCGCTTTCGCGATCGGGGCCGCAGTGCTTCGCCGGCAGCGCCCGGCGCGTAGAACCAGTGTGGCGGTGCTGTTGGCGCTGGCCGGTTTTGGCTTTTCGACCTTGCTTCGCAATGAGGGCATGACCGGCGATTACAAGCTTGGTGCCCATTGGCGATGGTCGGAAACGCCGGAGACGCTGATGCTCGCCAAAGGGTCGGCGGAAACGACAAAGGATCAAACCGCTCTGGACCTCACGAACGACCTGGCCAACCCGGAGTGGCCGGGCTTCCGTGGTCCTGATCGCGCTGCGCGCTCCCTGGGGCCGGCCATCTCAACCAACTGGACAGCTCACCCGCCGAAACAACTGTGGAAAATTCCCGTCGGTCCGGCCTGGTCGTCGTTAGTGGTCGCGCGGAATCTCCTCTACACCCAGGAACAGCGTGGCCCGAATGAGACTGTTGTTTGCTACGAGGCCGGAACGGGCCGCGAAATTTGGAGCCGTCCGATCGAAGCCCGGTTCGACGACCCGATGGGCGGTCCCGGACCAAGAGCCACCCCAACCCTATCTCAGGGCGGCTTGTTCGTCACCGGCGCGACCGGAATGTTTCTCCGTCTGAAACCCACCACCGGCGAGGTCGTTTGGCAACAGGACCTGAAAACCGTGTCGGGCCGCGCGACTCCGATGTGGGGCTTCGCGGCGTCGCCGATCGTCGCCGGCAGTGTGGTTATCGTTTATGCCGGTGGCCCTGGTGACAAAGGATTGCTGGCGTTCGACGTTGAGTGGGGAGCACTGCGCTGGTCCGTCGCCACCGGCAAGGATTCCTACAGTTCGCCGCAATCGAGCACCCTGGCCGGACAGGCACTTGTGCTCATGTTGTCGAACGACGGCTTGGTCTGTGTCGATCCGGCCACCGGCAAGGCTCAGCTGAATTACGAATGGAAATTCGGGAATTACCGCGCGCTGCAGCCTCACGTGGTCAGCAATGATACGGTGTTGCTGCCGACGGGCATGACCACGGGCACGCGCGCCATCCGAGTCACCCGCACAAACGAGCAGTGGTCCGCACAGGAATTGTGGACGTCACGGCATCTGAAGCCGGACTTCACAGACCTGGTGACCTATCACGGCTTCGCCTACGGCAATGATGGCGGAATCCTGACCTGCCTGGACCTCAGGAACGGCGAGCGACAATGGAAGGGCGGTCGCTACGGCAAAGGTCAAATCCTGCTCCTGGAGAATTCAGGCCTGTTGCTGATCGCGGCCGAACAAGGGCAGGTGGTGCTGTTGCGCGCCGATCCAAAGCTGCACATTGAACTGGCGTCGTTCCAGGCGTTGGAAGGGAAGTGCTGGAACCACCCGGTCGTGGTCGGCGACCGACTCTACGTTCGCAACGCGCAGGAGGCCGCCTGCTTTCAATTAACCCTGGCGGAATCCAAAATAGTCGCCAATGCAGCGACGAAATAGCAGCGCTTAATCTCTACTTTCGACGGGCCTCTCATGGACAGACCCTCACCCGGCCCCGCAGTCGCGTGGCCACCCTCTCCCACCCGACCCTGGCTACGCCGGAGGCTTCGCCGAGACGAGTGGGAGCAGGGGCTGGGAGCCTGCCCCGAGCTTGCCGAGGGGGTGAGGGTTCTTTTGCGTGTAAGTTCATGGCCCCAACGCTCGTGCACATGACGTGCACGTGAAAGCTCTCCATGAACAGCGGGGGAAAAGCGGAAAGCGGCCCGCCACGCCGTAGCCCGCAGGGCGAAGGCGGGAAAGCGGAAAGCGGAATTCTTTGCCCACCTGTTTGTCGACTGCGCAGAAATTTCCGAGAGGATTTCCCGCCTCAAAGATCAGTAATTCCACATCGCCTGCAAAGTTGCTTACACTCTAATGCTCGTTACGCTGGCAACGTGAGTTTCACAGGAGTGTGGCTCGTTTGAACACGGAGGTCCGTTGTCGTGTTAACCCTCTATTTGAATTGCTGCATGCCCTATTGGACTCTCGAAGCTGGCCATCCTGGCGAAGAAACCCGAATCAACATTTCCTGGCATGACGAGCATGGAACACGTCACTGGCACACCATCGTCATCGGCGTGCAGTCGCAGGACTCCCCGCGCATTCTGGACATCAAAGTCGATGGAGTCAGTGTCGTGGAGGTGCGCTCGGATTACCCGTCTGATGGCATTGAGGCTTTGCCCTGCCCGTTCTGTGGTGCGCCGGCGGCAGCGTTCCTGTATGCGCGCTTTTCCAAGCTCCCCTGGAGGATTGGCTGCGAGAACCGCCACATCCTGGAGCAGCAATTCGAGACGGCGGCACTAGCCCGGGCGGCATGGAATGGCAACCGGGCCGTGCAGAGGCCTGCGTCAGTCCCCGGGAGGCAGGAGTAGCATCTTGAACTTTGGGCCTCCCCACCTGCGTGGGGAGGCTCAGTGTCCGTCGTCTATTTCCTGCCAACAACTGCGCAGCGATATACTTCGTCCGTCACGGTGAGAGTGATTTCGGGATTGGCTCCGGCCGCAGCCGCCTCGACCTCGTCATCCGAGAGGAATTGGTGGGGCGTAAATCCCGGGTTGAATGAGATGAGGACCTGTAGCCACAAGGGGTTGAATCCGTCACCCTGGATGGCGTCGAGGACCGGAGCGAAATCCTGTTCCTCGTCCAGATCGTTGGTCGCGTAAATGATGTTGATGCTGGAGTTGTTCTCGATCAACGGGTCGGAGGCGGGCACCTCGAACATATTGACGGTGAATAACTCACCATCGTAAATGGCGGGCATCTGACCGGCGGCACCATGCATGCTTCCATCCGCGGCCTGACCCTGAGAGGCACCCCAGCCAATGTAAATTAATCCCACGGCCACGAATAAACACGCCGACTTCCATGCGCGGTTCATCTTGTTGCCTCTTTCGATCTTTCGCAGGTTGATGTTCTGTTTCATATGTTTCTTCTGGTTGTGGAACTGGCTGTTGGCCAGCTCCCTTGTTGACTTTTCGTGCTAAGCAGAGCTCATCTCCTTTTTCGGAGATGACTCGGTACCGGAGATTGGACAAATAATTCACGTACTTGTTCCCACGAAAAAGCCATCTTCAGCATCCAAATGTTGGCGTGCGAATTGCACGGGTTTGGGAAGAGGCTCAGTTTTCCAAAGGGAATCCAGCTAACCTGATGTCGCGCTGGTCGCTGGCGCCAGCTCGACGCGGTCAGGACTCTGGGGCTATCATCGTCGAACTGTGCGGAGCATTGGAATGAATGGTCATGGGCACTTCCGCAGATCTCTATAACAGCTCATACGTCAACTTCGAAACCCGGGTCCTGACCGGCATTCGGGTCGAAACGTATGGAGAAGACCTTGGTCAGACGGGTTGGATGACGTCGACTGAACTCCGCCGCTTCGTTCGGCTGCTGAAGATCACGTCAAAATCTCATGTCCTTGAAGTGGGCTGCGGTTCTGGAGGCGCCGCCGTGTTTTTGGCACGAACAGCGGGTTGCAGTGTCATTGGAATCGACCTCAATGAAAGCGGGATTCGAAATGCAAGGAGGCTCGCTCTCGAGACGGAGCTGAGCCAACGGACTGTCTTTCAGAAAGTCGATGGAAGCCGCAGGTTACCTTTCGCGGACGATTCCTTCGATGCGCTCCTCTGCAATGACGTCATGTGCCACATCCCGGATCGAGGAAAAGTGCTCAAAGATTGGTTCCGCGTTTTGAGACCTGGTGCCCGCATGCTCTTCACGGATGCGCTGGTGATCACCGGGCTAATTTCAAATGGAGAGATTGCCGCGCGTAGCATGATTGGGAATTACTTCTTTCTGCCTCTGGGCGAGAACGAACGTTTGGTCCGGGCCGCAGGGTTTCGATTATTTAAGAGCGACGATCTCACATCCGCCTGCTCGAACACGGCCACTCGATGGCATGACGCGCGCGCAAGACATTCGGCTGAACTTTTCCGACTGGAGGGCGCCGGGAATTATCACGCATTGCAAAAGTTTCTGTGGTGCGTTCGAACGTTGACGCTCGAACGACGCCTCTCTCGCTTTTCCTACCTGGCGATAAAACCAAATCTCCGACACCACCGGTCACCTAGGGCACGACATAACACGAGACGGCAACGGGGAGATTGATTACTACATTGCGAGGATTGCTCGCTTTTGGTCCGGATGGGCACGTCACTCGTTCAGCGGGGAGCGTAGTCGCGACTGCCGCATGAATTCGAGCGTCTCGATGCGCCGAACGTAAGCGTGCGGATTCTTCTCGAAAGTCTCGGTGCAAAGCGGGCAGCAAAGAGCGACCATCCATTCGCCCTGCTTGATTCGGGCGAACCACTTGCCGCCCGTAATGCCTTTCTCGCAGACCGCGCACTGCACGTATTCACAGTCTAAGTTGCTAGCGTCGAAGTTGGGCATAACCTCTCTTCTTGTTCGTGGTTGTTGTCGGTTAGCCTTGTGCCGCTCAGGCGTCGTGAACGCCACACGTAAAAAATCGCGGGATAAACAATCAGCTCCATCATGGTCGAGGTGACAACGCCACCGATCATCGGCGTGGCGATGCGCTTCATCACGTCGGCGCCGGCGCCGTGGCTCCAGAGAATGGGCAGCAAGCCGGCGATGATCACGGAGGCAGTCATCGCTTTGGGCCGGACGCGCTTCACGGCGCCGTGGTAAATGGCGTCGCGCAAATCAGTGACGTTGCGCATCAGGCCCTTTTTCACCCACTGCTCGTAAGCCAGGTCGAGGTAAAGCAACATCACGACGCCGGTTTCGGCATCGAGGCCGGCAAGCGCGATAATGCCGACCCAGACGGCCACGCTCAGGTTGTAGCCGAGCCAGTGCAGCACGGCAAAGGCGCCGACTAAGGAAAACGGCACAGCCAGCATGACGATGGCAGTTTTAATGGCCGAGCGCGTGTTGAGATAAATGATGAGAACGATAATGAGCAGCGTGAGCGGCACGACGATCATAAGGCGCTGCTTGGCTCGGAGCATGTATTCGTATTGGCCGCTCCAGAAGATGTTGTAACCGCTCGGCAGCTTGATGGCGCCTCTGGCCACCGCGTCGTTCACCGTCCGCATCGCCATCTGGACGTAGCTGCCGATGTCGATGCCTTTCACGTCCACGTAAATCCAGGCGTTCGGGACGGCGGCTTCGCTCTTGATGCCCATCGGCGCGCGCACCGTTTCGATCTTGGCCAGCTGCCCGAGCGGCACCTGCGCTCCGGTCGGCGTGGGCACGATGATTTCACGCAAGGCTTCGAGGTTCTCGCGGAAATCGCGGCTGTAACGCAGATTCACTGAGTAACGCTCCAAACCTTCCACCGTGGTCGCGAGCGGCATCCCCCCCAGCGCGACTTCGAGCACGTCTTGAACATCGCCGACCCGCAGACCGTAACGGGCAATCTCATCACGATTGATGTTAAACTCAATGTAATTGCCGCCCATCACCCGCTCGGCGAACACGCTAGCCGTTCCTGGAACCTGCCGAACAATGGCCTCAATTTCCGACCCAACACGCTCCAACTCCGCCAGGTTCGGTCCCGCGACCTTGATGCCTACGGGCGTCTTGATGCCAGTTGCGAGCATATCGATGCGCGTTTTGATGGGCATGGTCCAAGCATTGTTCAGGCCGGGGATTTGGATCGCGGCATTGAGCGCGTCGACCAGTTCGTCAGGCGTACGGCGGCGGTGCGCAGTGACGCGGCCTTGGTCGTCCTTAATGTCCACGGCCGGCCACTCCTGCTCGTCCTTAAGCATGATCGTGGTTTCCAGCATATCGAACGGCGCCGGGTCCGTTGCCGTCTCCGCGCGGCCGACTTTCCCGAAGACGTGATGCACTTCGGGAAACTGTCGAATGAGTTTGTCGGTCTGCTGGACCAGTTCACGTGCTTTGGTGGGCGAGATGCCTGGAAAAGTGGTCGGCATGTAGAGCAAGTCGCCTTCATAGAGAGGCGGCATGAACTCGGAGCCGAGGTTCTGGTACGGAAAAATCTTTCCAATGTGATCCGCCACGGTCTTGAGCCTGCCGTCGGGCAGGCGGTCCGTGACCAGCCAGTGCCACGGGAAGAAAACCCAGGCCATCACGACGGCCGCACTGGCGATGACGGCCCAACGCCATTTGATGACGAAATCAATGAGCGGGTGGTAAAGCCAGATGAGGAGCCGATTGATGGGATTCTTTTCCTCCGCCGGAATCTTGCCGCGAATGAAGTAGCCCATCAGAATGGGGGCCAGCGTAATCGAGAGGAGCGCGGCCGCGCCCATCGAATAGGTCTTCGTGAACGCCAACGGTTTGAACAGCCGCCCTTCCTGAGCCTGCAACGTGAAGACCGGGACGAACGATACCG
>Ga0247664_1000384_pt1 | contig 11081 bp, 19 predicted proteins | sample CNK05_metaG_FD_182715 | JGI IMG/M metagenome (GOLD analysis project Ga0247664, IMG submission 182715) | Soil microbial communities from Purdue University Martell Research Forest, Indiana, United States - CNK05 | ecosystem: Environmental > Terrestrial > Soil > Temperate forest > Bulk soil...
AAGTATCGACAGGCAGATTGATACAACCACCCGATCCTTTTCCAAAAGGCTAGATGAACTACAACGAGAAGAGGAAAGAATAAGAAACGAAAGCATCCATCGGAATGAGAGTAATGAGTTTACGAAGCGGATGGACCATGAAGTATCGACTATAAACGAACGAATAAAGATCATAGAGGCAACTCGTCCAACCGTTGGAGAACTACAGGCTATCGGAACTAGCACTACTCGTGAGCTTCTCGAGATAAAGGAGCGGATTAAATCTCTCGAGGAGAACTTAAGGAAGCTGGCTATCGTAACAGTCCCTGCTAAGTAGGAGAGAAAGGAGAAGACTATGTAATGCCACTATTCGGAACACCAAATTGGGCTATCGATCTAATCTTGTCTAATAACAACCTATGGAGAAAGATAATGGCACTTGATGCACAAGTACAGCGCCTTGTTGATGCAGTAGCAGCTAACACCAATGCGGTGAAGTCAGCGCAAGACGCACTAGCATTGGAAGCAAACCAAATCGCTGACCTCAAAGCTCAGATCGCTGCTATTCAACCCGGCCAAGCGATCGACGCAGAGGACCTTGCTGCTATTACCAAAGCCGCTGATGATCTGCAAGCTACCAATACGGCGCTGCAAGCAGCTGTTCCGCAGAATACTCCCGGGACTTAATGCTTCGGCAGAGCCACAAACCTACGCAACCCAGTGGCCTTATCAACACCTATTGCTTTGATAAGGCCACTGCCTTCCATAAGCTTAATCGCGTTGTAACAGCTATGGATAGGGAGCCGCTCTTTGGCGAAGTTCATAATCTGATGTTCTCCAAGACCTTTCTCTCCACCACCAACGAGTACGAAGTGGTAGATTTCGTCCATCGCCTTTGCATCCGCAAGCACACCGCCAGCTTTAAATATCTCCGGCATAAACGACTCGGCTTCGATTAGCCAAGACATTGCGCGGTTGAAGTCTTCCATTGTTAGGATAAGGCTATCGCCTTTATCGGCTGAGGATACCATTGAGAGTTTGAATAGATGGGTTAACCGTCTGGTGTTGTAATGAAGAAGCTTTGGATGCGTTGGAACTGGTAGCTGCCCTCCTAATCTCCAGGCGTTGATAGCGGCTTTGAACTCTTCTGTTACTACGAAGACGCCGTTGAGGGCATGGATTTTCGCTATATCAGACAGCATATCCTTGGGTATAGCACGGTCGAATGGGGCAAAGATATCTCCTATAATCCTTTCGTCAGAGAACACCATGATAACTCTGGAAGTGAGCCCTTGATCCCACGCACCTTCTGGCATGAACTTCATCAGGTTGGAGGGGGTAGTGCCACAGAGGATGTTAAGCTGTGGGTTCTTTATCTTGATCTTGATATCCTTCCCTCGACGGTGTTGGCCGTAAGGAACTACCACGTCGTAGAAGGTTGTAAGCCCGCCGATCAATTCGTCGTCGAACTTGTGCATAAAGGCTGATAGCTCATCGGCGTAGATAGATAAGGAATGGAAGTCGAACGGCTTCATCTCCGAGTCCATAATAGACCGCTTAGAGACAAGCATACAATCAACCAGCGCCGCCATTGTCATCGAGGTCGGCGCTATATGAAAGTCAGCTAGGTCGTTGACGAAGCTCCTAGCAGCCATAATAGTCCTCGTCTTCCCTACCCCCGGATGACCTACTAAGAAGACGTACAGGTTAGGGAAGAGCGGACCGTTAGTCCACACATGGACCTTCTGCTCTAAGACAGCGCTGATCGTCGCTATTGCCGCCCACCGGCGGAATATCGGCGCTGACTCCAAGCTAGCTTTATGCTCAATAAAACTCTCTATCCAAGATTGACATTTCCTTAGAGCGCTTCCGTTTGTCACCCGGGATATAGGTTTTAAGTCCGTCTGGATTTTCTTTAGCATCATACTTCCCCCAATTCCAACCTACCTTGCAGTCATAAGGGATTAGGAAATCCCGGTTATGATTTAGTTGGATTGGGTACTTTAACTGCTCGAGGATTTTCGGGATGATTTCATCTTCTCTCTCTTCTGGATACTGTACGAGTACAGCGTCATGTATCTGCATCAATAGTTCTGCATCACGGCAATGCCACACGTTAAGCAACCCATTATTAAGTATGTCCGCAAGGCTTCCTTGTGGGTCGTAGGCGATAGCCTCCCTAAGAGTTGAGTCGTCATCTCTCCTACCAAAAAACCACCGCTTGCGGCCCATAAGGTTAATGATGTTACCAGTAGATCGGAGTGTGAATTCAACATGTTGATGCCACCTTTTGTGTGCTGGAAAGGCTTTGAAGTATAGCGGCTGGAACTCTTCTATTACTCTAACGTCAACCTTAGCTTGACTTGAAAGTGTTCTCGCCCTACCACCGTAGTTAGAGCCGTGGCCAATCTTCTTGCACATGAAGCGTCGATCGTAATGTCTATAGAATGGCTGCTCTGCAAGGGATCGGTCTTTGTTAAGGTTACCCGTCCAAGAAAGAAGAGGCCAGCATAGTCTCGCAACTGTAGTGTGTAGGTCCCCTCCTTCACAGGCATCGAGGTACTTTGCATCTTGGAATAAATTCCATTCAATAGCTCCAACCACACGGCTCTCTCCTTGTTGTGCATCGACATAGGCCATCTTCATTCCTTTATCGGCGATAAATACAGAGCGTAGGATTTCTTCAATGTTCTGGAGATTTGTTCCAGTTCCGAACTCAGAAAAGGAAGAAGAGAATCGTCCAGTAGTTGTCCCTGCGATGTTGTAAGCAGTTCGCATTCTACCGTCAGGATCAATCTCGGTTTTGAGCATTGAGATTTTCTTGCCAAGTTCTCGCATTGCTTTGATATGCGTAACAATAGGTTTGGCAATAAGGTAGGACTCGAGCCGTTCAAGAGCCTCTCGGTTAACAGTTGGTCGCCCTTGTCGTTTAATAACTGGAATTGCAAGACGGTCATAGAAGAGCTCCCTTAGGTTGTCGTTGCTACGCCAGTTGAAGACCTCCATCCCAACGCCTTCAAGTACCAGCCGCTCGAGGTTTCTCTCCAACATATCTAGCTTCCGAAAGTAATGCTCGATAACTTCCGCCTTCCGAAACCGATCGATCTTCACCCCGCGCAATCTCATCTCTAAGGCCGGGCCCTGAAGCGATTTAGAAAATGCGTAGGTTTTTAAGGTATGACAGTCTAATTGAGGGAGAAGTACGTCTAGGACCTCCGAAGTGATACAGCAGTCCAAGCCGTTATAGACCCAGTCCCTCTCGGTTGGAGGGATGGATAAGGGGTCGAGTTTGTGGGTTTCGATGATCTTCATTAGTCGTCCCTCTTTATCGTCGCTACCCTTCTCATCTGCTTCCAATTCCCCTCGTCCGTATACACCGACCCGAGGTACCCTAATCCTTTCAGCGCCTCAGGTTGCAAAGCATGATGAAGAAGCATAGTGTCATGCTCTGCTCCATAGGTCTTTATCCCGGTGGCTCTCCAGATGAAGGCGATATCGTAGAGTCCGTTTTGGAAGACCTTACTAATCGACCTGTCCACCAGAATGTCCTTGACAAATTTCCAAGCTGCACGTTCACTGCTCGCATTTCCCCAGAAATTCTTACCCAATCTTCTTCCGTCCACGAAGGGAACAACGATTGCCACTCGGGGGTTGGGAGCAAACCCAATGCAGGTAATTTGGTTTCCAGCTGTTTCAATATCAACAGCAAGTCTTGCGCATCCTTCAATCTGAGTTCTTTTAAAGTCATAGAGGTCCTCTATCGTTGGTTGTATCCAGATGGTTCTCTCTAACCTTCTTACTTCTGGATAGGTTGCTTCTCTCTTGGCTTTGAAAAAGTCCATGATAACTGTTGGACGCAATTCCCACTGTCTGAGGACAGCCGCTGGGTGATAGGTGGGAAGCACCTTGTAGCCGCTGACGGTGTGGGTTGACCAAGCTGTGGTTCCACGTATCTTAGAAATCCCAGTTGTCCCAAGTAAAGCCCAAGTAGGAGTGTTCCCGAGAGCAATGATAACGTTTGGATTACATTCAACAATCTCATTGGCTAGCCTTTCTAGTTCGGGGATATACTGCGCCTGCACAAACTTACCTTTTCCAAGGCTTGGAAAACCTTTAATAGCTTCCGTCTTTGGCCCACAGAGACTCTCAATCTTGTTACCATCGGGACGGAAGTTAAAAACATTTGTAAGTAGGCAGTCTGCTCTTTGTATTCCAGCTTCATCCAACATTCTCGTGAGAAGATAGCCCGATGGACCGACGAACGGTGCCCTTTCGATTTCCTCTTTCTCACCCCATGCTTCTCCTATGATTGCGATTTGCATGTTCTTCCCTTGGTTAGAACGGCCCGGGGCGTCACTGCCATCCCTGACGCTGAACCCCGGGCCGCTAAGCTACGGTTGTTGGTGGTTACCGTAGCTTATTCTGCAACTGGCGCTGTCTTAGCAAGATTGGCGTAGAGCATCGTGCCATCTTCCGACGGTACCAGTTTGATAGCGGCCAGAACTTGTCTGTTCTGTGCCTCGCCGATGAGTTGGCGGATTTTCTTCTTCCCCTCTTCAATCCCGAGGTCGTTGATGAGGAAGTCTTTCAGCCGGTAGAGCGAGTCAGGGGTTAGATAGTAGGTGGCCCTGATACGCTTATCGGCCAACGGCTTGATCGAGCCATCAGCGGAAGTGAGCGAGGCCTTGAGGTCATCCTCATTCACGTCGTCGAGGGCTTGCATTGGTTTTAAAGAGAACTCAACAAACTCGGTTCCCTTCTTAGTAGTCTTATCCATCCTTGGTTGACCGTCTACGACGCAATGATACGTCCCTGCCGGTAGCGGCTTTGGGCGTTCAACGTCGGAAGCCGGTGTATCGAGAATGGAACCGAATGTAGCGTCAGTCATTTATATTCTCCGTATGAGTGGTTTGAGTGTGGGTTTATGGACGGCTGGCGAGGCCGATGGTGTATAGCCTTTAACCTCCTTTGGTTGTTCACGAAGAACTTTAAAGAACTCTGCTAAGCCGATTTCGATGGGGTAGGTAGGGAGCATCGCAAAGGGTTTAGGGTTCTTGAGGTCGATCATTGCTGTCGCTGTAGTCTGGATAGTTCTCTTTCCACCGGCTGATGTTTGACAAAGCGCCACACTGTTAAAGTAACGCGGTATCTGTGGAGAGAGTGCTGATCCAACGGCTGTGGGGTATCCTTTCTTTGTGCCATCAGGGTTATCAACATACCGAATATGTGAAATGACAATGACATTGGTCCGAAAGCTTTCTGAGGTTAGAAGGGCCAAGACGTTCTCGACAGCGTCTTGCGCATCTTTGTAGACCGCTCGCATATCATACTTCCCGCCTTTGGAGCTTTGCGCCGTGAGCGGTTCGCGGAAATCAAAGGCAGCATCAGCGAGAAAAGTGAGGGAGTCGATGACAAGAACACAATCCGGTCCCCATTCTGCTGGTACTCCAAGATCAGTGGTCGTTCCATCTTCATTCGTATACCTCCATCTATCAAGCATGTTTAAGGCTTGGACGAAGGCCCTGGGCTGTCCATCAATGATGGCGCCAATCGGACTAGCCTTACGCTTATCTCGTAGTGTTCGGAACTCAACGTTCTCGATCTTCTCAGGGCACTCCTTAAGGATAAACTGCTTGAGAGTCTCAAGCCCATTGTCCATATCGAGAATTCGTAGCTTAAAGCCTTCTCGAACCAAAGACGTGAGAGCGCCGGTCTTTCCACTGCCGGAGTCTCCTTCGATCAGGAGTTTAGTGTATTCATTCGATTGGTGGTGGTTTAGGGTTGGCATAGAAGACCTCTGTGTAGAAGGTTAGTATGTCCCCTGCCTTGACGTCAACGTTATCAGGGAGCATAACGGTCATGGTGGTGGAGCTACCTAGGGCGATTTTCATTAGGTTGTTCTCTCGATCGGTTACTCTATACTTACCTAACTGTAGGATAAGCCTCATCTCACCTTGAGGGGGTTCCATTTCTCACCTTTTACGAAGGAGGATTTAAGGAATTGCTCTCGGACGTGAGGGGACTTGGAGCAGATATCTCTAAACCGGCAACCACCGTACTTATCACAGGCGGTGTCATTCATCGGCCAGTAATTGGCCTCTGCATAACTTTCCGCAAGGTTGAACCAGTATTCGAGGTCCCTGGTGAATTCTTCAAGTTGCTCGGAAGTGCGCTGAGTAAAGCCACGTACAAACCTGCTGCTATCAGTGAGAACTTGAGCAGCGTCAATGATAACCCCTTTGACCGGCGACTCAAGGATGATCTGCGAGGCGAGGGTGTAGAGGGACATTTGGTTATTCGGCTCGAAGGAGTTGAAGTAATAAGCCGACGGGGTGGTGGTGGTGGTCTTTCTGTCCATGACGTAGAGTGAGTCCATATATTCGACGACTCGGTCAAGGTGACCACAGAGAATGTATGGCTGACCCGCAGGTGTGTTGAACTTGCCTTCCTTGTACGTAGCACTACGAGGACCCCAATCTAGATCGAACTGAAAGCTTAACTCTACTGCTGGTTTTCCGTCGGAGAGTATAACTGTCTTAGCGGCGTCATCCTTAAACTGATCGAGATACCATACGACTGTTCTAACCAAGGCCTCTCTTGTCTTAAGTTTTTCTCCACGAGTGCCATCATCGTCTGGAGGTTTATAATCAGCTGTTCGGATGAGCAATTCTCTAACTGTATTTCTAAGTGCATCTTCGTGTTCGTTGCCTGTAGCCCTTGAGCGGTCATAGTCTTCCAATGCCTTGTGATATTCGATGCCAAAACGGAGATGGATGCTCTCACCACGGCCTGTCCAGCCTTCGATCATGATGTACTGGTAGAGTCGTGGGCAGGTTTTGAGGTAGCCGATGGAGGTAGAGTCCCAAGCGTATTGGATGTTGGTGCCTTCGATAAATGGAGAATGTTCCTTGGTCATTGCGTCCATTACCAGCTTCTCCTCTTCATTGGCGCTGGCGGTGGCTCTTCTGCTTTCTTTGAGAGGCCTAAGGCAGCGAGGTCGATGGATTTCTTCGGCCCTTCTGCCTTCTTCGGCTTTATTCCCTTCTCGAGGAACCCACGCTGCTTGCGCATGTATTCGATGATATCGTCGATGTTCTTCGCCGACATTTCCGTCGGATCAATGTCCATTAGAACGTCAATTTCCTCGGTCATCTAACTGCTCCTTTCTCAGCCATTCTCTGATCTTATCCCTAACGACCTCACTCCACCCCCAACCATACCTTCTTTTTAAGATATGATAGTCTTTTTCGTAAAGGTTGATGGTGGTTCGAGCTAGAGGCTCGTCTGCTTTTTGCATAGGAATATCTCGTTCTCTTTTGGTGGTTGGAAGAGAATTATCTTCTCTAGCTCTTCGTCACCGAACTCTTGCCGAACTCGATAGAGGTTGTTGACGAACCAGCGCCGTTCGCCTTCGGTTACTTCGATGCCGATGCCGATTTCCTCTTCGACAGCGCGCTGCCATAGCATCATGAGGACTTCATCAGGGGGTTGGGCCATTAGAACTTCCTTCGCTTGAGGGTTTCTGTCACAACCACTTCATGCACCTGCATTGGCTCAGGGCGGTCTTCGCTGAGGGGTTCGACTTCAAAGTTCTCAGCGTTGCGCTGCTCGAGATAGAGATAGGTGTGGTTGTTGGAGGATTTGATCCGACAGACGAGCTTGTCGTAGTTCGACTGCCCATGCATCGGATGGCCCTCTTCATAGGCATCCTTGTTCTCTTCTCGGTCGATCTTTCTAGCTTGGTGAATTCTCGACCGCAGGTGGATGGCTGCCTCGACAGAAGGCATCCTGATCCTAGCGCCGACCTCATCAGAGACGGCCTTGTCTAGGATATCGTACTCCACCTGATACGATACTCTGTGGGTTGGGAGGCTCATTGCTACCATTCTATATCGAGGGAGTTAACCTCAAATAGCCTTTCCTTAGCTCTAGTGGTGATAACATAGCGCAGGTTAAGCTCTTGCTCTTCTTCTCCGATTAGCCAAGGGTCGAGATGGTAGACGCTATCCCACTCCATGCCCTTGGCTTTATGGCCAGTTAGGAGTTGGATTTTCCCCTTCTGAGAGAAGAGATGCTCTGCGTATGAGACAGCTTGGGTTAGGGTGGTACCAAAGGAGGCGAAGACGATCATACAGTCAGCAATGTCGCTGGCAGAGGTTGAACGCCTCTCCAGCTTCTCTGCTCTCCACTCTTGGATACGATCAACCAACGCCGCCCTTGGCATCTCTCCGTCCCCAAGCTTCTTCATAATCCCTACTATTTTAGGTCCAACGTCAGAACCAGCAACAGAAACGCTACGCTTAGCCCGAAGCAGATTAAGTGCCAGTTTAAAGAGCGGGGCGTTGTTTCGACAGATAATCGCTGCCAATGGCTTACCGTCTTCGTCCACACCTTCTGGAATGGTTCTTTGATCCAGCTTCTTAACCTTCTCAACATGCCCTCCTGGCTTTATCCACTTAAACTGCGGGACCCTCCATCTCGCCGCTTCGACGACCGCTTGCGGACAGCGGAACGAGACGGAGAGGTCCATTTCGACCATCGAGAACTTTTCCTTGAGCGATGCCATGCCACCTTGCATCGCCCCTCGGAAAGCATAAATTGATTGCCAAGGGTCCCCAACTGCCATAACACGGTGCTTAACGAGTTGATGTAGCATTGCGTGGTTAGTTGGGTTGAGGTCTTGCGTTTCGTCCACTTTGACAATTGGGTAATTAGGGTACGTGCCTCCGAAGAGCGCGGGCATGTAAATCTGATCGTTAAAGTCAATGTACCCTTTATAAGCTTGTTGGATTGAGGTAAATAAGGCCTCGTCCACGAGCTCCTTAACCAACTCATCGGGTTCTTCGTCGAGGGAGGCATGGAAGTCCTCTTGGGTTATGAGTCTTTTGGCGTGGGGGAATTTCCCTTCAGGAACGTATCCAAGCGCCTTGGCTCTAGCGACTGCATTAACAACGTCCCAGTAAGAGTCCCACATTGGTCCTTGCGCTGTCCTTGGAACCGATTGGATGAACTCCGCCAAGTTCTCTTGCGTTTTCTTTCTATTAAGCGTAAGCTTACTAGCGCATGCTTTAGCCCAAATGTTATGTCCGAGTGAATTGAATGTCCTAACGAGCGTCGAAGACGGGAATTTCTCTTTAGCCTCGTCAGCAACTCTTTTATTAAAGCAGAGGTAGAGTACTGGCTGAGCGCCGATGGCTTCTTGGATGATTTGGAGGGTGGTAGTTTTGCCAGTTCCTGCAAAAGCGTTGATAAGGATATTTTCATCGGTGAGGGAGACCTTTTCTAGAATGGAGATTTGCTCATCGGTTGGTGGAGGGAGGTCGGTCATGGCTGGCCCTCGCATTTATGATATGCAGCAATAGTAAGGTTTTTCATTTCATTCATTACACCAGCCCACATTAAGAATATTATGGCGAATATGATTAGGGGGATGAGGCGAGTCATTGCATACGTCCCATTGCGATAGAAGTGAGTTTCACTTGCATTTGACGAAAGAACTCGCTAACATTGAGCCATTGAAGGGCCTTTGAGCGATGGTCGTTGGCGTTGCAGAGATGCGCAAGCATAGCGGACTCTTCCTCACAGCGGATTATATGCTCCATTAGCCTAGCGTAACATTCACCTTCGGTTGGGACGGACATATTGGTTTCCTTGTTATGGGATCATTCCCATGTACCACATGAAGAAGTAACCGACGAGGAAGCCGATAGCGCAGCCGGAGATGATAAGGAACCAGTTCACCAGCTTCTCCTCTTCAACGGCTCGAGAGGCTTAGCCAAGCCAAGCTTTGCAAGAAGGTCACGACCGCTGGTACCTGAGCCTTTGCCTTTCGGCGCTGCGGAGACTTCGTAATGGTCTGGAAGGTCAGGGGGCATCAGTGATGGAAGGAGATGGATAACGAAGGGATGAACGCTGGCGGTTTGATCAACTAACAGCGCATCAACCTCTACCTTCCAGTAAGGATAGGCCCTATGCCCTGAGGTAGGGATGATCCACATATCCCCATCTTCTTCATTACCAATGTTGATAGCGATATCAAACGCAGGTTCACCCCTTACCTTATGCGCTATAAGAAACTGTTCCATCACCATGACCTCCGTTTGAGAGAAGGGGGAGAGGGAGGGACTGCGACTATGACTGTGCTAGGTTCCTCAGGTAGAGGGATTTCCGCTACCTCAGGAACGTGGATTTCAGTCGGGTAGATGACCTCTTTGAGTTCGAAGAGGACCTGTCGGAGTTTGCGCTTACGTTTGCGCATGCGGGGTCGGTTGGTCATGGGCATTGGGCCTTTGTTTTTGCGTAGTATCCGTTGCCGCAGCGAACGGTGTTTGGATCGCACTTTGGATCGCTACAGAAGCCGCATCCAGAGAGTAGGATCGCAAGTGTAAGTATGATCTGTATCATGTTTCCCTCCTGCTAACCTGGGTACAACAATTCTATGATCACGATCACGATTAGGATAATGAGCAGAATTGTCATGTTTCCTCCCGGCGTTTATCGGGCAAACGCGGCGGCCCGATTATCGTGTTTAGCCTCGGATCGTCTTTTGGCACGTACCCTATTTCATCCCGGCGTTTCTCTGGCGTGTCCGTTGCCCACGGCCCCGTGGTGGTGACGTCGCGTTGTTTATCGGGCGTGTGTTCAATCATTAGTGCCGTTGTTTAAGTTTCGCCCAGGTGTAAACCACGTCACTATCCAAGTGACGAAACCCCGATTGGCTGCATCTGGCGCATCTAAGAATTGCCACCGGCTTGTTGCCATGCCGGAAAAGTCGCCCATCATCATTGATGTACTTTCGTACTTCTCCGGTTTTTCGCCATTCATGTTGCTCGCACTCCGTCATTCCCGGCGTTTATCGGGCGCCCAAAAAATCCCCAGATCGCTCAACCGGCGCTCGACAGTCTTTAATTGTGAATAGATGCTGGCAACTGAATAGCCCGCATCACGCCTCATTAGGAATACCGAATTTATATGCCGATGCAGTTTCAATAGACGGCCTGTTGTCATGTCATTTACCCTCATGGCCGCTCCGGTGTTTATCGGGCGTTAGCGCCGCCAATGCTTTCAGCGCCCGAGCCGCCGCCTCGATTTGCTCTTGTGTT